>Ga0210111_1000247_pt1 | contig 14591 bp, 15 predicted proteins | sample China_Galinas_PW_6_FD_185520 | JGI IMG/M metagenome (GOLD analysis project Ga0210111, IMG submission 185520) | Wetland microbial communities from San Francisco Bay, California, USA, that impact long-term carbon sequestration - China_Galinas_PWC_D2... | ecosystem: Environmental > Aquatic > Marine... | reverse complement strand
CCCGCGTTGGCGCTACCGCCGATACCGCCGGCCGATCGGTGCTTGCGTTCCACACCGTGCGACGATTCCTTGCCGCCGAAATTGTGCCGCCGCATTACGCCGGTAAAGCCCCGCCCTTTTGTAATGCCGACAACATCGACATGCGAGACCCCCTCGGCGAACTGCTCCACCGTCACCACATCGCCCTGATCGAGTTCTGTCGACTCGGTCAGGCGGATTTCCCGGCTGAACCGTTTGGGCCCGGTTTTGGCCTTCGCCGCGTGACCGATCTGCGGCAAATTTGACCGATGAGGAAGCACATCGTCGAACCCGAGCTGCAATGCCTCATACCCGTCCGTCTCGACGGACTTCCGCTGCAACACGACACAGGGGCCGGCCTTGACAACTGTCACGGGCACGGCATGCCCGGTGTCAGCGATGACACGGGTCATTCCGATCTTCTTACCGAGCAACGCTGGCTTCATGGGGAACCATCAACCTCGCCATCGCCAAAGTGGTTTAGCGAGTCAGCCATCTTCCATGCCGCGCGATCAAGCTCACGCGACCGCAATTATCGAAACGAGTAAAACGACACATCGGAAGCCAACCTGCGCTTCCGCGAGGAGCAACACCCGTCGACCGCTTACGTTTTGATTTTCACAAACACCCCGGCGGGCACCTGGATGCGATTGATCGCTTCCACTGTTCGCGCCGTGGGTTCACTGATGTCGATGATGCGCTTGTGCGTGCGCATCTCGAACTGCTCCCGAGATTTCTTATCGATGTGCGGGCTGCGAAGTACCGTATACCGCTCGATACGCGTAGGAAGCGGAATGGGCCCGTGCACGCGTGCACTGGTCCTCTTCGCCTGCTCCACAATCTCCTTCGCCGATGCGTCCAGCGAACGGGGATCGTATGCTTCCATCCTGATGCGGATACGGCTCTTGTCACTCACGCTTTGCGAGACCTCACTATCGAAATCGGACCGTTTCGGCACCACCCCCACGGGTAGTGGCAGACCCGCTAGAATATTCGCTCCCCCAACGCTGTCAACTGGCCTTTTCAAAGTAATTCCAACGGACGCACAAATTGCGCCGTGCCAATACCGACGCGGCAGCGTCATAGTCCGATAACTACATCGCGGAAACGCTCGCGGCTTGAAACGACGGATTGAGATGGACCGCCTCCCGCTGTAATCGCCGGTGGGAGGCGTCGACGATCACTCCACCGGCGGGGGAATCACAACCAATTCAATTCAATAGCTTTACCCGTATGGTAGATCGTCAGCCTTACCGGGCACGCTGCACCGAAGACCTCACCCAGGCTGGCCCGCCCCCCCTCATCGGACGTCGGGCCATTGATTGGCCTGACACGACCGCCGACCTGCACGCCTTGGCTGCGTATCGTGAGCCTCTCGACGGACGCTCAGGGATGCGCATAGGTCTTGGATCGTGGCGTATCTGCGTATCGTCCCAGGATGGCAAGAACGTGCTGCCACTTGACAGGGAGCGAATTAATGGTACAATTGCCATATAGCCATGAAACCGAAGTCCCGGCATCTCTACGAAGCCCGTGCGAAGGTCGCCAAGGCGCTGGCCCACCCAAGCCGTTTGCTCATGCTGGATGCCCTGGCAGAGAAAGAGATGTGCGTCTGTGATCTCACGGATCTCGTGGGCGCGGATCAGTCAACCGTTTCCAAGCACCTTGCCGTCCTGAAGAATGCCGGCATCGTGGCCGACCGGAAGGAGGGCGTCATGATGTTTTACAGCTTGAAGGTCGCCTGCCTTCGAGGATTCTGGAGTTGCGTCGAAGGCGTATTGAAGCAGAACCTGAAGGAACAAGAGGCGTTGATGAGATCGTCGTGAGCGCGGCGTCTGAGAACGCCCGTTTTTCTTTCGCCAGATCAATGGCAACATTGCCATGAAGGCATGAATATGGCTCGGGGATCCCAGTCCGCAAGTCGCATCGGTCGCCGGAGTCGTCCTGGCCGTGTGCTCGTGCCGCGTACTTCCGATGTTCGCGGGGATTTACAGCCTCGGGGCCGGCCTGGGGCCCGCGTCAGCTTTCCTGGATTCCGGACCAGCCATCAATGTCCTGGCGATCGTCCTCACGGCTCGAGTGCTTGGTTTCGACATCGGGCTGTGGCGCACGGTCGGCGCCGTCCTTTTCGCACTCGTCGTGGGGCTCGGCATGGCCGGGATTTTTCGTCGCAGCGAACAACAGAAAGTCGACGCCGCGGCGATCATGCCCGTGCTCGTGAAGGTCATGGGCTCCAAGAGCACCGTCACATTCTGGGCCATCATCGTCGTCGTGGCCACGACCGTGGGGATGCTCTACGGCGCCACGCGGGGGGTGAATTCGAATCTTGTCGTATCAACGGGAGGTATGCCATGAGCGAGTGTTGTTCGAAGAGCGAAGGCGAGACACTGGTGTTCACTTGTGCAGGAGCCGCCTACAGCGGACAGGTGGCCAACCGTGCAGGCTTAGAGCTGATGAAAGACGGCGCAGGGGCCTTGTTCTGTGCCGCGGCAGTTGCCGCCAATCGTCCCGATAAGGTGGACCGCGCGAGGAAGGCGGCACGCCGTGTCGTGATAGACGGCTGCGATGATGACTGTGCGAGGCACATCCTCGAATCCGCCGGACTGGCAGTCGACGTCCACGTCGACGTGACATCACTGGGAATCGAAAAGAACCCCGAGACACCGCACATGTTAGTGGACGCCAAACGCGTCGCTGATGCGATCCATGATCGCCTGCAAGCGTAGTACCCGGTGACTTGAGTATACGCCTGCCGGTTTACTTTGCACAAAGGAGAAGCGTGATGATAAAGCCGAGCGATTATTTCGAAGTAGGTTTGGCACTTCACGGTCACAAATGCCCGGCGATGCCGATGGGATTGCGTGTCGGGGCGGCCGCGATGAATAAGTTGGGGGTCGATCGAGCCAAGGACGGGCAGTTAGCAGCACTCGTCGAAATCGGTGAGGACCACTGCGCTACCTGCTTCGCCGATGGCGTGCAGATGATTACCGGCTGCACGTTCGGCAAAGGCAACATCAAGAAGCTGCATTACGGCAAATGGGGCGTGACGTTGGTTGACAAGAAGAGTGGTCGCGCCATCCGCGTCGCCCCCCGCGCTGAAGCGATGGAGGCCAACAAGCACACGGAGTTCTTCAGCGAGTACCGCGAAAAGGGTATCCCGGCATCCGAGGTTCCCGAGGACGTTGTGGCGCCACTGATCGAACGCGTGATGAACGCGCCGGAGGATCAGTTGTTGAACGCAGGAGAGGTGTTCGAGAAGCACTGGCAGGATCCACCGCATTCGTTTGACAGCTTCATTTGCGACATGTGCGGCGAGATGACGGTCGAACCGTACGGACGCCTTTTCGGTGACAACAGAGTGTGCATCCCCTGTCGCGAGCGTGCCATCTCGTGACGGTCATGCTGGCCATCCTATCCGCGATCATGTTCGTGGTTGCGATTCTGTTTTCGATGCTCGGGCAGGGCGGAGGTGTGCTCTATACACCGGTCCAGGTCTTCGCCGGAATCGACTTCCACGTGGCCGCGACGACGAGCCTGTTCTTGATCATGGTGGTGTCGCTTTCGGCAACGATTGTGTTTCGGGGGGCCAATCGCGTGGATTGGCCGCTCGCCATTGTGCTAGAGTCTGCCACTGCCGGCGGAGGACTCGTCGGTGGATTGTCGTCCGGCAGATTCTCCGGCTCGGTGCTTACCTTAGTGCTTGCCGGCATCATCGCGTTTTCTGCATTCTTCATGGTCCGCAACATAACGCTGGACCATGAATGTCCACAAGGTGGAGGTGTACTGGTATGGCGACGTTCGCTTGGACGGCAGGTCTATTGCGTTAACCTCCTGCTTGCACTGCCAATCAGCTTTCTGGCCGGCACCATCAGCGGGCTGGTCGGCGTGGGCGGCGGCATTCTAAAGGTTCCCATGATGGTGCTTCTCTTCGGTATTCCGATGGAGATCGCGGTCGGAAGCAGCGCCTTTATGGTCGGATTGACGGCCGCCGGCGGGTTCGCCGGTCACGTCGCATCGGGACATTGGGACTGGCGCACGTCGCTTATTCTCGCGGCGGCGGTCTTTGTGGGTGGACAGATCGGGGCTCGCCAGTCGGTGCGCATCGACAAGAGCAAAATCAAGAAGGGTTTCGGTTGGTTTCTATTCCTTATCGCGGGTCTGATGATCGCAAGAGCGATCTTGTGAATCACGCCGATGCGGAGGGCATGTGATGAAGATTGAAATACTCGGCCCTGGCTAGGGAAGAGCATCCTGAGCGGTCGTCGAACAATGGAAAAGGATCAAGGTTATGAAAGGCGCAATGACCGTGATTCTGCTTGCATTCCTGGTCGCGAGCATACTGTACGTAGCGATCGGAGAACGCCGAGACTCCAACGGAGCGGCAACCGACCAAGAACCGAGACAGGCGTGCCCAGAAGATGCGGTCGCGGTTCTGCAATCGAGGGCGCTTGGACTTGTGCGCCGGTACCGCTGGCTGATGCCGGAAGGAGAGGTTCTCGGTGGCCAAGGCGGCTTGTCTTCGAAACAGCGATCCGAGGTAGAAGATCAAATGTATCGGATCCCTGCATGGCTCCCCAACCCATTACCTTAACAGATACCCGGACCGCGAGGTGCGTAGCCGCGGACGACGAAGCGTCAAACTGCGAAGCCTCGGAAACGCCCAAGAACGCGGTTTTTCGTCCGGATGGGATTTCCGGGAGGCGCACGAAGAGTTATGCGCAACCATATGCACCACAAGAATCGCTGGACCGGCACAGTCGCGTATAATCCGCGTGGAGCATCCGATCGGTGAGGGATTTCGGATGAATGGAAGAACGGGGCTGTACGTGCTGTGGATGCTTCTCCTTTGCGGCGCTGCTGCCGGAGCGACACCGACGGAGGTTGGATCCCCTTCCGCTGCGTCACCCGACACGCAGAGGACGACGAGTCTGGCCGGCGCGCCGGACACCGTGAAATGCCTGGCATGCCATCGTGCCGGGCAGGTCCCCGACCGGCCCCTACAAGTCGTGCCTTTCAAGGAGTCGGTGCACGGGGATCTTGACTGCACCGACTGTCACTCGGGGATCGACAAGCTCGCGATACCGGAATCACTCCCGGCCAAGACACCGCCCCACCCGGCGCCGCTTCCGCCGGTCGACTGCGGCGCGTGCCACGACGACGTGGGGGCCCTTTACACAATGCACGGGCCTGAAATCGTGGGCAAGAACCCGGACATTCCTACGTGCGCGCATTGCCACGGCGCTCATGACATCCTGTCGGTCTCCGATCCGCGTTCCCACGTCAATCCGAACCACCTTACGGAGGCATGCCGACGCTGCCACGAGAACCTTGACCTTGTGAAGAAGTATTACCAACTGTCCGCAGCTTTTATTAAAGACTACCGGGTCAGTGTACATGACGGGCCGACGGCACCGGGCGCGGCTGTTGCGGCCACTTGCGAGGACTGCCACGACGGCACCGGTCCCGACGGGAAACGGACGGCCCACCGCATTCTCGGGCCCTCCAGCGCGGAGTCGTCGATCTATTATTTCAACATTCCCAAGACCTGCGGCCACTGTCACAACGCTATCGCCAAGGATTACTGGCAGGGGATCCACGGGCAGCTCGTTGCCGGCGGGGAGGTCGACGCTCCGGTGTGCACCCGCTGCCACGGCGAACACGGCATCTTTCGGGTTGCCGACCCGCGCTCGCCGGTGAGCCCCGCCGAGGTGGCGGTCAAGACTTGCTCACCCTGCCACGACTCGGTCGTACTCAGCCAGCGCTACGGGATTCCGGGAGGACGCCTGAACACTTACGCGGGCAGTTACCACGGTTTGCAAGCGAGCACCGGTGACACGCGCGTCGCGAACTGCGCCTCCTGCCACGGCGCCCATCGCGTCCTGCCATCCAGCGACCCGAGATCCTCAATCTATCCCGCCAACCTCCAAAAGACATGTGGCAAATGCCACCCGAAAATCTCGACGCAAGTCGCGAGTACGCCGATTCACCCGACGCGGACTGGCATCACAGTCGGGTGGGCCCGTTTCTTCACCATCTTCTACATTGTCTTAATCGTGGTCACGATCGGATTCATGTTGCTGCACAACTTCGGTGACTGGTGGAGCAGCGTGAGAGGCATCGTACGCGAGTCGTTAGTCACACGTTTGAGCACAAACGAGGTCGTCCAGCACTGGCTGCTGATGCTGGCGTTCATCGTGCTTGTGATCACCGGTTTCGCGTTGAGGTATGATCAGTCGTGGTGGGCGGGCCTGCTATTCGGCTGGGATCGGGGCTTCATCATGCGCGGCATGATTCATCGCGTGGCCGGCACTGTTCTAATCCTCGTGTCGCTCTGGCATCTGGGCTACGTGTTCAGCGCCCGCGGACGCCTCTGGCTGCGCGACATGATCGCTACACGGAAGGACATTATCGATGTGAGGGACAACCTACTGTACTTTCTCGGCTGGCGGGAGAGCCGGCCGCGCTTCGGGCGTTTCAGCTACCTGGAGAAAGTGGAATACTGGGCACTGGTATGGGGCGCGGGCATCATGTCCGTAACCGGGCTTCTGCTTTGGTTCGACAACGAGGTTGCCCCGTTTCTTCCCAAGGGGTTCATCCAGATCGCCCTGTTGATCCACTACTACGAAGCCCTTCTGGCAACGCTGGCCATTCTGGTTTGGCACATCTACGGAACGGTCTTCAGGCCCACCGTCTCCCCGATGAATCCCGCGTGGTGGTCCGGGAAGATGCCTAAGCGAATGTACGACGAGGAGCATCCCGAGGGTCCGCATCCTGAGGCCGGCGTTTCCATCGGGCGAAGGGAAGCAGAGACCGGAGAGGGGAATGAGCAACCCCTCGGGAAGCCGAGTCCGCCGTCCGCCGGGTCAGCGGAATCCAAGGCGCCAATCGTGACGCCCGGTGCCGGCGACTAGTAGGCCCGAACATGACGCTTACCCTCAACTCGCCAGACAAGCACGGGACCGCTCCAGTTATCGATGGCAGCCGTTGCAACCGGCATCCTTTACGCAATTGGGGGGAGTGTCGTCTACGTGGCGCTAGGTGCTCTTCTTGTGGCCAGCGTGCCGGCCGCTCCGAGCGTGTCGCACTGGCTGCAGAAGTACATGAATAAGATCCTGGGCCCGCTCCTCATCCTCGTCGGGATGATCCTGCTCGACCTAATCAGCATGGGGTCGTTTGGCGCCGGGCTGGGTGAACGCGTGGGCAGCGCGTCGAGGGCTGAGGTATCTGGGCTGGTCTGGCGTTGGACGTCGTCTTCGCGTTTTTTTTCTGTCCGTCATCTGCGGCATTGTTGTTCGGCAGCCTGGTGCCGCTGTCAATCAAATGTGAATCATCCTGGCTGCTCCCCTCGATGTACGGCGCGAGCACCGCTCTTTTGGCCATCATCTTCGCGGTCTCGCTCGCGGTGGGAGCCAAGGCCGTCGGGACGGCATTTAACAGTATCCGTGTATTCGAGCGCTGGGCTCGTCGCGTCACCGGAGTCATCTTCGTCGGCATCGGTATCTACTTCTCATTGAGGTTCATTTTCCATGTTTTCTAGGACGCCGGGGCGCGAACCTCAACTACGGGATGCAATCGGTGGATTCTCGAATTCGGAAACGGCAGTTTGACGGTCGGCAGCATCGATTCGGACCAACGCCAGCGGTGACATTGGGCATCCGGCGGACGGTTTTGGCCTTGACACGGCTAGCTCCAATATATACGCTTATCCGTATATGATACGTACGCTTGCCGTAACACAGGATGTCTTTCGCGCCTTCGCGGACCCGACTCGGCTCCGGATTCTCAATCTGCTGCTGGAAGGAGAAGTTTGCGTTTGCGACTTATGCAGCGTGCTGGACGAGATCCAGCCAAAGATCTCTCGCCACTTAGCGTACCTGCGGCGTGCCGGGCTGGTCGACGTCCGGCACGACGGCAAGTGGAAGCACTATCGAGTGAATTGCGATGCACGAGGTCTGGAGCGCACACTGATCAATTGCGTGAAATCCTGTCTTCGTGAAATCGACGTGTTGCAGGAAGACCTCAACCGCCTGCGAAGCGGCCACAGGGCCTGCTGCGACTAGGAGCTACGTGGCGGAGGCGATGCCAACGGAGCAACGATGATGAACCGTGCATGTGCGGCGAACACGGGTCGCGAATGCAAACAGCTTTCGTTTCTCGACCGCTTCTTGACACTCTGGATATTCCTAGCGATGGCCGTCGGCGTCGGCGGAGGCTACTTGTTTCCAGAAGTCGAGGGCTTCATCAATCGGTTTCAGGTGGGCACCACGAACATTCCGATTGCTATCGGCCTGATCCTGATGATGTACCCGCCGCTCGCCAAGGTGAAGTACGAGGAACTCGGAGACGTGTTTCGCAACGTCAAGATCCTGGGCCTGTCGCTCGTTCAAAACTGGGTCATCGGGCCCGTTCTGATGTTCGCCCTGGCCGTGCTGTTTCTGAACGGTTATCCCGAGTACATGGTCGGGCTGATCATGATCGGTCTTGCCCGCTGTATTGCCATGGTCATCGTCTGGAACGATCTGGCGGAAGGCGACACGGAGTACGCCGCCGGACTTGTGGCGTTCAACTCGATTTTTCAAGTTCTGTTCTTCTCCGTATACGCTTGGCTGTTCATCACCGTCTTGCCACCGCTATTCGGTTTGAAGGGCGCCGCCGTGGCCGTCACCATCGGACAGATCGCCAAGAGCGTGTTCATCTATCTGGGCATTCCATTCCTTGCCGGCATGTTGACGCGATTGGCGATGCTCAAGCTAAGGGGGCGCGACTGGTATGAGCGCAAGTTCATCCCGAAGATCTCGCCCATCACACTCATCGCCCTGCTGTTCACGATTCTCGTGATGTTCTCGCTCAAGGGCGAGTACATCGTGCAGCTACCGCTGGACGTCATACGAATCGCGATTCCACTGTGCATCTACTTCGTGATCATGTTCCTGGTCTCGTTTTGGATGGGAAAGAAAATCGGCGCCGGCTATCCCAAGACCACGACCATCGCGTTCACGGCCGCAAGTAACAACTTCGAGCTTGCGATTGCGGTGTCCGTGGCGGTCTTCGGCATCGGCTCCGGCGTAGCGTTTGCGGCCGTCATCGGACCCTTGGTCGAGGTTCCGGTTCTGATCGGGCTGGTCAACGTGGCCTTCTGGTTCCGGCGGAAATACTTCTTTGCCGATACTCACACTGCGGCGGTCCTCGTGGGCTGACGTGGATGGGCAAATGCGATCTAGATCGATCGTCGGCTCTTTTTGGATGAGGACAACCACAATGGGAAAGAAACTGACTCTGTTTTTGGCAATCGGGGTATGGTCGGCGGCGCTCGGCGCGCCTGGACGAGCGGATGACGGGAGCAAACCGCCACTGAACGCGAAACACGCACCAGCGGCATCCGCGCCGATCGAAGAAATGCGGCAACTGTCAGGTGCCAACGCGCTGGAAGACGCCGCCAAAGCCGGAAAGTACGCCTTCGTGTTCTTCTACCGTAACGAGGACACGCGTACCGCGCAGTTGCGCAAAGTGTTCGATGGCGCGGTCGCCAACATGGCTGACCGTGTTGAATCGGTCATCATCCGCGTGGACAGTCCCTCCGAAAAAGAAATCGTCGACAGGTTCAAGGTCCGCACCGCGCCGATGCCGTTTGTTTTTGTCGTGGCTCCAAACGGCGCTGTCGTGCACAGTTACCGGTCGGCGTTTTCCGAGCAGCGATTGATGGACTCTTTCGCTAGCCCCGGGTTGGAGAAGACGCTCAAGGCACTTCAGGACGGCAAGATGACATTCCTGTGCATACAGAATGGCAGCACGAAGTCCGATGCCGAGGCGATGAAGGGCGTGAACGAGTTCAAGCGCGATCCCAAGTACGCTGACACCACGGAGGTTGTCACGATTGACCCGCGCGACACCGCCGAGACCGAATTTCTGAAGAACCTCAAGGTGGACCCAAAGACCTCGGAGGCCGTCACAGTGCTGCTCGCCCCCCCCGGCAAAGCCGTGGCCACTTTCAAGGGAGCCACCGATAAGAAAATGCTGCTCGCATCCGTCAAGAACGCCACCAAGAAGAAACCCTGTTGCCCCGGCAAGAAGGGTGGCTGCGGGAAGAAGAAGGGCAAATAGGGGGAGCGGCGATGCGGCTTAGAACACTCGTATGGCGCGAGATATTCGAGCGCAAGAACCAGCTTGCGACCAGTTTCCTTGCGATATTCCTTGGTGTCACGGCCATCGTGGCCATCAAGAACATCACATTCTACTCGGAGAAAGCTGTCGCGCGGGAGCTCGATGCGCTTGGCGCCAACATTCTGGTTCTTCCGAAGTCTGCCACGGTGCAAGATTACTACAGCGCCGACATGCAGGAGGAGACGATCCCCGAAGCGTACGTCACGCAGCTCTCCATGTCGGACCTTCAGGGATTGGATAACCTGTCCCCCAAGCTCTCCGTACCGGTGGGGCTGATGGGCAGACGCGTGATTCTCACCGGCATTCTGCCGAAGTGCGAGTTTCAGGCCAAGGCTATGTGGGAAGGCGCCGGCATTTTTACCAGGCCTGATGAAGGGTGCGGCGACATCACCGACGTTCCTGACGTCTTCAAGCCTCCCGTTAAGGAAACGTTGGTTCGCCAGCGTGTGATCGACAACCTGGAGACGGACGAGGCGTTAGTCGGTGCCGACGTCGAGGCCCTGCTCGGCGTCGAAGAAGGCGACTCCCTCGACTTGCTTGGCCGCACGTTCAAGGTCTCGGCCGCGTTGCCGCAAACGGGCACCGTCGACGACTCCCGCGTGTTCGTTCACCTGCACACCGTGCAGGAGATGACGGATCAGGGAGCGGTCATCAACGCCATCGAGATCGTCGGGTGCTGCCAGGAGATTTCGGCCGGGCTTGTTGAGAAGATCAACAAGATGCTGCCCGATGCCAAGGTCATCACGGTGACGCAGGTCGTGGACACGCAGGTCAAGACCAACCACATGATGGCCAGCCTGTCCACGGTATTCCTGGTGATCATCGTGCTCGTGGGTGGTGCCAGCATCGCCAACTACATGTATGCCAACGTATTTGAGCGGCGGCGCGAGATCGGCACGTTGATGGCCCTGGGGGCAGGCTCGTCCGTCATTCTCCGCATGTTCCTTCTCAAAGGGCTGTTGCTCGGGCTCGTCGGCGGTGTCGGCGGATACGTCCTCGGAACTGTGTTGGCGGTCACATTCGGACCACGACTGGCGGGAATTGTCGTGATGCCCATGCCGGGGCTCGTGCTGTGGGCGGTCGGACTGTCCGTCGGGATTGCGCTGGTGGCGAGCTGCCTGCCGGCGCGGAACGCGGCGCGTCTCGATCCCTGCGCCACGTTTCAGGAGCTTTGACGCATGCTACGAATGGAAGGCGTCAGCAAGAGCTACCATCATCGCACATCCCCGGTGACGGCTCTGCGCGATGCGAATATCGAAATGAATCGGGGGGATTATGTGTCCATCGTCGGGCCGAGCGGCAGCGGGAAGAGCACGCTCCTGTTGATGCTTGGTGGGATGCTCTCGCCAACCGGCGGTCGAGTCTATGTCGATGGCAGATCTCTATACGACATGACGCCCAACGAAAGAGCCGCATTCCGTAAGAAGAACGTCGGCTTCGTGTTTCAGACCTTCAATCTGGTTCCCTATCTCACCGCCGTCGAGAACGTGCAGGTGCCTCTCTTCCTCGCAGGTACGGACGAAGCGACACAACGGGACCATGCGTCGAGTTTGCTCGGACGCGTCGGCCTCGGCGACCGATTGGACCACAAGCCGTCTGAACTGAGCGTGGGCCAACAACAACGAGTGGCCTTGGCGCGCGTGCTGGCCAACGACCCCGGCATCATCCTCGCTGACGAGCCCACCGGTAATCTCGACCCTGAGACAGGCCGACAGGTCATCGAATTCTTTGATGAACTCAACAAAGAGGGGCGGACCATTGTGATCGTCACGCACGATCCCCGCGCAGCGGAGCGCGCCAAAACCACCCTTCGCCTCGTGAATGGCACCGTACTCAACGGGAAGGCCGAATCCGGTCGCGCCGAGCACGCATAGTTCAACCCCCACAACAGGCTGGTTGGTAGACATGCACACGGTGCATATGCGCTGACTACTCGGCGAGCATGCGGCTGGCTGAGAGCTTTCCACATTTAAACTCGCCCCGTACAGACGAAAGCTGTAGAAGTGCAAGAGCCCCTAAAAACCGCGCAAATACGGTTCTTCAGGGGCCACAATGCGGAGAGGGCGGGATTCGAACCCGCGGTACGGGATTATCCCGTACGACGGTTTAGCAAACCGTTGGTTTCAGCCACTCACCCACCTCTCCGGGTGCGCCAGATCGCGGCGATTGAGCCGAGGGCAGTCGCAATTCCATGAGGAACGCCGCACCCCGATCACCACAACCTGAAGCTATCCGCGAGGCGGACAATCGTCAAGCGTCGAGCGTCGCCGAGGCACAGCCTGCGTGGTCTTGCAGGGTCCCGGTAATCCGCTCCCCGGATTCGAACACCCGCGGCCCACGTGCGAATCACCAAAGAAAGCGGGCGGCGCGAGTCGCCACATGGCGACGATCGCACCGCCCGCCGGTTGATTCTACAGACTACGTGCTCGCTACGTCGTCTTGCAGCAGGGCCTGGTATATCCAGGCGGATACTACGTCTTCCCAGCCGCGGCCTTGGCGTGCGGGCACGGTGCCATCTTGCCATCCTTTGCCGATGTGGACTTTCCACACGGCTTGTCACAGGGCTTGTCGCAGCCCGGCTTGCCCGCTGCCTTCTTGCAGCACGGCTTCGTGCAGCCCGGCTTGCACTTTCCGGACGCCTTCTTGCAGCACGGCTTGTCGCAGCCCGGCTTGCACTTGGACGCCGACGGACATCCCTTGTGGCACTTGCCACAGCTCGCACAACCGACTGGTCCTGCCAGCAGGAACGCGGATAGGCAAAGAGTGAGCGTGGTAACAAATAGGCTTCTAAACAGACGGTTCATACACCAACTCCTCAAAAGAAAAAAGGCTCAACGGGCTTACATGTTTTCCATCGGCACGAATGCCAAAAACCATCTTAACGTATTTGAATGTCTCGATTCCAGTCGTAACTCGTGCACGAACCCCCAAGTTACGCTGATGTTACGATCTCCGAACGATCGCCACGCACGCCCCACCGCCGGCAAACGGCCATCGTCCGCTCATCCGCGGCCAAGTGTGAAAAATGGACGAATCGGCATATCCGTTTTATCGCGACGCACAGTCAATGTGGTGTCTCACTCACCACGACACCGTCAATAATCACGCCGGTGCAATGAGTAATATATTCGAAAGGGTCGCCGTCGTACAGCGCCAAATCGCCGTCTTTGTCTGCTTCGAGTGATCCCACGCGTTCGTCGATGCCGAGTATTCTCGCCGCGTCGATCGTGATCGTCGCCAATGCCTCGTCAAAAGTCAGTCCGTTGGCTGCGGCAATGGCCGCCTCGAAGAGGGCCACCCGCGTCTTCGGCACGTAGCTCTCGTAGCCGCTCTGCAAGGCCACCGGGATCCCTGCTTTGTGGAGGATCGCGGCCGTCTCGTAGCTCATGTTCTTCCGGTCGCCCCAGGCGCGGTACATCATCGGATGAAGAATGACCGGCACCCCGGCCTGCTTGATTTCATCCACGAGGACATAGCTCTCCGCCGCGCTCTCCAGAATGATGCGAATCTCGAATTCCCGGGCCACGCGCAGCGCGTTGGCGATGTCCTGCGCCCGGTCCGCTGTGATCATGAGCGGCACCTCACCGGCGAGCACCCGCGACAAGGCATCGAGGCGCAGGTCCCGCGCGGGCTTTTTATCCTCCTCGGCCGTGGCCAACTTCTTCCGATACTCCTGCGCCTTGATGAGTTCGGCGCGCAGGAGTGCGATCATCTTGGCACGCGTGCCAGGCGTCTTACCCTTACCCTTCTTCACGGCGGATGATCCGAGTGTCGCGGCTACGGTGGCCGGCGCCCGCACCATTGCCTCGTCCGCCGTGCGACCGGTGGTCTTGACGATCATGGTCTGGCCCGACACCAGCTCACCGGGCGCATGACCGGTGTGTACGGTGGTGATGCCGAAGCCGCGAATCCAGCCGACGAGGTCCTCGAGGGCGTTGTAAGCGTCTTGCGCCCGGAGTTCGGGCTGAATGGCCGTGGACCGCTCGATCTGATCCTGATCGTGCTTCTGGTTGTAGATCCCGCTGAGGCCGACGACACTGTGGGCGTCGATCAGACCGGGTGTCACAACAGTGGCACGAAGAACACGAAGGTCGTCGGGAATGACGAATCCGAACAAAGGACGGACCTGCTCGATCTTGCCGTCGCGAACGACGACCACGCCGTCCCTAATCGGCGCACCGGCCATCGTGTAAACCGTCTTGCCGATGACGGCCACTTGCGCCGCCGCAGGTTGTGCGGGCCATGCCGAAATCAGAAAGAGAGTCGCAAGCGCAACATAGGTGTGTGCCCGCACTTTCGAATTGCAGGCAAGGATGCCTGCGGTACGTGGCGCACCGTGCTGACAGCTGATGGCCGACGGCTGATGTCTGATGGCTAACGGCTTCTTGAGGCAGGCAGGGATGCCTGCGGTA
>Ga0210111_1000246_pt1 | contig 14625 bp, 21 predicted proteins | sample China_Galinas_PW_6_FD_185520 | JGI IMG/M metagenome (GOLD analysis project Ga0210111, IMG submission 185520) | Wetland microbial communities from San Francisco Bay, California, USA, that impact long-term carbon sequestration - China_Galinas_PWC_D2... | ecosystem: Environmental > Aquatic > Marine... | reverse complement strand
TTATCTTTGGCCATGGTGTGTGTATCCTTTCATTTTGATAATTCAAAGTGCCGAGTAATTGCCGGTAAACAATCACCCGGAGGATACACCACCTAATTCCTCAAACACAACTTTTGATTATAACTCCAAAGAATATTGAGTGCTCTATGTTTTTTTATGTAACTCATGGGACTGGGAGTAATATATTTGTTCATTTTAACCCTAACAAATGGTTCACTCGAATGGGTAAAGACGTTTCTGGCCCTCCTTAGTTAACCTAATTTTGAACACTATATACACCCAAAACGTGGTCGCTTCGGCCTGGTTTTTTTATATTCGGACAAATGCTTGTTGAGGGGAATTTTCATTTAGATATCACAAGCTCTGAACCTGCTTTTTATTTTTCAGAGATATAGCGGATATCAACTGTTTGAAGATGGTATTGTTATATCAAGGTCGCTTATTTTGTAAAGGAGTGCTTTATAACTGATTTTTAATATTTTACTTGCCTTTGTACGGTTCCATCCTGTTTGATTAAGTACGTGTGAGATGACCTTTTTGTCGATGATGTTCATGGTCTCTTTTCTAATTTTCTTAAGAGAAAATGATTCATTCATCGGTGAATTTTCTTTTATATGATCAAGAAGGGTTTCAACATCTAAGGCTTTATCCAGTCCCTTTTGGTCTGATGTTGAATTAGCATCAGGTTGGTCATTAATGTAAAGATCGTCAACAACTGTTTCCCAATCGCCCATGACCATGGAACTTTGTAGAATACTCTGAAGTTCTCTGACATTGCCCGGCCAGCTGTATGTTATCAGCTTTTCCATAATATCGGGGGCGGGTTTTGAAATCTTCTTTCCGTTGAACTGAGAAGCATATTTTTCTATAAAATAGTCAATTAACGGCGGTATATCTTCAGGTCTGTTGCGTAGAGCAGGAATATATATTTTAATGGTGCTGAGACGATAGTAAAGGTCTTCTCTGAAAAGCCCTTCTTTTATTTTCTTTTCAAGTTCTTGATTTGTAGCTGCTATAACCCATGCATCTGATCTTACCTCTTTTTCTGAACCAAGTGGCGCAAACTCTCCACCTTGAAGAACGTGAAGAAGTTTGGATTGAAGCGAAAGGGACATGTCTCCGATTTCATCTAAAAAGATAACCCCTTGATGAGCCAGATCGAATTTGCCTCGTTTTTTTCGTTCAGCTCCGGTAAACGCTCCCCTTTCAAATCCAAAAAGCTCACTTTCAAGCAACCCTTCGGGCAATGCCGCACAGTTAACCTTTATGAACGGTTTATTTTTTCTTTCTGATTTATAATAAAGGTTCTGGGCGACGACCTCTTTGCCTACACCACTTTTACCGGTGATTAAGACATTTAATCCCGTACCTACAGTGTGATTGATAAGGTCTCTGATTTTCTCGATGCTTTCGCTTGTTCCGATTATTGGAGGTGCCAAAATCTCTTCGTTTTTGAAATTTATGTCGAGCATTGGTCTATATCAGCTATCAGCGGTTTGGATTTGATGATTTCATATCGTAATTGTAACTCTGTTGCCATCTTTCCGTTTTGCCTTTAAAGTACCTGGTAAAGCCTCAGTGATTGCAGACTCAAGTTTCTCTGGATTTATATCGGTATGGCATTCATTACAGTAAAACCCTTTAATAAAGTCAAATTCGAGACTCATATCTATATCATCCTGTAGATGGTTGCTGTAGGAAAAGCTTATAAGACCTGACACATCCACCTCAGATGAACCACACTCAGGACAAACAGAAACACAGAACAAACATTTTCCACAATATTCATGTTTTTTACTCATGGTTCACCTTAAAGAGAAAAAACAAAATCATTCTATTGATCTTTTATTGCTTTTTCTGTTTTATGTATCATTTGATCTCTGTTGTCCAAGACTGTTGGTTTTTCAAGAGAAGGAAGATTTATTACCCCATAATAGTCGGCTACTACTGCGACTGCAATTGCAAAAGCTATTATTATAATCAGTTTTCGTATCATCTTACATCACAGTAACGAGTCTTGATCAAAATGGAATTCCTTCGATCCGGGTTTTATTCCCAGGCTCTTCGCAAGTGCTCCCCAGCCTTTGCCCTTACCAGACTTGTACTCTTCAATAACGCTCTCTGTTGGCTGGTTTGACATTTCTCCGAGTCTAAGAACCATATAGGCGTCCGCAGGTTTTTCGACATTATTGAGAACGACTTTGATTTGTGCGTCGCCTATATTAAAACGAGTTGCAAGTCTTGTCCGGAATCCTGATGGGTCTGCTTCAGCGTGGATATTGAAATCTCTGACCCAGTCAAAATCACCAGCCACGACTGCTGATGAAAAGAGTAAAAACGCCATAGAGACGGCAAAAAACACTCTAATCATCTTCATTACGTCCTCCTTTTGAATTTGTTTTGAGAGATAGTTGTACATCATGTCGAAATTGTCTAAAAATTTCCGGCCTCCAAAATCTTGAGGTGTCTTTGCAGTTCCAATTTTTAGAAACACTCTCAGCTTATTTTTTAAGCAGAAACTGTGCCAAAATATGACATACAAATAAATATTATCTATTACAGATAGTTAAGAGTTGAATCATTTGGCATTTAAAGTATAAAATTACGAAGTTTTGGCGTCAAATTCCACTGGTGTCAGAATTTTGACTATTTTTGGAATATTGAAAAGGGGTTTGTCCTCCTTTTAAAGGACCTTCCGACGCTGCTGTCACAATAGCAGTCTTCGATGACTACCAGTGACCGTACTGTGCTCGCTTGGAGCCCTTTTTCCAGCAGGTGCTGGACAAGTACCCTAATAAGGTCAAGTTAGTCGTCAAAAATTTTCCACTTCCAAGTCATAATTTTGCGTACAAGGCAGCCACAGCAGCCTTAGCCGCCAACGCCCAAGGAAAGTTCTGGGAGTTTCATAATCAGTTATTCAAAAATTTTAACGCCATTAATGACGCCAAAATTCAAGATATTGCGAAAGAACTCGGCCTTGATATGGAAAAGTTTAATAAGGACATGCAATCGCCAGCTATTAAGACATTAATATCAAGAGACGTGAGCAACGGCAGACAGGTCGGAGTTCGAGGGACTCCCACTATTTTTATAAACGGCAAAACCTTGAAAAATAGAAGCTTGCCTGGAATTTATCTGGTGATTGAAGCCGAGTTGAAAAAGGCGAGTTAGATAATTTTAAAATTTATTAATCTGATGATATTGTTTTTCAATTACCTTAGTACCATAAATTAGAATCACATTTTCTGGCTTATTAGATGATTTTAGACTTTCAGTGGGTTTTTGAGCTTCAATATCTTCCCAATTCACGATACGTGGTGGTGTGAAAGACTTGTCCTTATTAACTGTAGGTTCAATCTGTTCGCCTTTTTTATCATTAATGATGCTTATCTCCACATAATTATCTTCTTTTATTCCATATGTAGCATAATGAGGATAATAAGCATAATGCGGAAATATGATTTTGTTCTTATTTTTTGCTTTGTGATACCATTTTCTATCGAATTTCAGCCTATGTTTTGCGAATAATTGGCTCGAATATTTTGATTTGTGACGAGAAAACGCATTTTGTTTAACAGCAAAATGACTTGAACCGATATGAAAACCACCTGCATAAACCGAGGCTGATAAGGTCAAAAGATAAAAAGCAATCGATAATATATTAATGTTTTTAAGCATGTTTCATTCTCTATTAACATTATTGGATGTCTACCCCAATATAATACCCTTGCATTGTTAAACAAGTATCGTTCACGGTAGCTTATTGCTCAGAAATTTCAACCACCATCATCTGATTTACAGGCTGAACAGCCTTTTTCAAACTCTGATGAGGAATTAAATTGAAACCCGGATCTGTTGTAATCAACCTTGATTGGTTCTGCTTCTTTCAGTAAATATCTGTTAACGACAAACTGAAAACCGTCTAAATTGAAAACATCGTCTGTATCTTTTGGTTCATCCACATCCAATGCGAGTGATGGCATAGCACATCCTCCTCCATGTAATAAGATACGGAATGGTTTAACCTCATTATCTTTAAAATATTCAGAAATTTTTTCGATAGCTGATTTTGTAATCTCAATCATAGTATCCCCCATTCAGAAATATCTGTTTGACTGATAATATTATGAGTTATGGAAAGGTAGTTACAAATATTGGGTCTGTCAATGTAAGTGATCTGGGTATGTGGTTAACGGATGGGATCTGACAACGTCAGATCGAATGTGGTTGGGGGAAATAAACTATCTGCAATTTGTTCTTTTTTCAGATATCACTATTCGATACAAAATAAGCCACTTCCGATTGGGAACTAACTAGTGTCTATCCAGAAATGAGATATTTTGTTCAAGATCGAGGCATGCAAGAAAATTAACCACAGGCATATAGTTGATATTCTGAGGATTAATTTTTGAGCATAACGAAGATATTGGGCAAAATAGCCATTTATGGATAGGCACTAACTAACAATCTTTTTAATCTTGTCAGCCTTGTCCTTAAGTTGCTTGACCTGTTTAATCCCCGGAACCTGTCCAAGGATTTTATCAGTAACCTGCTTTGTCAATTTTTTTTGAACCGCGTCGACTATATCGCTTTCGGAAGACTGGTCTTCTGATATATCAGATTTGCCACCTGCAATTTCTTTTTTTTCTTCTGATTCATTACTTTCGCCAACCTCCTTCTTGACATCCGACTTCTTGATGCCACTGATCTCTTTCTTCGCATTGCGTATTTCCTTGACGGTTTTTCCAAGGCTTTCCCCAATAATGGGAAGCCGCTTTGCCCCAAAGATAAGCAGAATTATGATTCCAATGACAATTATTTCCGGAACACCAAGTCCAAACATTACAAGCCTCCGTTTATTTCATACAGATTAAATATTGATAGGTGACTAAACTGCCACACACCGCAATAGAGAAGAAAACCCACATGGCCAAGGCGAGTTTGACTCTCTTTTTCCCGATCAGCCAACAATATCTCACCAAAACAAAGAAGTTAATCGCCACAACGGCAATGATTGAAGTTTCTCTCACCTGAATCCTTTTTGCATGATATGCATACAGAAAATAACATATAAGACACAATTGTAATTTTATTTTAACACAAGTTCCTCTTCAGTTATCTTATTTCCACAAGCCGGACACTCCGTTATTTCATTATGATCCATATCAAAGAATCTATAAATCCATTTAAAACCACTCGGAAGGAACTCAATCCAGATTTCGTAACCACAGTTACAATATCCAACTTTGCTGTACCGAAAATTGAAAGACAGAGTCTACCAAAGACCCTGTCTTTTCCTGTTCGGATGAGCCATTTTTCATGGAGTCGTTCGAAGCTGTTATATTTATCCTTTTGATGATTGATATTTGAATGAGAGGTTTACTCTGGCCCGGTAGGAAGTGATCTTCCCGTTTTCAACTTTCATGTCCAATTTAGTAATTTCCGCGATTCTCAAATCCTTTAAGGTTTTGCCGGCGGTCTTCACCGCGTTTTTGGCGGCATCTTCCCATGAAGTCGAGCTTGATCCCACCAGTTCAATAACTTTGTAGACACTGTTACTCATGATTTACCTCCTTTGTTCTTTTTTTCCGTTAAACAACTTAATTTTTCAAAAGTGGTGCAAGATGAGCACCTAAAGATCATCCGACCAATTTCGCTGAAAGATTGATTTTTGTACCTGCAAAAAGTCTTGAAATTGGACATTTCTCCTTGGCTGTTCGAGCATATTGAGCAAATTTATCAGCATTCAGGCCGGGCACCTCTGCTTCACAATTTAAATCAATACTGGTAATCTTCGGGCCGTCATCTTCTCCCAAATGAACTGAAGCTGTTGTTTGAACGCTTGTAGGTGTAAAATTATCCGCACTCATGATAGCGGCAAGATACATTGAAAAGCATCCAGAATGGGCAGCCCCAACAAGCTCTTCAGGATTTGTTCCTTTGCCCTTTTCAAAACGCGATGCATATGTGAAAGGACCTTCAACTTCACCATATTTCATTACGCCATTGCCTTCTTTCAGCGTGCCATTCCATCTGGCAGTTGCTTTACGTGTCGCCATAATTTCCTCCTTTCAGGTAAGGGATTAAATCGTAAATAAAAAATCTCATCAACGATCTGAAAAATGGTATCTTGGGAGTGTTTTTTCATTTAACAACGATCAACCTTTGTCTTTCTTATATTCCATCTGAACTTCTTTAAGTTTAACAAGAAACTCGTCATTTGTAACAAAATTCCTGACACATTTTATCATTTTGTTTAATAACATTTATTATTAATGCAAACTCCGAAATCACCACACTCTGAATCATCGGAACAGCCCTTATCCTTTTTTGTTGCTTTTTCATCCGATTTTTCAACAGGGTTTTTTGCTTCCATTCCATACTTAATTTGTATTGCTACTCTGTTGTTTACTTTAACCGTAGCATAGGACTCCGACGTCTGCTGAACCCTGCCACAAGTTATTTCTTCACCTGAAGCGGAATAAAAGCATACTTTGGCTTCCATTATAAATCCGGTATCCTTGTTCCCATCAATAATGATGAGTCCTTTATCAGCACTAATTCTCGTAACCTGTGCAGCTATGGCAATGCTTTTATAAAATGTTGCTGCTATCATCATAACTGAAAATACCAAGAGAAATATTTTTATCTTTTTCATATCATCCCCCAATTAATCGAATAAATTGTTACCTGTTATTTCTCTAGCTTTTTGAAGTGGGTTAAATTCATAATTATTTCAAAAATATAAAAGATTATGGAAATAATGTCAATAAATACAAAATGTTTCATCAGTCTCAAAACTTAAGAGGTCTATAGCCTGATAACAGGTTGCACAGATTTATGTGCATCAGTGCACATTTTTTTGTGCACTTTTTATTTTTATCAGCCATCAAACCTTCTCAATAACTTTAGACAATTTCTCATAAACCCCCACCAAATAAGGATTTACACCAGTCTATAATTAATAAACCAAACTTGGCACACTTATTGAAATACATCCTGTCAAAAATGCCTAAAAGGATTTGATTCAATGAAACCCAACATTATGTTTGTTAACGATTCTATTAGTGTGCTTGAATCCCTTCAATGGATATTCAAGGATGAGCCTTATTATCTGTTTGCTTTTAGAGATCCGTCTGACGCCATGGACGTAATAAATACATTTGAGTGGGCTGTTGTCATAGCGGAACAATCTATGCGAAAAATAAGTGGGATCGAATTTTTGAAAAGGGTTCGGGTACATTCCCCTCAGACTATGGGGATAATTATGACAAATTATAATGAATACGCAGATGTATTAGAAGATTTATATCCTGACTGTGATTATCAATTTATAAAGAAGCCCTTGGATAACATTGAAATTAAGAAAGTGGTAAAAGAAGCAATTGCACAATATGAAAATAAATTCAGAAAGGGTCATGAGGCTTGTGACTGAAGGATCAAGGATTTGAAGGGATCTCTGCTGCTATTAACTCTAAACAAACCGTTAATGTGGGAGGCTACATCAACTCAAATCTAAGTGTAATAATTTTTGACAATGGATTCGGTCAGGGAATTAGATGCAGACTTGTCTGTGACTGGTTCAAAAGGGATTCATACGTGTCTACAAAGGAAAAACTTTTGTTGGAAATTGGAAAGATTCACCCGGATGTTGTAGTGCTGGATCTTGGGTTGTATGAAAAGATTGATGGGATTGAGATTTCACGGGTAATACGTTCAAGGTTTGATGTTCCGGTGATGTATGTTTGAATTATAGTTTTGATATCTTGATATCACAAGTTCTGAATTGCCTATTGTGATTGCATATAAATCGCAGAAAGCATAGGTCTTGATTTGATGATTTCGAATCGAAATAAAAAAGTTTTGGGCTCCGACTATTTTACCTATCTTCTACTACATCCTCATCTTCAACTATATCCCAATTTGACTCAAAAGTATTATCATGGAGCGTATATGCATATCCGAACATCTTTCCTATTCCTGGCATTACACCTTTTTGGACTTTCCAGTAGGTAAGATAAATGGCCGAAACCATGCCATCTTCCCCAGACTGCGGATGGTTCGCGGTATGAAGCCAAATCTCCCTTTCCTCCATTACTCTCCAGAACGTACCATATTTTTTGCTCCGCACGATTTTTCCGACACTGGGCAGTCTTTTCTGACTGAAGACTTCATCGTGTGTTAACTGCATGGACATACCTCCCTTAATTATATGAGCCGTTACCCATATAGAGCGTGGAGTCGTATGTTTAAAGAAAGTTTTTGTTTGAAAAGCGTTTTTCTTCAAGCATAAAATTGTTTGAAAATGAGATAGACAAACCCCCGAAAATAGATTTTCCCTCACTGAAAACGATATCCTAAATATTTTAGGACCTCAAAAACCTGTCGTTTATAACAGATCACACGACTTCGTCGTTGAGAGAAATTTCATGTATCAAAGATTCAAAATAACATGACAGCATGTGAAACCCAAAAGTGTTTTTCGTTGGCAATAATTTGATTTATCCTTCTAAAGCTACCTCAATTGTAAAACTTCCGGATCCGGTCTTGAAAGGAATAGCAATTTTATGACCTTTGGTCATTGGTATGAGCTTATGGTTTTTGCCCGTAATTACTGAAGGAATGGCACCATGAAATACTTTACCTATTCCCTCTAATTCTTTTCTTGCCTGACCAGATATCATATTGGCCAATTCCCCCACAGCATCTGAAATTTCATTGTTTATTTCCTTCATCTCTTCCCCGAACATGTTGGAAACAATTTTTAGGATGCATGATTTACAAAATGTGACGGAAACAGTTCCATTTGTTTCACCAGTAAATCCGATGACACCGGAAACATCTCCTTGGGCAACGTCATCTTTTTTGAGATAAGGTTTTCCTGCTTCAGGCTTAATAAATGCCATTATTTCAAGAACATTCAAAGTCGCATTAATAAATGGATTAATAAGGTTTATATCCATTGCCCATCCTCTTTGGTCGCTGGGTGGAATTTAGAAACAATTAAGAATTGAAAACCAATCTTCCTCATCCCCTTTACCTTGGAAATAAAGAGCTTTTACCAATGGCTATGCTATTTTTTTGCCTTGCCATAAAGTATCATATTCGATGTCTTTGCCGCCTTCCTGTTTATACATAGTAATTTTAAAAAGACGTTTATTTATAATTGATATGTCTTGAGATTATCCTTTTCCTAATTTTTTAAGTTGATCAATTAATTCGATAATAATTTTGTGGGTTTCCAAGGCATTTTTTGCGTGATCGTGTGGAAAATCTTTTTCAGATAATTTTCCTTCAGATACATCGCTATAAAACTTTTCAATTGCTGTAAAAGCTTTTGAATATTTATTCAATTCTTCGTTAATTTTTTTTTTGCAATTCTTTTCTTTTAGCCATTTTGATTTTTTTATCGATTGTTGTGTAAGCTTCTTTCTTTCCAATTTATTTTCATGTTGTCCAGCTTTGAAACACTCAGGACACTTAGCGAGATAGCCATCAGGTGAGCATTTATATAAAGCGCCCCCCTGTAACCCAAATCCTCCTGATGTGGGTGTTATCTCAATTATCGTATCGCAACCGCAGTCTGAACATTTACCATTTAATGCGATTGTCGATCTCCCTGGGTTAGCGTCAAAATTTTTTCTCAATATTTGAATCATTAAGTATTATTTCCTACTGCAACTGTCCCAGTCTTTTAAAAAAATACTAAAAGATTTATTACGTATAAATCTGACAATCCCTATCATACAACACAAGAGTTACAGGCCGTATAGGCTTCTAATAACACTTATCAATTTCAACTTCTTACTTTCCCATTTTTCACACGTGTCATCGAACTTTACAGGGTTGAAATCTTTAAAAAACTCACAATGGGGAAATTTTTTTACAGATTTGGAATCATCAAGGATTTTATTGGTTGTGGGATCAGGCACGTAATACCAACAGTAATAACATATCTTACTTTCCACCATTCTATTATTTTCTATTGCGATGTTGGTCATATGTGGAAAATTTAAAGAATAAAAACAATATTTGAATGTTTAGGAGGGGTGACTCCGAGTTACAATCACCCCTCACATGAGAAAATCGGGAAATTAAATGGCCAGTTGAGGAAACTGGCTTTCCTTTAAAAAATAAAATCTACAGGTATGCAACAAAAAGTCAAGACTGAATTAATTGGTATTTAATGTGTATTTAAAATACCTAATCATTGGAGGGATAAAAGGTGAGACCTAAGGTTTGCTCTCTGTCCCTCTAAACCAATCTTTCTTCGGATATTTTTCCGGTGAGTCTCGACGGTCCTCGGAGATAGGTTCAGAAGTTCTGCTATTTCTTTGGTGGGGCTGCCATGCCTTATTAGATTTGCGATTCGGATTTCTGTGGGTGTAAGGTTTAGATATTTCAGGGACATTTTTCGAGTAAATGGAGATATAATTTCGTTTAGATTTGATTCTACAATACTAAAAAAAGTTTTTTGCTGGTCATTCAGTTTAGTATTATTGATTTTTTTAAAATATGGTGCAATCAGTTCTTTTACGTTTGTTAATACATTATCTTCTATTTCTGTCTTATCCTTTTCTCTTTTATTCAGTAAAACTTTCATTGCCGTATTTATTTCCTCAAGACTATTTTTCTTGATTTCCAATTCTCTGGTTCGATCTTTCACACGACGCTCAAGCTCATTTTTGGCTTTATGTAGCGCTTTCTCAGCCCGAACTTTTTCGGTTATGTCCCTGGAGATTTCTAATACTGAAATGGGTTTTCCCTCTTTATCTCTTAACGCTATATTAGCAGTACAATGAAAGAATATCGTTTTTCCATCTTTGTCAATCACTTGTGTATCATGTTCATGAATTGTTCCGTTCTGAAATGCCCTTAGCGTAATACAAGGATAAGGCTCACAGGGTTCTTTTCTTTTATGAAATACTTCATAACATTTTTTTCCAATGATATCGTTTCCGAATATTTTTTCAGCAATTTCGTTGGTCCAGAGAATATTTAAATTTTTATCCATCATGCTCATATGATCGCCAATAGATACTAACATTGCACTTAACTTCGACTTGCTCTCATGTAGCTCTTCCTCTACCTGTTTGAGATTTGAAATATCCACCAGTACTCCTAAAATACCAGATATATTCTCTTCATCCCTGATCGGAGCAATTATGTTGTAGTAACAGTATTTCTTTCCTTCTAAGCTTTGGTACTCCACTTCATCAGCAACTGTTTCTCCGCCAAAGGCTTTATGGTTATTATTCATCCACAAATTTAATGTTTCTTTATTTACGGGAAGATCCTCTGGGCATTTTCCAATAAAATCACCCCAATTTTTCTTGCAGATTGAGTTTTGCAGAAAATAGCGGTTGTTCGAATCAAGGGCAAAAACATCAAAGGGTAAGCTGTCAAAGACTGCTTTAAGTATGGTCTTGTTCTTTTTCAGTGCTTTCTCGATCTGTTTTCGATCGGTTATATCTAAGACAACCTCAATCGCCTTATCAACCACCCCGTCGGTATCCGTCAGCGGCGCCGAAAGAATTTCGTAGTCTCTTCCATCCGCACTCCGCATTTCGGCTTTTTCTAATCTTTTGTTCTTCAGAGCCTCAACCATTGGACAAAAACTGCAAGGTTCTTCAAGGGCCATATATTCTTTGTAACATTTTTTACCGGCGATATCTCCAAACCTATCAACCAACGTTTGATTTTGCTGAATAACTTCATAATCGTTAGTGACAATATCAACACCTATATTTGTTTTTGCCAATCCATCTATAAGTGCTTTTAATTTGTCCCTTTCGAATTTCAGCGTTTTTTCAACATACTTTTGCTCAAGAGAATTTTTTTCTAATTCCTTTACCCTTTGTTCCAATTCTTCATAGGTTGGTTTTGGGGGGACCATTGAATCCTCCGTTAAAAAAAGATAGATACCTTTTAATAGTCATTATCAATTCCTTGCCACCACATCACTCAAGAATCTCAAGTATGTACCTTTTCCGAGTCTTTCCAGAAGCTGCATTTAATAAAGACCGGATGGCATGGGCTGTTCTGCCTTGTTTGCCAATGACTTTACCCCATATCACTCTTGTTTACTTTGAGTTCAAGTACAACAGTCTGGGCACTTACAATCTCATTAACCTGTGTAAAACAATATTTTGGTTCACGAGGGATGTCGTGAACCCAGAGAATTTTCCTATAGTCGTCAAAAGTTCTAACAATCCTCGTATTAATCTTTGTGAGGGTTGACAGGTATTCGATAAGACGAATTATTTTTTCAGGCGTTTCCATGTCTTTATAGATCATGACTAATGACTTGCCAGGGTGTGTCTAATGTCATTTTTTTCCAAGCGAATCTTTGATGTTATAATTAAAGTTATTCTGCTTAACACATAATTTGTATTTTTATACAAAAGAGTCTATCATTGATTTTTAAAATACCCATATTGAAATATCTAACCAGAATCAATTCAAACACAAAACCCCACTTTCTAATCTGAGAAATGGGGTTCTCTTATCATCACATATGCTCTTCCTTTGTTTAAGGTTAAAGCAACTATTCTAAAATCTTATATTTTTTTGCAGATTCGAACAAAATTGTCAAGAATATTACCAGAATCGACATATTGTAACAGATAAACCTTTACAATTGACATTCATACTAATAATTGAGATAAATCACTTATAATTCCAACCTATTATTACATAAGGAGCCTACCAGCATGACACTCACTAAAGCTCAAATCGTTGAATCAATCCAAAATCAGACCGGATTTCCCAGGAACAGATCATTAAAAATCGTAGAAACCCTTTTAGAGATCATCAAAAAAACACTGACCTCAGGTGAGGATGTGCTGGTATCCGGGTTTGGAAAGTTTTGTGTAAATGAAAAGAAAGAACGTAAAGGCCGGAATCCAGCGACTGGTGAGGATATGATGCTGGCACCGAGAAAGGTTGTTACGTTTAAGTGCTCTGGGAAGTTGAGGAATAGGATTAATGGATAATGACCGTTTGGTTTATTCAACAGAATCAGGCCGAATTTGTCCTTCCTGCGGACATCCAACTTCGAAATGCCCCTGCAAAAAGAAAAAAACCGATAAGAAACAATCAATTTACCCTGATGATGGAGTCGTAAGAATAAGGAGGGAGGTCAAAGGCCGGAAGGGGAAAACGGTTACAACTGTTTTTGGTGTCCCGCTCAATGGTAAAAAACTACAGCAATTTGCCAAAATATTAAAACAGAAATGCGGCACTGGCGGTACAGTAAAGGATGGCATTATCATTATCCAAGGTGATCACAGGGAGACTCTTCTGAAAGAGATCAAACAACAAGGATACACTGTAAAGCTTGCCGGTGGTTAACCTTCATTAGCTTTTGATAGGAAATCTCATGTGGTCATTCCTTGATAAAATACCTTATTCGATACTCATCGTGTTTTCGATCATTATGATCCTTCTTCCTTTTAAACCCATGCCCCATTTTGTGGAAAAATTGATCATGTTAAAAAACGGAACCCTGAATAAACCCACCGATATTTTTGACCTGTTTTATCATTCGGCACCGTTGATTCTTTTGATTATTAAATTTATGAGAGATTATTCAACCAAATGAAATAGTAACGCCATGTTTATTTTTCTTGATACAGAGACAACCGGAACAGATGAAGATGACAGGCTCTGTCAGATTGCTTTTAAAACAAAAAAAAGGAATGTCGTTGAATTAGTGTGTTGGTATGGTATCCCACCTGTTAGAAGTAACGATTCAGATGCGTATTGACTCAAACACAAAAGAAGGTGAAGAAATGGAGAACGTGGGCTGGGAAATTAAAGGTGATAAACTTATTATTGAGATAGATTTAACGAAGGACTTCGGACCCTCTAAATCTGGCAAAACAATAACCATCGCCAGTACACGGGGTAACCAGAAGATCGAGGGAACTAATGCTATAATCGGTTTGAACGTTTACAAATATCCAGAGGACGTATAACACCCCCCGATTCAGTCAAACAAATTTAAAAAACTACACATTGACACTATACCTTTCAAAAGCGAAAGGAGTTAGATATGTCTCTAACTCCTTATAAATAGTTGGTGATCCCAACGGGGTTCGAACCCGTGTTACCGGCGTGAGAGGCCGGCGTCCTAACCACTAGACGATGGGACCTTGAAAAATATATGATTATAGAAATTGGTTTCCCTTGTCAAATAATATTTATTTGCTAATCCTCATGCACCGGCTTCTTACCTTTCTTGAATCCGAATATCAAATAAATCAGCCATCCCACAAACGGAATCAAGGCAATGATTCCCCAGAGTGCTTTCTTCCCGATGGTCCCGAAATCCTTGCGCACAATGTCAACAATCGCCAATATCGTCAACAGGTAAAACACCACACTGATTTTTATCCATACAATGGCAGTTGCAATATCCAATTTGGCCCTTTCATCTGATTCGAAAGTAGCTAAATGAGTCCATGTTTTTCACCGCCCATTCGCTTCGCTCATTCGAGCTTGCTATATTGTAGTAAGCCTTGAGTTAAAATTAAAAAGGCTATACTCATTTCGGTTCCGGTTACAGTAAGTTGGTTGGTAATCCAGAATCAGAAAAGGAGCATAGCCATGAAACCTATTAAA
>Ga0210111_1000245_pt1 | contig 14636 bp, 12 predicted proteins | sample China_Galinas_PW_6_FD_185520 | JGI IMG/M metagenome (GOLD analysis project Ga0210111, IMG submission 185520) | Wetland microbial communities from San Francisco Bay, California, USA, that impact long-term carbon sequestration - China_Galinas_PWC_D2... | ecosystem: Environmental > Aquatic > Marine... | reverse complement strand
CCGGCACCGGCGTCGACAACGTCGACATCCCGGCCGCCACCCGGCGCGGCATCGTCGTCGCCAACGCGCCCGAATCGAACTCGGTCGCCGCGGCCGAGCACACGCTGGCGCTGATGCTCGCCCTCTGTCGCAACGTGCCGCGCGCCCACGCCTCGCTGACCGGCGGCGCCTGGGAGCGGCCGAAGTTCAAGGGCACCGAGCTCTACGGCAAGACCCTCGGCGTGATCGGCTTCGGCCGTATCGGCCAGCTCGTCGCCAAACGCGCGCAAGGCTTCGACATGGACGTGGTCGCCTTCGACAAGTTCGTCTCCGCGGAGCGCTTCCGCGAGCTCGGCGTCGAGGGCGCCGACGAGCTAGGGGACCTGCTCGGGAAGGCCGACATCGTCACCCTGCACGTGCCCAAGACCCCGGAGACGATCGACCTGATCGACGCCGAGGCGATCGCCGCGATGAAGGACGGCGCGCGGGTGGTCAACTGCGCGCGCGGTGAGCTGGTCGACCTCGACGCCGTCCTCGCCGGGCTCGAGTCGGGCAAGCTGGCCGGCGCCGCCCTCGACGTCTTTCCCTCCGAGCCGTTCACCGAGCACCCGCTCTTCGACCGCGACGACGTCGTCGCCACCCCGCACCTCGGCGCCTCGACCGCGGAGGCCCAGGACCGCGCCGGCGTGGTCACCGCGGAACAGGTGATCGCCGCGCTCAGCGGCGGCGTCGTCACCAACGCGGTCAACATCGCCGCCGTGCGGCCCGAGGAAATGGAGGCGCTGGCCCCCTTCGTGCCGCTCTGCGAAAAGCTCGGCCATCTCGCGCAGGGGCTCGGCAACGGCTCGATCGACGGCGTCACGGTCGAGTTCCGCGGCCGCATCGCCGCCCACGACACGCGCCTGCTCGGGATCGCGGTGCTCGTCGGCATCCTCTCCGGCAACACCGAGGAGCAGGTCAACCTGGTCAACGCCCCGCAGATGGCCGAGGAGCGGGGGATCGACCTGGTCGAAAGCAAGGAGAGCGCCTCCGAGGACTTCACCGAGCTGATCACGGTCCGCCTCGGCGGCGGCGAGCACGCGGTCGAGGTCGCGGGGACCGGCGTCGGGCCGCGCAACGAGCCCTACCTGGTCTCGGTCTGGGGCGAGAGCTTCTACCTGCCCTTCGCCGACCACCTCGCGGTCTTCCGCTACGCCGACCGGCCCGGGATGATCGGCCGGGTCGGATCCTGTTTCGGCGAGGAGGGCGTCAACATCATCTCCGCCGCGGTCGGCGCCGAGCCCGGCGGCGAGGAGGCGGTGATGGCGCTGACCACCGACGCGCCCGTCCGCGCCGAGACGATCGCCAAGATCCTCGAGCTCGACGGCTTCGCGGTCGGCCGCTCGGTCGACCTCTAACCGCAGCGCGTGACCGCCGCGATCGATCTCGATCTGGTCGAGCTCGAGGGCGGCGAGTTCGAGATGGGAACCGACGGCGAGTGCGGCTACATGGTCGACGGCGAGGGCCCGGCGCATGCGGTGAAGCTCTCGCCGTTCGCGATCTCGCGCTGTGCGGTGACCAACGAGCAGTTCGCCGCGTTCGTCGCCGCCGGCGGCCATTGCACCGAGGCGGAGCGCTGCGGCGCGTCGTTCGTCTTCGCCGGCTTCCTGCCAGCCGACTTCGTCCCGACCCGCGCGGTCGCCGCCGCCCCCTGGTGGCGGCTGGTCGAGGGCGCCGACTGGGCGCACCCGGAGGGACCGGACAGCGATTGGCGGGAGCGCCGCGAGCATCCCGTCGTCCACGTCTCCTGGAACGACGCGATCGCGTTCTGCGGTTGGAGCGGCACGCGACTGCCGACCGAGGCCGAGTGGGAGTACGCGGCCCGGGGCGGGCTCGCCGGCTGCCGCTTTCCCTGGGGCGAGGAGCTCGAACCGGATGGCGAGCACCGGATGAACGTCTTCCAGGGGAGCTTCCCGGACGAGAACGAGCGCGCGGACGGCTACGCGGGAACGGCGCCCGTGGACGCGTTTCCCCCGAACGGCTACGGGCTCCACAACGTCACCGGCAACGTCTGGGAATGGACCGCCGACCGCTTCGACCGCAACTACTACGCCGACAGCCCGCGGGTCGACCCCTGCTGCGAAGAGGGCGACGGGCCGCGGGTCATGCGCGGCGGCTCCTACCTCTGCCACGCCTCCTACTGCAACCGCTACCGGGTCGACGCGCGCAGCTCCAACAGCGCGGACGCCTCAACCGGCAATCTCGGCTTCCGCGTCGCCCGCGACTCGACTTAATAGATGCGGCCAGGCCGCCGCTCCGCGCGGTAGGCTCGCGGCCGTTCGGCAATCTGGAGAAAGGGTGGGGGGATGGGCGATTCGGGGACCGACGCGAAGGGACTCACGCGCAAAGAGCTGATCGGCTCGGGCGCCGCGGCGGCGGCCGCCGCGTTGCTGCCGCAGGCGACCGGGGTCGAGCGCGCGCTCGCGGCGCCGAGGGACAAGCGCAACGTCGCCGGGATGAACATCGTCCTCTTCATCAGCGACCAGGAGCGGGCGATCCAGCACTTCCCGAAAAACTGGCTGCGCCAAAACCTGCCCGGGATGCGGCGACTGCGCCGCCACGGGCTCAGCTTCGAACGCGCCTTCACCAGCGCCTGCATGTGCTCGCCCTCCCGGGCGACGATGATGACCGGCTTCTTCCCGGCGCAGCACGGGGTCAAGTACACGCTCGAGGAGAACATGTTCCTGAAGAAGAACCCGCAGGTCGAGCTGCCCCTGCCGTCGGTCATGCCGAACCTCGCGACGGTGATGAAGGCCGCCGGCTACAACGTGATCTACAAGGGCAAGTGGCACTGCTCGAAGCCGCGGCACGGAAAAGACGCGACGCCGGCCGAACTCGAAAAGTACGGCTTCGACCGCTGGGACCCGCCCGACGCGGGCGCCAACCAGGACGTCGACCAGGCCGGCGGCGGCAACGCCGACAACGACGGCCGCTTCATGGAAGAAGAAGGCCGGGGCGCGGCGGAAGGGGCGTTGCAGTACCTCAACTCGGCCGCGGCCAGGCAGCAGCCCTTCTTCATGGTGATCTCGCTGGTCAACCCGCACGACGTCCTCTTCTACCCGCAAGCCTTCGAGAACTCGGGCTACCTGGAAGAGGAAGAAAAGGAAGGCAAGGAATGGCTGGAGGGCGCAATTCGCTCCCCGGCGACCGCCCTCGAAGACCTCTCCACCAAGCCTTCGGTGCAGGAAGAATTCAGGAACCTGATGAACCGCTTCGGCGGCGAAATCGACACGCCGGAAAAGAGGCGCGCCTACGTCAACTTCTACGGCAACCTGATGAAGGCCTCCGACGAATACCTGGTCGACGTGCTCGGGGCGCTGGAAGCCAACGGGCTGATGGACGACACGCTGATCATGCGTACCTCCGACCACGGCGAGATGGGCCTCACCCACGGCGGCATGCGGCAGAAGAACTTCAACTTCTACGAGGAGACGCTGCGGGTGCCGCTGGTCTACTCGAACCCGAAGCTCTACCCGCGGCCGTACAGGTCGAACGCGCTGGTCTCGCACGTGGACCTGCTGCCGACGCTGGCCAATCTCGTCGCCGCGCCGAAATCGGCGCGGGCGAAGTGGGAGGGAGTCGACTACTCCAAGCACGTCCTGCGCCCGACCCCGGAGCGCCCGACCCAGGACTACGTCGTCTTCACCTACGACGACTACCAGTCTGGACAGCCGCGGCCCCCGTACCCGAAACCGCCGAACCACATCGTCAGCATCCGCGAGAAGCGCTGGAAGCTGGCGAAGTACCACGACGTCAACCCGGACCGCAAGCAGCGCAAGCGGCCGCAGTGGGAGATGTACGACCTGAAGAACGACCCGCTCGAGAAAGAAAACCTCGCGCACAAAGGCCACAAACGCACCCCGCTTCAGGAGCGCCACTACAGGCGCCTGCGGCGCAAGCTCGCCCGCGTCCAGAAAACGCGCCTGCGGCCGCTCAAGCGCACCGCGTAGCCGACACGAGTAGCCTCCGGCGCCGATGAAGGCGGTGGTGCTGACGGGAACCGGCGGTTACGACGTCCTGCGGGTGCAGGAGCGGCCGGAGCCGGCGGTCGGGCCGGGGGAGGTGCGGATCGCGGTCAAAGCGGCCGGGATCAACTTCGCCGACACCCTCGCCCGCGTCGGCCTCTATCCCGACGCGCCGAAGACGCCCTGCGTGCTCGGCTACGAGGTCGCCGGCGAGGTCGAGTCGGTCGGCGCGGGCGTCGAGGGGCACGAGGTCGGCGACCGCGTGCTGGCGGCGACGCGCTTCGGCGGTCAGGCGGAGCTGGTGACCGTCGCCGCCGCGCAGGCGTGGCCGTTGCCGGATGCGCTCAGCTTCGAACAGGGCGCCGCCTTCCCGGTCAACTACGGCACCGCCTACGCGGCGCTGGTGATGATGGGCAGCCTGCGTGAGGGCACGCGGGTGCTGATCCACGGCGCCGGCGGCGGCGTCGGGATCTCGGCCACGCAGATCGCTCGCAACGCCGGCGCCGAGATCTTCGGCACCGCGTCCGCCGCCAAGCACGAGGCGATCCGCGCCCAGGGGGTGACCCATGCGATCGACTACCGCACGCTCGACTTCGAGCGGGAGGTGATGCGAATCACCGACGGCGAGGGCGTCGACCTGGTGATCGACGCGCTCGGCCCGACCTCCTTCCGCAAGGACTACAGGCTGCTGCGCTCCGGCGGTCGGCTCGTGATGTACGGGATCTCGGAGAACTCGAAGCGGGGGCGGCGTGACATCGCGGCGACGCTGAAGAGCCTCGCGGCGATGCCGACCGCGACGATGCCCTGGTGGAAGAGCCTGATGATGATGAACGAGAACAGGGGTGTCTTCGGGCTCAACATGCTCAAGTGGTGGGACGAGGAGGGCGACCTCGACCGCGTCGTCGAGCCGCTGATGAACGACCTTCAGGCGGGGCGCCTGGAGCCGGTCGTCGCCGAGGCATTCCCCTTCGAGCGAGCGGGCGAAGCGCACGAATTCATCGCCGAGCGCCGCAACGTAGGCAAGGTCCTGTTGTTTCCTGGGTAGACGCTCCGACCATCGCGGCGGGGACGACCTGACGATGAAGCGGCTATTGAGCATCTGGTTCGCCTTGCTGGCGCTGCTGGCGCCCGGGCTTGCCCATGCCGAAACGAAGACCTACACGGTCCTTCTCGCCGGCGGCGACGAAGCGAACATGGTCCGGATCTGGCTCAGCCCCGACGGGCGCCAGTACGTGATCGACTCGGTCGTGCAGCTCGAAGTCGGCGGCACCGTCTGCGGTCATCCCGAAGACAACGAATTCTCGCTGCGCTGCGACGCGCCGTCGATCGCCGGCTTCGAAGTCAACGCCGGCGGCGGCGACGATCATGTCTGGGTCGCCAAGGACGTCGCCGTGCCGGTGACGATGCGGGGCGGCGCCGGGGACGACCTGCTGGTGGGCGGCGCCGCCGCCGACAAGCTGATCGGCGGCAACGGCGACGATCGCCTCGTCGGCTGGCGCGGCAACGACCTGCTCTACGGGGGACCGGGCAACGACGTGCTGATCGGCGGACCGGGCGCGGACGTGCTCAACGGCGGCGGTGGGAGGAACCGGTATCTGGTTGGTCCTGGAAAAGATCGGGTCCGGCGCGGTTAGGGATGCAGAGCAAGGACACAGGGAGCGTGGCGTGCGCCCGCACGCGAGCGACCGAGGACGCCGCTATGCGCCCTAAGCGCGACGGAGCCGGCCGCCGACGAAGAGGAGCGCGATAAGGAAGCCGACGAGGGAGAGCGCCGCGTCGAGCCGGAAGCCCGCCGAGATGCCGTCGACGAAGGAGCCCTGGGCGGAGAAGACGGCGGTGGTCAGGCCGAGCCCGACGGCGCCGCCGGCGATCTGGCACATGTAGAGGATGCCGCCGGCGAGGCTGCTCTGCGACTCGTCGACGGAGGTGACGCCAGCGGTCGTCGCGGTCGGGTAGAAGCTGCCGATGCCGATGCCGAGGATCACCATCCCGAGGACGAGCGAGCCGTAGCCGGAGCTTTCGCCGACGAGCGAGAAGAAGAACGGAGCGACCGTGATGCAGGCCGCGCCGACGACGGCCAGCGGCTTCGCCCCGAGCCGGTTGTAGAGCGGCCCGGCGACGAATGAGACGAGGGCGAAGACGGCGAGGAAGGGTAGGACGCCGACACCGGCCTCGAGCGGCGAGTAGCCGAGGTGCTTCTGCATGAACTGGGGCAGGTAGAGCAGCGCGGCGAAGAACGTCGCCGACATGAAGACGACCGCGATGCAGGAGGCGCGGAAGCTCTCGTTGCGCATCACCGCGCGCGGCACCAGCGCCCGCATCCCGGCGCGGCGCTCGATCGGGACGAAGGCGGCGAGCAGCACCGCCGCCAGCACCAGCATGCCGATCACGCGCGGGTCGCCGAAGCCCCAGTCGTCGGACTGGTCGAGCGCGACGAGCAGCGAGACGAGGCCGATCGAGAGCGTCGCGATGCCCGGGTAGTCGATCCGCTGCTCTTCGGCTTCGGGTTCCTTCGTCTTCACGAGGAAGTAGGTGATCAGCACCGCGAAGGCGGCTACGGGCACGTTGAGGAAGAAGATCCAGCGCCAGCTGAGGGTTTCGGTCAGGACGCCGCCGATCAGCGGCCCGAGGGCGTTGCCGAGCCCGGCGGTGCCGATGATGATCCCGCCGGCCAGACCGGCTTTCCCCGCGGGCAGGATCGCGTAGGTCATGCCGAGGATCGCGGGCCACATCAGCGCCCCGCCGACCCCCATCACGACGCGGGTCATGATCAGCCAGGTCTCCGTCTGCGCGGCGCCGCCGAGCGCCGACATCGAGGCGAAGATCGCGCTGCCGAGAAAGAAGGCCCGCTTGCGGCCGAACATGTCGGCGAGGCGGCCGCCGGTAACGATCATCACCCCAAAGGTCAGCGCGTAGGCGTTGACGACCCACTGGATCGTGTTGACGTTGGTGGAGAAGTCCTTCTCCATCGTCGGGATCGCCACGTTGACCGCGGAGAAGTCGTTGGCGATCACGAGCACGCTCATGCTCATCGCGAACAGCGCCAATATCGTGGTCCGCTCCAGCCTTGCGATCTCGGCAGCCTACGCTAAGCTGGGGCGACGAAATGACGCACCGGCTCGACAGCCTCGCGCTACTCCTTCTCCTCCCCCTTCGGGGGGAATAGCGCTGGGCGGCGCGAGAGCCGCGAGAGACAAGGTCATTCGAGTGAACTGGAGAAGGAGGCAGTACCGATGAGCACCGCTGCGGACGCGGATCGCGTCCACATCTTCGACACGACGCTGCGCGACGGCGAGCAGTCGCCCGGCATCTCGCTGAACACGGCCGAGAAGGTCGAGATCGCGCAGCAGCTGGCGCGGCTCGGCGTCGACGTGATCGAGGCCGGCTTCCCGATCACCTCGCCCGGCGACTTCGAGGCGGTCGAGCAGATCGCGCGCAGGGTCGAGGGCCCGGCGATCTGCGGCCTCGCGCGCACGCACAAGGCCGACATCGACGCCGCCTGGGGGGCGATCCGCGACGCCGAACGGCCGCGCATCCACACCTTCATCTCGACCTCGGACATCCACATCGAGCACCAGCTGCAGACCGACCGCGAGGACGTCAAGGGCCAGGCCCGGGCGGCGGTGACCCTGGCGCGCTCCTACTGCGAGGACGTCGAGTTCTCGCCGATGGACGCGACCCGCGCCGACGTCGAGTTCACGGCCGAGGTCTGCGCGATCGCGGTCGAGGAGGGCGCGACCGTGGTCAACATCCCCGACACGGTCGGCTACACGACGCCCGAGGAGTACGGGGACTACTTCCGCCGCCTCTACGAGCTGGTTCCCGGCCTGCGCGAGGTCGAGACCTCGGTCCACTGCCACGACGACCTGGGGATGGCGGTCGCCAACTCCTACGCCGGCGTGCTGGCCGGCGCCCGCCAGGTCGAGTGCGCGGTCAACGGGATCGGCGAGCGGGCGGGCAACTGCTCGCTGGAGGAGATCGTGATGCTGATCCGGACCCGCGCGGACGTGCACGGCCTCAGCACCGGGGTCAACACGCGCGAGCTGGCGCGCACCAGCCGCATGGTCTCGCGCCTGACCGGCTACGCGATCCAGCCGAACAAGGCCGTGGTCGGCCGCAACGCCTTCGCGCACGAGTCCGGCATCCACCAGGACGGCGTGCTGAAGGAGCGCACCACCTACGAGATCATGGACGCGACCGAGGTCGGGCTGGAGTCGAACTCGATCGTGCTGGGCAAGCACTCTGGCCGCCACGCGCTGCGCGACGCGCTGGAGCAGCTGGGCTTCAAGATCGAGGGCAACGCGCTGAACGCGGCCTTCAAGCGCTTCAAGGCGGTCGCCGATCGCAAGAAGCAGGTCACCGCGCTCGACCTGGAGGCGATCGTCTCCGACGAGATGCGCGAGCGGGCCGACACGCACGAGCTCGCCTGGTTCGAGGTCGAGGCCGGCTCGCGCCGCGACCCGGTCGCCCGCGTCGCGGTGACGATGCCGTCGGGCGAGGAGGCGGTCGGCGAGTCCGGCGGCGACGGACCCGTCGACGCGATCTTCCGCGCGATCCAGGAGGCGACCGACACCGAGTGCGAGCTGCGCCAGTACAACGTCGAGGCGGTGACCGAGGGCGAGGACGCGCTCGGCGAGGTCAGCGTGATGCTGCGCGCCGCCGGGCGCCTGGCCACCGGCCAGGGAGTCGCCACCGACATCCTCGAGGCGTCGGCGCGCGCCTACGTGCGGGCGCTCTCGAACGCGCTGGAGGGCGCCGCGATTCGCGAGGCTGAGGCGGCGACCGCCGAGGCCGCGGTCGAGCGCACGCCCGGTCCGTAGCTAGGCCTCGTCGGCCTCGCCTCGGTCGAAGCGGTGGGCGAGGTCGATCTCGAGGCTGGCGATCGAGAGGTAGAGGGCGGTGGCCGCGAAGGCGGCGAGCGGCCAGGCGGCGACGCCGGGGATCAGGCCGATCAGGACACTGGCGCCGAAGGCGGCGCCGATCGCGAAGACGTGGATCATCCCGGCTTTGACCAGGTCGCCGCGCACGGTCGGCAGCGGCCGCGGCGCGAAGCGCTGCGAGAGCAGCGCCAGCGCGGCGAAGGCGGCGATCGCGCCGACGACGAAGAGCAGGATGTCGAAGACCGTCGGCGGCCCGTGGCTGTGGGAGATGATGCTGTGGCTGGAGAGGACGGTGAGCGTGTAGCCGTAGGGCACGGCGCTGCCGCGGATCACCGTGGCCAGCGCCTCGAGCGGCTGCTGCGCCGGTCCGGGCTCGCTCATGCCGGGGCCGGGGTGCGCGGCTGCGGCCGCGCGCTCCCTTTCCGTGCCCGCTCCATCTTCATCCGCTGATCGTAGACGCGCAGGATGTCGCGATGGGAGAGCCAGCCGACCACGCGGTCGCCTTTTTCGTCGAGCACGGCGAGGCCGGCGCTGTCGGTCTTGACCAGCGTGCCGGTGGCTTCGGCGAGCGACTCGGTCGGCGTCAGCGTCGGCAGCTGCCGCGCCAGCGAGCCGGCGTCGGCATCGGGGTCTTCTTCGCCGAGCGCCTGCTCGAGCTCGTCGTCGAGCAGGACCCCGAGGAAGGCGCCGGCCTCGTCGATGACCGGCAGCGCGGGCTCGTCGGTGGCGCTGAGTCGTTCGACGGCCTCCGACAGGGAGGCGCCGGCCGCGACCGGGTCGGGGGTCGGGCGCATCGCCTCGGCCACGGTGATCGCTTCCATCGGGCTCATCGGCCGGCGGCGCAGCAGGTCGATCCCGCGGCGGGCGAGCTTCAGCGTGTAGATCGAGTCGGGGGAGAGGCGGTTGGCGAGCGCCGTCGCGATCACCACGGCGAGCATCAGCGGCAGCATGATCCGGTAGTCGCCGGTCAGCTCGAAGATGATCAGGATCGCCGTCATCGGCGCCCGTGCGGCGGCGGCGAAGACCGCGCCCATGCCGATCAACCCGTAGGCGGCCGCCGGCCCGGCCAGGCCCGGCAGCAGGTCGTGGGCGGCGATGCCGAAGGCCGAGCCGAGCATCGCGCCCATGAACAGCGAGGGGGCGAAGACGCCGCCCGAGCCGCCGATCGAGAGCGTCAGGCTGGTCGCCAGCACCTTCGAGGCGAGCAGGGCGAGCAGGAAGAGCAGTGCGTAGTTGCCGTCGATCGCGCCTTCCAGCACCTCGTAGCCGACCCCGTACATCTGCGGCACCGCGAGCAGCAAGAGGCCGAGCAGCACGCCGCCGGCCGCCGGCCGCCAGGCCTCCGAGAAGCGCCAGAAGCGGTCGGCGCGGTCCTCCATCCCGTAGAGGAAGCGGATGAAGCCGACTCCGACCACCGCCGCGAGCAAGCCGAGCACGAGGTAGAGCGGGTAGCCGGCGACCGCGCCGACGCCGACCTGGGGCAGGGTGAGGAAGGCTTCGGAGCCGAAGGCGGCACGGCCGATCACGTCAGCGGTGACCGAGGCGACGACGACGGCGCCGAAGGAGCGCGTCTCGAAGTCGCGCAGGATCACCTCGAGGGCGAAGAAGACGCCGGCGATCGGGGCGTTGAAGGTGGCCGAGATGCCGCCTGCGGCGCCGCAGGCGACGAGCAGCCGCATGCGCGCCTCCGGCGAGCCGGTGAGCTGGCCGACGGTCGAGCCGAGGGCGGAGCCGATCTGGACGATCGGCCCCTCGCGCCCGACCGAGCCACCGGAGCCGATGCAGAGCGCCGAGGCGAGCGCCTTGACCACGGCGACGACCGGGCGGATGCGGCCGCCGCGGCGGGCGACCGCGTACATCACCTCAGGCACGCCGTGGCCGCGCGCCTCGCTGGCGAAGCGGTCGACCAGCGGCCCGTAGAGCAGGCCGCCGACGATCGGCACGAGGGCGAGGAACCAGATGCCGAGCCCCGGGACGAGCGGGTTGGCGACGTGGCCGTCGGCGCCGTAGGTGTCGTGACCGGTGAAGACGTAGGTGAAGCCCTCGATCAGGTAGCGGAAGGCGACCGCGCCGAGCCCGGCGCCGATGCCGACCCCCAGGGCAAGGGCAAGCAGGCCGCCCGGGCCGCCCATCCAAGCGCCGATACGGGCTCGCCCGCTGGTCGGTAGACGTGGCCAGGGGGCCCATGCGCGGCGCTGTTCTCTCACTTCTCCCTGTTATATCAGGTCACTGTTTACGGGCGTATGTGATAACGTACAGCGATGCCCGTGACGACCCCGCCCCCGCTGGCCAAGGCGCCGACGATCGGCCCACGGATCCGCGCCCTGCGCGAGGCGATGGGCTTCTCCCTGCGCGACCTGGCCGAGCGCAGCGGCGTCAGCGCGCCGATGCTCTCCCAGGTCGAGCGGGGTGAGACCAGCCCGACCCTCGCGGTGGCGGAGAAGATCGCGGGCGGGCTCGAGCTGACCCTCTCGCAGCTGCTGCGGCTGGACGAGGGCGAGCACGTCTCGGTCAGCCGCGCCGGCGACCGGCGCCGCTTCGAGCGCGGCGGCCATCGCTTCGAGGAGCTGACGCCGCCGCTGCCGGGCCAGCGCGCCGACGTCTCGCTGCACACGCTGCGGCCTGGGGCGACGACCGGCGGCCCCGACGACCCGCCGATCCACGAGCCGGGCAGCCGCGAGACGGCGGTCGTGCTGACCGGCGTGGTCGCGCTCGTCGTCGACGGCACCCGCCACGAGCTGCACACGGGGGACAGCGTCACCTTCGATGCCGACCTGCCGCACCATTTCGAGAACGAAGGCGAGGAGCAGGCCCGCTTCCTCGCCGTGATAGCCGCCGGGCTGAGGAGGAGCTGACGATGCCGCAGACGATGTTCGACAAGATCTGGAGCGCCCACGAGGTCTCCGAGGGACTGCTCTACATCGACCTGCACCTGGTCCACGAGGTGACTTCGCCGCAGGCCTTCGACGGGCTGCGGATGAGCAGCCGCGGGGTGCGGCGGCCGGACCGCACGCTGGCCACCGCCGACCACAACGTGCCGACCGACGGCACGAAAGCGGCGCGGTTGATCGCCGACGAGCTCTCGCGCGTTCAGGTCGAGACACTGGAGCGCAACTGCGAGGAGTTCGGCGTGCCGCTCTACTCGCTCGGCTCCGAGCGGCAGGGCATCGTGCACGTGATCGGGCCGGAGCTGGGCGTCACCCAGCCCGGCATGACGATCGTCTGCGGCGACAGCCATACGTCCACCCACGGCGCCTTCGGTGCGCTCGCCTTCGGCATCGGCACCTCCGAGGTCGAGCACGTGCTGGCGACCCAGTGCCTGGTGCAGAAGAAGCCGAAGACGATGCGGATCTCCTACGCCGGCGAGCTCGGCCCGGGGGTGACGCCGAAGGACCTGATCCTGGCGACGATCGGCCGCCTCGGCACCGGCGGCATGGTCGGGCACGCGGTCGAGTACGCCGGGCCGGCGATCGAATCGCTCTCGATGCCGGGGCGGATGACGATCTGCAATATGACGATCGAGGGCGGTGGCCGGGCCGGCATGATCGCCCCCGACGAGACCACCTTCGAGTGGGTGCGCGACAAAGCTGCGGCGCCCGCCGATTTCGAGGCGGCGCTGGCGCGCTGGCGCGAGCTGCCGACCGACGCGGGCGCCGGGTTCGACGCGGAGGTCGAGATCGACGCCGCCGGCATCTCGCCGATGGTCACCTGGGGGACCAATCCCGGGATGGTGATCGAGGTGACCGACGCGGTTCCCGACCCAGCGCGGATGGACTCGCCGGCGGATCGCGAATCGGCCGAGCGGGCGCTCGCCTACATGGACCTGCAGCCGGGCACGCCGATGACCGAGGTCAGGCCCGAACGGGTCTTCATCGGCTCCTGCACGAACTCGCGGGTCGAGGACCTGCGCGAGGCGGCGTCGATGGTCGACGGCCGCCGGGTCGCCGATTCCGTCAGGGCGATGGTCGTGCCCGGCTCGCAGCAGGTGAAGGCGGAGGCCGAGGCGGAGGGTCTGCACGACGTCTTCCGCTCGGCCGGCTTCGAGTGGCGCGAGGCGGGCTGCTCGATGTGCCTGGGGATGAACCCCGACACCCTGATCGAGGGCGAGCGCTGCGCGTCGACCTCGAACCGCAACTTCGAGGGGCGCCAGGGCAAGGGCGGGCGCACCCATCTCGTCAGCCCGAGGATGGCCGCGGCGGCGGCGATCGAGGGACATTTCGTCGACATCCGAGATTGGAGCTAACGATGCGACCGATAGACGTCATCGAGGGCAAGGTGTCGGTGCTCGACCGCCACGACGTGGACACCGATCAGATCATCCCCAAGCAGTTCCTCAAGCGAGTCGAGCGGACCGGCTTCGGCGAGTTCCTCTTCTACGACTGGCTGCGCGACGGCGAGATCGAGCTCGAGCCGAACCCGATCCTCGTCGCCGGCCGCAACTTCGGCTGCGGCTCCTCGCGTGAGCACGCCCCCTGGGCGCTCGAGGACTTCGGCTTCGAGGCGATCGTCGCGCCCTCCTTCGCCGACATCTTCTACGCCAACTGCACGAAGATCGGCCTGTTGCCGGTCGAGCTCGACGAGGCGCACTGCCGCGCGGTGGCCGAGGCGGGCGAGGCGCGGATCGACGTCGACGACCAGACGGTCACCTGCGCCGCCGGGGTCTTCGAGTTCGAGATCGAGCCCGACATCCAGCACCGGCTGCTCAACGGCCTCGACGACATCGGCATCACCCTGGAGAGCGCCGCCGCGATCGACGAATTCGAGGCCGGCCAGGGCGCCGCCGCCGGCCCGGTCACCACGGCGCTGTAGACCGGGCATGGCCGAAGCGATGAACAGCGGCCCCCGAGAGTGGGACGCGGAGACCTACGACGCGGTCTCCGACCCGCAGTTCGAGTGGGGCATGGAGGTGCTCGAGCGACTCGAGCTGCGCGGCGACGAGGCTGCGATCGACGCCGGCTGCGGCTCGGGCCGGATCACCGCCGAGCTGCTCGAGCGCCTGCCGAACGGCGAGCTGCTGGCCGTCGACGGCTCCGAGGCGATGACCGCGAAAGCGCGCGAGCGGCTGGGGGAGAGAGCGGCGTATCTGGTCGCCGACCTGGCCGAGCTCGAGGTCGAGCGCCGGGTCGACCTGATCTTCTCGACCGCGACCTTCCACTGGATCCCCGACCACGACGCGCTCTTCGCTCACCTGCACGCGGCGCTGAAGCCGGGCGGACGGCTCGTCGCCCAGTGCGGCGGCCACCGCAACGTCGCCGAGCACACGCAGGCGATCGCCGAAGTCGGCGCCCGCCCCGAGTTCGCCCCCCACCTGACGCAGATGACCGCGATGTGGAACTTCGCCGGCCCGGAGGAGACCGAGGAGCGCCTGCGTGGAGCGGGCTTCTCCGCGGCCCGCTGCTGGCTGCAGCCAAAGCCGGTCACCCCGGCCGACCCGCTCGCCTTCATCTCCACCGTCACCCTCGGCCCGATCCTCGCCCAGCTCCCCGAAGACCTGCACCGCCCCTTCGCCGAAGCAATCCTCGACGCCTCGCCGAAGCCCTTCACCCTCGACTACGTCCGCCTCAACATCGAGGCGACCGCCTGACCTACGGCCCCGCCCGCGCCAGCAACCCCGCCACCGCCAGCTCGCGGTCATAGCGCTCGCCTCGCCCCAGCGAGCGCAGCGCCCCCGGGAGGACCTCGGCCCCCGCGGCGCGATTGCGCTCCCGAAGCTCCGAGGCGCTGCCGCAGGCGGAGGAGGGGACCGCGGGCACGACCCTTCCGTCGGGGCGGC
>Ga0210111_1000242_pt1 | contig 14740 bp, 14 predicted proteins | sample China_Galinas_PW_6_FD_185520 | JGI IMG/M metagenome (GOLD analysis project Ga0210111, IMG submission 185520) | Wetland microbial communities from San Francisco Bay, California, USA, that impact long-term carbon sequestration - China_Galinas_PWC_D2... | ecosystem: Environmental > Aquatic > Marine... | reverse complement strand
CGCCCTGGCGATGCTCGGCAACTACGACATCAAATTCCAGAACCAGATCGCCAGCAGCCTGCCCAGCTTCCTGGTCACCCCCTCGAAGTCGCTGGAGGACACCGGCACGGCGCGCGAAGCGCTGGCCGGCGTCCGCAGCAACGGCGGCGGCGGCGCGCTCGGCGGGGCGACCGCCGAAGCCGCGGTCAACGGCAGCAGCGGGACCGCGGGCAGCGGGGGAGGGGACGCGAAGGGCAGCGCCTCCGGCCTGCCGGTGCTCGGCATTCCGCCGGAATTCGTCGACACGCAGCGCTGGTTCAACACCCCCGGCGAGAAGCCGATCACGCTCGAGTCGCAGCGCGGCGACGTCGTCCTCGTCGACTTCTGGACCTACAGCTGCATCAACTGCCTGCGCACGCTGCCCTACCTGACCGCCTGGGACAAGCGCTACCGCAGGGACGGCCTGACGATCATCGGCGTCCACTCGCCCGAGTTCCCGTTCGAGAAAGACGCCGGCAACGTCGAGGAAGCGATCGAGCGCAACGGGATCGAATACCCGGTCGCGCAGGACAACGACCTCGCCAACTTCACCCGCTTCGGCACCGAATACTGGCCGGCCGAGTACTTCATCGACGCCAGGGGCCGGGTCCGCTACGTGCACTTCGGCGAGGGCGAATACGGCGAGAAAGAGAAGATCATCCGCGAGCTGCTCGCCGAAGCGGGCCACAGGGTCGGCGCCGGGGACTCCGGCGCGGACGGGATCGAAGCCTCGGCCGGGGTGACGACGCCGGAGAGCTACCTCGGCTCGCTGCGCGCCGACCGCTTCGTCAACGGCGCTATCGCCACCGGCAGCCAGGACTTCGGCGAACCGTCGACGCCGCCGACCGACCACCTCGCCTACAGCGGCCGCTGGAAGGTCGAGCCCGAGTCGGCGACCGCCGAGGGCGGCGCGCTCGAGCTCTCCTTCGGCGCCCGCCGCGTCTACCTCGTGCTCGGCTCGCCGGGCGAGGACCGCCGCGTGCGCGTGCTGCTCGACGGCAGGCCGATCTCGGACGCGCAGGCCGGCGCCGACGTCCACGGCGGCGTCGTCACGGTCAGCGGCCAGCGGCTCTACGACCTGGTCGACCTGCCGAAGGTCGAAGACCACACCCTGCGCCTCGTCCCCGAGAAGGGGGTGATGGGCTATGCCTTCACCTTCGGCTAGCCCGGCGCCCGAAGCGTCGGCCAGCACGGTCGCCAGAATGGGGGGTGTGAGCGATTCGCCGCGTGGCACCGTGCTGGTCGTCGACGACGAGCCGACGATCGTCGAGGTCGTCAGCCGCTACATCGAGCGCGCCGGGTTCGAGGTGCGCAGCGCCGGCGACGGCCCCGAGGCGGTGCGGCTGGCGCAGCTGCACAAGCCGGACCTGCTGGTGCTCGACGTGATGCTGCCGGGCTTCGACGGGATCGAGGTGATGCGCCGGCTGCACGAGGACGACGGCGGCGGCGAGCGCACCGCGGTGATCCTGCTGACCGCGCGCGGCGAGGAGTCCGACCGCCTGGTCGGCCTGCGCCACGGCGCCGACGACTACGTCGTCAAGCCGTTCTCGCCGGCCGAGCTGGTGGCGCGGATCGAGGCCGTCCTGCGCCGCACCGCGCCGCCGCAGGCCGCGGCCGAGCCGGAGCCGATCGAGCACGGCCCGCTGCGGATCGACCCCGCCTCGCGCACGGTCGCCCTCTCCGGCGAGGAGATCTCGCTGACCCAGCGCGAGTTCGACCTGCTCGCCCACCTCGCCGCCCACCCGGGCCGCGTCTTCACCCGCGACCAGCTGATGGAGACCGTCTGGGACTACCCCTTCTTCACCGACACCAGCACCGTCACCGTCCACGTCCGCCGCCTGCGCGCCAAGCTCGGCGACGACCCGTCCGAACCGCGCTTCATCGAGACCGTGTGGGGGCGTCGGCTACAGGCTGCGACCGTGAGCCGGGAGGAGCGAAGATGAAGCGCTCGATCGCGATCGCCCTCGCCGCCGCCCTGGCCGGCGCCGCCGCGGTCACCGTGCCGCACAAAATGGGCTGGCCGCAGATCGCCCTGGTCGCGCTCGCGATCGGCGGCGGCGCGCTCGCCGCCTGGCTGGCGACCAACCTCGTGATCGAGGACCGCTCGCGGCGCGCGGTCGAGGCGGCGCGGCGGCGCCTCGTCGCCTCGGTCTCGCACGACCTGCGCACGCCGCTGGCCTCGCTGCGCCTGCTGGTCGAGTCGATCGACGACGGCGTCGTCACGGGGGAGACCCGCGACCGCTACCTGGCCGAGATCCGCACCCACGTCGCCGCGCTCAGCGCCCTGATCGACGACCTCTTCGAGCTCTCGCGGATCGAGGCCGGCGAGATCTCATGGACGATGAGCCAGGTCGAGCTGCGCGAGCTGGTCGGCGACACGGTCGCGGCGATGCGGGCGCCGGCGGCGGCCCGCGGCGTCTCGCTCGCGGCCGAGCTGCCGACCGACGCGCTGGTCGCGCAGGCGAACGCCGAGAAGCTGCAGCGGGTGCTCTTCAACCTGATCCAGAACGCGATCCGCCACACGCCCGCCGACGGCAGCGTCACCGTGCGCGCCCGCACCGCCGCCGGCGGGGTCGAGGTCGAGGTCGCCGACGACGGCGACGGGATCTCGGCCGAGGACAGCGCGCACGCCTTCGACGCCTTCTACCGCGGCGCCGACGAGGCCGCCCGCAGCGAGCCCGGCGCCGGCCTCGGCCTGGCGATCTCGCGCGCGATCGTCGAGGCCCACGGCGGCCGCATCTGGCTCGAGCCGGCGGCCCCCGGCACGCGCGTGCGGTTCACGCTGCAAGGGTCGTAGCCGTTGCGCGGGGAGGGCCAGGGGGTGTCCCTCCGGGATGCTGGATTTTTCGCCCGCTGAGGTGGCGCCACCCGCCGACGGTAGGGCGAAAAATTAACGCCGCACCCTCCGGGACACCCCCTGCCCCTCCCTCGGAAACCGTCGCGCAGCCGTGCCCTCCTTGCCCCGTCCCGTTCGCTGTTTGTCGCCCTGTGTCCCACAAATCGCGAACGCGCTCGCCTGAATTAGGGTGCTCGGGATGAATTTCGAGCTTTCCGGCGAGCAGAAGCTGTTGCGAGACACGGTTCGCGACTTTGCGCGGCAGGAGGTTGCGCCAGTGGCGGAGGCGCTCGATCGGGAGAAGCGGTTCCCCTACGAGATCGTCGCCAAGCTGGGGGAGTTGGGGCTGATGGGAATTCCGTTTCCGCAGGAGTACGGCGGGGGCGGGGCGGACACGCTGTCTTATGTCCTGGCCGTCGAAGAGCTGGCGCGGGTCGACTCCTCGGTCTGCATCACGATGGCGGCGCACACCTCGCTGGGGACGATGCCGATCTACCTCTGGGGCAGCGACGAGCAGAAGGACGAGTGGCTGCCCGTTCTCTGCAGAGGCCAGAAGCTCGCCTCGTTCGGCCTGACCGAGCCCGAGGCCGGCTCCGACGCCGGCAACGTGCGCACGACCGCGACGCTCGAAGACGGCGAGTGGGCGATTGACGGCGCCAAGCAGTTCATCACCAACTCGGGCACCGAGATCTCGGGCTGCGTCTCGATCACCGCGGTGACCGGAGAGCGCGACGGGCGCAAGGAGATCTCCAACCTGATCGTCTCCACCGGCACGCCCGGCTATGAGGCCGGCGAGCCCTACCGCAAGATGGGCTGGAACGCCTCCGACACGCGCCCGCTCAGCTTCGAGGGCTGCCGCGTCCCCGAGGCCAACCTGCTCGGCCGCCGCGGCGACGGCTTCAAGAACTTCCTCCACATCCTCGACGGTGGCCGCATCGGCGTCGCCGCGATGGGCGTCGGGCTCGCCCAGGGCGCGCTCGACGAGGCGATCGCCTACGCCAAGGAGCGCCGCGCCTTCGGCCAGCCGATCGCCAAGTTCCAGTCGATCCAGGCGAAGATCGCCGACCTCTCCGCCCAGATCGAGGCCGCCCGCCTGCTCACCTGGCGCGCCGCGCTGGAAAAGGATGCGGGCGAGTCGTTCACGCTGACCGCCGCCCAGGCCAAGCTGATCACCGGCCGCCTCGCCGTGCGCGCGACCGAGGAGGCCGTGCAGATCCACGGCGGCTACGGCTACATCGAGGAGTACCCCGTCTGCCGCTTCTACCGCGACGCGAAGATCCTCACGATCGGCGAGGGCACCGACGAGGTGCAGCAGATGGTGATCGCCCGCCAGCTCGGCTGCTGACCGAAGCACCTCAAGCCAAGTCGTTCGCGATTTGTAGGGCACAGGGCGAAAAACAGCGAACGGGACGGGGTGAGGAGGGACCCGTCCCTCCGACGCCTGCGAACTAAAGCTGCAAGGACTTCACCTGCAGCAGCTCCTCGATCGCGTAGCGGCCGTTCTCGCGGCCGTGGCCGGACTGCTTGTAGCCGCCGAAGGGGGCGAGCGGGTTGAAGGCGGCGCCGTTGATCTCGATCTGGCCGGTGCGGATGCGCTTGGCGACGGCGATCGCGCGCTCCTGATCGGCCGACCAGACGCCGCCGGCGAGGCCGTAGACGGTCGCGTTGGCGATCCGCACCGCGTCGTCGTCGTCCTCGTAGGGCTGGATCGCCAGCACCGGGCCGAAGATCTCCTCCTGGGCGATCGTCATCTCCGGCGCCACCTCGGAGAAGACCGTGGGACGCACGAAGTAGCCCTTCTCGAGCCCCTCGGGGGGCTCGGCGCCGCCGGTCAGCAGCTTCGCGCCTTCCTCCTCGCCCTTGCGGATGTAGCCGCGCACACGCTCGCGCTGGACGTCGGAGACCAGCGGCCCGAGCCGGGTCGAGCCCTCGAACGGGTCGCCGGGGGTGAAGCTCTCCGCCGCCTTGACGGCAAGCTCCTCCGCCTCGGCCAGCTTCTCCCGCGGCACCAGCATGCGAGTCAGGGCGCTGCAGGTCTGGCCCGAGTTGAGGAAGCACTTGGCGACGCCGTCGGGGACCGCCTTGGCGAGGTTGGCGTCGTCGAGGATCACGTTCGGCGACTTGCCGCCGAGCTCCATCGCGACCGGCTTGACCGTCGCCGAGGCGAGCTCGGAGACGCGCCGGCCGGCGCGGGTCGAGCCGGTGAAGGAGACCATGTCGACCTCGGGGTGGCCGGCGACCGCCTCGCCGACGACGGGGCCGGTGCCGGTGACGAGGTTGAAGACGCCGGCGGGGAGGCCGGCGGCCTCGATCGTCTCGGCGAGGATGAAGGCGTTGAGCGGCACCACCTCGCTCGGCTTGAGCACGACCGTGCAGCCGGCGGCGAGGGCGGGCGCGACCTTGGCGGCGATCTGATTCAGCGGGTAGTTCCAGGGGGTGATCGCGCCGAGCACGCCGACCGGCTCGCGCAGCACGCGCGAGTTTCCGATCTCCTCCTCCCAGGCGACCTGCTCGATCAGCCCCGGCATCGCGGCGAACTGGCCGGTCGGCAGGCCGGCCTGGATGATCTTGCTCAGCTTCAGCGGCATGCCGAGCTCGGCGGCGATCGTCGCGGCGATCTCGTCGGAGCGCTCGTCGAGCCCGGCGGCGATCGCCGCGAGGTGCTCGGCGCGCTGCTCGCGCGGCGTCTGCGCCCAGGAGTCGAAGGCGTCGCGGGCGGCGCGCACGGCGAGATCGGCGTCCTCGGCGGTGCAGGCGGGGATCGTCGCCATCACCTCCTCGGTGGTCGAGTTGATCACCTCGATCGTCTCGGTTCCCCGCGGCTGCACCCACTCGCCGCCGATGAAGATCCTGTCCTTCGTCTGTATCTCAGCCGCCGTCGCCATTTGCTCCTCCTAGTCGCTCGCGCTTGCAGCCAACGCTAGCGCCTCGGCCCCGGGGCCCGGCAGGGCGCGGGCGTCGCGGGCGTGCAGGACCTCGCCGCAGCGCTCGCAGGTGCCGCGGTCGTTGACCTCGCCGCCGCACTCCTTGTGCACGATCAGCATCGGCGGCCCGCCGGGCTCGGGGGAGTGGCGGTCGCCCCAGGCGAGCAGGGCGACGAGCGAGGGCCAGAGGTCGAGGCCCTTCTCGGTGAGGAAGTACTCGTAGCGCTCCGGGCTCGACTGGTACGGGCGCCGTTCGAGGATGTCCTCCTCGACCAGCCGCTGCAGGCGCGCCGAGAGCACGTTGCGGGCGACGCCGAGGTTGCGCTGCAGCTCGCCGAAGCGGCGGTTGCCGTTCATCACGTCGCGCACGATCAAGAGCGTCCAGCGCTCGCCGACGACCTCGAGCGCCTTGGCGATCGAGCAGACCTGGCCGGGATAGTCGTGCCGCAACATCAGATGAGTGATCTTCGCACACAAGGTTGCATCAAGCAACCGAGTCGGCTAGGGTGCGGAGAACTACGGTTGCTTGAAGCAACCAAGCGCGATTGGAGGCGCACGATGAGGCTGATCCCGAGGCACCGCAAGCGGACCCCACGCCGGCTCAGGCGGATCTCGATAACCCAGGCGGAGATCACCGCCGATCTCGTCTACCCGTCGAAGCCGAAGCGATGACGAAGCAGTAATGCTGATATCTGATCTGCTATAAGCACATATCTGCTATATTCCAGGGGTGCAAACGTCTGGTGAATTGCTGAGGGAAGCCCGCGGGCGGCACGGGGTGAGCCAGAAGCAACTCGCGATGCGCGCTGGCACCACCCAGTCGGCGATCTCGCGGATCGAGCGCGACCGGGTCTCGCCATCGGTCGAGACTCTGCGCGAGCTGCTGTACCTGCTGGGGGAGGATCTGAGCCTGAGTGCCGACCAGCGCGATTCCGGGATCGATCGGACCCTGAACGCCGAGCGGTTGAAGCTCTCGCCCTCTGTGCGCCTCGAACACGGCATGGCCTTTGGCAATCAGGTGATCGCCAACAGTCCGCTGCCCCGCAGGGAGGCCTGGTGAGCGACGAGCGCTCGCTCCCTGCCCAGGCGCCGGAAGCCGACAAGCTGCTCGGTCCGTTGATCGCGCATGGCGTCGACTTCGTCCTGATCGGCGGACAGGCCGGGATCTCCCACGGTTCCGCCTATCCGAGCTACGACCTCGACGTGCTCTACGCCCGCGGCCACGACAACGTCGTGCGTCTGGTTGCAGCGCTCGACGAAATCGGCGTTCGGTTGAGGGGGGCGCCCAAAGATCTTCCATTCGTCCTTGACGCGAAGACGATCGAGAACGGCGCCAACTTCACCTTCATCACGCCCTATGGCGACTTTGACGTGCTTGCCGACGCGGATGGGATGCCCTCTTACGAGGACCTGAGAGCCGCCGCAGTCGATCGTGAAATGTTCGGCCACATCGTCAAAGTCGCCTCCCTCGACCACCTGATCGCGATGAAGCGCGCTGCCGGGCGAACGAAGGACAAGCTGGCCGTCGAGGAGTACATCGTGCTCGCCGACGAGCAGCGCAAGGCGGACGAAGGCGACCGGTAGGTCGCTTCAGGCCGACTGCGTGCGGGCCAGCTCGACCAGCAGGCGGACGCCGAAGCCGCTGGCGTCGCTGCCGGTGTAGGGGCGGCCGACGTCCCAGGCGGTGCCGGCGATGTCGACGTGCGCCCACGGGGTCTCGCCGACGAACTCCTCGAGGAAGGAGCCGGCGTAGATCGTGCCCGCCTTGCGCTTCGCCGCGGCGTTGGTCAGGTCGGCGACGGTGCCCTTGGTCAGGTCCTTGTACTCGGCGTGGAGGGGGAGGCGCCAGACCAGCTCGCCGGTCTCCTCGCCCGCGCCGGTGACCGCCCCGGCCAGCTCGTCGTCGTTGGAGATCAGCGCGGCGTAGGTCGAGCCGAGCGCCATCAGCACGGCGCCGGTCAGGGTCGCGAGGTCGACGATGCGCTCGGCGCCGAGCTCAACCGCGTAGGCGAGCGCGTCGGCGAGGATCAGGCGGCCCTCGGCGTCGGTGTTGTTCACCTCGACCGTCTTGCCGTTGTACATCGTGATCACGTCGCCCGGCTTGATCGCCGTGCCGGAGGGCATGTTCTCGGTCGAGGGGACGACCGCGATCAGGTTCAGCGGCAGGCCGAGCTCGGCGATCGCGCCGACCGCCTCCAGCGCCGCGGCGGCGCCCGACATGTCCATCTTCATCTCCTGCATCGAGGCGGAGGGCTTGAGCGAGATGCCGCCGGTGTCGAAGGTGACCCCCTTGCCGACGAAGCCGAGCGTCGGGCCGGAGCCGTCGCCCTGGTAGCGCAGCACGATCAGCTTCGGCTCCTCGGCGCTGCCCTGGCTGACGGCGACGATGCCGCCCATCGCCTTGGCGGCGATCTCGTCGCGTCCCAGCACTTCGGCGGAGACGCCCTCGTGGTGGGAGGCGATCTCGCGCGCCCGGCGGCCGAGGAAGGACGGGGTGGCGACGTTGGAGGGGAGGCTCTGCAGGTCGCGCGCGCGGTTCTGCGCCGCGGCGCAGATGCGCGCCGCCTCGGCGGCGTCGCCGAGCTCGGCCGGCCCGAGCACGGTCAGCGACTCGATCCGCGCCGGCGGCGGCTCGGCGGGATCGCCGCCGCGGAAGCGGTCGAAGCGGTAGTCGGCGAGGATCGTGCCGGTGACGATCGCCGCCGTGCTCGCAGCGTCGTCCTCGGACTCGGGCAGCGACCAGGCGAGTGAGGCGGCCTCGAGCTTCGCCGCCTCCTTGGCGGCGACGGCGGCGGCGAGGCGCAGCCGCTCGGCGTCGACCTCCTCGCGCTTGCCGAGCCCGACCGCGAGCACGCGCGCCGGCGCCTCGGGGTGGAGCAGGGCGAGCTTCTGGAAGCCGCCCTTGGCGTCGGCGGCGCCCGGGGCGCCGGCAAGCTCGGCGGGCAGCTGCTCGTCCTCGTAGATGCCGACCGCGAGCAGGTCGGCATCGGTCTCGCTGGGCACACTCTGGCTGACGGCGACGTTCACGGCCGGCGAGTCTATGCACTCCCCGTCGCGTGGTTCCCTTTTCGCCGCCAGGGCCCGTAAGGAACCCCGCGATCGGGCCGGGGCGCTATGGTCCCGAATGAGGGCCACACACGGCCCTGTCCGAGCCGAGATCCGGCACAAGAAACGACAGAAAGGCCGTAAAGATGCCCAGCACCGTAATTCTCGGAACCGCACGCACGCCCTTCGGCAAGATGGGCGGAACCCTCTCCTCGCTCGACGCCACCGACCTCGGCGGCGAGGCGATCACTGCCGCCCTGGAGCGCTCCGCGGTCGATCCGGAGCAGGTCGAGCAGGTCGTCTACGGCCAGGTCCTGCAGGCCGGCCAGGGACAGATCCCCTCGCGCCAGGCCCAGATCAAGGGCGGCATCCCCAAGGAGGTCCCTTCGGAGACGGTCAACAAGGTCTGCGCCTCGGGCATGCGCTCGCTCGGGCTCGCCGACATGGCGATCCGCGCCGGCGACACCGAGGTCGCCGTGACCGGCGGCATGGAGTCGATGAGCGGCGCCCCGCACCTGCTGCCCGGCGCCCGCTTCGGCTACCGCATGGGCCACGTCGAGACGATCGACTCGATGGTCCACGACGGGCTGACCAACCCCTTCACCGAGAAGCAGATGATCAACGAGGCGAGCGAGGTCTCGAACGAGCTCGAGATCACCCGCGCCGACATGGACAAATTCGCCGAGCGCTCGCACCGGCTGGCCGCCGAGGCGACCGACGCCGGCCGGCTCGCCGACGAGATCGTCGGCGTCACCGTCAAGTCGCGCAAGGGCGAGAACACGATCGAGGCCGACGAGGCGATCCGCCCCGAGACCACGGTCGAGACGCTCGCCGGCCTGAAGGCGATCGGCGGGCCCGACGCGACCCACACCGCCGGCAACGCGCCGGGCGTCAACGACGGCGCCGGCGCGATCGTCGTCGCCTCCGAGGAGTGGGCCGACAGAGAGGGCAAGACCGTGCTTGCCCGCGTGCTCTCCTACGGCACCGTCGCCGACGAGTTCCCCTACCTGGCGAGGACCCCCGCCAACGCCGCCAAGCAGGCGCTGGAGAAGATCGGCAAGAGCCCCGAGGACGTCGACCTCTGGGAGATCAACGAGGCCTTCGCCTCGGTCGCGCTCAACTCGATGCGGATGCTCGGCGTCGACGAGGACAGGGTCAACGTCAACGGCGGCGCGATCGCCCTCGGCCACCCGATCGGCGCTTCGGGCGCCCGCATCGTCGGCAGTTTGGTTCATGAGCTCGGGCGACGAGGCGGGGGCCTCGGCGTCGCCGCGATCTGCTCCGGCGGCGGCCAGGGCGACGCCATCGTGATCGAGGTCTGAGCCTGTGCAGCGGGCGGCTGCTTTCTTCGATCTGGACAAGACCCTGATGGCGGGGTCTTCGGGGATGCAGTTCGCCCGCGTCGCCGCCCGGCGCGGACTGGTCGGGCGCCGGCAGCTCGCGAGCTGGGGAATCGAGCACCTGCGCTACCGCCTGCGCGGCGTCAGCGACGAGCGCACGACCGAGGTCCTGCGCGGCGTGCGCGAGCTGCTCACCGGCGTGCCGGTGCGCGGGCTCGAACGGATGAACCCCGAGGTGATGGCGGCGATCCTGCCGCGCGTCTACCCGCAGATGCTCGACGAGGTCTACGCCCACCAGGACGCCGGGCGGCCGACCTTCATCGTCAGCGCCGCCGGCAGCGGCGTGGTCGAGCCGCTGGCCGTGGTGCTCGGCTTCGACGGCGCCGTCGGCACCCGCTACGAGGTCGGCGAGGACGGCAACCTGACCGGCCGCTTCGACGGGCCCTTTGTTTACGGAGAGGGCAAGGTCGAGGCGATGGAGGCGTTCGCTGCCGAGCACGGCATCGACCTTGCGGAGTCCTACGCCTACTCGGACTCGCTCTCGGACCTGCCGATGCTGCGCGCGGTCGGCAACCCGGTGGTCGTCAACCCCGACCCCGGCCTGGCCGAGATCGCCCGCGAGGAAGGCTGGCAGGCGATGCGCTTCGAGCGCCTCGGCCGCCGCCTCGTCGCCGTCGCCGTCACCCTGCTGGCGACGGTAGCCGGCTTCGGCGCGAGCCGCATCGCCTCGCGCCGCAAGCCGGCTTCCCGTCGCCTGCTGCGCCGCTGACCCCGCGGCGCCGCCGAGCGCGGTCGAGGTTTTCACCGCATAGCGGCTATAACCTCGACCGCGCTCGGAGAGGCGGCGGCCGGGTCCTGCTAGCCGCCCGTGCGGTTGGGCATGTGCGGCTTGTGCGAGCGCAGGAACTTGAGCGCGGTGTCGGGATTGTGCACCGCGCCGCCGGCGACGAGGACGAGGAAGCCGATCCCGATCAGCAGCAGGGCGATCCCGATCACGACCCCGAACAGCGAGAGCCGGTCGGCCATGTAGCTGGTGTTGAGCGCGGTCGAGAGCGCGGTCTCGGTGACCCAGGTTTCGCGCGTCGCGTTGTCGGCGGGTTCGCCGGTTTCGGAGTCGATCACGGCGAATTCTTCGTTGTCGGTGCCGCCGCCCGCGGCCAGTTCTGCCTTCGGCGTGTCCGGCTTCGCTTCGAAGCGGCCCATTTCCGAGTAGGTGAAGCCGCCGCTCGACTCGAGCGCGTGGATGCGCATGTAGTCGGCGAAGCAGCGCGCCTTTTCGCCGCTGTCGATTTCCTCTTCGGCGACGTCGCAGCTGGGCACGCCGATGCTCGCCGGCAGGCCCGCTTCCTTCACCGCGGCGGTGGTTTCTTCCGGCGTCATGTCGGGCGTGCCGACGATGTTCTGCCGTTCGAGTTCGGTCGTGACGGTGTCGCTGCCGTTCGCTCCCATGACGATGGCGACGACGCCGAAGGCGATCAAGACGACCCCCGCGACGATCCCGCCCAACTCCAGTCCTCTGCGCACTTTCGTACCTCCGCTTTGGTGAATCCGTTGACGTTTGAACCGCGGCGCAAGCTCTCACGCGGACGATGCCCCCAACTTCCGTGTGGAGCGCGGATCTCACTCGGTGGAAACCCGCAGCCCTAGACTGTTCGGCATGGCGACGGAGCCGCGGCAGACGCCGCTGGAAGAGCGCGAGGCGCAGTTCAAGACGATGTCGGGGCAGCCGATCGAGCCGCTCTACGGCCCCGAGCGGGCGCCCGCCGACCCCGAGTCCTCGATCGGGCGGCCCGGCGCCTACCCCTTCACGCGCGGCCCCTACGAGTCGATGTACCGGGGGCGGCTGTGGACGATGCGCCAGTTCGCCGGCTTCGGCACGGTCGAGGAGACCAACGAGCGCTTCCACTACCTGCTCGACCACGGTCAGACCGGGCTCTCGACCGCCTTCGACATGCCGACGCTGATGGGCTACGACTCCGACCACGCGCGCAGCCTCGGCGAGGTCGGGCGCGAGGGCGTCGCCGTCGACAGCCTCGACGACATGGAACAGCTCTTCGACGGGATCCCGCTCGGCGGCGTCACCACCTCGATGACGATCAACGCGCCGGCGGCGATCCTGCTCGCCTTCTACGTGCTCGTCGGCGAGCGGCAGGGTGTGCCCGCCGAGCAGCTCGGCGGCACGATCCAGACCGACATCCTCAAGGAGTACATCGCGCAGAAAGAGTGGTGCTTCCCGATCGAGCCGGCGATGCGCCTGGTCACCGACATGATCGAGTGGTGCAGCGAGAAGATGCCGCGCTGGCACCCGGTCTCGATCTCCGGCTACCACATCCGCGAGGCCGGCTCGACCGCCCAGCAGGAGCTTGCCTTCACGCTCAAGGACGGCTTCACCTGCGTCGAGCGGGCGCTCGAGCGCGGCCTCGACGTCGACGACTTCGCCCCGCGCCTCTCCTTCTTCTTCAACGCCCACATCGACTTCTTCGAGGAGATCGCCAAGTACCGGGCGGCGCGGCGGATCTGGGCGCGCGAGCTGCGCGACACCTACGGCGCCAAGCGCGAGGAGTCGATGCGGCTGCGCTTCCACGCGCAGACCGCCGGCGTCTCGCTGACCGCCCAGCAGCCGCTCAACAACGTCGTCCGCACCTCGCTCGAGGCGCTGGCGGCGGTGCTCGGCGGGACTCAGTCGCTGCACACCAACTCCTTCGACGAGGCGCTGGCGCTGCCGACCGAGGAGGCGGTGCGGGTGGCGCTGCGCACGCAGCAGGTGATCGCCTTCGAATCGGGCGTCGCCAACACGCCCGACCCGCTCGGCGGCTCGTACTTCGTCGAGCGGCTGACCGACGAGATGGAGGCGGCCGCCTACGACTACTTCGCCCGCATCGACGAGCTGGGGGGGATGGTCGAGGCGATCCGCCGCAACTTCCCCCAGCGCGAGATCGCCGACGCCTCCTTCGCCTACCAGCGCGAGGTCGACGAGCGGCGGCGGATCGTCGTCGGCGTCAACGACTTCGTCGCCGAGGACGAGCCGGAGACGCCGATCCTGCGGATCGACCCGGCGCTCGAACGCAAGCAGGCCGAGCGCCTCGCGGCGACCCGCGCCCGCCGCGATGGCAGCGAGGTCGAGCGCACCCTGGCCGCGCTGAAGGCCGCCGCGGCGGGCGATGCCAACCTGATGCCCCCGATCATCGAGGCCGCGAGGGCGCGAGCGACGGAGGGGGAGATGATCTCCGCCCTCCAAGAGGTCTTCGGCACCTACACCGAGTCCCCCGTCTTCTAGGGCCCGCGCCCATCCCGCTCCGCGAGTGGTCACTTGACCCCCGGATTCGGTGGCAAAGGGTTCATTGGAGCGCTTATGAGGTGGCTTTGGCTCGGGCGACGGCGCTGCGGAGGATTCGGCGCACGTGGGCGGGTTCGTGCTTGATCTGCCAGTGAGAGAAGCGCAACGGCCACATGCCCGCGGCGAGGTGAGTCTGATCGCGTTCCAATCCCCGCCTCTGCTGTGACGCAGTGCGGTGATATTTGAGCCCGTCCGCCTCTACGACGATTCCGAGCTCTGGCCAGAAGAAGTCGACTTCAAAGCCATTGACCCATGTTTTCGTCTCCGGCGCAGAGAGGCCGGCCGCACGGGCCAGCGGACGCATCGACTGCTCGAGCTCGGAGTCGCTGAGCCGGAAGGCGAGCGGATCGAGGAGCTCGCGCAGCGGCTTTACGCCGGGCTGGCCCCGGTAGTCGTCAAGCGAGGCGTGCAGCACGTCCGCACTCACCCGATCGAGTTTGTCTGCCTCGTTGACCGCGCGCTCGAGCTGCATCGGCCGCAGGTGGGTTGCCTGGTCGATCAGCGTACGGATGGGCGAGGTGAGGGGGATGCCTTCGTGGACGGTGACTTCGCCGAGAACCCCCTCCTTGCGCCGGTGGACGCGCAACCCATGCAGCCCGCTGCGCCTCCCAGCCGGCACGGAGACGTCGATCGCGTCTTTCTTCTCCACCCCGAAGCCCCACAGTGCCGCGGCGCTGCCGTGACTGAGCGCAGCGTCTGGCCCGCAGGCAAGCACCGCCGCCATCCAGCGCCCGCGCCTGTCCAGAAGCGGTCTCCCTACCGCGTAGACGCCGCGCCACACCGGATGCAGCCGCCCGGCGGCGATCCGCCGCTCCACCTGGCGCGCACTGAGCCCGAGGTGCAGGAGCTGCCGCCGCGCGATCGCGCCGTGCTGGCGCCGTACCAGCACCCAGATCTTCGCATCCCGTTCGCGCCCGTTCAGCGAGTGGTCATTTGACCCACGCATACGGTGGTAAAGGGTTCAGCGGCGCAATTTCTCCCCCCTGTCGTCTAATCTCCCGGCCGCAATGGAGGCAGCAACCGCCCGCAAGATCCGCGTCGTCGTCGCCAAGCCCGGCCTGGACGGGCACGACCGCGGCGCCAAGATCATCGCCCGGGCGCTGCGCGACGCGGGGATGGAGGTGATCTACACCGGCCTGCACCAGACGCCGGAGCAGATCGCCGAGACGGTGATCCAGGAGGACGCCGACGCGGTCGGCCTCTCGATCCTCTCCGGCGCCCACATGACGCTGGTGCCGCG
>Ga0210111_1000241_pt1 | contig 14793 bp, 11 predicted proteins | sample China_Galinas_PW_6_FD_185520 | JGI IMG/M metagenome (GOLD analysis project Ga0210111, IMG submission 185520) | Wetland microbial communities from San Francisco Bay, California, USA, that impact long-term carbon sequestration - China_Galinas_PWC_D2... | ecosystem: Environmental > Aquatic > Marine... | reverse complement strand
ATCAGAAAGAGAGTCGCAAGCGCAACATAGGTGTGTGCCCGCACTTTCGAATTGCAGGCAAGGATGCCTGCGGTACGTGGCGCACCGTGCTGACAGCTGATGGCCGACGGCTGATGTCTGATGGCTGACGGCTTCTTGAGGCAGGCAGGGATGCCTGCGGTACGGCGGCGAGCCGCAAACGCTTCATGGTTGTGCTGTCGCATTATTGGCCCTCCGCGTGATCGAAACAGCAGAAATACGGGGTCTGATCATTGCCGGCGCCATAGCCGCCGACCGCGTGCAGATGATCCGTCGGGTCGCCCCGATCAAACACTTTCACCCCCTCCACCCAGGTCTCGAGCACTTTGGTGTACACGCTCAACGGGTCGCCGGAGAGCACGATCAAGTCCGCGTCCTTGCCCGGCTCGAGCGTTCCCGTGCGGTCTTGAAGATCGAGTATTTCGGCGCCGTGAATGGTCAAGGCCTTCAGTGCCCCCTCCCGCGACATGCCGGCCCGCACGCCCAGAGCGGCCATGCGAAGGAACAGCCTCGAATCGGTGATCCAATCGTCCGTATGGAACGCGACTTTTACGCCGGCCTTTTCCAGCACGGCCCCGGTGCGAAACGCCAGATTGACCGTCTCGAGCTTACCGCCCGGGCTGTCCACCAGGATAATGGAACAAGGCACGCTGGCCGCCGCGATTTCGTCGGCCACCTTCCAACCTTCACTGACGTGATGAAGGACCACGCGAAAGTCGAATTCCTTCACCAGTCGGAGAATGGTCATAATGTCGTCGTGCCGGTGCGTGTGGAAATGAACGACGCGATTCTTTTCGAGCACATCGACCAGGGCTTCGAGCCCCAGATCACGCGCCGGCATCTTCTCCGGGTCGCCCGCCGCCCGTTTGATTTTTTCACGATACTCCTGCGCCTTGACGAACTGCTCCCGCACCAGCGCGGCCGACTTGCCGCGCGTACCGGGGAACGGCTTGTCGCGCTGGCTGTTGGTACCGTTGGCCATTTTGATTCCGCCGGTCGGTTTGCCGTCGGCGTCTAGAATGAACAGGTCCTCGATGGTTCTGGCTTTCCGCATCTTGAGGTACACGGTCTGGCCGCTCAGCAGGTGGCCCGAGCCCGGCATGACGTTGATGGTCGTAAGCCCCCCGGCCACCACCCGGCGGAAACCGGCGTCCAAAGCGTTAATGGAATCAAGCACGCGGACGTCGGGTTGTATGGGACCGGTGGAGTCCGCCCCGCCGATGCCGCCCACATGATTGTGCGTGTCGATCAGCCCCGGCATGATCCACTTGCCGGAAACATCCAGGGTCGTCGCCTCCGCCGGCACAGTCGTCGTCCGTCGCGAGCCTACGGCGTCGATCTTCCCTCCCCGAATGACCACCACACCGTCCTGGATCGGGTCCCCGGCGATGGGCAGGACCCTCGCCCCGACGAATGCCACAACGTCGGAATCGGCGCGAACCACCGCGCCAGGCAGGCAGAGCCAAACCGCAGCGAACAAAACAGTTAGTCGCAACGCAAATCTCCTTCCACCAAAACTGTGATTGCGAATGACCTCAACGACATGTCGGTACGAAGCGCAATCGTGTAGGAGCAGGTAGTGTAGGGCCGATTCTCCCGCTGCCAACCGAGAATATGTTGGATCATGTCGGGTCGGCCTGATGGGGCTTGTCAATGTGACGCCCCATGACGCCGAAGAGCAACGCCGCCATCATCCCCAAACCGAAAGCCAGACTCCAAAGGACACCGCCACCCATGCGTTGCAGGATCAGGCCTCCAAGAAACACAAACGCCATGCCGACGGACCAACACATCGTAATCGCGCCCATGTATCGTCCACGAAGATGGACCGGTGCCAGATCCGACACAATGGCGTTCGAGAGTGGGGCCAGCAGCATTTCCCCCAGCGTCCAGATGGCGACCGTCATGACAAATAGCGGCACCGACGTGACAACGCCGATCATGCCGAATCCGATCGCGGTAAGCATTGCGCCGATGACAATCATCTTGGATCTTCTGAATCGCGTGATAACCGACGAAATCGGCAACTGTAGAATGACAATCATAATGCCGTTGACCGCGATAATTCGCCCGTAGGTCGTCGACCCAATATCGTATTCGGCGAGTTGCAACGGAAAGGTCGTGAAGGCCTGCGCGTAGGCACCGGTGCAGCAAAGAGTCGCCAGACAGAACAGCACGAACGGCCTGTCGTGAATCATGTGCTTTAGCGCGGCGAACCAGTCCATTTCTTCTGATGCGCCGGCCGTTATCGTCTCCCTCGTCACCGGCTCGCCGGCGGTACGCGGCGCGTCATGTTCCGCCCTGCCCCTCCGCGTCGGCAGCGTCTCCGCAATCGTGAACAGGATGAGTAAGCCATAGGCCATGGAAGTGGCTGCGTCGACACGAAAGAGCGACTGAAACGAGAAGATCTCAATGAGTACGCCCGCCAGGATCGGCGCAATGGCAAACCCGAGATTGATCGCCACATACATGAGACCGAAGGCGTATGTTCTGTGATCGGTGCCGACAAGATCGGCAATCATCGCGGACGCCGCAGGTCGGTACATCTCCATGACCAGCGCAAACGCCAGCGTCGCCGACAAGATGGCCCATGGGGCGTGCAGGTGAGCGAAGACCAGCAGAATGGTGCCGCCACCGAACATGCTCCCGAGCATGACCGTCTTTCGCCCGATGCGGTCCGCCAGGTGCCCGCCGATCGCCGACGCCACGAAGGAACCCACGCCGTACGCACTCACGGAAAGCGTGGCGAACGCCGTCGTCAGCTCGAGCCCCTCCTTCAGATACAGCGTTAGAAATGGAATCACCATCGAGCCGGCGCGATTGATTAGCGTCCCCAGGCAGAGAATCAGCACAGGGCGCGGCAGCGAAAAGTAGTTTTTGAGCACCTGATCTCTCTATGCGTCAACACGGAGTTACCACACTCCGCAACGTGGCGGGTCATCCTAGCGTCGGCCCCCGTCGGCATCCAGGCGGCGTCGAAACAAGGCCTACTCGTCCGTGGCGGTCTCCCCCGGCTTCAAAATGGCGTATTTCTTGATGCGGTGCCGCATGTGGTAACGGCTGATGCCCAGCGCACGCGCGGCCTTGGATTGATTCCAGCCATGGGCCTCCAGGGCCTCGGTGATGAGTTGCCGCTCCTGGCGCGAAAGTTCCGAGCCCGTTTCGTCGTCGCCGTTGGCTCTGCTGCCGTCGAGTATGTCCGCGGGCAGGTGCTCGGGCAGAAGCGTGTCACCGTCGGACATGAGCACCGAACGCTCGATGACGTTTTGCAGCTCGCGAATGTTGCCCGGCCAGGTGTGGTTCATGAGGATGTCCATCGTGTCCGCCGCAATGCCGAGCTTGGCAATATGGCATTCGCGTGCCGCGGCGCGCACGAATTCTTCCACAAAAATCGCGATGTCCGTGCGGCGCTCCCGAAGCGACGGCATACGAATGGGGAACACGCTGATGCGATAGTAGAGATCTTCGCGAAACGTCCCGTCGATCATCATGTTCTTGAGATTGCGGTTCGTAGCCGCAATGATGCGCGTGTCGCAGGGCACGGGCTTGGTACCGCCCACACGGACAATGCACTTCTCCTGCAACGCACGGAGCAGCTTGGCCTGCATCGCACGACTGATCTCTCCGATCTCATCAAGGAAGAGCGTCCCGCCGGTGGCGACCTCGAACCAGCCGCGACGCTGCGCATGGGCACCGGTGAACGAGCCCTTCTCATGTCCGAACAGCTCGCTTTCGAGCAGGGTTTCGGGGAGGGCGGCGCAGTTGACGGCCACAAACGTTTCCTCACGCCGCGGTGACGTGTTATGAACATAGCGCGCGGTGACCTCCTTACCCGTCCCCGTCTCGCCCAGCAGGAGTACCGTGGCATTGCTGCTGCTCACCCGATCGCACAGGCTCATGGTCTTGCGCCAGACCGGAGAATCACCCAGCAGGTTCTGGCGCTTCATGACGGAATCACGCAACCCCTCGTAGCGTTGTCGCAACTCCGCATGTGCCCGGGCGTTCTGCGTGGCGGCGGCCGCCAGCGTGGCGAAGACCTGAAGTATCTTCAGACTCGTATCCGTAAAGTCGTAACCATCCTGGCGATTGACCACCTCGATCACGCCGAAGACCTCCGAACGGTGAATCATCGGTGCGGCGATGACGCTCCTCGTTCCATGCCGGCTCAGCCGGTCAATCTCGTCATGGAAGTTACGTTCCTTACTGACGTCCAGCACCAGCTTGGGGTGCGACGTACGCATCACCACGCCGGGGATGCCCAGGTTGGCGTCGAACTCCCGGCCGATGAACGCCTCACGCCACTGCCCGGAGGCAGCGGCGATCACCAGTTGGTTCGTCCCGGGTTTGAGCGTCAACACGCTGCTGGCTTCCGCACGCGTCACCGTACACGCCAGTCGCGCGATGGTATTGAGCACACGATCCAGATCCAGAGTCGAAGTAATGGCCGCCGCCGCTTGGGTAAGCGCCGTCAGCGCAGATGGCGACAGGGAATAGGGCTCGACGCTCACGCTACCTTTTGCTCCTTCAGGCTCCGAACGGATTGGCAAGTTTCACCGCATTGATCATCGCGGTCAAGTAACGGTCGTCTTATTCGCGTTTCATATCGCATGGACCTCCGCGCCCACCGGTCGGGTCAAACAGCAGCCGTGGAAAACGCGCCACGCACTCGCAAGACCACGCCGAGATTCGCCCAGCTCTTGTAGTTAGCGCTTCTTCTGGTAGGTTCGACAGCCATGAAGCAACATACCGTCGGCCGTGAGATCAGACGAAGTCACCGGGCGTACTGGTGGCCGCTCGTCCCGGCAGCGATCGCCCTCGCGGCATACGCGTACACCCTGTCGCCGGAGGTGGGCGCAGGAGACGCCGCTGAGCTTGCCTTGCAGGCGAAACTTCTCGGAGTCACTCACCCACCCGGCTATCCGGTCCACACGTTCCTGGGCTACTTGCTGACTTTTCTATTCGATGAACCGGCTCGTGCCACGAACGCGCTGTCCGCGATCTGTTCGTCGATCGCCGTCGGACTGCTGAGCGCCGCAGCCCTCGCCATCACGCGATGTCGCTGGACGGCGACGATCGGACCACTCTGCTTCGCCTTCGTACCGCACGTCTGGGAGTCAGCCGTCTCGACGGAGGTGTACAACGTCAATATGGCCCTGGTGGCCGCGGCCCTCATCACGACGATTCGATGGTACAGGCATCGATCCGCATGGCGGGCGGCCACCGTTGGTTTCCTCGCGGGTCTCTCCTGCGGAACCAGCCTCGCCAATGTCCTTCTGGTCCCGGGGTGGATCCTGCTCGTCTGGAAACGCGCTCGCGGAAGGCGCAACGATGTGATGTTGGCACTCGGCTGCACACTGATCACCGGCGCGATCGTGCTGTCATGGTCAATCTTTCGCGCCCGAACACACCCACCGATGGGCACCTCGCTCAATCCCAGCCGGCTTGCCGACGCATGGTACTATTTCACGGCCGCCGAGTATCGCTCCATCGGGTCGATTCCGGTGGGTTTCTACGTGGAACGGTTGCGCGAACACGGCGTGCACTTCGCCGCTTCCTTTCTGTGGATCGGAGCGGCGATGGCGGTCGTCGGAGTTTGGGTCCTCTGGCGCCGGCACCGTACGCTCGCGGCCGCCACCGTCGTCATGTTTCTGGCAGACATGGCCTACTTCACCTGGTATCCCTGGCTGGACTACCAGGCCATGGTCACACCATCCTATTTCTTGTGTGCCTTTTGGATTTGTGCGTGGCTCGAAGCCACCAGAAGAATCGCACACGCCGCCAGATTCCGCACCCTCTCGCGCATCGTCGTCGCGCTGGTGATGGCGCTGCTCCTTCTCACGGGACTGCGCGATTACGTGGACAGAAGAGGGCAACCGACGGTCGCCGGCTTCGTCCAGGACTCACTCGCCTTGTTCCCACCAAACGCCGTCGTGATCGCCGAGTGGAATACGTACGCGCCAATGCGATATTTTCAAGAAGTTCACGGCAAGCGACCCGATCTTCAGGTCGTGGAGCGTACCGGAGGTGTCCGCACCTATGATCTGGGAATCGTACGTAACTGGCGCGACCTGGTGCGGCGCGAAGTCGGTACCCGGCCGATGTGCCTCGACGTCGTCGACCGAACCCTTCAGGAATCTTGCACGATGGAACGTCTGGGGGGGGTCTGGACCTGTGTGACGGCGTGCGCTGGCATCCAAGAGTGATCGACGTCAGCCACAGTACCGCCGACGCACAACCCCTTCACGGCGAACAATCCGTGGATCACACTGGACGGCACCAGCTCCTCCGTAACGCCCCACTCGAAGCACCGCTTCGCGATTTGTATACGCTCGTTAACCGTTTTCCGGGCTAGGCCTGCCCGAATAAAGCTGTTGCGGACCGCCTTTAGTGCCTTCGGTCCGAATGCGCGGGCAGATGTGCTCCCGAACAGTAGTCGGACGTGCTTGAGGGCATAGCGTACGCGCGGGAGATTGGACCGGGCCGTCCTACGGTGGCCGTACTTCTCAAGGCAGGCTTCGTAGTACCGCAGGATCAGCTCGCCGACGGACAGGTTCTCCGAGACGGAGGACGGAAGCCGCCGCCCGTTCGCCAGCCACCGCGCGATGAGTTCGTCGTACTTCGCCTGGCTTTCCGGGATTCCGTGTGGACCGAGATAGACATCGCAACCGTCGATGGTGACGACAGCCCGGCCTGACGGCCGGCACAAACGGTACGTTGGTGTCGTTGTGCGTTTATTCCGAGGCATGTAGCGACCTTTCGGGCACTTTAATCCGGCAAAGTACCGGACTATCAGGGCTCTCTGGGCCGCACTGCCCCACGCAGGCAGGCACGCTAAGTTATGCGTTCGGCGTGACTTACGTCAAAAGCGGGTGATGGGATTTGAACCCACGACATTCACGTTGGCAACGTGACGCTCTACCACTGAGCTACACCCGCGTGTTTCAGCTCGTCAGGAGGCAAAGGTAGCCAACGCCCCTCCGGTTGTCAACGTGTATCTATGACCGGCGGGCCTCACGCCCGCTCGCCGTCTCGATGAAAGTCACGGTCCGCAAAGTCGGTCTTCAGGATTCTGACGTGTCGATTCGCGCCGGACAGACCGGCGGGGCGACACCGGAGGTCCAGTAGCCGAAAATGCCAGTGCAGGTGCGACCCGCGCCGCCTCGCCCATTTGGCCCGTGCAAGAACGCCAGATAGCAGAACTATACAGCGGCAATTTCCACCATTCGTTTGCCGCGGATGAGCGACGCGGTTTGCTCGGGAACGCGCTACAGCGAGTGGCGCCCCCACGAGACGCCACTCGCCATCGGACGGAAATTACGTAGCCACATGGCACCTGCCAGGGGTGCCATCTGGCTAATACTTGGTCCTCATTACCCCCCATAAGGCTCGCACGTCAGGCCGGTCTTCTTCTCGAATTTATCCACCTCGCATCGCGTTAAGCCGACGAGCACTTCCTCACCATTGTCGCCGGTGCATAGGAACAGAATCGTGGGGCCACAGAGCGGACCGGGAATGGGCCGGGCGGCACTGGCGGGCTGCACGAAAGCGGTGGCCGCCAACATCGCTCCAATCCCCGCGATACAGGCGAAAGCAATCTTGCTAGAACGAGACATTCTTTTCATCATCAATCTCCTTGTTTGTCCTTGCCGAACCGGAACAGCAACTCGATAGCCCGTTTATGCACGTTGAAGCTACTTGACCCAACCCACCTCGGTCTTTGAACTGAGACAGCCCAACCCACCTTCGGAATTCGGCGAGCCACTCGAGAGCGCCCTGTCGTACTTGAAATCGCAGCGCCAGTTTGTACGAGCGCCGGAATGTGACCGCGCCGGATGGAATACTCTCGCGCGGCCCAGTCTGTTTCAATCGGCCTGCCTTGTCATTCAGCCGGTAGTCCCCGACGTGCTTGATGCGGGCGGCCGGAATCTCATCCGGCCACCACGCACATACTGCCCGCCCGAGAACCTCCTCGGCGCCCCCGCCCCAGCGGCTTGGAACTCCCGACCCTAGCCATTCGAACAAATACATTACAAATGAAATCGGGCTTTCTGGCAACTTGCGGATACCAACCTACACCCTCCGCGTCCTGGCCATCTGTTCGCACAACACCCCAAGATTCTGTGTGGCGAGCGACCGGCGCAAACCGCCACCATATGCCGAATGCGGGCCGAGCGGCGCTTCCGGCACGAATCATGCAATATCTCCGCACCCTATTGCACTTGCACCTATAGATGGCGAAAATGCTCGGGGGAGCCCGCCGTTTGATTTGCAGAATTCTTTCGGAAGGGCATGGTTATGGCCACAGCTCAAATGGTCCGCTCGAAACCGTTGCAGGCTAATCAGGCTACCGCTAATGATGCAGTTGCAAAAATCATGGCAGAGATGTACGAGGAACTGCGTCATTTGGCCTCTCGCTCCCTGTGTCGAGAGCACTCAAACCGCACGCTACAAACCACGGAACTCGTACATGAGGCCTACCTGCGACTTGCCAATCAGCGCAACGTGACCACCATGGACGCGCCTCACTTTCGCGCGGCGGTGGCCAATGTGATGCGTCGCATATTAGTGGATCACGCGCGATCCAGATTGACCCAGCGCCGCGGCGGCGGAGCGCCCATCCTACCGCTCGACACACTGGTCGCGCAGGTGGAACGGCGAGGCTTTACCTTACCCGCACTCGACGAAGCGCTGGAACGACTGGCGCACCTTGATCACCGTAAGAGCCGGGTGATCGAGTTGCGGTTTTTCGGTGGTTTGTCCGTCGAGGAAGTGTCCAGTGTGTTGTGCGTGCGGCGACGTACCGTCGAACGAGACTGGACGTTCGCGAAAGCGTGGCTTCGAAATGAGTTGTACGACGTCTCGGACCGTCGGCGCGCGTCGTAGGGGTGGAACGAGCCGGGCTGCCGTCACGCGCCGCACAACGTACGCGTATCAACCTAGCACAAGGGTGCCACATGAGCCAACACGCGGAAACCGGTCCCGAACACCTGCGACAGGTGCAACGTCTCTTCCATAAGGCACTCGATGTAGATGACGGCGACCGATCAGACTTTCTGCACCGGGCCTCAAACGGAGACCCAGAGGTCATCAAGGAAGTACAGCGGCTCTTGACCCATCATGACCCGGACGACTCCTACCTCGATCCGTTGTGCCCGGATATGGAATCCGACAATGCGCCCCATCCGGTCGGCGCGGGATGCCAAGTGGGCGCTTATCGCCTGACGAGGATAATCGAGGCGGGCGGGATGGGCACGGTGTGGGCCGGCGAACGCGCCGACGGCCTCTTCGAGCAACGGGTCGCCGTCAAACTCCTGTCGTGGGGACTTGTAAGCGCTGAGCGAAGACGGCGATTCGACGCGGAACGAAGGACGCTGGCGCAACTAGAGCATCCCTATATTACCCGACTCATTGACGGCGGCACCACGAACGAGGGCATTGCCTACCTCGTCATGGAGTACGTCGAAGGCACGCCGATCGACGCTTTCTGTGCCAATCGACGTCTTTCCCTGGATGACAAGTTGAGGTTGTTTTGCAGGGTATGCGAAGGCGTCCAACATGCCCACCACCATCTCATCGTGCACTGCGACCTGAAGCCGGGCAACATTCTGGTCACGGCGCAGGGATGCCCGAAACTTGTTGATTTTGGTCTATCGCACCTGCACGCCGGTGTGACCGACGTCGCGTCCATCGAATCGACGACCGCGCCCCACCGCGCCTATACCCCCCAATACGCCAGTCCGGAACAGCGTCGGGGCGAGTGCCTCACGACGGCCACCGACGTCTACTCTCTCGGCGTCGTCCTCTCCAAGCTCCTGGTCGGTCGCCGTGGGCACGAAGACGCAGTGGCGAAACACAACGGCAGGAGTCAACGTGTCAGGACTACAGACCCTTCTGCCCGTAGTGGGTCGGTGGCGCATCGCGGTGCCGGAGACCATGACATCGGATCTTCAGCCTTGGCGCCGCACCTGCAACATCTGCGAGGCGATCTGAACAGTATCGCCATGCAGGCCATGCAGGTCGATCCGCAAAAACGCTATGCGTCTGTCGAGCAGTTCTCTGAAGATATTCGGCGTTACCTGGTCGGACTCCCCGTGACAGCGCATCCGGCGACTGTCCGATACCGTCTGGGAAAGTTCCTTCGGCGACATGCCATCGCGACCTGCCTGTCCACAGCTCTTGCACTCACACTCGTGGCGGGATCGGTTGGTATGACCGTCGCCTTCATGCGGGCTAGCGAAAACGCGCGAGCGGCCGCAAACGCCGAGGCCGAGGCCAATGCGTCTTCATCGTTCCTGACAGACATGTTGGAGTCTGCGGACCCGCTAGACCGGCGTTACAAAGGTCTCGACTACACCGTGCGCGAACTTATCGACGACGCGTCGTTGCGCATGCCCACCGCGCTGGCCGATTTTCCGGCGGTGAAATTGGCCCTTCAGGCCACCCTTGGAAAAACCTACCGCAGCCTTGGCATGTACGAGGAGGGCGAGAAATACCTTCGCAAAGTGTTGGCGGCACGGCAGGCACAACGTCCTGAGGTGACGACGGACGTGGCGGCCGCGCAGCGCGAACTCGGTGACCTTCTGATCGACGCAAGCCGTTTGGACGAGGCGGCGGAGCTCCTCAGCGGTGCCCTCACGCTATTACAGCAGAATACAGCGGCGGACCTGCACGAGCGTGCAAACACGCTGGAGAGCCTCGGCAGACTGGCGCGCGTGCGCGGGCGTTATGAGGAGGCGGCCAGCGTCCTCCGCGATGCGCTGGACATTCGACGGACGCACTCCCCTGAGCGAGATCTCGCGGGCACCCTTCATCAACTCGGCGAAGCTCTGTTGGAGAAGGCAGATTATGCGAAAGCGGTAGCACCGCTACGCCAGGCGTTGTCTCTTCGTCTACGAATCCTGGGCGAGCAACACCCGCTGACGGCCGAGACGATGGGCATGCTCGGATACGCGCTGGGAGAAACCAACCGCGTCGCTGAGGCACGCAAGCTATTGGAGGAATCCGTAGCTATTCAACGGGATCAACTGGGCGGCGAACATCCGGGGCTGGGCGATTCGCTGAATCTGCTGGCGTTGTTTCATTCGCGTCAGGGCAGGCTTGAACAGGCCGACGAGTTGTTTCGCGAGATTTTGGCTATCGACCGGAAGATGCTCCCGCCGGGACACGCCGACATCGCCGCCACGCTGATCAACCTGAGCCAGAATCTGCGCAAGCAGAAACGATACGAGGAAGCCCGCACGCACATTCTGGAGGCCCTTGACATTCTCGTGAAGGCACACGGCGTGCAACATCCGACGATCGCTACCGCGATGGCCAATCTCGGCGACATCTACTGGAAATTGGATCGGCTTGACGACGCGTTTCGCTGGCTCAGTCAAGCCCACGAGATTCGTCGCTCACTCTACGGTGAATCGCATGCCCATACGCTCGAGAGCCTTGTCGAACTCAGCGCCTTGCACAGCGATCTCGGGAATTCTCAGGAAGCGGAGCAACTGGCCCGGCACGGGCTGGCCATGTCGCTGGAAAAATACCCCACCGCCATCAAGCGGGCCGCACGCTTCGAGGCCGCATTGGGTAAGGCACTCCTTGGACAGCGCCGCATGGAGGAAGCCGAGGTTGTGTTGAAATCGGCGCACGCCCGGGCACTGCACGCGCTTGGACCGCAGCATGCGATCACGCGCCATATCGTGAGCAAGCTTGCGCAGTTGTACGAGGCTTGGGACAAACCACAACAAGCCGCACTTTGTCAGCACACGCTCAAAGTGGATGACGTGAAATAGAAAGGCGGCACCCCGGCGAGACCGGCCGAATCCACAGAGCGCTCGCCTGGCAAGGGTGTTGTCATGACATGTCATCTCGATTTCGAGCCAGCAGATGAACTCTATACACTGGGATCATTCAATCGCGCCAAGTTCGGACCAAGCGTTGGCACAGTTTTGTTGTCCGGCAACTGAACGTACCCAAAAAGCCAAACGGTCAAATCTGAAAATGCCGTCCTGATCGATACCACGTGCCAATCTGAAAAAAAGTGTCTGGATTTGAGGGGGTTCGGTCTTGCTCTGCGCATATCTTAGGGAATCTTGTAGCGCCGCATCGGGTGTAAACGGAGTGGGGCTTTGTCGGAATAAGAACGCTCGCTCTCACGTTTTACAGCACAGGGAGGCAGAGTCTCACTTGCACGAGGATGCAGTCTTCCGTGGCGCTACTGGATTGGCTGGCTCAGCGAAAGCGCCGAGGCATTAGAGCCGGTCCGTGAAGAACAGAAGTTATGGCGGCTTGAACATTGAAAGCGGCTTCGCGCGGAGCCGCGTGTGCATCTACTCCAAGGGGTAGGACAGAAGGAGACGAGAAATGAAAAAGGCGATGAGAATAGTCGGCACGCTCGGCCTGGTGGCCCTAATGGCCGTGGCGTTTTGTGCGATCGTGGCGCCGACCACGGCGATGGCGAAGGGCAAGCCGAAACCGCCACCCTGCGACTGCCCGGAGACCATTGACCTCGGGAACGGCATTATCTGTACGCTCGTGGACTGCGGGTTCGACTGCGTATACTCGTGCCCGTTGCCGTTCCCGTAACAAATCCTGTTCGGAGCAAGTGCAGACTCACGTGCCGGTGATTGTCCGAGCGAGATGCGAACCGGATGGCACCGCAGAACAAAGCGCGTTCCAGCCTTGTATCGTGTTACATGACGACCGCCACAGCGAGATCTGTGGCGGTCGGCTTTTTTTTCTTACTTCGAACGAATACATGGTCGTCAAAGCCGTGAAACAGCGCTAATCCGCACGGGGGGGTCCGCCCTGGGGCGCGGCATCAGTCCGGGAACGCCGCAGGTGTCGCCCCGATTTCGATGATGCTGCACGCCAGGATAGGATCCAGTCCGAGTCGTTTCGCTTCCTCGACGAGTTCGTCACTCTCTGCCCCCGGATTAACGAAAAACTCGGCGGGCTTGGCGGTTGCGATATCCGGCAGCACCTTGATCCCCACGGCCGGTGGCAAATAGAGCGTGACACGGTCGATCGGTACGGGGATCTCGGCAAGGCTCTTGCGTGCCGCCACGCCCTCTATGCTCCCGCCCTTTGGGTTGATCGGATAAACCAGCCAACCCGCCTCAATGTAAGCCCGCAAGGCCTTGTTGCTGTACTTGCTTCGATCCGCGGATGCGCCGATCACGGCCACGGTCTTTACGCTCATGGTTGTTCGTCTCCCTCGGTAATCTTGCCGTTCTCCTGGACAGAGGGTGTTTTGTCGTAGTAGCACGTGATTTCCAGCGGATGGCCGTCGAGATCTACAAAGTAGATGGACTTGGCGACCTGATGGTCGATCGGACCGTCAAACAGTACGCCGCACTCGCTCAAGTGTTCCTGGGCCTGCTGGAAACCTTCAGCCGTCGTGCGCCATGCCACCAGGCTCCAGCGAAGCGGGCTTCTGGGCTTGTCTCCGATTTGAGGCTGGGCATCATCGGCCGCGCGAAATAATGCCAGCTTCGTGTCTCCCGCGCCGATCATCACCGGCTCCGGATCCCACCGGCGGATTTCCTTCAAGCCCAGGACCTTGGCGTACCACTGAGTGCTCGCTTCGATGTCCCGCACGTACACCTCGACGTGATCCATTTGGTCAACGGCAAAGGACATTACGGGTTGCCTGAAAATTGATGCCGCCTACAATTTAGTGGACGCATTCACTTGATTCTCCGCGCGGCAGGCAGAGCCTTGCCGGGTGCCGAGCCGTGTTCATCCACTGCTCAAGAGCAGTGGCACACCCACGAACTCAAGTCAATGGGACCACTAATCCAACCACTGCTTCTTATCCTTGAGCTTCATCGGGACGTAGTGCTCGCAGAGATACTCGAGGTCTTTGGAGATCATGGCTTCGACCTCCATCTTGAAGCCGTTGGCGATCATCTTTTTGATCTCGCGCTGCCACGGTCGCTTGTGCACGAACCAGGGGTAGTTGGCGATCTGCTTGGCACGCTTGATATCGTTGGCGTCGAGGTCGATCTTCACGTCGTCGTTCATGTCGCAGCGATCGTAGTCGAAGCTGGAGACACCGATGAATTTGGCGTCCGGGATGGCCATCCGCCGCGACTCGAACGCCAGGTTGATCGACCCGTGCTTGATGACCGAGTAGATGTAGTACCCCCACGGATCGTTATCGAGCAGGACGAACACCGGCAGCTTCAGCTCCTCGTGCATGCGACGCAGCAGCCGCCGCATGCCGCGCGCCGGCTGCCCGCCGCCGTGCGACACGATGCACTTGTGCTTCTGCCAGAACCGGTCCTCGTGAAAGCGCCGCCAGACCGTGTCTTTTTCGACGTGCAGGATGAACTTGGCGCTACACTTCTTGAACTTGATGACGTCGGGCTCGCAAATACTCGGTACCGCGTAGCCGGCGCTGCCCATGGCCGCACAGTCGAGCGTGTTCCCGTCGTCCACCAGGGTGATGGGGCCGGCCAGATTGCCCCGATTACTGGCGAAGACGTGCAACTCCTCGCGCAGGGCGTCGGCGGACACCTCGACGTCCTCGATCACGGGATCGGATTCGTTCTGGTCGTCGAAGGTCTTCTCCTTGGTGCCCTTGATCGTGTGCTTCGAGAGGTAGTAGATCTGCCGGATGCTGGCCGTCTTGCCGCGGTCGATCAACTCCTTGCACTTGGAGGCGACCAACAGCGTTTGCATGAACCGCTTGGCCTGCCCGTAGTTGAAGAAGTTCCTCGACTGCTTGTTGTCGCCCATTTCGACATGGCGGGTCTCTTCGTTGTAGGAGACGTTGGAAAGCGA
>Ga0210111_1000240_pt1 | contig 14821 bp, 14 predicted proteins | sample China_Galinas_PW_6_FD_185520 | JGI IMG/M metagenome (GOLD analysis project Ga0210111, IMG submission 185520) | Wetland microbial communities from San Francisco Bay, California, USA, that impact long-term carbon sequestration - China_Galinas_PWC_D2... | ecosystem: Environmental > Aquatic > Marine... | reverse complement strand
AGTCCAGCTTGGCCAATGCCTGGCGGGTCTTGTTGGAATTGGCGCCGGAACAGGCCGGATTTTGTCCCCAGGCAAAGAAACCCTTGAAGTTTCCTTTGTACATTTCATCAAAAATATCCAGCCACGTATAGGTCGTGCCGACGTCGACTTTGGGCATCCAGGAATAACCGAAATCGTTCTCCTTGGTGGCGGCCTCCCCGAACATGGCTTTCAGAAAGCTGGCCATGTACTTGGGCTTGTTCTGCCACCAGTTGGCGGAGAGGGGATCGTTTGTTTTTGGTGTATTCTTGGCGTTGTAATCGGCCAGTGTTACCAAAGAGGCATTGGGGGTACCCAGATATCCCGGCCAAATGTGAAACAGCAGGCAATGATCCGTGGAACCTTGCACATTGGACTCGCCGCGAAGGGCATTGACGCCGCCGCCGGGCCGCCCCATGTTGCCGAGCATGAGCTGGATCATGGCCATCATTCGGATGTTCTGCACGCCAACCGTATGCTGGGTCCAGCCCATGGCGTACATGATGGTGCCGGTTTTGTCCACGGCGCCGGTCTTTGCATAGGTTTCATAAACTTTCTTGAGCTCTGCTTCAGACGTTCCGGTGATGGCGGATACGGTTTTCGGGGTGTAGCGAGAATAGTGCTTTTTCATGAGCTGGAAGACGCACCTTGGATCTTTAAAGGTTAAATCCCTTTTGGGTACACCGTTTTCATCTTTTTCAAACGCCCAAAACGACTTGTCGTATTTCTTTGTCTTGGGATCGTAACCGGAGAAAAGGCCGTCTTTAAAATCGAATTTGGAACCGACAATAAAACTGGCATTGGTGTAGTTGGCGGCATATTCCTTGTGATATTTGTCATTGGAAAGGATGTAGTTCATCATGCCGCCAAGAAATGCGATGTCCGTACCCGATCGTAACGGAGCGTAGATGTCGGCTTTTGAAGAGGTGCGGGTGAAACGGGGATCAACGCTGATGAGGGTGGTGCCCTTGTCCATGGCCTTTCCGACCCACTTCATGGAGATGGGATGGTTTTCCGCTGCATTGGATCCCATGATCAGGATGCAGTCGGAGTTTCGAATGTCGATCCAGTGGTTGGTCATCGCGCCGCGTCCGAACGACTCTGCCAGAGCCGCAACAGTGGCGCTGTGTCAGATACGGGCCTGGTGTTCGATGTAAACCAGACCCAGTGCCCGCATGATGCCTTGAAGAAGCCAGCATTCCTCGTTGTCCAGGGCCGCAGAACCCACGTGGGCGATGCCTGTGGTCCGATTGACCACCTGGCCCTTGGCATTTTTTTCTGTAAAGGTTGCGTCGCGGGTTTCTTTGATTTTTTCCGCAATTTTCTGGATGGCATCTTCCCATTCGATTTCCTCCCACTCGTCGCTTTCAGGTGCACGGTAGAGGGGAAATCGCCTGCGATTCTTGTTTTCCGTCATTTGGTAGAGACCGGCTCCTTTGGCACACAAGGCCCCTTCATTGATGGGATGGTCAGGGTCGCCTTCGGTGTTGAGGAGCTTGCCGCTTTTTTTGGTGTGGACAATGATGCCACAACCCACTGCACAATAAGGACAGATGGTGGTGGTTTCCTTGGCTTTGAGAATCTCCAACTCGGCAGCGTAAGATGTTACCGGCCTTAAGTCAAAGCCCAGGCACATGGCGGCTGCAGCGGCGCCCGCAGTGCCCGACCACTTGAGAAACTCACGTCGTGTAAAGGCCATATTACCTCCTTTCTATATAAAATAAACGTTTGTCCCGACATCGAACGACCGTTTAATACCTCCATCCCAGGGGGAATATCGGCGGTCTGATGTTACGGTCAATTTGACCGTGTGCCGTCCGAAAATTCGGGCTGATCTAAAAAACTTTGGTTTTAACTTTATAAAAACTATTTATTTCTAATTACGAATAATGAATCGACGTTGAAAGGTTAGGCCACAAATCATCTGGCTTTACGGATCATTTATGACAAAACCCGCACATTATGGGACCACTTTTTCGGCCCCAATTGATATAATTTTCATGACACCCGATACACTTTTTATGAAACGCCGTCAGAAGAGGGATCGGGATTTCCTTTGTCAGCTGTTTTTTGTGGCATGTGGCGCACTTGCTCCCTTTGCCCTCATTTCTGTTGTTGAAGACATTGAAATCATGGTGACACATCCTGCATCGAAGAATAACTTCATGTAAATAGTGGTCAAACCTCACGGAATGTTCATGGCGCTTGCCGAATTCCTTGCTTTTAAGGTTCATGATTCCTTCATCGGCTTTTTTATCCTGGGACCATGCTGCGGATACAGCTAAAATAACTGCGATAAACAGACTGAAAATAACATACCGATACTTCATTCGCATCTCCTCCGATGAACTTGGGCACACCCCGTATAAATTATGGAAAATGGTTTTGGGTCGGTTGTGGAAAGCGATCCTTCGAAAAGAAAAATGGAATCAATGTTATCCATGGTGCTGAAATTCGTCATTTATCAGCCTACTCGAGTAATTCCATCCTAAAGTTTGGATTGCGATTGGATTTGTTGAGTTGATGCCACAATGTGTAATGCCACAAAGTATTATAATTTTTACAACAAAATCAATATATTATGCATATCCGTAAAAATCAAGGGATTTTTTAAGAGAAATACATTTAATGAATTTTGTTTATTTGATAAAGTTTAAATGGGGAGCATTTGATGAACTTGGGGGGTTACATTGCTATCTAAGGGGTAGAAAAAAGAGGTTATTTTGCCTGATTTTCTTCTTTTTTGATGTCTTCGATGTACTGTTCCCATTCCATTGGAAGAAGATGCCTTTTGGCGTTGTTGCATTCCTTACAAGACGCAACGACGTTGCCTTTTGTGCTTCTGCCACCCCGGGAAATGGGAACGATATGGTCCATGGTCAGTTCTTTGGGAGCTGTAGGGCGACCGCAATAGTGGCAGGTGCCTTTGGCGCAACGGCGCTTCCACCACTGAGAGCTTCTGAGTTCTCTGGCCTTGTGCCGTTCTCTGTTCATTTCTTCTTGTGTCAGATTGTAGGCGAAAGGTTCCATTTTATTATTTTATTTATTTAGCGACAAACCGATGCTTTTGATCCATTTCATGATCTCTTTTGTTAATATGTCATAAAATTTTTCAGAACCCCCGAGCCCCTGTCTTCCAAAAAAATAGTTTATTTCCAAAAAAAGCGGTGTTTTAACTTTCGCTTGGGATGAAAAAAGAATATCAAAACCAGCGAGATTGATCCTGGTCTGACTGCAAAAACTTTTCACAGATTTGATGGCTTTTTTTTGCAGGTCAGGTTCGCTGTCGTGATCAATCATCCCCCCCTTTGCGACATTTGACAGAAACTGATCTGTATCATTCTGGATCCGCCAGTAAGAAACAACTGTCCGGCCGATGACAACAACCCTGAGCGACCGGTTGTTTGCGGGTATATATTCTTGAATGATAAATCCCTTTTGCCCGCTATTTTCATATTTCCAAGCGATTTGCAGCACCTTTGAAAAATCTTCAACCGATTTTATCAGATAGACGTGATCCCCATCCCCGCCCCAGTCAAATTTGAATACAAACGGAAAATCAAAGATCGGTTTTTTCGGAGAAGCTCCATAATGCATGGAGAACGCATCCATATTCAGATAAGTTTCAGTTTTGGGATGCGCTGCGTTTGTTTTTTGAAAAAGCTGTATCTGACCGATTTTTCCTTTATGCTTGAATTTGGCATCAAAATTGGGAAAAACATGTTTACAATTACTGTGCGCCATTGTGTAGAGGGATTCATAGCACCCTTGAGGCAGGATGACGGCATCGGCCGCCAGCATTGCCGAAAGATCGTCAGTTCCGGGCTCCCGCCCGGCACAGAGTCGATTTTTATCAGCTTCAAAGCAAGGGTGGAAGGACAAAATCATTAGTAACCAAATTTTCGAAGAGCTTTTGTGTCTTTGCTCCAATTTTTATGTACCCGTACAAAAAGCTTTAGATAAACTTTGGCGCCGACCATCCGCTCGATTTCTTTTCGAGCTTCCGTACCGATCATTTTTAGTTTGCTTCCGTTTTTTCCGATGATCATGCCTTTTTGCGAACTACGTTCGACATGAATGGTGGCGTTGATTTTTACTAGAGCACCATTTTTTTCTTCGGAAAATGAAGTTATGGTGACCGCGGTGGAATAGGGTATTTCCTGGCCGGTGAGACGAAAAACCTTTTCACGGATCATTTCAGCGGCAATAAAACGTTCCGGCATATCCGTGACGGTATCTTCAGGATAATAAGGGGGGCCTTCCGGCAATAGGGGTTCCATGGCTTCAACGAGTTCATCGATCTGATTTCCCGATATAGCAGAAACCGGTATGATGGCCTCGAATGGATATTCCTTTGCCCATCTATCCATAATGGCAAGAAGGTCAGGTTTTTTAACAAGATCTATTTTGTTAAGAACAAGAATCACCGGTTGTTTTATTTTATCAAGCTTTTTTATAATAAACGTTTCGGATTCGGGATCCGGATTTGCCACATCCATCATAATAAGGACAATGTCGACATTTCCTATTGATGAAATGGCTGCGTCCACAATTCGAATATTTAAAGGACGTTTTGCTTTATGGATCCCGGGTGTATCAATGAAAATAAATTGAGAATAAGGACGATGAACCACACCCAGTATCCGGTTCCGTGTGGTTTGTGGTTTTTTAGATGTAATAGAAATTTTTTCGCCCATCATCTGGTTTAAAAGTGTTGATTTCCCAACATTCGGCGCACCGACAATTGTGACGAACCCGGATCTGAAATTCTTTAATTTATCGTGCATGTTTGACATGTTATTCCTTTAAAAAGTTACCCCGTCTGACACATTTTAGTGACATAGCTGAAAATAAGAATATGTCTACGGGGTTTGTTCCCTCGTGTAACGATATCGGCGGAGTGGCTTCGTCATTTCAATGACTTAGCAGTGGGGGAGACCGCGGCTCCCGCATGCTTGTCGCGAGAGAACGCGGAGGGAGCAGGAATGCCACTGCTGCTAAGTCTTTGAAATGACCAGTCACGTAGACGCCAAAGTGAAGCGGGGGAACAAACCCCGTAGAAACGTACAGTTCGATGATTAAACGATCAGCCGTTCAATGGCGTTCCAAACATCATCTTTTCCCATGCGTGATTTGGCGGAAAACAGGATCAGTTCTTCTTCGTTTACACTGAGGGCTTTGGCGATGGCCGAGTGTTGGTTCTTTTGTTTTATTTTAGACAGTTTGTCACTTTTTGTCAAAACTAGAATGCTGGGAATATTGAAATAATCGAGCCATTCGATAAAATTGAGTTCCTGCATCCCAGGGATGCGGCGGAGATCCATGATGATAACCACACCTTTTAACGTCTTTCTTGTCTTAAGGTAAGTCTCAATCATCGGGCCCCATGTTTTTTTTATGGAATCAGGAACTTTGGCGTATCCGAATCCCGGCAGATCCACAAATGAGAATACCTTGTTTATGATGAAAAAATTAATCAGCTGGGTACGACCGGGCGTGGAGCTGGTTTTAACCAGATGTTTGCGGTTAACGAGGATGTTGATCAGCGATGATTTACCCACATTGGAACGACCGGTAAAAGCGATTTCCGGCAAATCTTCAGAAGGATACTGGGATGGCTTGACGGCACTTTTAACGAATTCCGCTGATTTGATGATCATGTTGTTTTTTGGATTTTATATGCTGGATACATGATGCTGGGTGCACGATGCACGATTCTTGTAACATTTATCCTATATCATGCATCCTGAATGTTTTTCAGATAATTCTCCAGTCTATCCATCCCTTCGGCAATGTTTTCCATGGAGGTTGCATATGAAAATCGAAGATAGCCTTCTCCATTTTTCCCAAAATCGATACCGGGTGATACCCCCACATGGGCCTTTTCAAGAATATCAAATGCGAGCGCATATGAATCGTTTGAGATGTGTTTTGCATTGGCAAATACATAGAACGCCCCTGTCGGCTCTACGGTAATTCCGAGCCCCATAGCTTTAACCCGTTGGATCATGTATCGTCGGCGCTCGTTGTATATTCGCTTCATTTCTAAAATATCTTTTTCAGCTTCCGTGAGTGCCGCAATTCCGGCGACCTGAACCATGGCGTTTGCAGAGATAAAAAAGTTTTGCATAATCTTCTGGATGGGTCGAATGAAATGCTCTGGGGCGATCATGTATCCAAGTCTCAAACCCGTCATGGCATAAAGCTTCGAAAAGCCGTTAAAAACAAATGCCTTTTGAGTAAATTCCAGTATCGAATGTTCTTTTCCCTCATAAACCAGTCCGTGATAGATCTCATCCGAAATAATGTACGGTGAACCCGGTTCTAAAGCCAGGTCGGCAATGGCGGCCATACGTTCCCGTGACAAAAGATTCCCGGTGGGGTTGGATGGGGAATTGATAAATATCCCCTTTGTTTTTTTGGTAATTTTTTGTTCAATGGCTTCCGGTCTGTATTGAAAGCCGTCTTCCTCGAAGACAGGAACAAGTACCGGTTCACCCTGGACGAATTTGATAAAATTCGGGTAACAGGCATAATGGGGATCTGAAATAATGACCTGGTCTCCTTTTTCTAAAAGCGCGGAAAACATAACAAACATGGCCGGAGACGTCCCCGATGATATGACGATTTGATCGGGATCAACGGATACTCGATAGGTCTTGAAATAGTGCTTACAAATAGCCTCTCGAAGTTCAAGCATGCCCAAGCTGTGCGTATAATGCGTATGCCCGTTGTCCAGAGCCTTACAGGCCGCCTCTTTGATGCACTTGGGTGTGTCAAAATCAGGCTCGCCCACTTCCAAGTGGACGACGTGCACCCCCCGGCGTTCCATTTCGTGGGCTCTCTCAAGAACGTCCATCACGATGAACGGCGTCATTTCTTTGGTTCGATTTGAGATCATGTGTTTACCTTATACCTAAAATCTGCAATTGTCGATTTGGCCGCAGTTGCCCCCGATAACGGGATCTTCGTTTCACTACGAAAGGCGCAGGGCCTGAAGCTGTAATAAGCTACCGCGAACGTCCTGCAACACAGTAAATGCGGTGAAAGCGGTGATCCCGAAGGGTGAAAAATTTTGAAAAATTCATAAAAGTCGACACACGAGAATAAAGTGCGTCCGGACCTATCTCGAAGTCGGATTTAACTGTTTATAAATATGGTTTATATTTTCTTTTTCAAAAATTTTCATGCAGTTTTTAGGTTATACGACTTTGTTCAGAGGATACTCAATAATTCCTTCTGCGCCATGCTTTAACAGCGTTGGAATAAGATCTCTCACAATGCTGGTATCCACCACCGTTTCCACGGAAAACCAGTCTGAATTATAGAGCGGGGCGACGGTCGGTGCATTGAGGCTCGGCAAAAGGGATACAATTTTTTCAAGGTAGTTTTCCGGGACATTCATTTTAATGCCGACCAGTTTTTCCGCAACGAGTGCACCTTTCAATAACAGGGCGATTTGCTCCAGTTTTTCTTTTTTTCGCGGGTCTTTCCAGGCTTCGCGGTTGACGATGAGCTGAGTATTCGTCTGCATTAACTCATGGATAATTTTAAGGCCGTGAGCTTTAATGGTGCTTTCTGTTTCCGTGACTTCCACGATGGCGTCGGCAAGACCGGAAACGACCTTTGCCTCTGTGGCGCCCCATGAAAATTCAACAGTTACATTGATATTTCTTTCAGAAAAATAGTTTTTTGTAAATCCAACAAGTTCTGTGGATATTTTTTTACCCTCGAGATCTTCGAGGGTTTTGATGGGAGAGTCGTGTGTAACCGCCAATACCCATCGTGCAGGTCTTGCACTCACCTTGGAATAGATCAGGTCCGTGACGACATGCACATCGGAATTGTTTTCGGCAATCCAGTCTTTACCCGTCAGGCCGGCATCGAGTGTACCGTTTTCAACATGCCGGGACATTTCCTGGGCCCTGCACAGTGCGCACTCGATGGTATCATCATTTATTTCAGGGAAATAGCTTCTTCCATTGACGTTAATTCTCCATCCTGATCGCTTGAACAGGTCTATGGTCGCATTTTGGAGGCTTCCCTTGGGAATCCCCAGTTTCAAAGGCGTTGTCATCTGTTATATACCTCCTCGGGGTTAAACACCGGTTTTCCGATCACACGAATGGATTCCCCTTCAACTTGTTTATGGAAACAGCTTTTATGTCCGGTGTGACAGGCTGCACCACCGACCTGCTCGACTTTCAGCAGCACAGTATCATCGTCACAATCGATCCGTATTTCTTTTACAATTTGAAGGTTGCCGGATGTTTCTCCTTTTATCCAAAGTGTCTGTCTGGTTCGACTATAATAGGTGGCTTTGCCGGAGGAGAGTGTTGTTTCCCAAGCATCTTTGTTCATAAATGCCAGCATCAGTACCTCACCGGTTTTATGGTCCTGAACGATGGCCGGTATCAAGCCACCCATCTTGTCAAAATTGAGTTTAACCATTGCGTTCTCTTTTTTTTAAAAAGGATTGTCAAGAAATCAAGTCTCTTACAATTAAGTGCTTAAAGCTTGAAAAATTATCTATTTTATATAATAATGTCAAATTCTTTTTTGTAATATTCGTGTGTCTTGCTTAAAGAAGTGATATTTGATAATATACCTTTTGAGGCACAAATGAAAAAAATGGTTTACAAATCTTTTATCAATTAAATTTGTTAAATTATGCCAAAAACTAAAAGCACATCTAAAATACTCGAAAAACGTGCCAGAAAAAACCAAAGAGGCTATTTCCCAAAGATTCTTAGATGGTTTTTACTCATATCTCTTTGTTTTGTTATCATCGGCGCAATGGGAATTGCGGGCATTTTTTTATACTTAAGCAATAATCTTCCAAAAATATCTTCCCTGAATGATTACCAGCCGTCAATCATCACAACGGTATATTCAGACGACAACCGAAAAATCGCTGAATTTTTTAAAGAACGCAGAATTGTTCTTCCGTTATCCAAAATGCCTGAAATGCTTAAAAAAGCTTTTGTTGCTGCAGAGGATTCGAGGTTTTATAAACACCAAGGGATAGATGTTTTGAGCATCTTTAGAGCATTTTATAAAAATATCGAGGCTGGAGCCATCGTCCAGGGCGGGAGTACAATTACCCAGCAGGTTACAAAGTCGTTTCTTTTAACACCTGAAAAAAGTTATACTCGTAAAATTAAAGAAGCGATCCTTGCATATCGCATTGATAAGAAATTTTCCAAAGATGAAATTCTTTTTTTGTATTTGAATCAGATTTATTTGGGACATGGCGCATATGGTGTGGAAGCAGCTTCCGAGAATTATTTTGGAAAATCAGCTCAAGAGTTGAACCTGGCGGAATGCGCCATATTGGCCGGTCTGCCCCAAGCGCCGAGCAGATACTCTCCCTTTAGATATCCGGAAAGGGCAAAACAGCGTCAGATCTACGTTTTAAACCGAATGGTTGAGGAAGGTTTTATCACTAACATTCAGGCTACGGAAGCGATTAATAAAGTGCTTGATATTAAACCCAGGAGAAACCTGTATATCGAAGAGGTTCCTGTCTATACAGAACATATCAGACGTTACATTGCAAATAAATACGGTGAAGACGTGCTGTACAAGGAAGGTCTTAAAATTTATTCTGCTGTCAACATCGAGATGCAAAAAATGGCACGGGAAGAAATTGGAAAGGGATTATATGCCCTTGACAAACGTGAGGGGTATCGAGGACCGATTAAACATCTTAAGCCGGAAGAGATTGAGTCGTTTTCAGAGGAGCTCCAACTCGAGTTGGAGAAGGAACCCCTTGAAGAAGGGAAGATTGTAAAAGGCGTTGTGATAGAGATTAACGACAAGAATAATACGGTTATTGTTCGCATGGGAAGCATACTGGGCGTTATCAGAATTGACGATATGGCTTGGGCAAGAAAGCCGGACCCCGAAGTCGCCTATTATGAAGCCCGTGTTAACCATGTCGGAGAAGTGTTAACGGTCGGTGACGTCATAATGGTTCGTGTAAAAAATAAAATATTCGATACAGATCGATGGTGGCTATCTCTGGAACAGGTACCAAGTGTTCAAGCTGCCCTGCTATGTATTGAGTCGGAAACCGGAAATGTAAAGGTGATGATGGGCGGCAAAGATTTTAGAGAGAGCCAGTTTAACCGGGCGATTCAGTCAAGACGTCAGCCGGGTTCCGCATTTAAGCCGATCATCTACGCAGCAGCTCTTGATAAAGGATACACGCCGGCAACAATGATCATTGATTCACCTATCGTTTATGAGGATACGGCACATGATTTTACCTGGAAGCCCAGAAACTACAAAGAAAGATTTTATGGCCCCACGATTTTTCGGGATGCTCTTGCAAAATCACGTAATGTAGTGACCATAAAGATTTTACAAAATATTGGCATTGATTATGCTATAGATTATGCTCGGAAACTTGGAATTACATCAAATATGAACAGAGATCTTTCCATCGCGCTGGGATCTTCCGGAGTATCTTTGCTTGAGCTTGTCAGTGCATATTCAGTTTTTAACAACCTTGGTTATCTTGTGGAACCTGTCTTTATTACAAAAATTTTAGACAGGGAAGGGAACGTCATCGAAGAAAGCAACCCTGTTAGAAAAAAGGTTATCGAACAGAATACGGCTTATATCATGACCAGTCTTCTTGAAGGAGTTGTCAAGCATGGTACCGGGCGTAGAGTAATGGCATTAAAAAGACCGGTGGCGGGCAAGACCGGCACGACAAATAATCTTCATGATGCCTGGTTTGTGGGGTACACACCCCGTTATAACACAGGGACATGGGTGGGTTATGATGATGAGAGGTCCCTTGGAAAAGGAGAGACCGGGTCCCGGGCGGCAAGCCCTATTTGGGTAGGATTCATGCAAAGACTATTGGCTGACAAACCTGTCAGGGTTTTCCAGGTCCCTGAGGGGGTTGTCTTTTCTAAAATCGATGCCGAAACCGGGCTGTTGCCCATTCCAGAATCTAAAAAAACAATATTTGAATGCTTCAAGGAAGGAACTGTTCCCACTGAATACACCAAGAAGCCGGATTCAATGACGGAACCGGAGGAATTTTATAAGTCAGATATGTAGTAACTTAAGTTTCGAATCCATATTTTTTTCTTAGTGTATCCGAGACTTGTCTGGTTAAAACAAGCACTTTATTTGCAAGATCAAGGGGAAGTGAACCGGTTCCACAAGCAGGGGTAATAAAGGTCTGCGCCAGTATTGCAGCCTTGTCGAAACCAAGTGCCTCTATTGCCGTTGATTGCGCTTCCCATCGTGCAACCAGAGATTGAACGGTCTCTTTTTCAATATCGTCGCTGTTTAAAGTCGGTACGATCCCCCAAGCCAATATTCCTCCGGATTCCATAAATTGCTTCACATGATTCGAATAGAGCATCACCTTGTCGAAAAATGAATATGCATCGAAGCTGATGATATCTGCGTCAGATTCCAAAATCAAAGACCAGTCGGCATTTGCACAGCAGTGGATACCGGCAAGCCCCCCCTCGTCATGAACTGCGCCAACGACTTCCTCAAAACAGGTTGTCACTTCACTGCGGGATACACTGATCATTGCAGAAGACCCAAAGCCGGAAAAAGCCGGTTCGTCAAAAAAAATAATGATCGGAGATCCGAAGCTTAAGAGTTTTGTTACCTGCCATCTGGCTTTTTGAGCCAAAATCTTTATTGCGACATCCCTTAGCTGTTCATCATAGAAGATTGCTTTCCCATTCTGGTCCGTTAAACCCAGCCCAAAGGTTATGGGACCGGTTATTTGTCCTTTAATTGCATACGGATGATCTGAAAGGGACCGGAGATGCTCTATAAATGAAAATAAACCACGGGCAGTGTCGGCATTTATAGCAAATATAGAATCTTCTATATCCAGTTCTCCCTCGCTGACAGCCATATAATCTTCGTAAAATTGGAGGATATCATTATCAAAAGATGAATCAGTGGTGTCCACAAAATATTTATCCGCTTTCAAAGTAAGACCCGGAAATCCTGTCTGAAATTGGGCGATCATTCCTTCTTCCCTATATGCGGGAAGCTGAATCCAAAGCGGAATTTCGGGTGTGTATTTGAAAACCAGTTCAACACCTTGAGCATGATCACGCAACGGAAGACTTCCGATCAAAACCGGAAGACCATTGGCCAGAAATTTTTTAGCCATGAATCAGCCTCCTTTCTTTTATTTATAGTATTTTCTAACACGGTAAGCTTTGTATTGCAAGAACGACAAAATGAAACCCTATAATATAGTGCAAGTCCATAATCCGTATTGAATTGACACGGATATTTACAGATGTTATTATAACCTAAACTGAGCGTTTCAAATTTTAAAAGGGGATAAAATATTTTTTATTTTTAAAATTTGAAACCCTTCGGGCTTGCCGATCTTACCGCATCTACTGCGTCATATGCCGTCCCGCATAGTTGACTATAGCGAAACGACATCTTTCTTGTATCTGCGGCAACCTCAACAATCGCTCAATTTAGGTATGAATTATATTTTGCATCACTGTCTTAGTGAGGATGAGCAAAGAATGGGATATTAAAGGAGTTTTAAATCGTGGCGAATATCATCCAGCTTGATAAAAAACTTAAGCACACAAAGGAAAAAAAAGCTGAAATCATAAAAAAGCGAAAAATTCTGGCTGTCCAGAAAGTATTTCAATGTATGCAGTGCGCTTTCAAATGCGAAAAATGCGGTACCCAGATCCAGCCTGAAGAAGAACGTCAACAAAGGGCCATCAGCGTCCTTCGTACCCCTTACCGTTTTTGTGAGAGCTGTGCTGAGGAATATACCGATTACATCGAACGACTTAAAGGAAGGGGTGATTCGGAATATTACTGGCACAATGAAATATGGATCGAATTGTGGAGAAAATGGATCGATTATCAGGGTGTCATCAACAGTTATTTAAAGTCAAAAGAATTTAGGCAGCTTTTGGAAGAACTGAAGGACGCCGGGCCCAACGAATAGGAGGACTATATGTTTGGAATTGGAATGCCGGAACTTATCATTATACTTGTAATAATCCTTATCATTTTTGGTGCCGGAAAACTTCCGGAGATAGGTGCAGGAATGGGCAAAGCCATAAGAAATTTCAAAGGTGCCACGACGGAGCCTGAGAAAAGAGAGCCTGACAAGCTTGAGGAAAAGAAAGAGTCTAAACCTATGTAGATTCAATGTCTTACCTAATACAAGCCTGTCAAGCGATGTGGCAAGTTGTCATGATTTCAAGGAAGGCTCAAAAAGGAATATCATCATCATGTCTGTCTGTGAGTTGCGGCTCCTCATACCCTCGAGATGGAGCAGATTCAGACGATCTGTATGTATCAGCGGTATTCCGGCCTCCTAAAAACTGAACGTCAGATGCAACGATCTCGGTACTGTATCGGGTCACGCCGTCTTTTTCCCATGATCTCGTCTGTAGTTTACCTTCTACGTAAACCTGCCGCCCTTTTGAGAGGTATTCGCCGCAAATTTCACCCAGTTTTCGCCAAGCCACGATACGATGCCATTCGGTTCTCTCTTTTTTTTCCCCCGTTGCTTTATCGGTCCATTCATCGGACGTAGCGACGCTGAAATTGGCGACAGCCGTGCCGTCTGGTGTATACCGAACTTCAGGATCGCTCCCCAAACGGCCGACTATGATAACTTTATTGATACCTGCCATAGCTTTCCTCCATTAATTGAATAGGGTAATTTTGACTGATCAATACAGACAAACACTCATAATGTCAAGCAAATCAATAAACGTCATTAGATGGCTTCATTGTTATTCGATATGTTCGTATAAACGGATATTCTCATTGACAGTAAAATTTTTGTATATAATATCAGGACTTCAATGGAAAAGGTTCCGCATCTAGGAAGGAAAGGAAAAACAACCTATGATACATTTAAAATCCGCCGATCTCAAGAAAGAAAAGATAGAATCTTTGGTTATCCCCGTTTGCGAAGACAAGAATATTCACGAAGACGAAACGATACTGTCTCTTATCAGGAGTGCGAAGAAGGTTAAAGCGTTTAAGGGCGATAAAGATGATGAGGTTATTTTATACAACCCATCCGAAGTAAATGCGAAAATCATTATAATTTTAGGACTCGGTAAACTTGAAAAAGTCGATATGGAATCATTGCGTACCATGGCCGGTAAAGCTGTAAAAAGTGTGATTAGAAAAAAACATACAGAGGTTTTAATCGCTGTACCTTTGGCTGCGAAGGCCAAAATGGATATGCAGAATATTCTTGAAGCAATGATGGAAGGCACATTTTTAGGGAATCATCTTTTTGACAAATACAAGAAAGAAAAAAAGCTTCGGCTGATTGAGCGGATCGATTTTCTTGTAACCTCTCATGAAATAAAAAAATATCGAAAATTGCCGCCACGAATTTCAACGATTTGCCAGGGGACCATTCTTGCAAGAGAATGGGTCAGTATGCCACCCAATGACAAGAGGCCGGAGCTTTTTGCGCAATCTATTGCAAGGCTAGCAGGAAAAGAGAATCTCAAGGTCATTGTTTTGGGTGAAAAAGAACTGAAACAAAAGAAATTCGGAGCCATGCTGGCGGTTGCAGCCGGCAGCAGGAATAAGCCGAATATGGTGATTTTGGAGTACAATCCGGTAAGGGCAAAAAAAACAATTGCTTTTGTTGGGAAAGGGGTAACGTTTGATTCTGGTGGTATTAACCTGAAACCTTCAGCCTCTCTTGCGGATATGAAGATGGATATGTCTGGTGCAGCTGCCGTGGCAGCAACGCTGATTACCGCGGCGAGACTTAAATTAAGGCTTAATATTGTCG
>Ga0210111_1000236_pt1 | contig 14960 bp, 12 predicted proteins | sample China_Galinas_PW_6_FD_185520 | JGI IMG/M metagenome (GOLD analysis project Ga0210111, IMG submission 185520) | Wetland microbial communities from San Francisco Bay, California, USA, that impact long-term carbon sequestration - China_Galinas_PWC_D2... | ecosystem: Environmental > Aquatic > Marine... | reverse complement strand
CGAACATTGGCTTGTCGGTTTTGCGACCCTCGGCCCATTCGGCAAAGTTCTGGTCCATTTGCGCGAAGCTCTTTTCCAGCTCCGCCAGATCGTAGTCGTGTGTTTTTTTCTGCTCGTCAGTCAGAATCTTGCGCCATTCGGCGTTGCCCTCGACAACGGCCTTGTGGGCCAGTTTGGCCAGATCCCTCGCCGATTGGCCGAGCCGCTTTAGATCCGACATATCCTCAGGCGCCTGTAGGTTATTGGCCAGCAACTCACGGATGGCAGGCCAGATTTCCTCTTCGTGTTCTTTAAGGAAACCGTTGACACGCTTTTTCATGATCCGGTCTGTTTCTTCGAGTTGCCGGTCATTGAGGTTGTAGCGGCGCCCGATGTTGACCACCGCCTGATCCACAATGCGCCCGATAGTGGCCGCGGCCGCCGGCTGTGTCAGATCGATGGGGTGTCCATTCTTATCGTCGGCTGAGACGGCTCCACACCAGAGGGAGCCGGCCAGACAGACGATTGCACCTGCCGTCCGTTTCATTTGCGATTGCATTTTTGCCGTACCTGTCATTACGGGTATCGTGAGATCGGCGCAGCCATCACGCCGCCAATTAATCATTATAACATTCCAATGCCCGTGCCGGTTGCACGCGGCCCCAGAACATCCATGCGCCGGCACCAGGTGTCAAGGCAAAAGTGGCATCCGAGACGGACTTTGTGAAAAGCGCGGTTCGAGAGCCCTTATCGGGTGAAGATGGGTAAAATCAGTCCGGCGTTTTTTTGGAAGAAAGGCCAAATACGGCCCCCAGCCTATCCCAGAAACAGCGAACGCGAAGCCGCCAGAGCTTCGTTCTCAGCTTCTGCATCGGTTCATTGTCGGGATCGGCGCGTAGAATCCGTTGAAGCATGGCCCGCGCCGCCCGCCACTGCCCCAATTGGACATATGCGACAGCGGCATTGTGCATCGCCACCACGTAGTCCGGCTTGAACCGGATAGCCTCCAGGCAATGTTCAAGGCCTGCTTCCCGCCGCCCCGTCTGGAACAGGCAAACACCAAGGTTGTGGTGAGCAAATGCGTTGCGGGAATCGGATGCAAGAATACGCCGAAAAACGTCCGCCGCCTTTTGCGGTTTATGCGATGCCAGGTAGCTATTCCCAAGCAGCATGAGAATCACGACATTGCCATTCTCGCGATTGGCGGCGATGCGCAGCTTTCGGGCCGCCTCTTCATATCGCTTGAGCTGAAAGAGCGCTTCCCCGAACCGCCAGTCGAATTCGGGCAGCTCGACCGAGCCGCGGGCCATCTTCTCGATGGTCTCGAAGCAATCGACAGCCTGCGCGGGACGTCCCCGTTGGAGCCAGATCTTGCCCAGGGCAAACCGGGCTTCGAGATAATCGGGCTCTAGTTCGACGATCTGAGCGAATTTCGCGGCGGCCATCGCCAGTTGCCCCGATTCCGCCGTCAATTCCGCGATTTCGCAGAGAAGATCCGTATTCCCGGGATCGTTCCGCAATTCGCGGAGGTAGTAGTCCTTGGCCTGATCGAGTTTGCCGTGGCGACGGTAAGCCTGCCCGATGCGGCGATTCACGCCGTAGTAATCGGGGTCTATTTCCAGCACCCGATTCCAGCAATAGATGGCCCGCTCCACCTGTCCGCGCGCCAGAAGCGACACGCCAATGTTGAAGAAGCAATGTGGACACGCGTCGTCCAACTCTTGTGCGAGGTAAAACATCTCCTCGGCCTGATCGTGCAAACCCAGTTCGGTATAGACGAAAATACGGTGACAGTACGCAGGCTCGAACGTCGGATGAACCTTGGAGAGATCCTCGAAGACCTCGAGGGCATTGGCGAACCGGCCCACACGGGCCTGTGACACGCCCAGGGCCACCGCGATATCGCAGTCCTCCGGTTCGAGTTCCAGCGCTTGGCGATAGGCCTCGACGGCGTCTTCCGTGCGGTCCAGTTCTTCCAAGATGTAACCGCGCTGCGCATGCCACGTAGCGTTGTTCGGATTGATGGCGAGAGCGGCTTCCAACTCGGTAAGCGCTTCTTCCCAGCGCATCGACTCGGAGAGCTGCTGCGCTCGTTCAATCCTCTGCTCGGCCTCGAACCAATCGTTCATTACCCACCATGAAGGAAGCGGTTCGCGCGAACCGTTTACGCACACGCAACATTCTATCCTTCTTATCGGACAAGGGCAACCGGCAAAATAGCGGCCGCACCCGGCAAAAAGGCGACCGATAAGCGCTTTTTTGAGGACTCGAACCCCCTCCCGCAGCCGCACCGGCGTGCGGTGTACACCCGGGCGTTCCGTTTCGCCGCTACTGCGGATCTGTGCAACGCAGGTTCGAGATTCAAGACCTTCCAATCCGGTCGGGAGGTGGGAACCGATCGTCATGACGCCCAGCCGAACGCGACCGACTCCGGGTTTGTGCAACGAACCCAATATGTCACGACTGTGGCATCCATTACGTCGATTTCTCGCCGATGCACCTCCTGAGCACCGCGCGATAAGGGTGGATCACGTCGCGTAACTGAGCCCCCTCGCAAAGTGCGAGAATCTGCTGAATGCACTCCGATTGTACGGCGATCCAGACTGACCGGAGCGTCTGTATGGACATCTTCGCGCCACCCAAAGGGACAAGAATGAACCTGTCTCTCAATGTCCGGCCGGCAGTCACCATGAGTGAACGCGCGGTTGGGCAGGTCAATACCACGGTGACGTGGATGAACAGGCTGGCCCAGCAGAATGGGGCCTACGCCAAGGAAAACGCCGAGGCCGCCGAAGAACCGGCGGCCCATGCACGTGCGATATGAAACGTCAGCCAGGATCTGCCCAGCATCGTCAGTGGAATGCTGGGGGAAATCCTCTGAACGCTGAGCCTTGCCTTCGTAATGACGGTCTTTCTTGACCACGGCATGGCGAATCGTATCATGCCGGAATGCCAAACCGGGTTTTGGGATCATGCATCTGTGTGCTCGCCTTGTGGGCTCTTGCGGGTTGCCGCAGTGCATCTCCGACGACCTATACCAGCACGCGCGAGATATCCGTGGCCCCGGCCTCTGAGGAATTCGATCGCGTCTGGCAGGCCGCACAAGAGACTTTACGCCAGCATCACTTTGTACTCGACCGCGTCGACCACCGCGAAGGCCTCGTCACGACGCTTCCGGAAAGTTCACAACACTTCTTCGAGTTCTGGCGACATGATGTGAACACCGCACGTGATTTTTGGGAGTCCGTGCTCAATCCGATCAGACGATGGGTCGAGGTGACGATTACGGCCGACGGGGAGTCCGATGGCCACGTCGTCGCGGTCGTGGTGCACAAGGAGCGCTTGAGCGCGCCGGACAGGCAGTTCAACAGCACGGGCGCGGCGTACCAGTATTTCGGTGAAAGGCTGCCCTCGACCACGGGAATTGAACGTGTGACGCACGAGCACGATCGCTGGCTCGAGCTGGGCCGAGATCCGGCCATGGAGGACTATTTGGTCCGTCGAATTATCGATCGCGCGCAACTCATGAGTAGTTGACGCCCGGGACCGGATGTCGTCGCATCGACGAACTCGATGTGAGATTTGTCGGAATACGAATCTCGGGATCGATGCGAGTTCCACCCCATGCCACGGCGATCGTGGTCGTGGCGGGACGACCGACATGTCTATCTGCCTTATCGCCTTGCGGATTGGCCTTGTCACGGCAACGCTGCCGGCGGATTCCGCTTGCCGCACCGCGCCGGAGGCGTTTGCCATTGTGGGCGGCGCGGCAATCGAGCTCCTGCCTGATGAACTGAAACCGATGCTCGAGGCCCGTCGGGAAGCGTGGTGTGCTGCCGCTGTCGTCCTTCGCACGACCACCACGGCGCAACCCCGGAACACGGAAGACCACTTCATCGCGCTGGACGCACTACATGTCGATCAATCTGTAGATCAGTCGGCAGGACAATTTCCTCGAAGCGCAACCCAATGGAAGCGTCTGTGCAAAGAGAGGGGGATCGATCGTGGCGGTCAGCTACCCTGGGTGCTGATCGACTGCCAGCACGATCTGGTGGCGGCGTTTCAACAGGGTGACGCAGATACGATTCTGCGACAATCGGCGGCCGTCCTCCATCTCGCGACAGATGCCTGCATGCCTTTCAATACAACGGCGGACCCGCACGGCCACCGATGCGGCAACGAAATCTGGCAGGTCACGGACGCGTCGAGCCTGATGGTGGCCCATCGGTCTGTGTGGCAACGTTGTCAAATCGAGTTGTTGCGTCGGCTCACGGAGCGGTTCACCTATGAGGTGCGCGTCTGGCCCGGCCGATTGCAGCGCGAGTCCGATCCATCCGAGTCGGTGTGGAACGCCCTCCGGTCATCCCATAAGTCGCTCGAGGCCCTGTTGGCGGTCGACCGCGACCTGTTGGGAACGCTTCAGCCGATAGACGCGGAGACGTTCCTGTCATCCGAGGACGCCTACTATACCGCGTTGGGGATTCGCACCGCGCCGGTGCTGAAGGCGCGCCTCGAATCGGCGGCGCTCTTGACCGCTGAGCTGATTACGACCGCGTGGGCTACCGCGGGCAAAACGGTCGGCGATGACGCCACGCCTGAGGCCGAAAATGAATCGGAATCGACAGAGAAAGAACAAGCCGCCAAGTTCGCTTTTGTCGGCAGTCGTTCGTCGCAGATCTTCCACCGGCCGACCTGCCGCCATGTGAAACGCATCCGCCCCGAAAACCTAGTTCATTTCCCCGATGCGGACAGTGCAGTGCAGGCGGGGCGAAAACCTTGCCGAACATGTTCGCCCGTCGCACAGCGGGCGCCGTAATCCGCCAGTGCGTTTTTCATTTCTCATGGGCGCAGCATTGCGGTTTCCGATGCGGGCACAAAAAAAGGGAGGTGCCGCCGTGGCGATCGGCACCTCCCGTCTTGTGACGGCTTTGGAGACTCGCGTGCGTTGCGGACACCGTTTCGACTGCCGTGGCGAGAGCCGAAACCGGCGATAGCCCGCCGCAGGGCAAGCCCCACCATCACTGCATGAGACGACTACTTCTTCTTCTTCGTTTTGCGCTTGGCTTTCTTCTTTGCCGTCTTCTTCTTGGCTGTTTTCTTCTTGGCGGTCTTCTTCTTTGCCTTCTTGGCTGTTTTCTTCTTTGCCTTCTTGGCAGTCTTCTTCTTTGCTACCTTACGTTTCTTGGCCATATGTGTATCACCTCCTTTCTTAAGAAAATCCTACACGATGGTTTGCGCCTGTCAAAAGAATTTTGGCTTTCCACGCAGCTTGCCCATGCGACGAGACACTGTCAGAACTCGGGCGCGAGCGCCGAATAGCGCTATTTCTCTTACCTGAACTTCGGCGTGCGCGGTGGCGTCATCACCCGTGTGGCCGTCGTTAACTCCCATCAACCGAATACGTCATTACCGTTGTCGGAAGCAATGACGCCCGATCTTGTTGCACGACAAACGCTCGTCCTCGCGCCTACTGTGACGTCAGCCGGTCCCTCACTTTCGACTCGGCGTCCATCGCCAGGGAAAGGCGATAATGGCAAAAACTCCCTGAAAAAGGGGTATTCTTGGTTCGTGGGGCGGCGCGGCCCTGAGGGCGAACTCGTCAAGAGGTCCGCGGCGACCGCGCTGATTCGTGTGGCGCCGGCGGCACTTTCGTGTGCTAGTAGCGTGGCACCTCGAATCGGCGATGACGTCAATCGCGCCTACACGAGAACGAGAAGTGCGTTCGGTGTCCGACTTACGGCATGTACGATCCCTAAAGTTGCGCGGTAGATCGCGGCGTCGCCCGAACGTCCAAAATGTGGGGCAAATTTTTTTTGATTTTTTTTGATTTTTCTCTTGCCAAGTGTTGCGAATCGATACTCGTTGAAGCGAATCTGAGATCGGTCATGCGTGCGCGACCAATCGTGTCGCGCGCCTTTTTCACAAGGTCGCGCGACGCCCGACCTTCGGTGATGTCCGGCTCATGCTCAGTGAATCGTTCGGCGAACACGATGTCGCGGGGCACGATGAGGCCTTCTCGTGTTGTCGTGCAAAGCGCGGCGCGAACGCAACGAAAGCGTGCCAGCCCGTGCGTCGTCGTCTAGTCGTCTTGTGTGCCGTTCGGTTGACGCGCTGAACGCGAAGAATTGTCGCACGCGCCCATAAGACACAAGGCGGCGGGGAAGACCGCGAAGAGCCCGCCACAACCGGTCCGCCGCATATACACCAACGCGAAAAACGGCAACGGCTCTTTTTCAGATGAGGGCGTGTGCAGCAGACCGCCCAGCGGCGCTTCTCAACAGTTGTCGCTTGTCTTGCGTGCGCTCACATCGATCGTAGGCGTGTTACTTGGCGCGTTCGAGGTACTCGCCGGTCCGCGTATCGACGCGGATCACCTCGCCTACCTCAATGAACGGCGGGACGCGAACCCGTGCGCCCGTTTCCAGTGTGGCTTCTTTCAGCTGATTCGTGGCGGTGGCGCCCTTGATCGCCGGTGTGGTATCAGCGATGGTTAACTCCACGACCACCGGCATCTCGACGGAGATGACTTGGCCCTCGTGGATTGCGCACTTGATCTTGGTGTTGGGTTTCATCAGGGATTCGTGCTCGCCGAGCAGATCGGCGCTGACCGGAAACTGGTCGTATGTTTCAGTGTCCATCATGATGAACTCCTCACCATCTTTGTAGAGGAATTCGTACTCTCTGGATTCAACGAAGGGTACCTCCAAACGGTCATCAACGCTGAAACGAACCTCGCGAATCGTCCCGGTCTTGAGCATCTTCACCTTCGCCTGCATGTAACTTCGTTTGTTGCCTTTGGAGACGTGGTTGACCTCGTGAATGACGGCAATCTCTCCCTCGTAGATCACCGTCCGTCCTTTGCGTAGCTCTACCGCCTTGATCATGACCCGCAGCTCCCTGTGTTGTCGTTTCTAGATCCTCCCTCTATCGTGGCAAATGGGCATCCGGCGGTCAATACCCGATGGGCGTGATAAATCAAAGCGGGTGCGTGACAGAATCGACGGACGCGAAAAGCCGTAGGGCAGGTCGTTGCTCCGCCTCAGCGGAGCGTTGACCTGCCGATTTGGCAAGGCAGGTGAACCTCCCGGCATGGCCGGGAGAACCACCCGCCCTCCAGCAAGCCCGCCGAAAGTGTTACGGGCCCAATCCAAGCGGCTCCCCAAGCACACCGGCTAGACCGATCGCGCGGCGGCAGTAGAGCGAATCAAACGCCCATAGGCGCCAGTGATCCGACGATGGCGTTCCACTCCTCGCAGTGGAAAAGGTATCGCCGAGGTACGGTTGTCGGCGTCGCCGGTGTTTCTAAAATGTCGACACTATGAGCCGTCCACGCCGAAGCGCCGTCCAGAAGTATCACGATCGCGTCGCCCCGCGCTATGACCATTCCTATGACGATGCGTTCTGGCAGTGGCACGACGCATTGACGTGGGACTATCTGAAACCCTTCCTGCCAAGCGACCTCAGCACCCGGATTGTGGACCTGGGTTGTGGAACGGGGAAATGGATGGCGAAAACTGCCAGAAGCGGCTACCACGTGACCGGGGTCGATATTTCCGCCAAAATGTTGGACCAATCGGCCAGAAAAATGGAAGAATCGGGCGTCACAGGGCGGGCCAATTTCATGCAGGCCGATATTTGCGATATGGCCCAATTCCCAGCGCAGTCCTTCGGAATGGCCATGGCCATGGGAGACCCGATCGGTTGCGCGTCCAATCCGCGCTCGGCACTGAGGGAAATCCGTCGAATCCTCACGACCGACGGTGTGCTCGTGGCTACCTTCGACAATCGCCTGGCGGCGATCGACTTCTATCTCTCGCGTGGCGACAGTCGAGAAATCGAGCAATTTCTCCGCGATGGCCGGACGCACTGGCTGACGAGAGATAAGGATGAACAGTTTCCGCTCCATACCTACGGTCCGACCGAGCTCAAGCGACTCATCGAGGGGGCCGGATTTGCGATTCGCGACATGGTGGGAAAGACGGTGCTCCCCATGCGTCATTATCGAAATCTGCTGGAGGATTCGGCGTCACGCCGGCAGTGGGCGAAGATCGAGAAATCGCTTTGCCGTGACCCGGCCGCCATCGGCCGAGCCTCGCATATACAGGTGGCCTGCACCATCCCGAAGTGAGCGGTGGGCGGCCACAGGACGAACGCCCGCGAGCCTGCAGCCCGTCCCTCCGTGTTTCCGATAACAAAGTATCCGTCGGCGCTTGCGTCGACGATTGCAGGAAGGCATAATAAACGATCTGTCAACGAATCGCCGGATCATGGGCGTCATTCGTATAAAAAGTGAAGACATCCGCCTGCACGGAGTAGTTATGGGCGAAACACTCGAAGCGTTGCGACGCCTTCAGGACGTCGAACTCCAACTGGCCGCCATCCGCATCAAGCGCGAGGCGAAAACGCGCCGGCACGACTCGCAAAAACGCAAGGCCAAACAGGCCGACGAAAGGCTCGACGCACATCGCCGTAAGGCCCTCGAAAAACAAAAGACGCTGGATGCGCTGTCCCTGGATGTGGCTTCACGGGAGGATTCCGTGGCCAAACACCGCGAGGCGCTCAACAAGGCCAAGACCAACAAAGAGTACTCCTCGATTCTCCAGGCCATGAACACCGAAAAGGCCGACACCGCCAAGCTGGAAAGTGCCATACTCGAACTCATGGAAGAGACCCAGCGCCTCAAAGCGCAGGAGGCGGATCTTGAAGCGAATAAGGTCGCTGCCCATGAGGGCATCGAGCAAAGCCGAAGAGTGCTGGAGGCCTTTGACGCCGAGTGCAGGGAGGAACGCGAGGAATTAGAGGCGCGCCGCGAGGAGTGCTCTGCCAACATCGCCCCCGGCACACTCTCGTCTTTCATGCGCGTGGCCGAGCGTCACGAAGGGGAGGCGATGGCACTCGTGCGCAAGACCCATCCCAAGCGAGACGAGTTTATTTGTGAAGGCTGCAACTTGCAGATCACGCTGGAGACCGTAAACGCCCTGCAATCGCGGGATGAGATTCAGGTCTGCAACTCCTGCGGACGCATCCTCTTCTTGGACGCCGCACCGGCCGGCAAGTAGTCGGTGTCGGCGGTGCTGTGCGGGTGACGGCTGCGGACAAACGCCTTCCCCACTTTGACTTGACGCATCCACCCCCTCTGGCCGATAACATGGCTGCTGGAGGCGGTAGTTCCCTTCGCGAATCGGTGTGCAACGGAATGCAGTGAACCGCCCCTCTCGAGGTTGGCCGTTCCATCATCCGACAGGGCGGCTCGCCTCAGTACCACAATCGAAACCGGATAATTGGCCGAGGAATGCGCATGTGCCGAATCCTTCTCGTTGCCGTCGGATTGTTGCTGTCCGGCAGCGCCTGCGTGGACGTGGACGTCGCCGAGTATGAATCGCGAACGACCGTGGTCTATCACCGACCGAAACCGCCACCACCCGTCAGGCGAGCGCTTCCAAGACCGCCCACGTGCCGGCACGATCCGCGCCCGACGCCTCCGACCCCTTCATCCGTGTTTGCCGCATGGATGCCGAATTCCAAACGACTCAGTTCCCGCTGGACGACGATCGTCATACACCACAGTGCCACGCCGTCCGGGAGCGCCAGCCTTTTCGACAAGTTCCATCGCGCCAAGGGCTGGGACGAACTCGGGTACCATTTCGTCATCGGCAACGGCTCGAACACGCCGGACGGATATGTCGAAGTCGGACCGCGGTGGCACAAGCAAAAACACGGTGCCCATTGCAAGACGCCGGACAATTACTTTAACGAACACGGCATCGGCATTTGCCTGGTCGGTGATTTTACGAAAACGTCCCCCACGCCGCGCCAATTGGCCTCGCTCGATCTGCTCCTTCGGTTTCTGACAGATCGTTGCGCGATCGCGCCCAGCAGAATTACGTCCCACGCGGCCGTGACCGGCAAGACGCAATGCCCCGGTTCACATTTTTACCTTGCCGGCGTCCGTCGTGCGTTGGCACAACAAATGACTGCCACGACGATGCCCTAGAGGGTGCGATAATGACTGCCATGGCGGCAGCGCCACGACCGGCAGGCCCGGGGTACGTGCAAGTCCGAGAGGAAATTATTCCCGACGCTAAACCGCAGCCCGATCGACGCCGAAGTGGTATGAAGAATATATAGGGCTTAGCCGAGTCGTCCGATAAACAAAACTGGAGGAACACCCTCCCGCGACCGGGCAAGGAAACGGTGGAATAGGCCCTGTGAAATCAGGCGTGACAGGCGGGATCGCGGAAATACCCGCAAGCAGGAGCAAGATCGATGAAAAGAATGACCCCGTGGAAGAGGTTTGTTCGTTTGACAACCGCCGTCGCAGTCGGTGGCTCGGCGTTTCAACTGAGCGGCTGCGATCCGGCCGTGCGCGACACGGTTCTTTCAGGCCTGGAGACTACAACCTCCAGCCTGACCAGCACGCTGATTTCCGCCTTCTTCATCAGCTTGCAGAACAACGACTCGGGCACGCAGGGCCTGACGACCACCTAGTTGGTCGTGCGATCGATCCGCCAGGGCGGTCCGTCGGCATGCGTTCCGTATTGACCGCCGGGCAATGGTGTGCATCGAATCCGAGGCCGACGCCGACCAGCGCCGCGCCTCGGTTCTTTTTGCGCCTGTTTTTCGCTTACGCGCGTGCCAGGGCGATGGTGATCCCCATCCCGTCGATCTTCATGTCCGACCGCGCAAGTGGCTCGAACGTGGAAACGGATTCCAGCGTGACCGCCAGCGTCTCGTGCCGAATGTAATCCGCGCAGTGGTCAATGGACGCGTGAAGCGGCTCGGCGTCCGTGGCCAGACTCAATGCGATGCGATCCGCGATGTCGAGCCCGGCTTCTTTGCGCAGATTCTGGACGTTGCGAATGATGTCGCGTGCGTAGCCTTCCATCTTGAGTTCTTGCGTCAGCCGCTTATCAATCATGACCACCGTGCCGCCGTCGCTGGCGCCGGCCAGGTGCTCGGCGTAGGCTTTTCGTAGGGACAGATCTTCCGTGTCGATGCCCAGCGGGCCATCGTCAAGGGTGACCGTGATCGGCTCGCCTGCTTGCATTCTTCGCTCGACTTCCCGGCCGTCGAGTGACTCCAGCGCTGCTCGGACGGCTGCGGCGTTCCGCCCGAACTTCGGGCCTAGTGTCTTCATGTTCGGCTCGATGATCACCTCGACCAGGTCCCCGGCGTCTTTCTTCCTCGATACGCCTTTGACGTTCAGTTCTTCGAGGAAATGATCCTGGAACAGCTCCACGGCCTCCCACTCGACCTCATTGCCAGGCACGACGAGTAGCTCCGCCAAGGGTTGGCGTACCTTCAGTTTCGATTCCTTTCGTGCCGAGCGCCCCAGGGAAACGAGCCGGATGGTGGCCGCCACCAAGGCGGAAAGCGACTCGTCGATCAACGACTCGTCCGCTTCCGGGAAGGGTAGGTGGTGTACGCTGGGGGCATCGTCCGCCGTCGCGTCGACGTCCGAAGAAAGATTCTGGTAGATGCTCTCTGCGATGAACGGCACAACCGGTGCGAGCAGGCGGTTCAAGGTCGTCAACACTTCATAAAGGGTCGCGTAGGCGGCCCGTTTGTCCGCCGGCCAGCCCTCGCCATAAAAACGCCGCCGCGATCGACGTACATACCAGGTACTGAGCACTTCGATGAACCGCTCCGCCTCGTGGCAGAAACGCATGACATCGAACGAGCGATAAGCCTGGTGCGCGACGACGATCAGCCTGTGCAGATCGGACAGAATCCAGTTGTCAAGCCGTGATCGCTCCTTTGGTTTCGCCGTATGTGCCCGCGGGTCGAATTTGTCCACGCGCGCCAGGTTGCAGAAGAAGGAATACACGTTCCACCAGGGGAGAATGAAGCTGCGCCGCACCTCGTCGCAGTGTACGGGGCCGAACAGGACGTTGCGTTCGGGCGATGTGGCCGCATAGAGCCAGCGCATCACGTCGACGCCGAACTGCTCGGCTGCCTCTTCAAACCAGATGGCGTTGCCCTCGGACTTGTGCATCGGCTTGCCGACGTCATCCATGACCAGGCCGTGGCCCTTGAGGACCTTGAAGGGCGCCCGCCCCTCCATCATGGTGCTGATCGCCAGCAGGGCGTAAAACCAGTTGCGAAACTGCCCCGGTAGCGATTCCACAATGAAGTCGGCGGGGAACCACTTCTCCCAGTATTCGCGGTCGGTGAAATAGCCCATGGTGGAAAAAGGCACGATGCTCGCGTCGAGCCAGGGGTTACCCACGTCGGTGACCCGGGCAACATCTTCGCTTCCGCATTGGGCGCAGCGGATCTTTACTTCGTCGACCCAAGGCCGGTGTGGCGAGTGGCCCTCGAACGCCTCCCAGCCGGACACCGCGCGGGCCTTGAGTTCGTCGCGTCCGCCCATCACTTCGAAATGACCGCAGCCATGGCATTCCCAGATGGGCAAGGCCAATCCCCAGTAGCGCTTCTTGGAGATCATCCAGTCGCCCATGTTGCGCAGCCAGTCGAGTTCGCGCTCGACGCCCCAGTCGGGAATCCACTTGGCCTGCCGCGTCGACTCCATGATCTCATCGCGCCATTTCATGTTGATGAACCACTCGTCGACCAGGCGATAGACCAGTTCCTCCTTGCAGCGCCAGCAATGCGGGTAGCGGTGGTAGTACTTCTCCTTGGCGAAAAGAACACTGCGCTCCTTCAGGTCGGCCACGACGATATCCGCAACTTCGTCGAACCGCCTGCCCGCGAGCAAACCGAATTCGGGACGGAACTTGCCGTTTTCGTAGAGTGGTGCAACCTGTGGCAGACCCAACTCCTTGCCCAGGTGATAGTCCTCGCTACCGCAGCCCGGCGCGATATGGACAATTCCCGTTCCTTCGGATTCTGTGACTTCATCCCACGCGATGACGCGATGGGCGGACACCGCCTCTGCGGCGCCGTCGAGCATGTCGAAGGGGCCATCATAGGTCAGGCCGACGAGACTCTCGCCCTTCACTTCCTCGACGACCTCGTAGTCGCCGTTGTTCTTGAACTGCGCCTGGATCGACATCAGCCCGGGGATGTTCGACTGATGGGTGGTCTGGATGGGGTGCGCGCGGGGGCTTTCAAAGTTGGCTTTGCCGAGATAGTAGCACTTGTCACCCTGTTTGATCTTGACATAGGTCATGTCGGGGCGCACGGCGGCGGCGACGTTGGAACTGAGCGTCCAGGGCGTGGTGGTCCAGACGAGCAGGTTTTCGCCGGGACGCTCGCGCAGTGGGAAGATCACGAACACCGAGGTGTGCGGGACTTCGCGGTAGCCCTCGTTCATTTCCATCTGGCTTAAGCCCGTGCCGCAGCGCGGGCACCAGGGCATCACGTCGAAGCCCTTATAAATCAGCCCCTTCTCGTGGCATTTCTTGAGGAACGCCCAGATGCCGTAGTTGTTTTCATCCGACATCGTGTAGTACGAATTGTCCCAATCCATCCAGTAGCCGAGACGCTTCGATTGCTCGGATTGGATGGCCGCAAATTTGTTGGCCCGCGCTTTGCACTCCTCGACGAATTTGCCGATGCCGAAGGACTCAATCTCCTTCTTGTCCTTGAAGCCGTGTTCCTTTTCGACCTCGACCTCGACCCACAGACCCTGGCAGTCGAAGCCGTTCTGATAGCGCAGCTCCCGCCCCAGCGAGGCGTGGTAGCGCTGGTAGATGTCCTTGTAGGTGCGTCCCCAGGCGTGGTGTACGCCCATGGGGTTGTTGGCGGTAATCGGCCCGTCCAGGAAGGACCAGCGAGGTTTGCCCTTGTTGGTCTCGCGCAACCGGTCGAAGGCCTTGGTCCGCTCCCAGAATGCGAGGATGCCGCGTTCCAGGGCGGGAAAGTCAACCTTGGGATCAACCTTTTCAAACGCCATAGGGTACTCCAATGCTTTGCCGTGTGTCGACGGTCCGAAAACCGTAATGTTCGCTCATGGTCCGGGCGATCCCTTCGGTCCCGTGCAAGAGCCAACTATACCTCGCATTTCGATCGCCGTGAATTCGGCGATCGGATCGAATCAACCGGAGCGACAACCTGCGACGTATGGGTGTGGCTGCCTTCGGTCTGTCGCTGCCGGACTCCTCCGAAAACGCCGCGTATGGTAAATCGCGCAAACCCTGCCGATCAAAGCCCTAATTCAAGGGCGGACAAGGGCGAGACGATAGCTGGAGCAGAGGCTGTGGGTCTCCACCTTTCGGGGTGATCAGCCTTCGCAGGGGGTCCGGGCATCGGCGAGCTCGGATTCCCTTTTCTACGCGCCAACCCAATCATTTGCGGCATCGATTCGCATGATGACGCTCAGGAATCAGCTTCGATTTCCTTCTCAGGCGAACGATCGCGATCGCCGGGGAGTGCGCGCATTATGAGCCAAAGCCCGGCCACAACCAACAGGCAGCCGGCCAAATCGAACCACACAGGTTGATAGGAAGGCACTTCGCTCAAAGCCGTCGAGTAGCCTCGAATCTCCAATTGAAGGACCGGGCCGGTGATGAGTGGTATCGCGTTAAACAAAGCGTGACCCAAGAGACACGGCCACAGCGATCTCGTCCGTACGAACCACCACGCGAAGATCACGCCCAAGACGAAGGCTCCGGCAAACTGCCAGGGATTGAGGTGGACCAGTGCAAAGAGCAACGCGGACACGAGTACGGACTTGCGCACGCTGTATAGGGCAAGAAAGCCCCGAAGAATGATGCCCCTGAATAACAGCTCCTCCGTTATCGGGGCCACGACCACGAGTAAGAGAACCGACCCCCAGATACTCGTGGGTCTGCTAATCAAGCCCTCAAAAACGCCTCCAAGAAGATCAGGGACGGGCAGAAAGACCCTGGTGAAATTGTCGATCTCCGACAGCAGTATGTGCATCCCGATGGCCGTAAGGAAGATGGGGAGCAGAAAAAAGGCGCTTACCGGCCTGAAGGAGAATGCCGCGCGATGACCTCCCGGCGTCTTCTTGACGCCATACCACAGGACCAATGTGGCGGCCACGAGTTGGATGA
>Ga0210111_1000235_pt1 | contig 14975 bp, 13 predicted proteins | sample China_Galinas_PW_6_FD_185520 | JGI IMG/M metagenome (GOLD analysis project Ga0210111, IMG submission 185520) | Wetland microbial communities from San Francisco Bay, California, USA, that impact long-term carbon sequestration - China_Galinas_PWC_D2... | ecosystem: Environmental > Aquatic > Marine... | reverse complement strand
GCGGCGACGCGGGCGATCTGCGCCGCGCGGCCCGGCGAGGTGCTCGGCGTCCGCGGTCCCTACGGCAGCGCCTGGCCGGCCGGGGCCGGCGAGCTCGACGCCGTCGTCGTCGCCGGCGGCCTCGGCCTGGCGCCGTTGCGCCCCGCCCTCTACAGCCTGCTCGGGCGCGATCCGGGCGGCGGGCGGCTGACCCTGCTCTACGGCGGCCGCGAGCCCTCGCAGCTGCTCTTCGCCGCCGAGCTGGAGCGCTGGGCGGAGCGCGAGGACATCGACCTGCACGTCACGGTCGACACCGCCGGACCGGGCTGGAGCGGCGCGGTCGGCGTCGTGCCGGCGCTGATCGAGCGGGTCGAGATCGAGCCGGAGCGCACCGTCGCCCTGGTCTGCGGCCCCGAGGTGATGATCGGCTACTCCGTCGCCGCGCTGCGCGAGCGGGGCCTGGACACCGAGGCGATCCACGTCTCGATGGAGCGCAACATGAAGTGCGCGATCGGCCGCTGCGGGCACTGCCAGCTCGGACCCGAGTTCGTCTGCCGCGACGGCGCCGTCTTCACCTACGAGCGGCTGCGCCGCCTGTTCGAGCTGAGCGAGGTCTGATGGCGGAGCCCGCGCAACGTCCCAAGCTGGCCGTCTGGAAGTTCGCCTCCTGCGACGGCTGCCAGCTCAGCCTGCTCGACTGCGAGGACGAGCTGCTCGACGTCGCCGCCGAGGTCGAGATCGCCTACTTCCTCGAGGCCACTCGCGGCGAGATCGGCGGTCCCTACGACCTCTCGCTGGTCGAGGGCTCGGTGACGACCGCGCACGACGCCGAGCGGATCAGGCAGGTGCGCGCCGCCTCCAGGCACCTGGTCACGATCGGCGCCTGCGCCACGGCCGGCGGCATCCAGGGGCTGCGCAACTTCGCCGACGTCGACGAGTTCGTCGCCGCTGTCTACGCGACGCCCGACTACATCTCGACCCTGGAGACCTCGACCCCGATCAGCGCCCACGTGCCGGTCGACTTCGAGCTGCAGGGCTGCCCGATCAACAAGCACCAGCTGCTCGAGGTGATCGGCGCCTTCCTCAACCGGCGCAAGCCCAACGTCCCCGCGCACAGCGTCTGCATCGAGTGCAAGCGGGCCGGCAACGTCTGCGTGATGGTCGCCCACGGCACGCCCTGCCTCGGCCCGGTCACCCATGCCGGCTGCGGCGCGCTCTGCCCCGCCTACGACCGCGGCTGCTACGGCTGCTACGGCCCGATGGAGAGCCCCAACGCGGCCTCGCTCAGCGGCTGGTGGCGCGAGCGGCTCGACGCCTCCGAGCGCGACGTGGTGCGCGCCTTCCGCACCTTCAACGCCAACGCCGAGCCGTTCCGCGCCGAGAGCGAGGCGCACGATGAGTGAGATGCCCGACCAGGCCGGCGACGGCACGCGCACGCGGGTCGTGCGCACCGACTACCTCGCCCGGGTCGAGGGCGAGGGGGCGATGCACGTCGAGGTCGAGGGCGGCGAGGTCACCGACGTGCGGCTGGAGATCTTCGAGCCGCCGCGCTTCTTCGAGGCCTTCCTGCGCGGGCGCGCGTTCGGCGAGGCGCCGGACATCACCGCGCGCATCTGCGGGATCTGCCCGGTCGCCTACCAGATGAGCTCGGCGCGGGCGATGGAGGACGCGCTCGGGGTCGAGGTCGACGGGCCGCTGCGCGACCTGCGGCGGTTGATCTACTGCGGCGAGTGGGTCGAGAGCCACACCCTGCACGTCTTCATGCTGCACGCGCCCGACTTCCTCGGCTACGAGGGAGTCGTCGACATGTCGGCCGACCACCCGCAGCTGGTCCGCGACGCGCTCGAGATCAAGAAGACCGGCAACGCGATCATCGACCTCGTCGGCGGCCGCGAGGTGCACCCGATCAACGTCCGCGTCGGCGGCTTCTACAAGCTGCCGGACCGGTCCGCGCTGGCGCGGCTGCGAGAGCGCCTGCTGCGGGCGCGCGAGCTGGCCGAGCGGGCGGTGGCCTGGACGGCGACGCTCGACTTCCCCGAGTTCGAGCGCGAGGTCGAGATGGTCTCGCTGTCGCAGCCGGGCGAGTACCCGATCGACCGCGGACGCCTGATCTCCAACCGCGGGCTCGACATCGCCCCGGCCGAGTTCGACCAGCACGTCGTCGAGGAGCACGTCGAGCACTCCAACGCCCTGCACGCCCGCATCCGCGAGCGCGGCGCATACCTCGCCGGGCCGCTGGCCCGCTACTCGCTCTGCTCGCATGAGCTCTCGGAGCGGGCCGCCGCGGCGGCGGCCGAGGCCGGCCTCGACGGCGAGTGCCGCAACCCGTTCCGCAGCATCGTCGTGCGCGCGGTCGAGGTGCTCTACGCGCTCGACGAGGCGATCCGCCTGATTGACGCCTACGAGCCGCCCGACGCGCCCGCGGTCGCGATCGAGCCGCGCGCCGGGGTCGGGCACGGCTGGACCGAGGCGCCGCGGGGGATGCTCTACCACCGCTACGAGCTCGACGAGGAGGGCACGATCGTCGAGGCGCGGATCGTGCCGCCGACCTCGCAGAACCAGAAGAGCATCGAGGAGGACCTGTTCGGCGTCGTCCGCGGCGCGATCGAGCTGCCCGAGGAGGAGCTGCAGCTGCGCTGCGAGCAGTCGATCCGCAACTACGACCCCTGCATATCCTGCGCGACGCACTTCCTCGATGTGCGGATCGAGCGGCGCTGATGGCGGCGGCGCTGGCGATCGGGATCGGCAGCGAGCACGGCGGCGACGACGCGGCCGGGCTCGCGGTCGTGCGCGCGCTCGCCGGTCGCCTGCCGCCGGGCGCCGCGGCCGAGCAGCTGCGCCGCGACCCGACCGCGCTGCTCGAGCGCTGGCGCGGCGCCGAGGCGGTGGTGCTCGTCGACGCCGTGCGCGGCTGCGGCCCGGCGGGCAGCGTGCACCGCTTCGACGCCAGCCGCGAGCCGTTGCCGGCGCCGGCCGGCGCCGGCACCCACTCGCTCGGCTTCGCCGCCGCGATCGAGCTCGGCCGGCGGCTCGGCGAGCTGCCCGGCCGGGTTGTCGCGATCGGGATCGAGGGCGCCGACTTCAGCCCCGGCGCCGGGATCTCCGCCCCCGTGGCCGCGGCGATCGAGCCGGCGGCGGAGGCCGTTCTGGCCGAGCTGCGCGGCGCGACAGCCGTGCTGCGTTCGACTCCCGAAGCGGTCGAGAGGAGTTAGGCGCATGTGCTTGGCGGTCCCCGCTCAGGTTGTCGAGATTGCCGACGAGGCGAACCGGCTCGCCCGCGTCGACGTCGGCGGCGTGCGGCGCAACGTCAACGTGCTGCTGCTCGAGGAGGACGGCCCGGTCGAGCCGGGCGAGTGGGTCCTCGTCCACGTCGGCTTCGCGCTGTCGCGGGTCGACGAAGCCGAGGCGCTGGCGACCCGCCGGCTGCTGGAAGAGATGGGCGACGCCTACGAGCAGGAGCTCGAGGACCTGCGCGGGAGCGCGATCGAGTGAGCGCCGAGCCGCACCGCTGCGAGGACGGGATCTGCATCACCTGCGGCGACGTCGCCGTGCCGCTGCGCGTCGTCTCGGTCGACCCCGGGCGCGGCCTCGCCCTCTGCGAGGACGCGGCCGGCCGCCGCGAGACGGTCGAGGTCGCCCTCGTCCCGCCGGTGTCCCCGGGCGAGCAGCTGCTGGTCCATGCCGGCACGGCGATCGCCAAGCCGGCCGCCTGAAGCGGCCTCAGTCGCGCAGCGCCGCGCGCCTGATCTTGCCGCTGGCGGTCTTCGGCAGCTCGGCGGCGAACTCGACGATGCGCGGGAACTTGTAGGGGGCGGTCTCGCGCTTGCAGTGCTCCTGCAGCTCGCGCGCCAGCTCCTCGCTCGGCTCGCGCTCGCGCGGGACGACGATCGCGCGCACGACCGCGCCGCGCTCGGGGTCGGGGGCGCCGACCGCCGCGGCCTCGGCGACGTTCGGGTGGGCAAGCAGGGCGGACTCGACCTCGACCGGCCCGATCCGGTAGCCGGAGGAGACGATCACGTCGTCGCCGCGGCCCTCGAACCAGAGGTGGCCGTCGTCCTCCTGGCGGACGAGGTCGCCGGTCGCCCACCACTCGCCCGTGAAGCGCTCGCCGTCGAGGTAGCGCGAGAAGAAGGTGGGGGAGGTCGAGGCTCTCAGCTGGAGCTCGCCCTCGACGACCCGCACCTCGATCCCCGGCAGAGGTTTGCCCATCGAGCCGGGCCGCACCGGTTCGCCTTCGAGGTTGCCGCAGATGTGGCCGGTCTCGGTCTGCCCATAGCCGTCGGCCGGCTCGCAGCCCATCGCCTCGCGGAAGGTGGCGACCGTCTCCGCCTCCAGCGCCTCTCCCGCCGAGACCATGCGCCGCAGCGCCGGCAGGCGGCGCAGCGTCGTGCGCTTGGCCAGCATCCGGTACTCGGTCGGCGCCTGGCAGAGCACGTTGACACCGAGCGCCTCGGCGAGGTCGAGGCGCTCGGCCGGGTCGAAGCGGCCGGCGTGGATCGTCGCCGCGGCGCCGGTCAGCCAGGGGGCGAGGAAGACGTTGCGCGCCGACTTCGACCAACCGGGGGCGGTGGTGCACCAGACAAGCTCTCCGGGCCGCGAGCCGAGCCAGTGCTCGGCCTGGGCGCGCTGGCCGGTCAGGTAGCGGTAGGCGTGGACGACGCCGCGCGGCTCGCCCGTGGTGCCCGAGGTGAAGACGATCAACGCCGGGTCCTCGGGACCCATGTCCTCGATCGCCGCCGGCGTCTCCTGGTCGCGGTCCTCGTCGAGCACCGCCGCGACCTCGGCCAGGGTCATCGCCGGCACGCCGTCCGGCAGCTCGCCGAGCAGCTCCTCCTCGCCGACGCAGAGCGCCGGGTCGGCGGCGGCCGCCCGCAGCTCGAGGTCGTGGCGGCGAAGCTGCGGCGTGCAGGGCAGCGCCACCGCGCCCATCCGCCAGCAGGCGAGCAGGGTCAGCGCCCACTCGATCCGGTTGCCGAGCAGCGTCATCACGACATCCCCGCGCCGCACTCCACGCGCCGCGAAGGCGCCCGAGAGCCCCGCCGAGCGGGCGATCAGCTCGCCGAAGTGCCAGTCGCGCCGCTCACCCTCGGCGTCGATCGCGACGATCCCCAGCCGCGAGGACGGCGAGCGCTCCATCACTTCCTCGATGAAGTTCACGCGCGGCAGTCTGCCGCAAGAGCGCGGTCGAGGTTTGATCCGCTATGCGGTGCAAACCTCGACCGCGCTTGGGAGGAGGAGGTGGATCAGGCCTCGGAGAAGCCGAGGCGGAGGTAGATGCGGCGCAGGGGCTTCGGGGCCCACCAGTTCCACTCGCCGAGCAGGCGCATCAGCGAGGGGACGAGGAGGGCGCGGACGACGGTCGCGTCGAGCAGCACGCCGACCGCCATCCCGATCGCGATCTGTTTGACGAAGAAGACCGCGCTGACGCCGAAGGCGAGGAAGACGAGCGCGATCGCCGCCGCGGCGGCGGTGATCACGCGACCGGTGCGGGCGATGCCGGTCGCGACCGCCTCCTCGTTGGAGTCGCCGAGGTCGTGGCGCTCCTTGATCCGCGCCATCACCAGCACCGCGTAGTCGGTGGCGAGGCCGAAGATCACGGCGAAGAGGAAGACCAGGCTGGTCACCTCGATCGCCGCCGGGCCTTCGTAGCCGAGCGGACCGTCGAGGCCGCCCGCCTGGAAGGCGAGGACGAGGATGCCAAGCGTCGCCGCCAGGGTCAGCGAGTTCATCAGCAGCGTCTTCAGCGGCAGCAGCACCGAGCCGGTGAGCAGGAAGAGCAGGATCAGCGTCGTCAGCGCGATCAGCCCGATGACCAGCGGCGCGTGGTCGATCAGGCTCTGCTTCTGGTCGATGAAGCCGGCCGTGTTGCCGGAGACGAGCACGGCGCCGGCGGCGGGGGGAGCGAGGTCGCGGATCGCGTTGACGGCGTCTTGCGTGCCGCCCTGCAGCGCCTGTTCGCCGGGGGTGAAGTTGGCGAACGCGACCCGGTCGGAGGCGCGGGCGAAGGGCGAGCCGCCGGCGATGCCGTCGACGCCTTCGACCTCTCGCCGGAAGGCGGCGAGCCGGGCCGTGCTCGCGCGGCCGTCGACCGTGACCGTGACCGCTTCGGTGACGCCGCGCGGGTAGTGGGCTTCGAGATAGTCGTAGGCCTTCGCCGAGGGCTCCTCGGCCGGCACCGCTTCCGAGCTGGGGCCGGTCAGCGTCGTCCACAGCAGCGGCGCCGCCGCGGCCAGCATCAGCGCGCCGCTTGCCAGCGCGACCCCGAGCGGCCGGCGCATGACGCCGCGGGCGAGGCGGTACCAGCCGTCGGAGGTGTCGGAGACGGCCGCTCCGCGGCGGATCGAGAGCGCGTCGATGCGCGGCCCGAGCAGCGCCAGCAGCGAGGGCACGACGAGGATCGCGATCAGCGAGGAGAGGATCGCGACCGAGGCGCCGGCGACCGCCATCGAGTAGAGGAAGCGCTGCGGCATGAAGACGAGCGCGGCCAGCGCGGCGGCGACCGTGACGCCGGAGAAGACGGCGGTGCGGCCGGCGGTGAGAACGGTGCGGCGGTGCGCCTCCCGCGACGCACCGCTCGCACCTATCTCCTCGCGGTAGCGCGAGACGAGAAGCAGGGCGTAGTCGACCGCCAGGCCGAGGCTCAGCCCGGTGGCGATGTTGAGCGCGAACAGCGAGGTGTCGACGAAGCTCGCCATCACCCGCAGCACGAGCAGCGTGCCGACGATCGAGACGACGCCGAGCAGCAGCGGGATCGCCGCGGCGACGACGCCGCGGAAGACGAAGAGCAGCAGCAGGGCAAGGATCGGGAAGGCGATCAGCTCGGCCTTGGTCAGGTCCTCGCGGGTCTGGTCGTTGGTCTCGTTGAAGCCCGGGGCGAAGCCGCCCATGCGCACGTCGAAGGAGCTCGAGGCGAGCAGCGGCTCGACCCCTTCGGCCGCGTAGCCGCCGGCGTCCTCGATGTCGGTGGTCGAGAGATAGGCGACGATCGCGATCGAGCGGCCGTCGCGGGCGATCAGCTCGGCCCCGGCACGCCGGTCGCGCAGCGGGTCGACGACGCGACCGATGTATTCGACCCGCGCCATGCCGCGGCTGAGCCGATCGGCTTCGCGCCGCAGCGCCGGGCTGTTCAGGTCGAGCGATCCGCCGCCGGGGTTGCGGACGACGAGCACTATCGCCGGGTTGGGGTTGTAGCCGAGCGAGTCGCGCAGGAGGACCGTCGCCCGCTCGCTCTCGGAGGCCGAGTCGGCGAAGCCGGCCGCCTTGAGGTGGTGCTCGACGTCGTGGCCGACGGCGACCGCGAGGACGGCGAATGCCGCGACGGCGGCGAGCACCCGCTTCGGGTGCCTCCAGGTGAGGTCGGCGATCCGGGTCATCGGGGGAGGGAACGACCGACCGCGGTGGGACGTGAGATCACGCCGGGACCCTACCAACTTTCAAAGCAGCTACTTTGAAAAACAACTTAACGTTGTTACCATCGCTACCATCGTGTTCATGGGACGTCGCGAATACGACCAGGCGTGCAGCCTGGCCAGCGCGCTCGACCGGATCGGCGAGCGCTGGTCGCTGCTGATCGTGCGCGAGCTGCTGCTCGGCCCGCTGCGCTTCTCGGACCTCGTCCGCAACGTCGGCAACGCCCCGACCGACATCCTCACCAAGCGCCTGCGCGACCTCGAGCGGCACGGCGTCGTCCGCCGCCGCCGGCTCGACCCGCCGGCCAGCGGCGTCGTCTACGAGCTGACCGAGACCGGCCGCGAGCTCGACCGGCCGATGCTCGAGCTGGGCCGCTGGGGGATGCGGTTCGGGCGGGTCGAAGAAATCGCCGAGCTGCCGCCGACCTCGCTGGCGAACGGTGTCCGCGTGATTCTGCAGCCGCCGCACGACGCGCGGATGACGATCGGCCTGCGCAGCGGCGGCCAGGCCTACACGCTGCGGATCGAGGACGGCTGGGTCTCGGCCGCCCGCGGCGAGCCCGAGAGCCCGGACTTCGCCCTCGCCGGCGAGCCCGCCGCGATCCTCACCGCCCTCGTCGTCGGCGAGCCGGCCTACGCCGGCATCGAGATCGAGGGCGACCGCGCCGCGCTCGAGCGGCTGCGGGGGATGATCGTGCTGCCCGACAGGCTGCGCGAGGAAACCCTCGCCCTCGCCGGGCAGCCCGCCGCCGCCTGAGCGCCCCGCCTAGCGCAGTTCCGCCGAGCTCTTGCCGAGCAGCTGGCGGGCGACGATCAGCAGCTGGATCTGCTGCGTGCCCTCGAAGATGTCGAGGATCTTGGCGTCGCGCGCCCACTTCTCGAGCAGCTCGTCCTCGCCGTAGCCGGCGGCGCCGCAGAGCTCGACGCAGCCGAGCGTCACGTCGACGCAGGTGCGCCCGGCCTTCGCCTTCGCCATCGAGGCCTGCAGCGAGTTGGGCTTCGAGTTGTCGGCCATCCAGGCGGCCTGCATGGTCAGCAGCCGCGCCGCCTCGAAGTCGGCCTCCATCTCGAGGAAGCGGGAGACGGCGGCCGGCTGGCTCAGCGCCGGCGTCGCGTAGTCGATCTCGACCCCGGCCTCGGCGAGCAGCTCGCGCGCCCGCTCCAGCGCCGCGCGGGTGACGCCGACCGCCATCGCCGCGACCAGCGGCCGCGTGTTGTCGAAGGTCTGCATCGCGCCGCCGAAGCCCTGCTTGGTGTCGATCTCGGGGTTGCCGAGCAGCGCCTCCTTCGGCACGCGGCAGTCCTGCAGCGTGAAGTTGGCGGTGTCGGAGGCGCGGATCCCGAGCTTGTGCTCGAGCCGGTCGAGCTTCAGCCCCGGGTTGTCGCGCTCGACGATGAACGACTTGATCGCGGCCCGCCCCTTGGACGGGTCGAGCGAGGCCCAGACGACGATCAGGTCGGCGCGGTCGCCCGAGGTGACGAAGATCTTCTCGCCGTTGAGCACGTACTCGTCGCCGTCGAGCTTCGCCGTAGTGCGGATCGCGGCCGAGTCCGAGCCTGCCTCGGGCTCGGTGATCGCCATCGCCGCCCACTTGCCGCCGTAGCGCTCGAGCTGCTCCTCGCTGGCGACCGAGGCGATCGCCGAGTTGCCGAGCCCCTGCCGTGGCATCGAGAGCAGCAGGCCGACGTCGCCCCAGCAGAGCTCGACGATGCCGAGCACGGTGGAGAGGTTGGAGCCGTTGCGGTTGCCCTCGGCGCCGTCGCCGTTGGAGTCGCGGCGCACGCCGGCGGCGCCGGCCCCGCCGATGTCGGAGCCCTCGTTCATCCCGTCGATCAGCGAGGCGAGCATGTCGAGCTCCTTCGGGTAGGAGTGCTCGGCCTCGTCGTACTTGCGTGAGATCGGACGGAAGACCTCGGTCGCGACCTGGTTGGCCTGGCTGGCCAGTGGCTTGAACTTCTTCGGTATCTCGAGATTGATCATGGTTGCCTTTCGCTCGCGGCCGGCGGCTAGACGAGCAGGGCGCCCTCCATCACGCCCGCCGCTCGCAGGTCTCTGTACCAGCGCTCGACCGGGTGCTCCTTGACGAAGCCGTGGCCGCCGAGCAGCTGCACTCCTTCGGAGCCGATCTCGATCCCCTTGGCGGCGCAGAGCTTGCGCGCCAGCGCCGCCTCGCGCTGGAAGTCCTGCCCCTGGTCGGCGCGGCTGGCCGCGCGGTAGACCGCGAGTCGCATCCCGTTCGACTCGATGCCGATGTCGGAGACGCCGAAGGCGACCGCCTGGCGGTTGGAGATCGGTTCGCCGAAGGCGGCGCGCTCGTTGACGTAGGGGATGACGTAGTCGAGCACCGCCTGCGCGGCGCCGACGGCGAGCGCCGACCAGGCGATCCGCGCCCGCTGCACGCACTCGACGTAGTCCTCGCGCCTGCCCTCGCCGAGCAGCGCGTCGCCGGGCAGGCGGACGCCCTCGAGCAGCAGGCGGCCGGTGGCGGCGGGGCGCAGGCCCATCGCCGGCTCGTCGCGGACGGTCAGGCCCTCGCCGCCGGACTCGACCACGAACAGCGCCGGGCCGAACTCCCCCGCCTCGGCGGCGACGAGGAAGAGCTCGCACTCGGTCGCGCGGGCGACGAGCGACTTGACCCCGTCGAGCACCCAGTCCTCGCCGTCGCGGCGCGCCTTGGTCTGCAGGGTCAGGGGGTCGAAGAGGGGACGCGGCTCGAGCAGGGCGAGCGCCGCGGCCGGCGCCTCCTCGCCGGCGAAGGCCGGCAGGTAGGTGGCCTCCTGCTCGGCGCTGCCCCAGTGGCCGATCGCGGTCGCGACCGCGCCGGGAGCGAGCGCCGCGTAGGCGATCCCCATGTCGCCGTGGGCGAGCGCCTCGCCGACCAGGGCGCTGGTCGTCGCCGCCTGCTCCTGCATCACGCCGCCGAGCTCCTCCGGGATGCCGAGCATGTTGACGCCGAGCTCGCTCGTCTGGGCGAGCAGCTCGGCCGGGACCGCGCGTGCCTCGTCGGCCTCCTGGGCGGCGGGCCGCACCTTGGCCTCGGCGAAGTCGCGCACCGCCTCCTGGAACATCTGCTGCTCGTCGTCCGGAGTGACGTCGAAGAGGCTGCGCGGCTTGCCCGCCGACTGGCGCGCCGGTTTGCCCAGCGTCTGGGTCGCCTTGAAGGCGCGGCCGGCGGCGGTCGCGGTGCGGAAGCCGCCCTTGGTGCCCTGGAAGAGCGCGCGCTCGACCTGCTTGCGCACGCGTATGCGGTCGAGCAGGTCCGAGCCGGCGAGCCAGTTGAGCGCTCGCAGGCCGATGCCCATGCTGCGCTCGGCGACGCTCGTGCCGTTGCCGTTTCCATTCACTTGGATTTCCTCCCGCTGGGTTTGGTGGGTGAAGGCTTCTGCTCGACCGGCTTCAGGTGGCCGTCGAGGTGGGGGGTGTGGCGCTTCGCGTCGCGCACGGTGAAGTGGATCTCCGGGCCGCCGGCGTCGCAGAGGAACTCGACGCTGCCGGGCAGGCCGATCGGCTTGCGAAAGGCGACGTCAACCGCGAAGGCGTCCGGCAGCCGGCTGGCGAGCGCGGCGAGGCAGCGCGCCTTGGTCCACATCCCGTGCGCGATCGCGCCGGGGAAGCCGAGCGGCCGCGCGGTCAGCGAGTGCATGTGGATCGGATTCCGGTCCCCCGAGACCGCCGCGTAGCGACGCCCGAGGTTGCCCCCGAGCCGCCACTTGGCGCTCACCGTCAGGGCCTCGTCCGCCGCCGCCTCGTCGGCGCCCCCCTGCGATCGCGGTCGAGCTTTTCCCCGCATAGCGATCGAATCCTCGACCGCGCCCCGGGGCTTGCCGCGGTGGAGGAAGGTGCTCTCGGACTCCCAGGCCTTCTGGCGGCCGGTCCAGGCCTCGGTGAGCAGGCTGAACGTCTGGCCGCGGCGGTGCGGGCGCAGCTCGGTCGGGCGCACGGTCAGCTTCAGCTCCTCGCCGAGGCCGAGCGGCCGGTGCTGGACGATGCGGTTCTCGACGTGGACGAGGCCGACCGCGCCGAAGGGAAAGCTGCCGTCGGCCATCAGCGCCATGTGCAGGGGGAAGGCGAGCACGTGCGGGTAGGTGGGCGGCAGCGTGTCGCGCAGCGCGAAGCCGCAGACGCTGGCGTAGGCGGCGACCTCGTCGGGGTCGGGCCGCACGGCGTCGAGCACGAGCTCGGTGTCGGGCACCTCGTCGCCGCGGCCGGGCACGAAGGGCAGCAGCGAGGCGCCGGGGATCAGCGGCGCCGCGGCGCGCGCGTAGAGTGGCAGGATGCTGGGCGGGCTGTCGAGCGTCTTCGTCGCCATCCGTCAGGCCCCCAGCAGGCTCTGGCCGCAGACGCGGACGACGTTGCCGTTGACGCCGGCCGAGGCCGGGCAGGCGAACCAGGCGATCGTCTCGGCGACGTCGACCGGCAGGCCGCCCTGCGACATGCTGTTCATCCGCCGCCCGGCTTCGCGCACGGGGATCGGCATCGCGTCGGTCATCTGCGTCTCGATGAAGCCCGGCGCGACGGCGTTGATCGTCGCCCCGCGCTCGGCCAGCTCGGGGGCGAGCGCCTCGACCATGCCGATCACGCCCGCCTTCGAGGTCGCGTAGTTGGTCTGGCCGGAGTTGCCGGCGATGCCGCTCATCGAGGAGACGCAGACGATGCGGCCGTTCTTGCGCAGCAGGTCCTTGCGCAGGAGCTCGTCGTCGATCCGCTCCTCGCTGGAGAGGTTGATCTCCAGCAGCGAGCTCCAGCGCTCCTCGGGCATCTTGGCGATCGTGCGGTCGCGGGTGACGCCGGCGTTGTGGACGACGACGTCGACGCCGTCGGAGAGGCGCTCGGCGATCGTCGCCGGCGCGTCGGCGTCGGTGATGTCGAGCTCGATCGTCTCCGCCTCGAGCCGCTCGGCGACCCGCGCGAGGTCGTCGGCGAGCGCCGGCACGTCGAGCAGGACTAGCTCGGCGCCGTCGCGGTGCAGGACCGTGGCGATCGCCTCGCCGATCCCGCGCGAGGCGCCGGTGACCAGCGCCCGCACCCCGTCGAGGGGCTGGCGCCATTCCGGCGCCGGCGCGGCGGCGACCGGTGGGCCGACGCGGATCACCTGGCCGGAGACGTAGGCCGAGCGGGGGGAGAGCAGGAAGCGCACGGTCGAGTCGATCTGGTCCTCGGCGCCGTCGGCGACGTAGACCAGCTGCACGGCGATGCCGCGGCCGATCTCCTTGCCGAGCGAGCGGGTGAACCCCTCCAGGGCGCGCTGCGCGGTGGCGGCGCGGGCCGGCAGGCCGGCGGGCGGCGTGCCGAGCACGACGACGCGGCCCGAGCGCTCGACCCGCTTCACGTTGGGGTGGAAGAAGCGCTGCAGCTCGACCAGCTCGGTCGAGTCGGAGATGCCCGTGGCGTCGAAGACCAGCGCGCCGACCGGGCTGTCGGCTTTCCCCGGCGGCGGGGCGCCGAGCTCCGCGAGGACGCGCTCGAGCTGCTTGCCGAGGCGGCCGCCGGGGGCGCCGCCGCTGAGCACGGCGCCGGGCGCGTCGGGCTCGCCATCGACGTGGCGCCGCAGCTCGACCGGGCGCGGCAGGCCGACGCGCGGGGCGATCAGCCTGCCGGGGGGCGAGTTGACCAGCTGTGCGTAGAGATCGCTCATTTTCCGTCGCCTCCCGCGGCCTCGAGGATCGCCACGACCCCCTGGCCGGCGGCGGCGCAGATGCTGACCGCGCCGCGGCCGCTGCCGCGCTCGTGCAGCTCCTTGGCCAGCGAGGCGACGATCCGGCCGCCGGTCGCGGCGAAGGGGTGGCCGGCGGCGAGCGAGCCGCCGTTGACGTTGAGCTTCTCGCGCTCGATCGCGCCCAGTGGCTCGTCGCGGCCGAGCCGCTCGCGGCAGAAGCGCTCGTCCTCCCAGGCGCGCAGGGTGCAGAGCACCTGGGCGGCGAAGGCCTCGTGGATCTCGTAGAGGTCGAAGTCCTGCAGCTTCAGGTCGTTGCGGTCGAGCATGCGCGGCATCGCGTAGGCCGGCGCCATCAGCAGGCCCTCGCGCTTGTGCACGTGGTCGATCGCCGCGGTCTGGCCGTCGACGAACCAGGCGAGGATCGGCAGGTCGCGCTCGCGCGCCCACTCCTCGCTCGCCAGCAGCACCGCCGAGGCGCCGTCGGAGAGCGGGGTCGAGTTGGCCGCGGTCATCGTCCCGTCCTCGCCGCCGAAGACCGGGCCGAGCTTGGCCAGCTTCTCGGGCGAGGAGTCGGGGCGCAGGTTCTGGTCGCGCTCGAGGCCGAGGAAGGGGTTGACGAGATCGTCCATGAAGCCGCGCTCGTAGGCGGCAGCGAGGTTGTGGTGGCTGCTCACCGCGAGCTCGTCCTGCTCCTCGCGGGGGACTTCCCACTCGGCCGCCATCACGGCGCAGTGCTCGCCCATCGAGAGCCCGGTGCGCGGCTCCTCGTTGCGCGGGATCGAGGGCACGACGTGGCCGGGGCGCAGGCGGGCCAGCTGCTTCAGGCGCCCGGGCGTCGACTTCTCCCGGTTGGCGTCGAGCAGCACCTCGCGCAGGTCCTCGTTGAGGCCGATCGGCGCGTCGGAGGTGGTGTCGGCGCCGCAGGCGATGCCGGAGTCGATCTGGCCGAGGGCGATCTTGTTGGCGACGAGGATCGTCGTCTCGAGGCCGGTGCCGCAGGCCTGCTGCACGTCATAGGCGGGCGTCTCCGGCGCCAGCCGCGTGCCGAGCACGCTCTCGCGGGTCAGGTCGCGGTCGCGCGAGTGCTTGAGCACGGCGCCGCCGGCGACCTCGCCGATCGCCTCACCGCCGAGCGAGAAGCGCTCGATCAGCCCGTCGAGCGCGGCCGTGAGCATGTCCTGGTTGGAGGCGCGCGAGTAGACCGAGTTGGAGCGCGCGAAGGGAATCCGATTGCCGCCGACGATGGCGACACGACGGGGACCGTCAGTCAACGTCGATGCCTTTCGATTTAGGGAAGTGGGCGAAGCGCGTGCAGGGGCAGAGGCCTCCCGCCGCTACATGGATCGGTGACAAGATAACAAGACACCGATCGATGTCAAGATCACTGTGACCGGTCGCACACCCGTTGAGCCGGTTGACGTTCGCCGCCTGGTTCCGGTGTAGCCTGCTGAAGCTTTCGAAACTTGCCTGACCTTTGCGAGGAGGATCTTATGAGAGTGCGAACCCTGTTCGCGATGGGCGCGGTGGCCCTGGCCGCCGCGCTTCTCTGGGCGCTGCCGGCGCAGGCCCAGGAAACGATCTACTGGAACAACTACGACGGCAACTCGATCGCCTACGCCAACGTGGACGGCACCGGCGGCGGCGAACTCAACACGGCCGGAGCGGCGATCGAAGACCCCGAAGGCATGTCCTACGATTCGCTCACCGGCCGTCTCTACGTTGCGTCCAGCGGTAACGACACGATCGTGTGGGTCAACGTGGATGGAAGCGGAGCCGGTTCTCTGGCCGTGCCGGGCGCGCCACTCGAAAGCCCCGAAGGGCTCGCGGTCGACCCGGCGACGCGGACCATCTATTGGGTGAACACCGAAGGCAACGGCGCAGCCGAAGGGTCGATCGCCTGGGCGAGGCTCGACGGCAGCGCCGGCGGCAT
>Ga0210111_1000232_pt1 | contig 15067 bp, 16 predicted proteins | sample China_Galinas_PW_6_FD_185520 | JGI IMG/M metagenome (GOLD analysis project Ga0210111, IMG submission 185520) | Wetland microbial communities from San Francisco Bay, California, USA, that impact long-term carbon sequestration - China_Galinas_PWC_D2... | ecosystem: Environmental > Aquatic > Marine... | reverse complement strand
AATTCCGAGAAAAGTTCGCGCCAATTGCCCGTCGCGCGTCTGGACGATGCGGCTCAACGGGTTCTGCAGCAAACCTCCTTGTGCGATCCAGGCCTGCCGGTCAGGACGACCAAACGGCAGTTCTCGTTTCCGCTGTTCGGCGATGTCTTGTGGCGACGGCGGATCGGCTTGTCTCTGTGCCGGAGCGACAGCCACAGACAAGACTTCGACCGCCGAGAGAACCGACGAGCTCGCCTTGCGCCATGCCGAATCCCGATTCATCCGGTGCTCCCTTGCGTGAGAGATGCCGCAGCCTCCTCAGGGTCGTTCGGACGCCCCACCCCACGTGATTAGGAGATCGCACGTCGCCCATGAACAGCCCGGAGCCGAAGAATGGTCGAGTCAGGCCCGCGATGGTCCTTCGGTCCTTCCAGGAGGCTGTCTGGCGAGTATCGTACTCACTTGCGACGCCCCGAACAATCCCCCGCGCGGAGCGGATGCCGTAGCATGTAAGCACGAGTGTTGACCAACGACGCGGGGCACGGGTGAACCAGGCGTGGACCCCCATGTCAAAGTGAATGCCACATTACTGGCATACCAGGATCACCGGGTGCTTTCACTAGCTTGGGGCACGGGCTTGCCGTCACTTGGAGTGCCGACCCTGATCGCTTGGCTCGAGCTCCTGAATCTCACGCGCTCGAATGGCAATCAGACAGGTCTTCAGACGCCGCAACACCAACACGCCCGCGGCTGCGATGCGGCGTCACAACTTGGGACCGCGGCGATGGCGCTACTGTGGTTCGTTCTGGGTATGCCGGCTGAACGCCGCTTGAGGAGGCGCCGTGCGTCAACGTGTTGCGGGTCGAGTCTCGCAGCTGCCTGCGAGAGCGCAATAGCCGTCGCAATACTGGCCTTGTTGGAACCGAATTCCTGCTTGTTTGTAGTACGCCTCCGCCTCTTGCGGCGCCAAGCGGATTGCGGTTTTGAACTGCCGATGCCATCGTCGCCCGTATGCGTGCCGTTGTCGAGTCCCATCCTCGCGTTTTCCAGCCACACATGAATGGCGCCGACACGAATTCGGTGACGAACGATGGGGTGAAAGCAGCGGCAGTGCCGGTCTCCTCAAATTCTATCGTCATCCGCCTCGCTGAAGCATTCCTTTCGGATGTGTCATGTCGATGCAGAGATGCGTGAATGAGACGCGCCTTAACCCGTCGAGCCGCCGGCCTTTGCCTCGCGGAGTTTGAATTCGACGGGTTGCGGCGGTTGCGCCGGCGTGATGCCGGGCGGAAGATAAAACTCCGGCGTCCAGGCTCTTACGACGTCGAGCTGCTCCAAGTCCGACTGCTTCAGTTGGATGAATCCGTAGGCGCGCGTCTCACCGCTGACCAGCCGCGCTACGTCTTCGGCCGGACCCACCACTTCAATGGTTTGGGTGACAAGTGTCATTGCATTGTCATCTTTATCGACGGCCTGAAACGACTTTGGCAAATTGGCGAAACTGACCACGAGCTTGATCGGGACCGTGGGGACCCGCGCCTCGACACGGTCTGACTTGACAACGGCCTCGACGTCGATCTGATTCGGCGAAAGGGTCGCGTCAGACCCGTACACCCGGCTGTCGAGGAGAACCGTGACGGTAACATTCTCGCCGCTGGGCTTGCCACGCAACAGTTGTTCGACCTCACGGGAAATATCGATCCGAGATTGCAGGTCGGCGCGAGGAAGGGCAGCCAGGCGACTCTCGCGCACCCGCAGCGTCGTAAACAGGTGCGCGGGCTTTGGCGCCTTGTCGTACGCCAGCGTCAACTGGTTGAGCACGAGATCCAACTCGCGCGACACCATGTGATCCGCGATCACGGTGATCGTCGGCGGCTCGACGGAAAGCACCGACAACCGATCGAATGCCTTCCAGTCGGCGCGCAAGGCTCCCTTCAACGTGTCGCGGTCGAGCACGAGCGTGTTCGATCCGGTCGGCTTGTCTCCGATGCGCAAGGTCGCGGACAGCGGCTCGTGCTCCCTCAGTTCCGCAATAATCTTTCGCGGCCCCGAGACCTGTATCTGGATCAGCCGCGTCCCGGACTCGGAGTCGAGGTCAATCAGCAAATCCGGATTGGATTCGGGCGCGATCCGTAGCGCCACGCGAAGCGAGACGACTTCGTTGACCAGGCTGTCGGCGCCCGCCCAGATCAGCAGGGTGAGCAAGCCGGTCATGCTAAGCAGCTTGACTTGTTCCATCGTAGTCGACCTCGTTCGCATCCGACTTGGCGGAAGTTACAACGGGCGGCGTACTCGTTTGTCGCGATCCGCCGGACAGTTCGTTGATCAGCAAGTCACGCAAGGTCGCCGCTTCGAAACCACGCGTGAGTCTGCCCTGCATGGCCACGGAAATCACGCCGGTTTCCTCGCTCACGACGATGACCACGGCGTCAGTTTCCTGACTCAGTCCAATCGCGGCGCGGTGCCTGCTGCCCAGCGAGCGATCCACTTCACCGGTTTCCGCAAGCGGGAACTGGCAACCGGCCGCCACCAGTCGTCCAGTATGAATGATCACCCCGAGATCGTGCAGCGGCGTGCCCGGCCAGAATATGGTCTCCAGCAATTCCGCCGTGACGTTGGCGTCGAGCGAAACGCCGGCTTCGGTGAGCGCGCCCACCTCGCCCGTTCGCTCGATGGCGATGAGTGCGCCGGTTTTCCGCTTGGATAGATGCCCCACCGCAGCAACGATCGGGTCGACCAGATGGGTGGAATCCTTGATCCAACGCTGCAACCAGAAGCCCTCGCCGACGCGGAAGAGGAAGCGGCGAAGTTCGGACTGAAAAGCCACCAGGGAGACCAAAAAAACGCCCAGGATGAAATGGGGGTAAAGTACCTTGATACGTTCCGACTGCAACTTGTCGGCGATGAACCAGACGGCCACAAAACTCACCACCAGGATGATGATTACGGCCCGCAGCAATCTGGCCCCCCGCGTTCCCTGAAGAAAGCGGAGAACGGTGTAGACCAAAACGCCGATCAACAGCAGCTCCATGATCGCAAGCCACGGGCGTTCGATCACGCGCTCCAGAAGCGAGCGAAAACCGGAGAGAAGATCAAGCTGGCCAATCAGCGTAACGGCGATCACGTGGGAGCACCTGATGAACTGCGTCTTCCTGTCGGCATACCATGGACCCGCATGGCCGAGCCGCGATCCGAGTCGGTCATGGGTCCGCAAAGGCAGCGCGACCGAGTATAGGCGTGGCGCTGCGAAGTGGCAAACATGACGATCGTCATGATAGACAATGTCGCGTGTAGATCACGTGATTGCCGGGGCGTTGGGTTTCGGATGACGCCGCTAAAGGCGTAGTCGCGTTCCGCGTTAGATTCAGGAACGATCCGACGCGACCAGTTGAAATAACGCGTCGACCTGGCTCGCCAGGCGCATGGTCGGACGGAGCGCGGCATCGGCCGCTGAGTCGTCAGCGACCTGCCGGTCGATCACGGCATCCACCGTACGTTCGTCCTGTTTTTCGCGTAACATCGTTCGCAAAGACTCGAGGCTGTGCCGCGACTCGCTCAGGGACCGCCTCAAATCGGGCGCGGTGCCGGCTACCGACCGGTCGAAGTCAACGGTGGGGACCGTGGCCGCGGGTGCCGAGCCGGCCTTGAGCACCGTGGGTCCGCTCGACTCGGTCCGAGGCACGTCGCTGCGCTGTGGGGCTTGGCCGTCTCCATGCCGGAATACGGCCTCACCGACGCGGCGCTGCCCCTCCAGCCGATCGCAAGCCTCCTGCGCACGGGTTTCCGCGAGTCGAGCCTTGACGCCGGCACGCCGCAGCCCCTCAAAGACGCGGCGAATCTCAGATAGGATGGATCTGCTCGTCCGTGCCATCTGTGTCAGGCGCGCTTCCTCTTGTTCGCTTTTTCCCCGCTCGACTTGAAGAGCATCGGTCAACGCGACGGCATGGTGTACCAGCGGTTCGAGTCGACTTGTGGCGGCATCCGCCTGTGACACTAGCGTTTGCAAATGGTCGCCAGCGTGGGGATCGAGGGCCGGTCGGTTCTCCGGGATCGCGGACAGCGCATCACACCGTGCGGCCGACAGCCGCCCTTCCAGTTCCCCGACGCGACGGGAGAGGAAATTAATCAGTGTGCCGGAATTGGCATCCGCGGAGGGCTCCAAAGAGGACATGGGCGCGCCGGCGTCCGTCGGTGTCGTCCTGGCTGCTCGATTCTCATCCGGGTCGGTCCCGCCCACTGCATCGCCCAGCGTCATCATCTGTGCCACAGTGGCATCGACGAAAGCCGCGTCGAGCCTCCGGCAATTGGCGGAGTAGGCGCTGAGCATCGCGTTGTCGCAAATCGTGTTGATGATTCGCGGCAGGCCTTTCGAATGATAGTAAATCCTGTCGATCGCAGGCCGGTCGAATACATCCGTGTGCGGCGCTCCCGCGATCGTCAACCGGTGCCGAATGTACTCCTCCGTCAGGTCACGCGTGAGTGCCGGCAGATGAAACGTGCGGAACATGCGCTGGCGAAGTTGGCGGAACTCCGGCGTGGCGAATCGCTGTTGCAACTCCGGCTGGCCGAGGATCACGATCTGCAGGAGCTTGGCGTCATCCGCTTCCAGATTGCCGATCATGCGCAGCTGCTCGAACGCATCAACCGTGAGGGCCTGCGCCTCGTCCAAAATGAGCACGACCGGCAGGTCCTTGCTGAATTCGGAAAGAAGAAAGTCGTGCAGCGTGCGGACGAGCTTGTTGTGCGTGGCATCCTCCTGAACGGGAAGCTCGAATTCGGCGCAGAGTGCCTGCAGGAGGTCACCCGCTCCCTGAACGGCATGGTGGATGCTGGCGAACGCGATCTGTGCGCCGAAGTGCTTGACCATCATGCGGGACACGAGTGTCTTTCCGGCCCCGACCTCCCCGGTCAAGAGCACGAACCCTTTTCGCTCCTGCACGGCGTAAATCAGCGATGCAAGGGCTTCCTCGTGATCCGGTGTCGAGTAGAAAAAGCGCGGATCGGGCGTGTTGTTGAACGGAAGCTCGCGAAGTCCGAAAAACGCGGCGTACATGGAGGACTCCCGGGGCGAAACTCGCCCGTCACTGGGGCTGCAAAACAACCCTGAGAATATCGGTCCCTAGGGGGCGCTCCTTAAGATGGCAGCAGGAAGTTTCCGGACGTGTCGCGCCGGCCGGTCCCGCAGTCCTTTGCCGCCGTTCTTGCCCTACGCGGTCCAGCGGAATGCCCCCTTGGAGGTTCAGTCGCCCTCGCCGGCACCCGATAAGTCCGCATGGACAGATAACTTCGCACGTACACCGAACGCGGACGATCCATTATCGGCAAGGACCGGTACGCTCAAACCGTACGCGTGAGGAGGACTCGTATGAGACCGGTATGCAGAGGCGTATTCCTCGTAGCCGCCCTGGTGGGTGGATTGTCGGGATGCGCACCGCGCAAGAATGACATGCTGCACTTCCTGCGAAGCGGCGAACACCAGGTATCGGCCATGGAATACCGGGTGGGCATCCCCGACGTTATCAGCATCAGCGCACCGCGGATACTCGAGATTGACGGTGTCGTCCAAGGCATCCAGCCCGACGGCAAGATCACCCTGCGGTTGCTCGGACCGGTCAAGGTCGTCGACATGACGGCGAAGGAGATCGCCGCCAAGCTGGAGGTCTTGCTTGGCAAGTACTACATCGACCCGAAAGTCAGCGTCAACGTCGAACTGAACAGTAAGAAATACTATGTGTACGGCCAGGGCGGCACCGGTGCGATCACCTACACCGGTCGAGACACCCTCTTTGATGCGGTTCTGCCCGCGGCGGGCGATTTTCGCGCCTGGACCAGCCAGGTCAAGGTGATCAGGCCCTCACAAACCGGTGAAGGGGTGCGTACGCTGAAGGTCAATGTCAACGACATGCTCAGGAAGGGCGACTTCAGCAAGAACATTCTGCTCGAGCCCGACGACGTCGTGTACATTCCGCCGACGCCCCTGGCATGGATCGCCCAAAGACTGAGAGAACTCATCTATCCGGTGGCGCCCGCCATACAGGCCTATCAGGCGCCGGCCGACGTGATGTACGCAGACGAGGCCTATGACGACAATTTGCGGCGGCGCGGCCGACCACGGACCCGGTAGTCCGCCGCTGTCCGGTGTGGTGTATCAAGCGGGAGACGCAGCCGACGCGAACAGTCGAGTATCCAAACCATGGGAAGAATCGCAGACGCACTCAAGCGTGCAGAGCAAGAAAGAACAATGGAGCGATCGACGTTTTCCCTGAGGGATGCGCCGACCGCCCTGCGTGATCCCGGCAAACGCACCGCCGCCGCCGCGACGGTCGTGGACAGACCGGATTCGAAGCTGCCGAACGGAAAAAGGACGCTCACCATCATCCCCGGATTGAGTGAGTCTTTGGTCCCGTATTACGAGCGATCGTCCCTCATCACGGAACAGTATCGCTCGCTTCGTACGCGTCTGCTCAGTCAAAACCCGAAATACGAGCATCGCATACTCGCCGTCACCAGCGCCGTGCCCAAAGAGGGCAAGAGTGTCACTACCCTGAATCTCGGATGTGTGCTCGCTGAGGTAAGCCATCTTAAGGTCCTGGTCGTGGATGGTGATTTTCGGCGCGGTTCTCTGGCGGAAAAACTGAACCAGCCGGACAGTCCGGGGCTGGCACAAGTATTGGCCGGCGACGCCACTTATTCGGAAGTCATTCGAAGTACGCCGATTCCGAATCTCAGCTTTATCCCCGCGGGAAGTCTGAACGGTCGGTCGGCCGCCGAACTTCTGACATCTGCGGGAACGAAACCACTCTTTCATCGCATGCTCAACGACTTCCATTACACCATTGTGGATACGCCGCCCGCCACGACGGTATCCGATGCTGGTATCATCGGGCAAGTTTGTTCCGGCGTCATCATGGTGGTCCGTCTGCATCGGACGGACGAGGGTACGGCCAAACGGTCCGTACGCCTGCTTCAATCGAACAACATACCGATCGCCGGGTGCCTGCTGATCGGACGCGATGCGCCAACGGGACGCTACGGATTCGGGTACGGCTATGGGTACGCGTACAGCCCGTACTACGACTACAACAAAAAGGAATCGGGTGACCGGTAGGCATTGCGACGCCGACCAACAAGTTTTCGCGAAGCGCGGTGTCGCGACCCGGAACCGTGATGACCTGGGGAAACGGAGAGTATTGTGATTGAAGGACGCATCATCGTCTGCCTCGCCAGTGCCTGGGACTACGACCCGACGAGCAAACACCAGATCATGAGGATTCTGGGCAGGCACAATGACGTGGTGTGGGTCAACTACCACGGCACGCGCCGCCCATCGATCAGCGGCGCCGATTTCAAAGCCGGCTGCAACGTGCTGCGCCGTTTCCTGCAAGGCGTGCGTCGCGTCAACGACCGAATCGTGCAGGTCACGCCTTTCGTCCTCCCGGGTGCCAAACGTCCTTGGGTGCGCAAGATCCACCAACGCATGTTGGTGGCGCAGATTCGGCGCGCCGTGCGCAGTGTGCAGCGAAGCGGCCAAAAGCCCGTACAGGTGTGGTCGTTCGCACCGGATGTGCCCGGCCTGGTCGGCCAGTTTGGCGAAGAGTGTTTTCTCTACTATTGCGTGGACGAACACAGCCAGTTCAAGGGGGTCGACGAACGCACGGTGTCGGCGGCGGAAGCAGCCCTGATCGATCGCGCTGACTTGGTGATCACGACGTCCGAAGCGCTGTATCAGAGCAAGCGTGCCATGCGCGCGGATGCCGTGCTCGTGCGACACGGCGTCGACTACGACCGTTTTGCGCGCGCCTGGCGGGAACCGCTGCCGCGTCCGACCGACCTTCCGAATGCCCCCGGCCCCATCCTGGGCTTTTTCGGACTGATCGACTTCTGGATCGACTGCAAGCTGATTGCCGAAGTGGCGCGGCTGCGTCCTCAGTATCAGTTCGTGCTGATCGGCGACTGCAAAGTCGATGTTGGTGAGCTTCGTAAACTGCCAAACGTCCATTTTCTCGGCCGTAGGCCCAATGAGTCACTGCCCGCATACTGTGCTGCGTTCGACATCGGTTTGCTTCCGTTTGATACCGGTCCGATGACACGCAACGTAAACCCCATCAAAATGTACGAATACCTTGCGGCCGGGCTGCCGGTGATTTCAACGCCCATGCCCGAAGCCGAACGGTTTTCTGGTCCGATTCAGATCGTGCAGTCGGCTGAACAGTTCGCGCAAACGTGCGACGACGTCCTCGCGGCGGACCACGACGGGCGGCGGCGTCAGATCAGCGATGTAGTTCGGAGTGAGTCTTGGCTTTCGAAGGTCGAACTGCTATCCGAGATTGTCACCAGTCGGCTCAACCCGGACTCGATGACGAAGTCCCGCCCCATCGCGGAGGTCCTGCCGTCATCGGTCGCGTCGCCCACGTACGTGACGACGATACCCGGGACCCCGGCGAATCTCGCCCAGCCGGTTGGCGGCAAGCAGATCCGCCAGTAGAATGGCATCCGTCTGACGAATTCGTTTTGCCGGAAGGACGTTGTCATGCGAGTGGTCGTCGGCCTGCTATACTTGTGCATCGGTTTTGCGACGTCAGGATGCGGTACATCGATCGAGACCGCTTTTCCCAACAGCGTGATCGGATCTGACGGTCAGCCGCTCGTGCTCAACGATCTGGAAGCGATCGCGAACGACCCTGATCTTTCGGCAGACGAAAAGCGGCAGGCATTTCGCGATCTCGGCCTCCTCGATGAAGAACTGATTGACGCCCTCCTCAATCTGTAGTCCTCCGCGTTGCGTTTTCAACGGTCCCAAAATGTCACGATTCAACCGATTGTCCCGGCGTATTCCACGCCACTGAACCGCTTGTGATTTTCTTGACACGCCCCATCTCGAACCTAGCATGTTGATAGACAAACGTGCGTTTGAAGTAGGCGGGAGCAGCGGATCTTGTTTACCGGAATTGTCGAAACCGTCGGAACGATCAAGGCCTCGACGCCGACTGCGGGGGGTAGGCGCCTCACCGTGGACGTCGGGCCGATGGCACAAGACTGCGCCTTGGGTGCGAGCGTGTGCGTCAGCGGCGTGTGCCTGACTGTCGCAGCCACGGCATCCACAAGCCTCTCGTTCGATGTCGTGACGGAGACGCTGCGCAAGAGCACCCTCAGTGAGATGCACACCGGCGGAAAGGTCAACATCGAGCGGGCTCTGCCGGTCGACGGCCGCTTCGATGGGCACTTCGTACAGGGCCATGTCGATGGGACGGCGCGGATCGATCGCGTCGACAATGCGCCGCACGAATGGACCGTATGGTTCGAACCGGAATCGCATTTGCTCTCGTACCTCGTGCCGAAGGGGTCGGTGGCCATTGACGGCATCTCGCTCACAATTGCAGACGTAAAGAACGGACAATTCTCCGTGGCACTGATCCCGACGACCCTGCAGACGACGACGGCCACCGAATGGCGCGCCGGTCGACTCGTGAACATCGAAACGGATATCATCGCGCGAACCGTGGTTCATCATCTTTCCGCCTTCTCGCAAGCGGGTGGATTGACCATCGAACAACTGCAGAAAGCAGGGCTGGCATGACCTGCAGCCCGGACAGCACGGTCGGTGGGGAGTCGGCGGCGACACGCGAAAAGCCGTTCATCGGCCTGACGATGGGCGACCCGGCCGGAATCGGCGCCGAGGTGATCGTCAAGGCGTTGGCGGATCCCGACATTCGCGCACTGGCGAGGTTCGTCATCTACGGCATCAACGATACCTTGAATGCGGCTGCCGACGAGGCCGGCATCCGCCCCTACTGGTTCCGCCTGCGCGAGAAGGACCCGCTTCGCGTCGACAGCGGCGTGGTGGTCGTCGATTTCGTGGGACACGACGCCGGGCACTGGGTCGTCGCACGCCCGACGGCCAAAGGAGGCCGGGCGTCTCTCAGTTTTCTTGATCGTGCCGTTACCGCGGCACTTCATGGCTCGCTGAGCGCCGTCGTGACAGGCCCCATTCACAAGGAGAGCTGGAAACTCGCAGGCTGCCGCCATCCCGGCCACACGGAAAAACTGCAGGAAGACTGCAAGGCGAAACGCGTCACCATGGCCTTCGTGGGCGGCGGGTTGGTGGTGGCGCTGGCCAGCGCACACGTCGGTCTACTCGAACTGCGCAATAAGTTCACATTGGGGATGGTCTATCAGCCGATCGACCTTCTGGCGATGGCGTTGAAGCAATGGTTTCGTATCGAAGAGCCGCGTATCGCGGTGGCCGGTCTCAATCCGCATGCCGGCGAGGGCGGCCGGTTCGGTGATGAGGAAGCACGCGTGATCAAACCGGCCATGCAGATGGCGCGAAATCAAGGCTATCTCGTCGAGGGACCTTTCCCCGCCGACACCCTTTTTACGCCGAAAATGAGATCGCGCTTCGACGGAATTGTGGCCATGTACCACGACCAGGGGCTGATCCCGGTCAAAATGCTGGCATTCGACACGGCGGTTAACGTCACCTTGGGCTTACCGATCATCCGCACCAGCGTCGATCACGGCACGGCTTTCGATATCGCGGGCACTGGCGTGGCCGATCCCGGGAGCATGAAGGAGGCCATTCGGCTCGCATGCCGATTGGCCGGCTCTCCCGAATCGACAGCATGGGCGCCCACACAGGCGGTGGCGGATGACACATAGGTTTTTGGAGTCGATCGGCTGATGACGCACACGAAGGATGCGACAAACGCCCCAAGTCGCGCGGGAATTCGCGCGTTGGTCGCGCTGGTGCTTACGCTCGCGGGTCCCGCGGTCTACATGCTACTGCTCGACCATCCGCGCATGCGCGCCAGCGGTGCGCCGGCGTTCGGTCTGATGGCCGCCGGAGCGGTGCTGGGGCTCTCGGCCATTCTGTACGATCGGCGCTGGCGGGTCCGGCTTGTCGGCGTCTTCAACGTGCTGTTTCTCGGAGCGTTTTTCTACGGATTCTATTGGCTGATGGCGCTGCCCGCATCGGGGGCCGTCGCGGCCGGTACCCCCGCACCGGATTTCGCACTGTCCGATCAAGACGGCCGGTCCATTTCGCTGGCGGAATACCGCGACGCGGGACCGGTGCTGCTGGTATTCTATCGTGGGCACTGGTGAATGACCTGCATGGCGGAACTCCGAGGTCTCGGAGAGGTACATCAGGCGCTCGTCGATCAGGGCGGCACGTTGTTGGCGGTATCGGTCGATTCCATCGCGGATAACAAGCGAGTCGTCGAGAAGAACAAACTCCCATTTCCCATCCTCAGTGACGAAGAGCACCGTGTCATCTCGTCGTACGGAGTCGTGCACAAGGGCGGCGCCATGGACGGATCGGACATCGCCCTTCCGTCCATGTTCCTCATCGACTGCCACGGAAACATCATCTGGCGTTACGTAGCCAAGAAGGTCCAGTCCCGCCTGGATCCCAAAGTACTCCTTAAACTGATCAATCCCGAAGAAACCTAGTGGTCCGTGTCGTATGAAACGACGAGTGCCACGTCGCAGGACGGGCGAGTCCGAATCAAAGCACCGGGCGCAAGCCCGGCGGCCCCCCTGGCGGTTTGTTTGCTGTCAGGCTCGATCTGCATCAAATCGAAGCGATGAAGTTGACGCCCATATGGGTCAACACGCCGGGAATGATGCTGCCTGTTAGCTGACGGGTAAGAAGCACCCAAGCCCCGCCGACGAACGTGTACACAAGCTGAAAGGAGACGTACGCGGCAGACATACCCCAGAAGTTCGGCACATGCCAAAGGGCAAAAAGGGCGGCTGTCAGCACAATCGCGCGATCGATTGGTATTCGCTCGTGTATGCGGCCAGGAAAGCTGCACCCTAGAACCCCGTACAAGTAGCCCGTAAACAAAAGATCCTGCGCCAGCGGCGAGACCAGCCACGCACCAATGTGTGCTCCACTAAACGGACGTGAGGTGAATGGGTAGACAATGCCCGTAAGTGCAATGGCTAGCAGACAAATACCCAAGACTTTCAGCCCGTGCCCATGCCATCGACCAAGCGACAAACCACTACGATCCGGGGCGCCCACACAAAGTAGTAAGGGCATGATCAATGCCACGCCATCATAGAGTGTGGCATATCCGCTCTCACCAAGGGCCTCGAACAATTCCCGTCGCGGCAGAAAGCGGAATGCCCATGCCGGAACCGCATGCCATGCGGCAACCAGAACCACGCCGAGTAGCACCGTTTCTGCCTTTCCTCTGGATGCGTCCGGCAATTTCAGTTCCTTCCGAGTAGCAACGTCTGTCGCAGGAAACGGGCGCCCTTCATTCGCCAATGCAGAATAGGTGCTTCTGCCCGCGGACGTAGAGCCTGCCCGCGGAGATCGCCGGGGTGGCCATCAGCGCCTCGCCCATCGGGTTCGTCGACAGGAACTCCGGCTCCGGACCCGCCTGCAACACGTACATGTTGCCGTCCTCGCTGCTGAAATAGAGCTTGTCGTCCGCCGCCACCGCCGAGGCCGTAAAACCCGTGGCGCCGTCGCCGATGCGCTTGCGGTACAGAATCTCACCCGACTTCGCCGCGTAGCAGGCCATCACCCCGTTGTCGCGGCACATGTACAGATAGTCGTGATAGACCATTGGCGTCTGCATGTAGATGCCGTGGTTGGGATAGCTCCACGCCACGTGCTCGCTGGATTTCTCGCCCGATGGCAACGTAATGTCACCCTCGGCGCCGACACGGATGGCATAGAGCGGTGGCTGTCGACCGTGGGCGCTGGTGATGTAGATCAAGCCGTCGGCGACGATCGGCGTCGGCACAGGGATGTCCCCCCCGCCGTCCATCTTCCAGAGTTCCTTGCCCGTCGCGGGATCGTACCCGCCGATGTGGTGGAAGCCGTTGACGATCAGCTCTGAACGCCCGGGACCGTCGTAAACCGCAGGCGTGCTCCAGGTCGGCACGTCCTTGCGCGGCGTTCGCCACAGCTCCTTACCCGAGGTCACGTCGAAGGCGGCGAGGAAGGAGTCCTTCAGTACATCGCACTGAACGATTACCATGTTTCTGTAGATGATCGGCGAACTGCCGTATTCCCACTGCGCCCCCGGCACTACGTAGTACGCGGCATCCAGCGTGCCCAAGTCGTTCTTCCACAGCAGCTTGCCGTCGAGGTCGTAGCAGTAGAGGCCCTCGGAGCCGAAAAACGCGACCACGTGCTCGCCGTCCGTGACCGGTGTTGCGTTGGCGTGGGTCGCCTTGGGATGCCGTTTGACCTTCGGTACGCTCTTGCGCGCCATCTTGTCCCAGAGAATCTCGCCCGTCGTCTTGTCGAGGCAGTAGACGCGGAACTCGTGTGGCGTGTCGTCTTCCACCGACGCGATGTCACCGTAACGACCGACTTTGAGACCTGCCTCCTTCTTTCCACTGATGGCCGAGGTCACGAAGAGTCGATCGCCCCAAATGATCGGAGAAGAATGGCCCAGCCCCGGTATTGGCGTCCGCCACTGGACCCGCGAACCGCTCTCGCCGTTCCAGGTGATCGGGGTCGTGAAGCCGTCCGCGATCCCGCGCGCCCCGTGTCCGCGGAATTGTGGCCAATTCGTATCGCCCGCAGAGCGCGGCTCCGCGGCCCCAGATCCCACAAATAAGCTCAACACCAGAAATAAACTGACGGCTGACAGGTAGCGGGCCTGCATATGATGATCCTCCCTCCAGGTTGTCCTACATCCGTGGCATAACTGAACGCCGCGGCTACGCGTCCGACAAGGGCGTCGCGGCCGCCGATTCTCGGGGCTGTATGGTCGAACGCTCAGTCTCATTGTAAGGCCGACGGAATCGGCCTCAATTATTCGCGGCCGCACAATCCGTTGGTCGGCAGGGCGCAATAGTCGCTCTCGGGGCACGTAACGGCTGCAAATGTAAGCGCTACTTTACATGGGTGGTACGCCGGTTCCTTGACCCTATCCTAAAGCTGAGTCATACTTTACGCGAGAGAGCATTTCGGACGGGCGCCGGTTTCGATAGAAGCAGCGCTGTTTCGGCTTGCGCCTGACCCGATGCGACCAAGTCGAGGTGGTCGTGTGATGGAAGGCACCGTGAAGTGGTTCAATGACACAAGAGGGTACGGGTTTATCACACCCTCCAATGGGAGTCCGGACGTTTTCGTCCACTACACGGGTATCGTCGGTGATGGCCGTAAGTCACTTCAGGAAGGCCAGAGGGTCGAATTCGAAGTCGCCGAGGGCGACCGCGGGCCGAAAGCCAACGAAGTCAAAGTACTCGACTAAGATCGTCGGCGTCACTTTGTCGGCTCTGTGAGTTGATTGTCGGGTCTGCGGTGATGGGTGCGCGCTCCATCGCCGGCTGCCGCTACGCGAGACGCTTGAGGATCATCTGGATAGAGCCACCGTCCCAAGCCAGGAAACGCTACGAATCTCGCGGCAGATCGCCGATGCCTGACGCGAAGTTCGTGTTCAGTCAAAAGGGCGACGACGAAAAAGCAGCCAAGCATCGCAACGTCGTACGCAACTGGGTTGACGAGCTGGAGAGCCACGTGCCGGTTCCTTGGTGCGAGTCAACGCAAACATGTCCATCGCGCCCGGACTAAGCTTCCTGATGCCCGGCCGAAGACCTCAGCACAACGCCTACGAAGCATCAGCACCGCGACCGTCAGGGAGCGGCCCGCCATCAGCTCGCGAAGGCAGATCCGTCAAAATCTCGCACTCCGGCAGCGCGTTCAGGAAGCGCCGCCCATATGGCTTCGTCGTCACACGCGGATCGAGGATGACGATCATGCCGGTGTCGTCGCGCGTGCGAATCAACCGCCCCACGCCCTGTTTGAGTTTGAGTACGGCCTCGGGGACCTGATAGTCCATAAAGGGATTACCGCCTTCCTCTTGAATGCGTTCGATGCGCGCTTCTACGACCGGGTGGTTGGGCACGGCGAACGGCAGCTTGACGATGATCACGTTGCTGAGCGCCTCGCCCGGCACGTCCACGCCCGCCCAGAACGTGTCGGTGCCGAAGAGTACACCACGCGCCGCACGACGAAATTCCTCGAGCATCTTGGATCGCGGCAGCCCGGTGTCCTGCACGAACAGCGCCATGTCGCGCGCGGCGAAGAACGATGCCAATCGTCCCGCACACCTCC
>Ga0210111_1000231_pt1 | contig 15067 bp, 14 predicted proteins | sample China_Galinas_PW_6_FD_185520 | JGI IMG/M metagenome (GOLD analysis project Ga0210111, IMG submission 185520) | Wetland microbial communities from San Francisco Bay, California, USA, that impact long-term carbon sequestration - China_Galinas_PWC_D2... | ecosystem: Environmental > Aquatic > Marine... | reverse complement strand
CATGGTTATCGCTCTTCTTGCCTTGGGAGCAATTTATTCGACGTTTTTAAACCAGCATAAATCGTATGTGGTTCAAGAAGAGACCTCGGCTATGAATCAAAAGTTAAGAATTGCCCTGTTTTACATGCAAAGAGAAATTCGGATGGCCGGATGTGACCCCACCGGTGATGCCAATGCAAGGATCATAACAGCAAACGCCGCGTCCATCAATTTTACCGAAGATGTCAGAGGGAATCTTGTCGGTAGTGATTCGGACGGGGATACGGATGATGCGAATGAAGATATTGCCTATTGTTTGAAAACAAACAATCTGGTGAAAAATACCGGTGGAGGGAATCAGTTGGTGGTTCAGAATATCGATGCCCTCGATTTTGTTTATCTTGACGGATCTTCACCCCCCAGTGTGCTGAACCCTAAAGGCAGCGATGTTTCTGAAGAAAATTTGGATCAAATCAGATCGGTGGAGGTAACCATGGTGGCCCGGACAGACAGGCCCACGTTGGCTTCCCCAAATAACAACGCGTACTTTAATCAGCGGGGATGGCAGATTTTAGAACCGCAGAATGACAATTTCAGTCGCAGACGTTTAACTGTTTGGATTAAATGCCGCAATTTGGGTTTATAGGATAATATCACGGACACTGAAAAAGCACATATCACATACACGGAGACTCAAATGGATAAATTGAAAAAAAAAGGCGGATATACACTTATAGAGGTGCTCGTCTCCCTTACAATTTTTGCAATAGGGATGCTGGCCATAGCAGGTATGCAGACCACAGCCATCCGGATGAATTCCATTGCCGGTAAACTTACAAATCTCAGTACATGGGGCATGGACAAGATTGAAGAACTATCAGCGCTTTCATACTCCGATCCTTTACTGGACTCAGCCGGCAATCCGCATCAGGAAAAATTAAGGAATTATACCATTTCCTGGATAGTAATTGACGACAATCCGGTTACAAACACCAAGAATATTACAGTAACGGTTACCGGACAAGGTAAAAGAGCGGAGTTTGGTATTCTTAAACCAAATATTTAATCGTAACTGTCTGGGGGGTCGGGGAGTTTTTCTATGTCATCGCTGCATGGACAATCTTTTTTTAATCCGCATGAACTCGCGGCAAGGGATTGTAAAGAAAGAACAGGAAACTATCTTTGCAATATCATTAGGTTCGATGCAATATTTTTAAAATTCTTTTAAAGATACGATTTCGGCATACGCCTGTTCTTTCTAACGATCCCTAAGCCACTCAAACAGCATCCGAATTAAAAAAAGATTATCCATTCCGCTCTATTCAAGGATTTTGAAGAAAAACGCCCTGAGGGCTCAACTATCTCTCACAGATTTTCGGTTGTTAAAGATATATGTGTAACAGGGAGATCTTATGAAACAAAACTTTCGGCTAGACAATGAGAAAGGTTCTGTAATGGCCCTCACCGTGGTTTTGTTGGTGTTGCTGACAATTCTGGGTGTTGCAGTATTAACTTCATCAAGCATTGACACTCAGATCGCCGGAAATGAGCTGCGGCATAAACTGGCGTTTTACGCAGCCGAATCTGCAACAGCCTATGTGACATGGAGCCCTGATTTATACGGTCCTGACAATATCACAGCGGGCACTCCTCATTATTTCCCAAACAATACAGTCCCTTATGTAGGAATTGCTTCCGGTCTTCCCACAGCGCTAACGATGAATGCGAACCAATCTTTTAATGGAGAAGTTGAATATAAGAGTCCATTATCCCCTCCCAGGGGATCAGGATATTCGGTGGGAAAATTCAAAGCCCATCAGTATCAGATGGTGTGCAACGGTTATAGTTCTAAAGAGACCGTCAAAAATATCGTGGTTGGGTTTTATCGCATCGGTTTTTAACCTAAATTTTCATGCAAAATTCAGGTATGAAAACAGAGGGATTATTATGAAAACAATAGGACATCACGGACTCACAACACTATTGGTCATATTTTGCATTGTTTTTAAGGGATGTCCGGTTTTAGCTGATGATACCTGTGTTTTGTCGAAGACCGTCGATGACTTGCTTCTTGATGTAGCAACGGAGCAAGATGCGGTGAAAGTTTCAGGAGGCGATATCCTTTCAGGGAGCTGCACATTTATGGCGCCGGTGGTGCCTGCTGCAAAAACCATCAGCGAAGACAAAATTTATTTGGCCTTTTTTAAACCCGGCAAAGGGAATTTCTGGGAAGGAAACGTCAGCAAATATGGTATGTTGTCGGGCAGCCGGATTGTCGATGCCAATGGCAATCCGGTCACGCGGCCCAATGGCGCAATGAGGGACGATGCAGTGCCGTACTGGTCGACAATCGACTGGGCCGATGTTACCAAAAACAACTACATCCATAATTCAAACAGGAATATTTATACTTATCTGACAAGTTTGATTCGATTCGATTCGTCCGATACAAATTTAACAGCGACCATCCTTGGAAATCCAACCAGAAGTAGGTCGGATATCATCAATTATGTTCGAGGGGCGGATGTATTTGATGAGGACGGGGACAGCGATGTTACAGAAAACAGATCAATAATTACCGGTGATGTCCTTCACAGCGAACTTGCTATTTTTCAATACAGATATGCTGACGGAACTTCCAAGACAATGGTCTATTTTGGCGCAAATGATGGGATGCTTCACGCGGTGTTAGATGTAACAGAAAGCTCAGGGGTTCTTCCGACCGTGACAACCCATGGTACGGAGGAGTGGGCTTTTATTCCCCCTGATCAATTGCCGCGCTTAAAGGAGATGATAGAAGGTGTTGATCATCAGAATTATGTAGACGCCACACCCAAAATTTACTTTAAGGATATAGACGGGGATGGTGTCGTAGACTCGGGCCATGGAGATAAAGTTGTTCTAATATGCGGGGAAAGGAAGGGGGGCAGCGGTTACTTTGCATTGGATGTGACCGATCCTTCTACTCCTCAATATCTCTGGAGGATCAACGAGTATGATGATTCCGGGATCGGCTGGGCAGCCCCCACAACGGTCATTGCGGAATTGGGTGAGACCTGGTCCGAGCCCCAATTCGGTGTTGTGAAAACCACAGATGAAGATACCATCGGGACGCCTGTATTTTTCATCGGAGGAGGGTACAGTTCGGACAATTCTTCAGGAAAGGCGGTCATTGCTGTTAATGTGATGACCGGTGCTGTGGTGAAAAAGTTTAGCATTGGTATGAATTACAGTGTTCCAAGCACGGTCCTTGTTATCGATGAAAATGACAATGGCTTTGTGGATAAAGTGTATGTGGGCGACCTTGGCGGCCAGATGTGGCGGTTTGCGAGTTTTACTGACAGTGGCGGTAATTCTTTGGCTTTTCCTAATTGTAATGAGAATATACATTCATGGAAAGGACATGTCTTCTTTAAAACAGATAATTACAACTCCAGAAAATTTTTCTATCCACCGAGTCTTACCCTCGAAAAAGGGTATGATATGATTTTTATGGGAACAGGAGATCGGGAAAACGCCTGCTGTAACAATCGTAACAATGCTTGCAGTTTTACCGGACCTGATATCATCGCTGCCGTGAAAGAAACACATTCTTTAACACCCATTATCGGCGAAACAGATCTGGTTGATGCTACGGATCCAAGGGCCACATCTTCCGATTTGCCTGCCGCCAATGGCTGGTATATCCGGCTGGTGGATGGCAACGGCAATGCTGTGGGTGAAAAGGTTCTTGCAGAAGGAACGGTTTTTTATAAAACATTTTATATTACGACATTTACGCCCAACAACGATCCCCTTATGCCCGGAGGCGACGGCAAACTGTATGCACTGTCATATTTGACGGGTGCGGCGGTCCTAGATTTTAATAATGATTCAAAACTGGAACGCATGTTAAACATCGGTAGAGGTATTCCTTCCAAACCGGTTACGCTGATAACCAGGACCGGAACAAAATTATTGATTTCAGTGTTAAGTGAAAATCCGGGTACTGCCAGCCCGATCCTTGGAGCAGCAGTTAAAAATATTGATCCACTGCTGCCGCCAATTAACCTGTTTGTTAGATTCTGGAGGGAAGTTTTTTAATAACTATTCAAAATTTGCCTCATTCACCAGGTTAATGTTGACGATATGGAATTTCACAATATGTTATTCCTTTTTTAGGATTAACGCCATTTTTTGCCAAAAACATGGTTAATGAATTCATGGAAATGTTAATATTAGGTGTCGGACCAAGGAAAATATGCTCTAAAGCAATGGGTTTGTTTTTTTCCTGTAATAGTTTGAACTCAACGTAAGGCACCAGCATCGAAGTTCCTTCCCTGAACAATACCGGAGATGTCACATAATCAGTCAAAGCAGGTGAGACAATACGCCACTCCTCTTCCTCCTGGAACGAGGGATGCTTCAAAATTGCTGCAATACGGAGAAGATCACTTTCTATTCTTTCGAAAACGTCATGATAGGATTGAGGATTGTGTTTTTCGGACACATTCGTATTTTTATTAAACTCTTTTGCAAGGTCCTCGACGGCATCGACAACCAGTTTAATGAGCCGGCGTTGATCCGCTATATTATAAATGCACTTGCCGATCTGAAATGATTGTTCATGAGCGCATTTCAAAATATAGCTCGGGTTAAAACCGAGGCTTACCCCTTTTCCCAACTTGCTATATCCTCGCCATTGACTGAGAAGGTTACCGTTGGACCTAAATGAGGCGGCAAACAGCATATGCCCGTTTGTTATTCGATGGGTTACCCACTCCAAAAACTGATTCAGCAAATTTGGCTTTGCATGACCGGCAGTAATTCTTTGCGTGATTTCCGTTCGAATTAGATCCGCCGTATGTTTAAGCTCTGCCGAGTCATTCATGTATCTGATATCACTGGCCCAAAGCACTTGACTATCGACAATACCCACCAGTCCTGTAAAGGTCGTATAGTGATATAATGTCTCCTTGGGAATGTCTGAATACAGGTTTTTGGTGATCGCTTTAATCATTTTTGATATCAAATTTTTGACATGTAATGCCGAACCCTATTCATATAGATTTTCTTTTTACCATCAATTGTCAAACCAATTCTACCTTTTTTATTATAGCCGCGGATGCTTCTTTCCGTAAAGCAAAAAGTACCCCTTTTTCAAGATTTGCTTCTGCTATTTGTTGCAAATATCCTATGATATTATCCCTTTAGGGATGTATGATTTCAAGCCCTTAAATATTTTCCTGACAATTCCTATCTCGTTGTGTTATAATTCTATAAATTAGTTATTTAAAGAATCGGGAAGGGGCATTTTACAGGAAAGATCATGTCTAAATATTTTCATAAAGAATTGGAAAAAATAAAGAAGAGAATTCTCTCTTTAGGCGCCATCGTGGAAGATCGGGTTCGCATGTCAATTAGAGCAATTGAAACCAGAGACGCCGGCATAGCCAAAAAGATCATAGAAGGGGACTATGAAATCGACGAGATGGAAGTTGAGATTGAGGAAGAATGTCTGAAAATTCTGGCACTGCATCAGCCTGTGGCCGTTGATCTTCGCTTTCTTGCCACTGTCATTAAGATAAACAGCGACCTGGAAAGAATCGCCGATGAAACCGTAAACATCGCACGAGGGGTAAAATATCTCTCAAAAAGAAAGCACCCTTTTGACTTTGATTTTGACTTTTCTGAAATGGTGGATAAGACACAGTTCATGCTTAAGAGAAGTCTGGATGCCCTGGTAAACCTGGATAAGGATGTGGCCTTCAAGGTATGCATCCTTGATGATGAGGTTGATAAGATTAACGGTGAGGTTCACCGCCTGGTGAAAGATGCCATCAAAAAAAACCCTGAACAGGGAGAGCATTTGGTTAACCTGCTTTTAATCTCGCGTCATCTTGAACGCATTGCAGACCATGCCACCAACATCGCCGAAGAAGTTATTTACCTGATAGAAGGCGAAATTGTCCGACACGAGGATTTCTAAAGCGTTATTTAATAAAACACTTCCGCTCAATTAAGATTGTTTTCTTCATCATCTTTTTAAGCCGCCGTATGCAGAGGATAGTTTAAAGTCTTTTAAAATTTCTCTGACTTTTGCCGCCTGATCCTTTTTAACCATGAGTCTCATTGGCACGGAATGAAAAATAAAAGGTGCAACATGTTCACCTTGAATAAAATAGGTTATTTCCTCTGCATCTAAAATAGATTTGAGATAAGCCTGATCTCCGGCATTATGGATTTCAAAAATCAATTCATAATCTATAAAGTTTTCTTCTTTCATAATTTAATCTTGAATAACGTACATATGAGCATTGTGGTTAAAAGATTGGAAGCTTAACTTGTTTTAATATAAGAAAAAAACTTGAATTGATCCATCTCTCCGACCTCCGATCCCTGCTTGTCGAAGCATAGCGTAGATCCCGTTATCGGGGCCCCGTTAAATTTTTACCCTGTTAAACCAATCATTTGCTTTTGTTTAACCGGGGTTTCGAAGAAGACAAGCTAAGTTTACTCCGTGAAACATGTCTGTATTTGTTTAACTGGGGATCCCTAATCTCAGTTTACCGTTCACCATTCCTTGCCTTTTGCCGATGACCTCAATCTTCACTAAAAATCCTTTTGACTTTATCCTTGAGAACTTTCCCCATGGTGTTTCTGGGAATCTCTTCGATGAATATGATTTCTTTCGGGCACTTCCAATCGTGCAGGTGTTCTTTGCAAAAGGTCTTTATCGTATCCGCATCGAGATCACATCCCGCCTGGGTCACGACCGCCGCAACCACCTTTTCTCCCCACTTGGGATCGGGAATACCGACCACGGCAGACTCGACGACGTTGTCCAGGCGATTGATGATTGTCTCCACTTCTTTGGCCGATACGTTTTCACCTCCCGTGATGATAATGTGTTTGATCCGGTCCGTGAGGTAATAGTAGCCATCTTCATCGACGTACCCCAAATCGCCGGTTCGAAACCAGCCGTCCTCGAAGTTTTCTCCGGTTTCTTTGGGCTTGCGCCAGTATCCGGGGCTTATGGAAGCGCTCTTGAGCCAAATTTCTCCGTTTTCGCCGGGGGAAACGTCCGCAAAAGTGTCTGGATTTACAATTCGAATCGACAGTCCCGGCAGAGGAAGACCGATGGAGCCTGACTTCCGCTGACCTCTGATAGGATTTGAGAAGTTCATACCGGTTTCTGACATTCCTTCACGTTCCACCGGCTGTCTGCCGAACATGCGCTCGATACGATGGAATTCCTTTACCAGCAAAGGGGCCGAACCGGAAGTGAGCAGGCGGATGTGGGCAAAATCTCGGGGCCGGTCTTCCATGGCATCAAGGAGCCTAGTGTACATGGCAGGCACTGCCATGAAGATGGTGCAAGTCCGGTCTTCGTTCTTACAAGCCAGTACGTCCATCACTTTCACGGGGTCGAACCGGTCCAGCATCAGCACGTGGACGCCGCTCAGCAGCGCGGTGTGCAGTGCAAAACAGAGCCCATGAACATGAAAAAGCGGCAGCGCATGGCATAGAACATCCTGGTGGCCGATCTCCCACAGTTGGATGACATTTGCCGCGTCATGAACCAGGTTCTTTTGGGTGAGAATGGCCCCTTTGGGGTCACCTGTTGTACCGGAAGTGTAGATGATCATGCCCGGGTCTTCCACCGCTCGGGTTGTCTCAACAGGGACACCGGAAAACGGTTCGAAACGCTTCCCTTTCTGGTAGGGCTTCCGTGTGGGGAGTTCCATGACTTGAGCGTCCGGATCGATCTCCCGAATCCAGGGGCCTTTTCCTTCGTCGGCCAGTACGAGGACGGCATTGGCATCCTTTAACAGGTATTGCATTTCACTTTTCTTGAAACCCGGATTCAATGGGACGGAAACGGCTCCGATCTTTTGCAGCGCGAAGTGCGCAACCACGGATATCAGGGATTTTTCCAGGTACAAAAGGACCCGATCCCCCTTTGTGACTCCCCGCGCGAGCAGTGCCTCTGCGAATCCCGAGACGTCTTGTCCCAACTGAGAATACGTGAGAACGGTTTCGATTTCGCCATTGCGAAGAAAGGACACCGCCTTTTTTTTTCGCCATTTCGAACAAGTACTTTCAAACCAAGAACTAATGAGTTCAGGATGCATTGATTCCTCCACAATCAGCCAATCATTTTGTTCGGCAGCCACAGCGCCAGTTGGGGCCAAATACACAGAATCACGATGAGCAGACAGTCGATCAAAACAAACGGCGCTGCTCCCAGCAGAACCTGGGACATGGGGATGTCCGGGGCAATACTTTTGACCACGTAAAGGTTGAGACCCACCGGAGGCGTCACCAGCCCGATCTCTAAATTGACGGTCATAATCACGGCAAACCAGATTGGATCGAACCCCAATCCCTGGATGATAGGCAGGAGCAGGGGGGCGACCATCAAGATCACAGCCGCGGGCGGGATGAAACAGCCAAGAATCAACAGAAAAATATTGATGAAAAAGATGATCCCCCATTTGCCCATAGGGAGCTTCAATATCAACTCGCCCAGGGTCTGGGTTGCATACAGGTCTGACGAGACCCAGGCAAAAATCAGGGCTGCCGCCATGATCATCAGGATCATGGTGCTTTCGTTGAGGGCCTTGATGAAGATGTTCCACAGCTGGGCAGGCCGATAGACGCGGTAGATGATCATGACGCAAACCAGCGAAAGCACAGCTCCGAGACCGCCGGCCTCACTGGGCGTGGCCCATCCGCCATACAGAGAGCCCATAATACCGAAAATAATCAAAACGAAGGGCAATACCTTGACCAAAGAAGCAAATCGCTCACGCCAGAGAAACGTCTCCTTATTTTTCTGATGTTCCGCATCGATGTAATACAGAGATCCGCGCCTGGCCGGGTAGAACTTTCGGTAAACGAATACCAGTGCCACCCATACACAGCTGAGCAATACCAGCAAGATTCCGGGGATGACACCGGCGATGAAGCACTTACCGATGGATGTTTCTGTCGCCACCCCGTAGAGGATCATGGTCACGCTGGGCGGGATGAGAATACCAAAGGTTCCGCCATGGGCGATGAGGCCCGCCGCCAGTGCCGGAGAATATCCCCTCCTGCGCATCTCCGGTATGCCTATTCCTCCTATGGCTGCGGCTGTGGCCGGACTTGAGCCACACAAGGCAGCGAATATGCCGCACCCTATCATGTTGGCGATGCCAAGCCCACCGGGCACTTTATGAAGCCACTTGTGTAACGTTTCGTAAAGATCTTTGCTTGCCTGAGATTCAGCAATGGGCGCACTGAGTAAAATAAAAAGAGGAATGGCCAGGAGCGCAAAACTGTCCATACTTCCATACAGTGTGTAAGGCAGGGTTTGCATCAGGTTGGGCGAAAAAATGAGAATGGCCAATACGGAAATTCCGGCAAGCCCGCTCCAGATGGGAATGCCGGATATCAACAAACAGAAGGCGCTTCCGAACAACAATACGGCAAGCAGGTATTCATTCATTTTCCATATCCTTTATGCCTGCTCCAAAGACACTCCATGATCATTTCCTTAACGTATTTCCGGTTTCCGCTCTCTGCATGTGAACCTTTGCGCTTAGGCCTTCCAGCACATCGAGGTTGGGGCCCGGCCCCGCGTTCCAACGCTCTGCGTGGGAATGCAGGCGCATAAGGCAAGGTTCACGGCAGAGAAGAATCGGATTCTTCGGCAGCACGCTTTTCCTCGTCCGCAAGGTCAGCCGGCAAAACCACGGCTTCTATCTCTCCCTTTTTCAATGCGTCGATCTTTTTGCAGATGTATACAATGTATTGGAGAAACAGCAGGCTCATTCCCATAGGCAGAAAAAAATAGGGAATCCAAAGAGGAGGTCCCCAAAGGGATTCTGAATGCTCGTTTCTCACGACGCTCTCCCACCACATAGGCCATGCATACCAGGCCAACAAGAGTACCAACAGGCAAGTGGCAATGGAGACGACGATCAGGATGATCTCGCGTGTTTTGGGTGAAAAATGGATGATTAAAAGGTCCACATTCAGATGGAATTCATTTTTCTGGACAAAGGGTGCGCCTGCAAACACGCTGAAAATCAGCAGATACACGGAAGCCTCGATTTGCCAGATGGTGGAGACCCCGAAGAGCTTTCGAGCAATAACCGCTTCGGTAACGATCAATGCGGCTGCTACCAGGGACAAGGCTGCCATCCAGCCCGTGAAAAGGGTCAGTCCGTCAATGATCCAAAACAATGTGCGATAAGCCTTCTTCATCTTCTCTTTCCCTTCTCTTTCGGGTTCGAGATCATCTTCGTGCATGGGGGCAAACCGAGCAGGTCGCACCCGATCGGGCGCCCATTGGATCAACCGCACGTAGAGAGGGTGCCGGGAAAACCAGGATCAAACTGTATTATTTATTTCATAGCGTCGAGGGCGAGATCCAAAAGTTCCTGGCCGCCCGGGACCGTCTCGGCATAGTTTTTCCAGGCAGTCTTCTTGGCAAACTCGAGCCATTGATCGAATTCGCCTTTGGTCATGTAATGGATGTCTGCACCTGCTTTGGTAAATGCATCGATCTCCTTGTCGACCAGACTTTTGAAGTGTTGGGGAATCCACTTGTCATGGATCCACTCTGATGTTTCCATAAAGACCTGTTGTTGTTTGGGCGTCAACCGCTTCCAGCTTTTCTCGGACATGACCAGGTTCTCCGCCATGTACCATATGGAATAGTCACGAGGAATGTTGATATACTTTAGAACTTCATACAGCTTGTAAGATACGAAAGACGCCGATGAGGTCAGCATGGTGTTGAGCACGCCGGTCGCGAGGGCGTGGTAGACCTCGGAGGAAGGCATGCTCGTAATAGATGCTCCGGCCTCCTTAAGCATGTACTCAAACTTTTTTCCTGCTGCCCGCAGTTTCGTTCCTTTTACGTCTTGGGGCAGCACGACCTGCCTGACTTTGCTGCCGATACCCCCGTCAAACCAGGCCCACACCAGGTTTTTGACGCCGTTTTTCTCCATGAGGGCCGCAACTTTCTTGCCGATGGGCTTGTTTCTCCAGGCCGCCCCCTGCTGGACGCTGGTCACGGTGCAGGGCATCAGCGTGATGGACAATTGGGGAACCTTTCCTGAAACATAATCAAGGGGCAAGACCGACATATCCAGGGCGCCGTTTCGCATGGCATCCCACTGTTCCTTGGGTTTGAAAAGGGACTTGGCTGGATAGTATCGAAACTTGATCTCGCCATTTGTCTTTTGGGTCACCATGTCTCCGAAAGCGTGGGCCATCAGGTCGCGCACATCGCCCGCGGCAAATTGATGCGAGACCTTCAAGGTGACCGTGGCGGCCGTCGAAGGTTTGGGAGTAAACAGCAGGCCACAGGCAACAAAAAGAGTGATTGTGAAAATGGTATAGATTTTCTTTGCAAACATTTGGAACCCTCCTTGTTTTGGTGTGATAGTTTATGGGTGGATGGACAGCTTTTCTGTCCACATAACGGGTGTGGATTGGCTACCCGGCTCAATCTATCTTAACGGCCCCAAAGGGTTTCTTTTCTGACGGCAACATTCAGTTGCCTGGATGAATGACTTTCTTCCCCTTCTCGGCGTAATATGTGACGAGGGCCTGACACTGTTTTTGCAAATGCGTCTGCATCACACGTTCGGCGCGTTCGCTGTCCCGCGCTCGAAAGGCCTCAATGAGCCTGCGATGCTCCTCCATGGAATCGTCAAATCGCCCTGGGCGATAAATCTGGCGATAGCGGTGGAGTAAGATGACGTCACGCAGTCCGGAGACGATCCTCCCCAATACCGGATTTCCTGCCTTTTCCTGGACAAACTCGTGAAATTCTCTGTTCCAGCTCATATAACTTTCCGGATCACCGTTTTTGTGGCATGTTTCCAACTGCTCATGGAGTCTTTCCATTTTTTCCAGGTCCGGGTCCGTCAGTCGCTCGGCAGCGAGGCGAGCGCAGCTTCCTTCCAAAACACCCATGGCCTCGAACATATGAAAAGTGTCTTCAATGGAAGATTCGGCCACTCGCGCTCCCTTATTGGGAGAAATGGTGACCAACCCTTCGGCGCTGAGAATACGCAGGGCCTCTCGAAGGGGGGTTCGGCTGACACCAAGCCTTTCGCACAACCTCTGTTCGCTCAACCTCTGTCCGCTCACCAACTGATTGGCGCGGATGAGACGCCGGATCTCCTCCGCCACCTGCGTGGCCAGAGGCTTATCGGAAATCTTGTTCATAATCTACCAACAAAGGCGCTTTATATTGTATACAAGCCGTGGCAAGCAAACGGATGATCCGAATGTCTTCCCACAATCCATACAACAGCTCATTATCATTATGAATATTGGTTATTCTGAGTCTACACTGATCAAGCACACCCTGCGCTTAGGCTGCATCTACTATCTATAAATTGCATACAATTTCTTAAGAACCGGTGTCAAGTCTTTTTTCTTTTTTGCTGCGCTCTACCCAGGGAACTTCTCCGCTTTAATTTGAGAAGCCGGCCTGACCATTTTGAACAAATTTCTGACCTTGCAGTACCCGTTGCCCCCCAGGCGACCGATGGGTTTGAGTTTCGCCAGGTCGATTTTGTCTCCTCCGAACAAAACCGATTCATCCACGTGGATATGTATCACCCGCCCGATGACCACGCTGCCGGCGCCTGGTTGATCTCCCAGATCGAAGATGTGGGAGACTTTGCATTCGTAATGGATGGGGCTTACGGCAACGCGCGGCGGTCGTACTGCTTTGGATGGGCTTACGCTCAGACCGCCAAACTCGAATTCGTTTACTTCCATGGGCAGCTCTGCAGAGGTCAGGTTCATAGCTTCAGCCAAATCCTCCGTGACGATATTCACCACAAACTCTCCGGTCTCTCGCACGTTATGGAGCGAATCTTTGGTTTGGCGGTCAGTAATGCGCACGTTGGGGCAGAATAGCACATGAGGCGGATTGGGGCACACAGCGTTGAAGAAAGAAAAGGGAGCCAGATTTGGCCGCCCGGCCGGGTCTACAGTTGAAATCCAGCCGATTGGACGTGGCACAACCGAGCCGACGAAGATGTTGTATACCGATTGCCAGGGTAGGTTTTCAGGTGCAATTTCCATAGGTACCTTTCCTTCTCATTATTGAATAATCTTGTTAACTCTTGCCAACGTCAACACGTTGGACGTAACAATGGATGACCAAAAATAACTTTTGAAATAACGAAGACCTTGGCTTGAGAATGGGGACGCCCTCAACTTTTGATTCCTGAGTCCCGGCCCCAGGGGGATTGCGCCGTCTATCGCTGTGGAACATGGATCTTTCTTTTTTCAGGATCCTTTTGCTGACGATAAAAAATTGCAATATGACCAATCATCCCCACCAACTCAGATGCGGTTTCTTTTTCAATGGCGCCAACTATTTCTTCTTTCTGACCTTTTTCCTTGAAATCAATAAATTTTACCTTAATAAGCTCATGTTTTTCCAGTGACTCATCAACAGCTTGGGTTACCGTAGCGGAGAGTCCTTTCTGTCCGACAAAAACCAGTGGTTTCATACCGTGGACAAGCCCCTTTAGATATTTCTTCTGATAACCTTTCAGTTTTTCCACATAGACCTCCGTTTTTGGATCTGTTCGCCCAATGATTCTGCAGCCAGTTTAAGAAATCGATTCATCTCAATATTCCCGTGGCCTGTCTCCCATTCACTATATGAACTGCAGAGAAATATGCAAGCGCTTATTGTTATAGTTCAAAATTCTCTCAGTGTGCAGCCACATCGTTTAATCATAGACACTATTCAGACATAGAGAGAGGCAAAATCAATGCATCATAAAACAATACCGATAATCTCTTTGTCATCATGGCTGCGTTGAATACAATTAAAAGGAGCAAAAATAAAAGATAAATGCTATAAAGCAACTATCACCTAAATTGAGCGTATTATATTTCAAGGAGGAATTCGATGAAAGCTATTACATATGATGACATTCTCTTGGTGCCTTCCTACAACCACTGGGAATCCAGAAAAGTTGTTGATATCTCAATGATATGCAAAAAGAAAAAACTATCCCTCAAGCTACCGTTGATGACCGCAAACATGGACACCATCACCGAGGCGGACATGGCCAGCTATATCGGAGCAAAAGGCGGCATAGGTGTTTTACATCGTTTTATGTCTATAGAAAACAATGTTCGTATATTTGAGGATTGCAGATATCCGACGTTTGTGTCTGTCGGATGCGGGACCGAAGACCTGGAACGTGTCGAAGCTTTACGGGACGCCGGGGCAGATTTGTTTTGTATTGATGTGGCACATGCCCATGCTAAGTATGTGGGAAGAACCCTCAAAAGCATTCGCGAAATGCTCGGTGATGAAGCCTGCATTATGGCGGGAAATGTGGCAACTTATGCCGGAGCCGATCATCTTGCTTCCTGCGGAGCCGATATCGTTAAAGTGGGTATCGGCGGCGGTTCGGTTTGCACGACAAGGATCAAGACGGGTTTCGGTGTGCCCAATCTAACAGCGATAAAAAACTGTTCACGGGTGGATCGCTCGGTTGTTGCCGATGGTGGTATCCGATATCCCGGAGATATTGTTAAAGCGCTGGCTTTTGGAGCAGATTTCGTTATGTTGGGGAGTATGCTGGCAGGTACCAGGCCGACGCCCGGACCTGTAATTCGTAAAAAAGATAAAAATGGAGAAGAGGTAAAGGTGAAAATCTATCGCGGAATGGCGAGCAGCGAAATCCAACAGGAATTCCATGGAGGCATTGCGGAATGGAAAACCTCTGAAGGCGTTTCAACTGAGGTCCCTTACCGGGAAGACGAAGACAAGATTATTACCGATATCATCGGCGGATTGCGCTCCGGGCTGACATACGGCGGTGCAGCCAATATTGCCGAGCTACAGAGGAAACTGGACTACCTCGAGATTACCTCATCGGGCCAAACGGAAAGTTTACCCCACAGGCTTCTTTAGTTCGTGTCCATCCATAAATGGTCTTTTTGCCCGATCTCTGTGCCTGCCCTGTGAAATGCGAAGCCTATTTCTCTGGGGTTATGCTCAAAAAATAATCCTCGGAATATCAACCATATGCCTGTGGTTATTTTTTTCGCATGCCTTGATCTT
>Ga0210111_1000230_pt1 | contig 15070 bp, 3 predicted proteins | sample China_Galinas_PW_6_FD_185520 | JGI IMG/M metagenome (GOLD analysis project Ga0210111, IMG submission 185520) | Wetland microbial communities from San Francisco Bay, California, USA, that impact long-term carbon sequestration - China_Galinas_PWC_D2... | ecosystem: Environmental > Aquatic > Marine... | reverse complement strand
CCCGCCTGTCGGGCGCGCGACACGATCTGGATGCTCAGGATGGAATCCCCACCGAGCTCGAAGAAGTTGTCGTGGACCCCCACCTCCTCCACGCCCAACACGTCGGACCAGATGCCGGCCAGGATCGCCTCACGCTCGTTGCGCGGCAGCACCAGTTCGCCTTCCAGATCCGGGCGGCCGCCGGTCGGCGCCGGCAGAGCCTTGCGATCCACCTTGCCGTTGGGCAGTAGGGGAAGCGTTTCCAGCGTCACGAACACAGATGGAACCATGTACTCCGGCAGCGTCTCCTGCAGGAATGACCGCAACGCCGTCACGCTGGGCGCTTGATCACCTTGCGGGACCACATACGCGACCAATCTACGATCACCGGGTGTGTCCTCACGCGCCAGTACCGCGCTCGATCGGATGTCCGGGTGACTGTCCAGTACCGCCTCGATTTCACCGAGTTCGATGCGATAACCGCGGATCTTCACTTGATGATCGAGTCGCTCGATGAACTCCAATTGACCGTCCGGCAGGTAGCGCACGACATCGCCGGTCCTGTAGAGACGCGCCGCGGGATCCTCCGAGAAGGGGTGTCGTACGAACCTCTCCGCCGTCAGGGCTTCACGATGCAAATACCCCCGCGCCAGGCCGGCGCCACCAATGTACAGTTCTCCGGCCACGCCGACGGGGACCGGGTTCATGTGAACATCCAAAACGTAAGTCTGAACATTGGAAATCGGCCGGCCGATGGGCGCCGTCGGCCTGTCCAGGTGATCGCCGCAATCGCGCCAGCACGTGGCGTCGATGGTGGCCTCCGTGGGTCCGTAGAGGTTGTGCAACTCCGCATCGAGTACGGCACGGAATCGCTGGCGCAGCACATTCGGAAGTGCCTCGCCGCCGCAAAAGACACGCTTGAGGCATCTCGCCTTTCCCAAGGAATCGGTGTCGAGTAGCGCGCGCAACAGCGCCGGCACGAGCTGGAGTGTCGTGATTTGATGCCGCACGATCGTCGCGACGAGTTCTGCGGGGTCAGTGGCCGCCGGTGCGGGGGCTACCACCAACTGCGCTCCGCACAATAGCGGGGCATAGAACTCCCACACCGAGGCATCAAAGCTGTACGGTGTACGCTGCAGAATTCTGTCATGCCCATCGAACCGGAACGTACGGCGCATCCAGTGCATGTGATTGCAGATGGCACGGTGCGGGATCATCACGCCTTTCGGCTGCCCGGTGGAACCGGAGGTGTAGAGCACGTAGGCTAGATTCTCCAGTCTCACTTCGTGTGCAGGATTACTTAGCTTCTTCTGATCAATGCTTGCTTTGTCGCGACTGAGGCAGACGGTCTTGGCCTCGTATCCCGCCGGCTGCTCGGTTAGCCGGTCATGCGTCAGCAGCACGCGGGCGCCGCTGTCGGCAAGCATGTATTTCAGACGCTCTTGTGGATACGCCGGATCCAACGGCACATAGGCGCCGCCGGCTTTCAGAGCGCCCAGAAGTCCCACGACCATATCCAGCGACCGATCCAGGTACACCGCCACCAGCGCGTCGGGCTCCACACCACGGGATCGCAAATGGTGCGCCAATTGATTGGCGCGCTCGTTCAGTTCTTTGTACGTAAGCCGTTCCGTTTCGCACTCGACGGCGACGGCGTCCGGCGTGCGCGCCACCTGCGACTCGAAAAGCTCGTGCAGGCATTTGTTCTCATCGAACTCGACTTCGGTCGCGTTCCAATCAACTAGGAGCTGATCACGTTCCGGATCGCAGAGCATAGGAAGCTCCGCTACCGGGGCGTCATGATTGCGAAAGCCATCCAGCAGGTTCGTCAGATGCTCGCGAAGACGTTCCATCGCTGAACTGTCGAAATACTCACGCTTGTACGTAAACTGGATTTCGAACTCATCTCCCGGCACGACAACCACATCAAGCTGATAATTCGTCGGCTGAATGATCTCCAGATTTTCGGCTCGTCGCACGCGGCCAATGCCGGCAAGTGTGTCGCCTGTCGGGTGATTCTCGAACGTCACAATGGAATGAAAGAGGGGCGAGCCTCCGCCAACACCGCTGACGCGCTGAATATCGACCAGCCGTGAATACTCGAACTGCCCCATGTCCGTACGCTGGAACTGCACCGCCCGCAGGAAATCCAACAGTGAAGTTTCACGATTGATGCGCAATCGCATGGGCAGGACATTGATGAACATCCCCACCATCGACGATGCACCTGACATGCTTGCCGGGCGACCGGACACAGTCACGCCGAATACGACATCATTCTGCGCGGTGTAGCGCGACAGCAGTAGACCCCAAGCACCTTGAAAGAGCGTAGCTGTCGTGAGTTGGTGGGACGCGGCGAAGGTCTGCAATCCGGCGCTGAGCGCCGCAGGCAACCTAAATTTGACGACCGCATAGTGATCCTCGGCCGGCCGACCGGCGGCCGGCTGTATGTCGAGGCAAGTGGGTGTGGTGAAGTCCGAAAGTAATTCCTTCCAGTGCAATTGCGCAGCATCGACATCCTGCTTCTGAAGCCACGCGATATACTCGGCAAACGGCCTCTCCCGGTCGAGACGAAGTTGTCGCCCGTCTTTCAGCGCGGCGTAGGACCGGCTCACCTCGTCCAAGATAAGGGGCATGGACCACCCGTCCAGAATGAGGTGATGGATGCTCCACAGCAGAAAATTCTCTCGATCCGAGAGCCGAACGATGGTGAGCCTCGTAGCCGGTGCCGTCGTCAGATCGAATCCGCGATTTCGATCGGCGCCAAGTAACGCCTTCATCCGACCGAAATGTTCATCTCGAGGAACTTCACGCCAGTCCTGTATTTCCGCGGGCAGCGTGACGCGCCGCAACACGATTTGCACCGGTTCCTTCAGGTCCTCCCATGCGAATGCCGTGCGCAACATGGCGTGCCGATCGACGACGCGCTGCCACGCGGAGACCAACATCGAATGGTCGACGTCGCCCTCCAGCACGCAGTGCATCTGGTTGAAGTATGCGCGGCGCTGCGGATCCTCCAGCGTGTGGAAGAGCATACCTTGCTGTGCAGGCGACAGCGGATAGATGTTCTCAATATCGCGTTGTATCAAGCGTCGTCCTCGTTTGTCTCATACTTCGACTTGAGACGATCCAGCGCTTCCTGGTCGAGGCCCGCAAGGGCGAAATCGGACGGCGTGTAGCCGCCGGCATGCTCCGAAAGGCAATGATCGATCAGCCCGCGAAGTGCTTCGATGAACTGATTCGCTACGCGTTCGATCGTGTCCTTGTTGTGGAGATGCTCGCTGTAGATCCAATCGGTCCGAAAACGACCTTCGGCGATCAGGGCGTGGATGGTCAACAGATGAGGGCGAATCTGGGAAGGGTGGTTTAACGGGCCGAAGGACTCGTCCGCCATGTGGAACAACGCCGAACCGGGAATGACCTGGTCGAAATGACCAATGTAGTTATAGCTCACCTCGGCCTGGGGCGACATCTGCAATTCCGCCTTGAGCTTCTCATCTCCGCCGAGATACCGGAGCAAGCCGTAGCCGATTCCACCGGACGGGATCCGGCGCAACCGTTCCTTCGTATTCTTTATGAGCGCTTCCGGATCGGCCGCACCATTCGCGTCCAGCACGACCGGATACATGGCCGTAAACCATCCGACCGTTCGAGACACATCCGTCCCACCAATGGATTCGGAGCGGCCGTGCCCCTCCATGTCGAGTCGCAGCAAATCCGACCCCGTCCATGACTGAATCGCCTGGACCACCGCCGAGAGCACAAGATCATTCACTTGCGTGTTGTAGGCGCTGGGCACATCTTCCAGCAGTGATCCTGTTTCCTCCACACCCAGTGAACACGAAACCGTCGCCATGGAGCCGTATGTGTTTCTGCCGTCACCGGCCGGATAATCCGTCGGCAATTGGCTCGTTTCGGTTTGTGCGTCGACCAGCCATTGATCGGCCTGGGACAAGAGATCGTGTGAACGTACGTACGCCGCCAGCTCTTCCGAGTACTGTTTGTAGGAGCAGGTCTTGGCCGGTAGCGTCACATCGGCGCTGCTCGAAAGCTGTATAAGGGCTGACCGAAACTGATCGAGCAAAACACGCCAGGAAACGATGTCCACGACCAGGTGATGAACGATGATCAGAAGGCGATTGGACGAAGGCGACCCCGTGTCGAAAAGCACCGCACGAAGAAGAGGGCCATCTGAAAGATTCAAAGTCGCTTGCAACTCCGACGATCTTGCCTCGATGGCGGAAGCCTTCGCAGCTTCGTCCAACTCCGAAAGGTCAATCCGAGCGAGCAAGGACTCATGGTGGAACGATGTGATCGTTTGTTGCCATACCCCCTCGATTTTCGTAAACCGCGAGCGGAGTGCGTCGTGGTGTTTCAACAGATGCAGGAGCGCCTGGTCGATGATCGAAGCGTCCAACGAGGTCGGCACGTGTAACAGCACGGCATGGTTGAAGTGCTCGGGGTGCGCAAAGTCCCGCTCGAAGAACCAGCTCTGGATGGGCGTCAGCGGTACGATCCCGGTGACCTCACCCTGTTCGGCCTTATGCTCCACGATCGTGTCCACGACTTCGGCGAGCTCGGCAACCGTGGGCTTTGCGAACAACTGCTTGGGCGTGAATTCGAGCCCCGCCTCACCGGCCTTGGAAACGATTTGAATGCTGAGAATGGAATCGCCACCAAGTGCAAAGAAGTCATCGTGAATTCCGATCCGCGCTACCCCTAATACGTCCGCCCAGACCTCCGCCAAGCGCTTCTCCATGACAGTGCGTGGCGCAACAAACGACTCCTCGTCCCCATACACGAATTCACTAGGCGCCGGCAGCCCCTGGCGATCGACCTTTCCGGTCGAAGTCAGGGGCAGGGTATCCAACGTGAGCAGCGCGGAGGGTCGCATATGCGTGGGCAACTTCTCCTTCAGGAACGCGGTCAACTGACTACTGACATCCATCTGCCCGTTCTTCGGTACTACGTAAGCCACCAGCCGTTTCGATCCTTGCTCGTCCTCGCGCGCGATCACGACCGCGTCACGCACGATGGGGTGTGCGACAAGGGCCGTTTCAACTTCACCAAGCTCGACCCGGTAGCCGCGGATCTTGATTTGATCGTCCTGGCGCCCCAGGAATTCGATGTTGCCGTCGCGGCGAAAGCGGACCAGATCACCGGTCTTGTATAACTTCGCGTTCGGCTCATCGCCGAACGGGTCCGGCACGAAGCTCTCAGCGTTCAACTCCGGGCGATTCAGGTAGCCGTTCGGTACCGCCGGCCCGCCGATATACAATTCCCCCGTCACGCCGATTGGCACGCGATTGAGTTTCTTGTCCAGAATGTAGACGCGACGATCACCGATCGGCCGACCGATGGGCATGGATCGGAGATGCTCGTCCAGCGGCCTGGGAATCGGGTAGCAACAGGCGAATACCGTACACTCCGAGGGTCCGTACCCATTGACGATCCGCGTGTGCGGCAAGAGATCGAGTGCCCGCCGGACGTGAGTTACGGAAAGCGCCTCACCGCCGATGAGCAATTGGCGGACGCCGACCAGCGCGTCCGGCAGCGTATCGATGACCGCGTTGAAAAGCGAAGATGTCAGCCATACGAGGGTCACCCCGTAAGTCTCGATGGCATCCTTGAGGTCCTTCGGCGTCACGATGGGTGATGGCAACAGGACACAACGCCCGCCGTGCAATAGCGCCGGCCACAACTCCAAACTGAATGCATCCCAGGAGATAGAAGAAGCGAGAAGAAGCGTTTGCGACGCGTCGAAGGTGACGTAGTCGACGCCGAACATGAATCCCGGGATGCTCCGATGGGGAATCAACGCGCCTTTCGGATTCCCCGTCGACCCGGATGTGTACGTGACGTACGCGACATCGTCCGGCGTGACATCACTCGTCGGGTTGCCATGATCGTACGAACCGAAGAGCGCGTCCCAGTCGTGGTCCAGGCAAACCACTACGGGAGCATCACAAGGCCCGGCATCGGAAGCGAACCACTCGTCCGCCTCCGGCCAATCCGCAAGGTGTTTCTCTTGCGTGAGGACGATTTGGGCCTTGGTTTCCCGCAACATGAAGGCCCTTCGATCCTTGGGGTACGAAGGGTCGAGCGGCACGTACGCACCCCCGGCCTTAAGAACGCCCAGCAAACCGACGATCAGCTCGGGCGATCGCTCGGCGCAAATACCGACGAACACGTTCGGTCCGACGCCCTGCGCCTGTAGATAGTGGGCAAGACGGTTGGCGCGTTCATTCAAGACGGCGTAGGTCAGACGCGCTTTCGCGCCGTCGATCGCCACGGCATCGGGCGCAGCGGCAGCGCGATCCTCGAAGATCTGGTGAATGCACCGATAGCTTGGTGAGTCAACACCCATGAAGAATTCCTAGACAGCCGCGCGAAAGAAATGGGTCCTGCGGGTCCGAACCCGTCCCTCGTGCATGCGATAGACGTCGGCATACAACTCATCGATGTCGGAACCGTTCTTGTGCTGCCCCCTGAAGCGTCCCCAACATGCCGCGCGGTCCCCGTCGATCACAATGCCTTCCGTTTCGTGGGACCCGGACGCGACTATCCGCTCCTCCTGATAAAACAACATCACGCGTGCCAGGCCATGGAAAGGCGGATATCCCGGACGTTCATACTCGATCTGATCATGAAAACACTTGGCCAGATCATCCCATCGCGAGTTGTCGATGGCGACATAGATTCCTTCTATGGAATTGTTCGTAATCACGTGGCTCATTCCTTTTGCCCTCTGAGAACAGTGACGCACCTCTCTCACGCAACACTCCACGCATCAAGTTGACGAAGTTCCTCCTCGGACATCAACGAAACGTCCAGTAGATCGGCGACCGTGGCATGATCCATAGTCTCTCCGCCGTCAGCCATGATTGCCAAAAGCCTCTGAATATGACCAAGCATGCAAACGACGGTCTCATCGTCAAAACGCCGACGGTCGTAGCACGCGCCCAACCAGAGAGTCTCTCCGGGCGTCGCGAACAACGCCAGCGGGTAGTTTGTTTTTTGGAACGGCTGCGACACGCGCATTTGAAGCCGTGCGGCTACCGTCGGCTCTTCCCGGTCTACCGGGTAGCTTTCGAAAATGAATATGCTCTCGAACAGCGGCTGCCCCTGTCGCACGGCACTCCAGCGCTGTATGAGCGCCAGCGGCGTGTGCTCGAATGCGCGAATATCGAGATGCCGACGTTGTAGCGATCGAAGCCAAATCGATAGGGAATCCTCCTCGGCGATTTGTACACGAACGGGCAACGTGTTGATGAACATACCGATCATCGTGTCCACGCCCGGAATTTCCGGCGGACGACCCGACACGGTCGCTCCATACACGATATCGCGCTCCCCGCTGTAGCGCGCCAGCAACAACGACCAGGCACCCTGAACGATGGTGTTCAACGTCAGAGAGCTCTTCCGAGCGATGCGATCGAGCGACGTCCGTAGCGCCGACGGCAACTCGATGCGTTCTTCGGCGTAGCTCGGCTCGCCTACTTCTTGATGGTCCACGCCGAGTGGTGTCGGCGCCGTAAAGCCGCGTAGCTCCTTCTTCCAGAAAGCTTCCGCCTGCCCGACATCTTGCTGTTGCAGCCAGGCGATATAATCCCGATAAGGCCTCGGGTGCGGCAAGGCATGCACACAGTCGTCCATGAACGCTTCATAGACCGATCTGACCTCGGCCAGAATCAAGCCCAGGCACCAGCCGTCGAGAAGCACATGATGAAAGCCCCAGATCACGTCGTACTGGTCCTCGGCGACGCGCACCACGTGGATTCGCACGGCGGGCGCAATACGCAGGTCGAAGCCGTCCGAGAGGTCTTCCGTCAATAACGCGGTGAGCCGCCGGGACTGTTCGGTTTCCGACGCATCTCGCCAGTCGTGTTCAAACCACGGCAGTACTGCCGACTCGAGCACGATTTGCACCGGCGACTCAATCCCCTTCCAGGCAAATGCGCTGCGCAGGACACCGTGGCGGTCGACGACTTCCTGCCAGGCTCTCCGCAACACGGCCAAGTCCGGTGCTCCCTCGACCCTGCACGTCAACTGCTCGTGGTAAACACCGTCCTCCGGCGCCATCAAGGTATGGAACAGCATACCCTCCTGCATCGGGGAGAGCGGATAGATGTCGACAAGCTTTGGGTAGCGCGCAACCAGATCGTCGACTGCGGTTTGCGTCAGCTTGGAGAGCGGGAAGTCCGCCGGCTCCAGAGCCCGCCGATCATCTTGCGTATCGGCGGCGAAGTCGCGTACGGCCACGAGCAATGCCGTGGCCAGCGATTGCACGGTCTTCGCATCATGCACCTTCGTATTGTATATCCAGTCGACGCGCAGACGCCCCCCTTCCAGGCGTGCAATGACCTCGAGGAGGTGCCTGCGGGTCGCATTGGGGCTTTGTGAATGGCCGCACGAATCCATCGTGGCGCGCAACAAATCGGACTTAGCATTCAAGTCACCAAAGCGGCCGAGATAATTGAAACTTATTTCTGGCTCGGGCACAGTTGCAAGGTTTTTACGAAGGCCCTCATCCGTGCTCAGGTACCGCAACACACCGTAATCGAGTCCATGATGCGGTACCGCGCGAAGCTGTTCCTTGATCTGCCGAATGGCCCCGGAAGTCTCGCTTTCGACCTGAAGCTCGAGACATACGGGAAAAAGCGTCGTGAACCACCCCACGGTGCGTGAAAGGTCCGCCTGGGGAATGACTTCCTCGCGGCCATGTCCCTCGAGGTCAAGCCAGATCGACGACGAACCGGTCCACTTCGCAAGCACCTGCGTGAGACCCGCGAGGAGGATTTCATTCATCTGCGCGTGGTGTGCCTTCGTCACGCGCGAGACCAGGGCCTGCGTGGTGGATTCATCCAGTGACACGGCCAACCGGTCAGAGTCGCCCACGACGCCGTTGACGACGGGATAATGATCCGCCGGAAGACGCGTCGCTTCCTGGCCTCTTAGGGACAGCCAGTAGTCGGCAGCCGGACGCGTAGACGCGGCATCTGCATAGGTACGGAGCTCTATCGACCATTCCTTGAATGACGTTGTTTTGGCCGCAGTTGGTAATGATTCGTCGCGACGGAGCCGGTCGTATGCCCTCTCGAGGTCGTCGAGAATAATCGGCCACGACACGGCATCGACGCCCAGGTGGTGGATGACGATCAATAGACGCTGCGGGCGGCCTGCGCCCCAATGAAACAGGGCCATCCGCACCAGACACCCGGCTTCGAGATCCAAGCCCGCCTGCACGCGGTCAGCGGCTGATTCAATGGCGGCGGGTTGGTCCAACGCCGCCACCTCGCTCAAATCGAATTGTTCGACCGCCGGCTCCGGAACTGTCGCCGACCATTCCTGCGTCCAACCCTTCTCTGTTTGATAAAAACGCCCGCGAAGTGCGTCGTGCTGGGCGAGAACGTGCCGTGTCGCCATAGCCAGCCGCTTCGCGTCCAGGCTTTGCTGGGCCTCAAACATAATGGCCTGGTTGAAGTGATGCGGATCGCAATTGTCCTGTTCGAAAAACCATCGCTGTATGGGTGACAACGGAACGGCCCCGGTGACCGTTCCCTGTTCACTCTTGACGGAACTCACGTCACCGGCATGCGCCGCCAACTCCGCAATGGTCTCGTATTCAAATACATCGCGCGGCACCAGGCCCATTCCCGCCTCTCTTGCGCGCGCGACAATCTGAATGCTGAGAATCGAATCACCGCCGAGTTCGAAGAACTTATCGTGAATCCCAACACTGTCGACACGAAGCACCTCCGACCAAATGGTTGCCAACCGCTCTTCCGTTGAATTGCGCGGTGCCACGAACGGAGAGGCCAAACCGGGTCGGTCCTGGGACGGTGCCGGCAGCGCGGCACGATCGATCTTGCCGTGCGCCGTCAGTGGAAAAGCGTCAAGCATGACGATCGCGGCCGGCACGGCGTGTTCGGGAAGACGCTCCCTTAGGAACGATAGCAGATCTCCCTGGGTTACGTTTTCCGCAGACTGACACACAACGTATCCCACCAAGCGTGGCACACCCGGTGTGTCCTCGCGTTGCAGGACCGTCGCCTGCACCGCCGCCGGATGCTGCTCCAGTACGGCCTCTATTTCTCCCAACTCGATGCGGAAACCGTGGAGTTTCACCTGGTGATCGATACGCCCGAGAAACTCGATTTCGCCGGATGGAAGGTGCCTGACCAGGTCTCCCGTCTTGTACAACCGACCCTCACCAAAGGGATTCGGAATAAACCGCTCTGCGCGTAACTCCGCTTGGTTCAGGTAGCCTCTTGCCAGCCCGACGCCGCCGATGTGTAACTCGCCGGGAAGTCCGACGGGTACGGGTTCCAACCGATCGTCCAAAACGTAGACTTGCGTGTTCGCAATCGGCCCGCCAATGGTCGGAGAACCGTTACCGGCATGGCACTCTGATATCGTCGACCATATCGTGGCCTCCGTAGGACCGTACAGGTTGAAGAACTTGCGCCCCGGTGCCCAATCCTTCACAAGCTGCTGTGGGCACGCTTCCCCCGCCACCGTCACGGTCTTCAATTCGGGTAGCGGCGCAATCGGCGATGCAGCAAGCACGGACGGCGGAATCGTGATCAACGAGATCCTCCGCGCCCGAAGCAGCTCGGTGAAACCGGGTCCCGGCAGGAGTTCCTCGCGCCGGGCCAAGACGAGCGTCGCCCCCGATGCCAGCGCCATCACGAACTCAAAGACCGCGGCGTCAAAACCCAACGCGCAACATTGCAGCACACGGGTCCCCGGGCCGACGTCGAAATGCCGTACTTGCTCGGCGGCGACGTTACGCAGGCCGCGGTGTTCGAGCAGCGTTCCCTTGGGAAGACCGGTCGAACCTGAAGTATAGATGACATAGGCCAAATGTTGCGGGGTCGCAACGGGCCTCAGATTCGAATCGTCGTACCCCGCGATGCTCTGGGACTCTCGATCGAGGCGGATCACCGTATGGGCAGCGGATTCAAGCTCGGGTAGGTCATCCACAAGTGTCGTTTGTGAAAGCAGTATCGGCGCTTGCGCGTCCTCTATCATGAAAGCGAGGCGGCTGCGCGGATAGGACGGATCGAGCAGCATGTACGCGCCACCCGCCTTGAGCACGGCCAGTATGGCGATATACAACTCCGGCGATCGCTGAAAACACAGTGCGACGATGACATCAGGTCCCACGCCCTGCGACCGAAGATAACGCGCCACGCGGTTCGATTGTGAATCCAATTCGGCGTACGCCAGGCTCTGATCCTCATATTCGATCGCAGTGGCTTTCGGCGTGCGCGCCGCCCACCGCTCAAAGAGCTCGTGCACGCACTCATCGGATGGTTCCGTGCGCGTGTCGTTGAAGTCGACGAGCAATGCCCGGCGTTCAGCGCTTTCGATCAGAGGCAGGTTCGCAAGACGAATGGACGGATTCACAACGATCGCGTCAAAGACAGTCCGCAAATGATCATGGATGCGCTGAATGGTCGTCCGCTCGAACCTCGCAGTTTCATACCCGATCCTTACCAACATGGGCTTCGTCGGCGACACCATAACGGCCAACGGATAGTCCATAAGACCCTGATAGGTTCGAAAATCGCGTACCTCCAAGTCATCATCCAAGCGAGCCAGGCGGCTTTCCGCAACGGAGACATCCAAGGTCAGCAGGCTCTCAAACAGCCGGCGACCGCGGGGCACCTCACTCCATCCCTGAATCTCGGATAGCCCGCAAAACGCGTGTTCACGCATGTCGATCTGGTCGGCGTGAAGCTGCTGCAACCAGGTCACGGCCGGTTCGTCGAGCTTGATACGGAATCGCGCGGGCACACAGTTGAGGCATAAACCCACGACCGATTGTACGCCGGGGAAATCCCACTCGCGTCCGGACACGACACTTCCAAAGAGCACGTCATTCGAGCCGCTATACCGCGATAACAAGAAGGCCCACACGCCGTGTACCACGCTGTTCAAAGTCAGTTGATGAGATCGTGTGAATTGCTCCAAGGCCGTGGAAGTGGATTCGGGAAGGTGTCGCTCTTCCCACACGAACTCGCTGACGGCCGCGTCACCGGCGCTCTTCGGACGATCGCCGGGCAACTGCGTCGGCACGGTGAATCCATCCAGCTCGTCCTTCCAGAAGTCCTCGGCCTCACTTGTATCCCTGCCGTGGAGCCAACGGAAGAGACTTTGATGTCGCGGTGGCGCGCCCATCTCGATCGCCTCGCCGCGGCGAATGGCCCTATAGAACTTTCCCAAGTCCTCTAATACGAGACCCGCGGACCAGCCCTCCATCAGCATATGATGAAACAGCCAGACAATGCGATAGGCAGCATCGTCCATCCGTATCAGCGTGACGCGCCACAAGGGAGCTTGCGTAAGATCGACACCGCGCCGCACATCTTGCTCGAGTGCGGAGTCCAGTGACAGTCGCCGCTGATCGGCACCCTGTCCCCGCCAATCCTGTACTTCAAGAGGCAGGGCAACACGCCGATGCACGACCTGGTGCGGCTTCTTTAACCCTTCCCAGTGAATCGACGTACGCAACATCGCATGTCGATCCAGGACACGCCGCCAGGCGACCGAGAACGACTCGACATCAAGGTCGCCGCGCAATTCGTAACTCGTCTGCAGCGTGTAATTGCCGGGCTGACTCGCGTACGCGCTATGGGACAGCATTCCCTGCTGCATGGGCGTAAGCGGGTAGATTGCCTCGATGTTGTCCCGGTGCATTCCGACCACTACGGCTCTCCGGAGATTCTACCCATAAGGTCGTCAAGCTCATCTTCGGAAAGGTCGGCATCTGAGACGTCCGTCGAGGACTGACTGATGTCTTCGCGTGCCCGATCCACGGAATCGCCGTTCGCTGCCCGCTCATCGATTTGTTCCTGCGTCTTGACATTCTCCGCGACGGCCGCCAGTTCAGCGATCGTTCTGGATTCGAATAGCTGCCGCGGTTTCAGTTTGAGGCCCGCCTGTCGGGCGCGACCGATGACCTGAATGCCGACGACGGAATCGCCCCCTAGCTCGAAGAAATTGTCGTAAATACCGATTTGGTCGATACCCAGAAGGTCCTGCCAGATGTCAACGAGTATCCGCTGACGATTCTCAGTCGGCATCACGTACTTCGTGTTGAGATAAGGTCTGCGATGCCGCGACGGCATCGGCCGCGCCGCGCCCATCCGTCCGCTGTCAGAATCAGATCGGTGTTGCCACTTTTGAATTCGCGCGTTCAGATCCACCGTAGAGACGGCGACTTGCGGTCCAATCCCGAGACACAAGGCCTTGGAGAATGCCTCGCGGCCTTGCTGGGGAGTCATGAGCGTTTCGGCGATCCCCTGGCTGACCTGGCCAGTCGCGCGCGTGCCCGTTGACCAATTGTCCCAGTTCACGGTCATCCAGGGCAATCGTCCGGACCGGTTCATTTGCCATACAAAGGCATCCATAAACGCATGCGCGGCGCTGTAGGCGCAATACCCCGACACACCCAGAACACTCGCGAGGGACGAAACCACGAGGCGTAGCGGCGGCTGACACCCCTGCAAGACATCATCCAATACACGCAGGCCCCGGACCTTGGGGGCGAATTGCCGTTCGCAGTAGTCACGCCCGGCGTCTCTCATCATGCAGCCCTGATCCGGTTCGCCGGCCGCGTGAATCACACCGTCGATTCGCCCCCACCGCTGCATCATCTCACCCACAATCTGCGACATTTCGGTACGTCGAGTCACATCGGCACGGCCGACGAATATCGACGCCCCCAACGACCGCAGATCACGCAACCGACGCACCCGCGCATTGGCCGTACCATTGCCCCCAAAGTCCGCACACAACGTCCCTTTCGCTTGACCGGACAAGCCGGAGCGCGACGTGAGAACGAGTGTCGCTTTGTGGTCACCCGCAAGGCAATCCGCCAATTCCAACCCTACCTCGCCCAGTCCTCCGGTGATCAGATAAACCCCGCCACGACACAGGCGGGTTGGCTGGGTCGCCACTCCGCGCGCCGGCTCGAACGACTGCACGAATCGGTGAAAACCGCGATAGGCCACCGTGTTGTCGGAAAAACCGCTCTGCAATTCTGCCAGCATCGCGTCTGCCGCAATTGCATCGAACCCGTTGGTTGCGGGAACGACAACGTCGATGTGCCGGCATTTGATGGACGGGTGCTCCAACGGAATGACCTTACACGGCCCCAGAACGGTAGCCCGATCAGGCCGGAGCGATTCCAATCCCGTCACATCCTGCACGCCGCTACTGAAGACGGACAGCCGTGCGTCATCGATCCCGGCGGCGGCCACCGCCTGAACCAGGTAGAGAAGGCTGTAAAACCCGGTGTCATAATCGCGCCCGATACCTAGGTCCTCGCGCTTGGCCGAATCGTCTGATGATACGGTCCAACAATGCACGAAATCCGAAGGCGTCTCGTTGCGCATGCGCAAATCGTCGAGCAGCTTATGGTAATGGTCGACGTCAGCCGGATTGATCACATAGGATCCGGCCCGCCGCCGGGCATACGCGTCGCCCGCTTCGACCGTGACCACCGAGTGCCCATCGGACGACAAGCGCGAAGCCATTTGAGCGCCGAGGCCGTGGGTGTCCACAAACATGCACCACCTGGCCCGGGTGAAGGGGGCTTTCGCCGGTGGCGCCGTTCGTCGCCAGGACGGTATGTAGAACCAGTCGTCAATACACTCCGATTTCTTCAGGTGCACCGGAGACGTCGCCACGTCGTCCGCATCCACCCAATGGCGTTCGCGTTGAAACGGGTACGTGGGCAGAGGCACTCGCCGCCGTTTTCGCGGTGCTTGATAGGCATCCCAATCGATTGGCACGCCGTGGAGCCACAGCCGGCCGGCGGCATCGAGTATCACCGATTCATCGGACTGATCGCTCTCCACGCGGCGCATGGATGGAACGGTGAGCCGATCCTCGAGACCCTCGCGGTGCTGGCGTACGAGGGTGGTCAAGGACTCGCCGGGGCCAACCTCCAGCAGGACACAGTCGGTGTCGCTCAGCAAAGCACGGACGCATCGAGAAAACTGCACCGTCTCGCGTAGTTGCTTGATCCAATATTCTGGATTCGCCACCTCTTCCGGTGCAGCCCAGCCCCCACTCACGG
>Ga0210111_1000229_pt1 | contig 15106 bp, 9 predicted proteins | sample China_Galinas_PW_6_FD_185520 | JGI IMG/M metagenome (GOLD analysis project Ga0210111, IMG submission 185520) | Wetland microbial communities from San Francisco Bay, California, USA, that impact long-term carbon sequestration - China_Galinas_PWC_D2... | ecosystem: Environmental > Aquatic > Marine... | reverse complement strand
GATTCGACCGATGATTGATGTCGTTTCCAACTACACAGTTCGCAGCAGAGTGTGCACGGGATTGATGGGGGCGTTGGCCGCAATAGCACTATTACTTGCCAGTGTCGGCCTCTACGGCATCATGTCCTACGGCGTGTCGCAGCGAACACGTGAGATCGGCATTCGCATGGCGTTGGGAGCCGCACGTGTGACGGTGCTCCGCTTCGTACTCAAACGGTGCCTGGTACTCTGCTTGCTTGGTATTCTCGTCGGACTCCCACTTTCTATGCTAGCCACGCGAACGTTGACTTCTCTGCTATACGAGGTCAGTCCGGTCGATCCAACCACATACATAGGTGTCTCCATGCTCCTTCTCTCAGTGTCACTACTGGCCGGGTACCTCCCCGCACGACGCGCGACCAAGGTTGATCCGATGGTGGCCCTGAGGTGTGAATAGGAGATATCGGTGAATTCGATTCTGCAGGATACTCGAGTGGCGATTCGCATGATGGCGAAAAATCCGGGGTTTGCCGTGGTGGTGATCGTGACGCTCGGTCTGGGCATCGGTTTGAACACGGCGATCTTCAGCCTCATCAACGCCGTCCTGTTTCGCCCACTCCCATTTGACGATGTCGAGCAACTCGTCGAGTTGAACCGCGGCGATCTGGATGACTTCTTCTCCTACCCGGATTACCTGGAATATCGCGATCGAAGCGGGATCTTCAGCGAGCTTTCCGCGTGGAGCTACGCGCCGTTCAGCATCGGCACCGGGGACGCGACGGAGCTGCGTTTCGGGCAGATCGTTACCGGGAACTACTTTTCGGCACTGCAGGTAAGCGCACATCGCGGGCGTCTGCTGACGCCGGAGGATGACAAGGTCGCGGGGCGCCATCCGGTGGCCGTCATCAGTTACGGTTACTGGCAAGGCAACTACGGCGGTGATCCATCCTGCATAGGTCAAAGCCTGTCGCTCAATGGAGATCCCTACCGCATCATCGGTGTGGCCCCCGAGGGTTTTGTCGGCGCCTATCCCGCATTCGCGCCGGACGTCTGGGTGCCGATGATGATGGAAGCGCGGATCATGCCGGAGGGCGGGCACCTCGAGAACCGTGAGAGCGGTTGGCTTCGCACGATCGGTCGTCTGAAGCCCGGGATCGCACTAACGCAAGCTCAGGTGCGTCTCGATCAGATGACGCCGCACCTGAAAGAAATCGACCCCGAACGATACAAGGGCGAAACCGCGTTCCTGGTTCATCCAAGTGGGATCGGTCTTCCACCGGAGGCGCGACCGGCCACACTCGCCGCATCCGCGCTGGTTATGTTGATGGTCGGGCTCGTGCTGCTGATTGCCTGTGCGAATGTGGCTAACCTACTTCTGGCGCGGTCGACCGCACGGCGCGGCGAGATCGCGATACGGCTGGCGTTAGGGGCGGGACGGTTGCGCCTCGTTCGGCAGTTGCTCACCGAGAGCATGATTCTTGCCGTGTGCGCAGGAGCGGCCGGGATTCTCATCGCGGATTGGGCGGTGAGTCTGGCGGGTGCGCTACTGCCCGAACTTCCGTACAAGCTGTCGCTCGCGATGGACGTCTCGCTCGATGGGCGAGTGCTTGCGTTCGCGTTTGTGGTCTCGGTTCTGACCGGGCTTGTCTTCGGGCTCGTTCCCGCGCTGCAGGCGACCAAGGCCAACATCGCGCCGACACTGAAGGACGACGTCGGCGCGCGATCGCTCGGTCTGAAGCGATCGAGGCTTCAGAATTTCCTCGTGGTCTCCCAGGTTACCGTTTCCCTGGTCCTTCTGGTCAGCGCGGCTTTGTTCGTGCGCAGCCTTCGAAGTGCCAAAGCGATCGATCCGGGGTTTGACCACGAGAACGTGCTGGCGGTTTCGTTGGCCTTTGCGATGCACGACCGTGAGGCAGAGACCGGGCAAACGTTCTACCGCGACCTGCTCGACCGTGTGCGCGCTATGCCGGGCGTCGAGTCGGCCAGCCTGAATCTGTGTCTGCCGCTCGGTTTCACGATATCCGGCAATAACTATTGGGTCGAGGGGCGAGCGCCGCGAACAAACGCGGATGGCGAGGAAGAGGTGGACTCCGCATTCAACAGCACCGTGAGTAGCGGCGATTTCAAGACGTTGGGAATTCCACTGTTGCGCGGTCGCGACTTCAACGAGCACGACACCGTGGACGCCCCGGGGGTGGTCGTCGTGAACAGGGCTTTTGCGGATCGGGTCTGGCCCGGGGTAGATCCACTGGGTAAGCGCTTCAGCATCGAAGAGAAGGATGGCCCGTTGCTCGAGGTCATCGGCGTGGTGCGAACGGCGAAGTATCTGTTCATCGGCGAGGAGCCTCGGCCGTATTTCTACTTGCCCTTCACGCAGCATTACGATCCGAACATGAACCTGCTGGTGCGCACGACCGGCGATCCGATGTCGCTGCTGCCGCCGGTTCGCGCCGTGCTTGCCGAATTGAATCCGGACATCAAGCCGGCCGATACGCGCGTGCTGTCAAGCTGGATCGGGTTCGCGCTGTTGCCGGCGCGATTCGCGGCGGCACTGTTCGGGACACTGGGTGCTTTGGCGGTCGTGCTCGCGTCCGTCGGTTTGTACGGCGTCATGTCGTATACGGTGGGGCAGCGTACACGGGAGATGGGAATTCGTATGGCACTGGGCGCGCAACGGCGCGACGTATTGCGTGTCGTCGTTTGGCAGGGACTCAAGCTCGCTGCGCTCGGGTTGGCTTTCGGGCTGGTCGTTTCTTTTCTCGGTACGCGCGTGCTCAGGGTACTACTCTACGATATCAGCTCGACCGATCCGCTGACGTTCGTTGGTGTTTCGGTATTGCTCCTCACGGTCACCTTTTTCGCGTGCTACATCCCGGCGCGACGTGCGACCAAGGTCGATCCGATCATAGCACTCAGGTACGAGTAGGAGTCCAAGATGGCGACGCTTTGGCAGGACATTCGAGTCGCGATTCGCATGATGGCGCGGAACCCGGGCTTTACGGTCGTGGCGTTGATCGTGTTGACACTGGGCATCGGTGCCAACAGCGCCGTCTTCAGCGTCGTGAACTCGGTGCTTCTCAAGCCGCTGCCGTACAAGGACTCCGACCGCCTCGTACAGCTCGGTCGCGAGGTGCCTCAGGGCCGCAGCGACGCCGTTTCGATCAGTCAGTTTCTCTTCTGGCGCGATAACAATCACTCGTTCTCGCAGATGGCCACGCACGATGGACGTGGCGGGGGTACAAACCTGGTGGAAGGAGATGTACCGGAGCGCATCGCGAGCATACGCGTGTCGACGGATTTCTTTGATGTGTTGCAGGTATCACCCCAGTTGGGACGCAACTTCACCGTAGAGGACGGACAGGAAGGTGCCGAGCCGGTGGTTATTCTATCCGACGGGTTGTGGCGCCGGCGCTTCGGCGGCGACACGTCGATCATCGGGCGGGTTCTGAAGCTCGGTGGCACCAATCGCACGGTAATCGGCGTGATGGCGCGGGGCTTCGACTTCAATACGCACGCCGATATGTGGATGCCGCTCACGACGGTGTTCGCATCACAGGATCGATCGGCGGTCTATTACGTTGTCGCTCGTCTGAAAGACGGTGCAACCATCGAGACGGCTCAGTCGGACATGAACGCTGTGGGTGAGCGCCTTCGGGCCGAGTACCCGGATCTGATGGTGAAACGTGAGCGGATCTTCGTTCGGCCTCACTTGGATCAGGTTGTCGGAAGGATTCGCCCAGCGCTGATGATACTGATGGGGGCCGTCACGCTCGTTCTACTCATAGCCTGTGCCAACGTCGCCAACCTTCTTCTGGCCCGCGCTACCGGTCGTCAGAAGGAGATCGCGCTTCGTGCGGCGCTCGGCGCCAGTCGGCTACGCATCGTCCGGCAGCTATTGACGGAAAGCGCCTTGCTTGCAGTCTTGGGCGGCCTGTTGGGGCTTGTCGTTTCACAGTGGGGGCTGGGGGCGCTGGCTGCGTTGGAGCCCAAGCACCTTCCTCGTTTCGGCACGATCGAAGTCGACGGCGCGGTCTTTGCGTTCACGCTCGTTCTTGCCGTCGTGACCGTCGTTCTGTTCGGGCTGTTTCCATCGTTTCAGGCCTGCAAGGTAGACCTTCATCAAGTGCTCAAGGAGGGAACCACGCGTACGGGTGCCGGAACGCGACGGGGTCGCGCCCGCGGGATTCTGGTCGTCACCGAAGTTGCGTTGGCACTTGTTCTGTTGATCGGCGCGACGCTATTGATCGACAGCTTCGTGCGAATCACCCGGCTGGATCCAGGTTATGACTACGAACATGTGCTCACGATGAAGATGTCTTTGGGCGACGCGACGGGACTCACGACCGCGAAGTTCACCGATGTCAACCGTCGGATTGCCGAGCGGCTCGAAGCGACGCCGGGTATCGAAGCCGCCGCTACGATCTCCACACTACCGCTACAGCATGGGCTCATGGCGTCGTTCACCGTCGAGGGAAGCACCGAGGCGGAGGGCGCGTCTTCCAGGCGGATGGCGCAGTGGCGCATGATTTCGTCGGATTACTTCAAGGCGATGGGCATTCCACTTCTTCGCGGCCGCACCTTCACCGAAACCGATACGGCGGAGTCGCAGAGTGTCATCATCGTGAACGAAGCCTTCGTCCGAAGATACCTACCGAATGAGGATCCGATCGGTCGCGGACTTCAAACCAATGATCCATCCACGGGTGCGCCACCGGATCGGATTGTGGGCGTGGTCGGTGACATTCGCGAGATCGCGCTCGATCGGCCTGAGGCGCCGACCGTGTTCTCTTTTGCCGCCCAGGCGGGCGATGCGGCGACGGCTTTCCTGGCAAACATCTTTCCTACGAGTTGGGTCATTCGCACCAAGGGTGATCCGTTGAGCTATGGCAACACCGTTCGCCGTGCCGTTCTTGCCGTGGACCCGGAGCAGCCCGTTTCGAGCATGAGGTCGATGGAGCAGGTGATGGCGGAATCCATGGCGCGGCGGCAGTTCAATACGGCGCTGCTGGCCATCTTCGCATCGGTGGCGCTGCTGCTCGCCGTTGTGGGTATTTACGGCGTGATGTCCTACTCGGTGGCGCAGCGCACGCACGAGATCGGCATCCGCATGGCCCTTGGTGCGGCACGCGGCGAAACGCTACGCCTTGTTCTCGGTCACGGTATGAAGCTTGCGGTGATCGGCATTGCCATCGGCGTGATCGGCGCATTTGCGCTGACGAGGATGATGCTGTCGATGCTCTACGAGATCAGTGCGACGGATCCGAAGACATTCGTGCTCGCGTCGCTCATTCTTCTGTTCACGGCCGCGATTGCCTGCCTGGGGCCCGCGCTGCGGGCGACGAAGGTTGATCCGATGGTGGCGCTGAGGTGCGAATAGGACGGTATACGTCATGGTTCTCCTGCAAGACATTCGTTACGCGATTCGAATGCTGGTCAAGAATCCCGGGTTCACGGCTGCGGCCGTGGCGACGCTGGCGCTGGGCATCGGCCTCAACACTGCGGTCTTCAGCATGGTCAACGCGGCCATGTTCAAGCCTGTGCCGTTTCGTGATGCCGATCGTTTGATGACGCTTCACCACAGACCGATCGACGAGCAGGATGCGCATCCGTTCTCCTACCCGGATTACGTCCAATACCGTGACCACAGCGGCGTGTTTGAGGAACTCGCCGCGTGCCACCAGATGCGTGTCAGCATTAACGTGGCCGAAGATACGACATTGCAGACGGCCCGGCTCGTGACGGGCAATTACTTTCAGATGCTCGGCGTGCGTACGCCGCACGGTCGCTTGCTGCGCCCGTCCGACGACTTAACGCCGGGAGCGCATCCGATGGTGGTGATCAGTGACGGATTCTGGCAACGCAGCTTCGACCGCAACCCGAGCGCGATCGGGCAGAGCGTGTTAGTCAACGGCCATGCCTACACGATCATCGGTGTCACGCCGGAGGACTTTCAAGAAGTGGGGCCTGTCGGCGTACCGGATGTCTGGCTGCCGATGATGATGCAGCGGCAACTCATGCCGGGCCCGGACTATTTGGCGAGCCGTGGCATCAGTTGGCTTCATCTCGTCATCGGTCGGCTGAAGTCTGACATCAACATGTCGCAGGCGCAGGCTCGATTGGACGCTCTTGCAGCACACCTTGCAGAGACAGACCCGGCTCGGTTTGAAAAGGAATATGCCTTTGTCGCCCGGTTGAGTGGGCTGGGGCTTCCCCCTAGGGGTAGCCGCACTGGCTTGCTACGTCCCGGCGCGACGGGCGACGAAGGTCGATCCGGTGGTGGCGCTACGGTACGAATAACAACGGGAGAATTGAACGGTGATCGCACTGAAAAACCTCGAGAAGTGTTACAAGTCGGGCCAGGGGTTCACGTACGTGCTGCGGCGCATCAACATCGAGGTGCAAGAGGGTGACTTCGTGACAATCATGGGGCCGTCCGGTGCCGGGAAGTCGACCTTGCTTGCGATCCTGGGCATGCTCGACGCCGAATTTGACGGTGCATTCTACTTTCTCGATCAGCCCGTACACGAGCTGAAGCCGCAGGCCCGCATGAAGCTCGGCAAGGAAAACATTGGCTTTGTGTTTCAGCAGTACCATTTGCTGGACAACCTTACCATATACGAAAACCTGGCGATTCCGCTTTCGTACCGGAATATCAAATCCGCCGAGTGCGCGGCACTGGTGGCCGATGCGCTCGATCGTTTTCAGATTGTGGGGAAAAAGGATCTCTACCCGAGCCAGTTGTCCGGCGGGCAGCAGCAGTTGGTGGCCGTCGCCCGTGCCGTGATCGCCAGTCCGAAGCTGATTCTCGCCGACGAGCCCACCGGCAACCTGCACTCGAAGCAGGGCGAAGAGATTATGGACCTGTTCACGCGGCTTAACGACGAAGGTACGACAATCATTCAAGTCACGCACTCGGAAAGCAACGCCGCGTACAGCAGGCGGATTATTCAATTGCACGATGGCTGGATCGAGGGAGATCGGGAGGTCTCGTCGTCTTTGCCGCAGGCGCAGCAAGTGCCGTGACGGACATTCTTGAACCAAGGCAGACACGGGCATTGGTTCTAGACGGAGGTGGCCGGTGAGTTCGCTGATTCATGACATTCGATACGGCATTCGCATGCTGGCCAAGAGCCCGGGCGCGACGGCCATCGCGCTTATCACACTAGGATTGGGAATCGGTGTGAACACCGGCATGTTCAGCATGGTCGATGCCTTCGAGCACTCGGTTCCCCGCCGCCTTGTCGAGCCGGAGCGGCTGGTGGCACTTTATCGTACCAGCGAGCGATTCAGCCAGGCACCGATGGGGGCGACTGATTGGCGTCACTTTCGGAAGGAGTCGAAGTCGTTTACCGATGTCGGTCTCTACCGAAGTACGTCGTTGACGCTCACCGGCCAGGGCGAACCGGAGCGCGTACAGGCCGTTCGAAGTACGGCCAACCTACTGCCAATCCTGGGCCTGAAGCCCCAACTTGGCCGACTCGCCACAGAGAAGGAAGACTCGCCGGCCGGTGAGCCCGTGGCTGTGTTGACGGATAGGCTATGGGAGCGCAAGTACGCCTCCGACCCCGATGTGCTCGGGCAGATGATCGTGCTCGACGACAATCCATATACGATCGTCGGTGTTCTGTCGGCGGATTTTCGGCTGGAAAACATGGGGTGGTACGGAGCGGATCTGCTGCTACCGCTACGCACCGATCCGGCCGGGTGGCGCGGCGATCAAAGTTTTGGCTGGGCGGTCGCCCGACTGGCGCCCGGGGTAACCGTCGAACAGGCGCACACCGAGTGTGCGACCATTGCAGCGCGGCTCGCTCAAGAGTATCCGAACACCAATGCGAACGTAGGTGTGCGCATTCGCTCGCTCTTGGATAAGTTCGTGTCCCCCGAAGATCGACTGGGCTTCCTGGCGATGCTCGCCGCCGTCGGGTTGGTCCTGCTGATCGCGTGCCTGAACCTCGCCAACCTCTTGCTTGCGAAAGCCACGGCGCGAGGCAGGGAGTTCGCCGTGAGAGCGGCACTCGGTGCAGGCCGAATGCGGATCATCCGCCAACTTCTGACCGAAAGCCTCTTGCTGGCGGTATGTGGCGGGGCGATAGGACTGCTCATTGGCAGGTGGGCCGTTGACGCCTTCATCGCGTCGCAAGACTACATGCCGATACAGCGGCACGAAGTCGGCCTGAATTGGGACGTGATGGCCTACGCCCTCATCGTGACTTTTTTGGCCGCGCTGGCGTTCGGATTGGCCCCTGCACTGACGGCGACCAGAGTCTCGGTCAACGAAGCTTTGAAGGAAGGGCAGTCGGCGTCAACGATCGGGCGCGGCCGCAATCGGTTGCGCAATGTGCTGATCGTCGGACAGCTCGCGGTTTCCCTTCCGTTGCTGGTGTGCTGTGGCTTGACACTCAGGCATGTGCGCGCACTCAGGATCTTGGATTTTGGCTACAACACCGAGCGGTTGCTCACGCTACACGTGGAGCTTCCGGAGTTTCGGTACAAGACGGGGGCTCAACAGAAGGCCTTCTACGAAAAGGCGATCGAGACCGTACGATCCACCGCGGGCATCGAAGACGCCGGAGCTGCGTTCACCCTGCCCATCTACAGCCGATCGGCACTCGGCGCGAAAATCACCATTGAGGGGCGTACGGAGGCCGAACCGTGGCGGGGCGCCGGCGACGTCTGGGGCTACCAACCGGTGACGCCGGGCTTCTTCGAGACGCTGGAGGTTCCGCTGACTGCGGGGAGATTGTTCACCGAGCACGACCACGCGGAGGGGCAGCCTGTGGCGATCATCAATCAGCGAATGGCTCGAAGGTACTGGCCGGATGAAGACCCGATTGGCAAAAGACTGACACTGGATCGTAACCTGTCCGAAGCGTCGTGGATGTCCGTGGTCGGTGTTGTGGCCGACGTGGGCTACTCGCTTCAAGGCAGTTTGCCCGGACCACCCGCCCCGACGCTTTACGTGCCACACAGGCAGAAGCCATATTCGAACATGTACGTCGTGGCCCGCACTACGGGTGATCCCAAGGCGGCGATCCCCGCCATGCGCAGCGCGCTACGCACACTCGACCCGGGACTGCCGATCGGTGATTTCCGTACGGTTCAGGAAATCATGCACGAGCTCTGCCGTGACGATCGCCTGGCTGCGGGGTTTCTCGGCGGGTTGGCGGTCTTGGCCCTGGGGCTTGCGAGCATCGGACTGTACGGCGTCATGTCCTACGTTGTCCAACAACTGACGCATGAAATCGGCGTGCGCGTGGCACTAGGCGCGGTCCGGCAGGACATCATGCGGATGGTGTTAAGACGATGTATTCGGCTGACTGCGATTGGAATCGGCGTGGGATTGGCGGTTTCGATCCCTGTGGGTCTCGTGCTCGAATCACAACTATTAGGCGTCAGTGGTATCGACCCACCGGCCTACGCAACCGTCACCATAGTGCTCTTGTTGGTTGCCCTGCAGGCCGGCTACTTGCCCGCGCGCAGGGCCACCAAGGTGGATCCAATCGTGGCTTTGAGACACGAATAGTGGATAATCGAATAGGACAACACATGGGGGTGCGCATTGCGGTGCTGGGCTTGGCCGCGCTGTCCGGCTGCGCGAATATCCTGACGCGCGATGACTACGAGGCTTACCACGCGCCGCCGTTCGGCTTACACGTCATCGAGACACTTGACCTTCAAGCACAATCTCAATCGGAGCCGGTCACGGTGGAGCAAGCGAAGGCCGACAATGTAGCGCGCAAGGAAGTTGTGGAAGAACCTCGCGAATCGATGGAGCTGACCCTTGAGCAGGTGCGTGCGGCGACGCTTGCCAACAACCTCGACCTTGCCGTTGAGCTCGTCAATCCTTCGATTGACGCGGAAACGGTCCATGAGGAAGAGGCGCAATTCGAACCATTCTTCTTTGGTTCCGCATCATACGGCGTCATCGATCGCGAATCGCCCGTTGTCGGTGGGACCGGGGTGTACGCCAAGGAACTCGACTACGAGGCGGGCGTTCAGATTCCCTTGCGCACCGGGGGTACGTTCAAGATCGATTTGCCAGTCAGTCGCTCGGAAGATCAGACCTATCATCGGCGTAGCTCATCCGAGGAGCCGGAGATCATCGACGCACTCTACACGAGCGGCCTCACTTTTTCGATCAGCCAGCCGCTGTTGCGAAACGCAGGTGTTCGGACGAACACGCACGCGATTCGCGTCTCGAAATACGAACGCGATATCACGGACGCGCGCACGAAACTGGAAGTGATCAACACATTGGCCGATGCCGACCGGGCGTACTGGGTGCTGTATGCCACGCGGCGGGAGTTGGATGTGAGGCAGCAGCAGTACGAGTTGGCTATCCAGCAGTTGGAGGAGGCACGCCAGCGTGTGGCGGCCGGCGCCGCGCCTGAAATCGAAATCATGCGAGCCGAGTCCGGTATGGCCCGCAGGCTCGAAGCGATCATCATCGCTGACACCACGGTGCGCCGCGCCGAGCGTGAAATGAAGCGTATCATGAACCGTGACGATTTACCGATGGATTCGATGACGGCGATTCATCCAGTGACCGATCCGAATCCGATTGGTCTGGATTTGGACGCAGAATCACTGGGCGAGTACGCCGTGGCACATCGGATGGAGATGCTCGAACTTCAGATCCGTACTGCGATCGACGACAGCACGATCGACTTCCAGCGGAACGCACTGCTTCCATCTTTCACGCTGGACTACACGTACACCACCAACGGGCTCGGCGCGAGCTACAATGACGTACTGCGCGGGGTCGGCAGCTCGACGCACGCGGACTACTCGATCGGTTTGACGGCCGAGGTGCCGATCGGGAATCAAGAGGCCAAGGCGAAGTGGCGACGCGCGAAGCTCGTTCGTCTGCAGCGGATGGCCGCCAAAGACCAACTCGATCTCGCGATTCGGCGGGAAGTGTGTGACGTTTTGGATCAACTCACTGAAGACTGGCAACGGATTCTCGCCGCCGGGCAGGAGGTGGTGCTGGCCGGTAAGACGTGGGAGGCGGAGCGGCGACAGTTCGAGGTCGGCCTGCGTACTTCCACCGAGGTTCTGGAGGCGGCCGCACGCCTTGCGGACGCGCAATCCCGCGAAATTCGGGCGCTGGCATCGTACGAGATATCGCAAGTGGACATCGCCGTGGCCACCGGATCGCTTCTCGGGAAGGACAAGGTGATCTGGGACGCGACGAACTCGGACTGATCCAAGTGGCGACAAAGGCGAGCTGCCCTATCGTCGTCGAGTGTGTTTCGGGCCATCATTAGTCTTAGTTTGAGGTAGAGGTTCCGCGGTGAAATGTCGACGTGCCCGAGCGTGTGACGGACATGATCTACAGGAGTCCTCTGCCGGACGCCGCTACGAGAGCTCCTGCCATTTTTCTGAATTTCACATCGTGGATGTGTCAAGAACTGCGTTTTTCTATGCGCCCGGCAGGATTCGAACCTGCGACCCCCGGTTTAGGAAACCGGTGCTCTATCCAACTGAGCTACGAGCGCTCGATCGATTCCGTCGTGCGGCCACTTTGCGTGGCTCACCGATGCCATACCGCGCGATGCTACGTTCACGGTTCCGTGCCGTTGGCAGGACGTCCACGGCAGAACATTTTTATAACCGGGAATGGGGGCCGTTGCACGTGGTTGTGCCGTATTGCAGGTGATCGCTACGATCAGTCTTGAGCTTGCGGCTTCGAGGCTGGGAAGCCAATCGTGGCCGTAGTCCGGCTCTTCACGCCGGCCGTCAGCGTCGGAGGTGTCGTGTCGATGGTTCACCATTCCGCGAGTATGACGCACGCATCTGTGAAGTGCGAGGCGCCGGGGAATGGCAGGCATCGCCAATGGCCTGGTACGCATTTCCGTCGGATTGAGGAACGCTGGCGAGTTGTTTCCTGACCTGGAACAAGCACTCCACAAGTCCGGAGCTGACGCGTGGCGAGACCAAACGGACCTTCGCCGAAGACAGCGATCTAGGATCAGGCCCTCAAATAGGCGAAAAACCTCAAATAGCCGGTGATCCGATCGACGCTGTGAGGCGCGGATTTCGCGTCGTCGACGATGCCGGTCAGATGTCCAGGCCCGCAATGCTCAAACTGCCCGCGGCCAGCGCGAGCAAGTCCCGAATAGGCTTCGGATTGCTGGCGTGCGAGGGGCTCGGTTGAAGTTTTAGTGGACAGGAGGGCCGTTTGGCTCGCCATTTGCTTGGTTTTCGGCGGCCGGCTGCGTGGCCGGGCAGAGGAATCCTCGGGACCGAACAAGCGTTCGGTTCCAGCAATGCCGGAATGCAGCTCCGGAGGCTGCGCAAAAACCGTCGAGAAGAATCTATGTTCCCAATTCAAACTGCCGAGTGGCTTGCTCCCAAGGTCCGTAAACTCGTCGTCGAGGCCCCACGGGTGGCCAAACACCACCTGCCGGGCCATTTTTGCATTGTCCGCGTGCGGGAGGGCGGCGAGCGAATCCCGCTGACCATCGCCTCGTCGGATCGCGAGACCGGGCTCATCACGCTGGTCGTCCAGGTCGTGGGTGCCACCACGGACATGCTGTGTTCGCTGGAGGCAGGGGAGTTTATTGCCAACGTCGTGGGGCCGCTGGGCAAACCGACGGAGATCGAAGATTTCGGTCATGCCGTGCTCGTCGGTGGCGGCGTGGGCACGGCCGTCATCTACCCCCAGGCGTTGGCCCTGAAGGAAGCGGGCAACCGCGTGACGGCCATCTTCGGGGGTCGATCCAGAGAATACGTGATTTTCGAGAAGGAACTGGCGGCCCATTGCGACGCCGTCTTTCCCTGTACGGACGACGGCAGCTACGGCTACCACGGCTTCGTCACCGGCAAGCTGCAGGAGTTACTGGAGGATCCGTCTCAAAAAGTCGGCGCCGTACTGACGGCCGGTCCCGTTCCCATGATGAAGGCTGTCGCCAACGTGACGCGACCGTTTGAGGTCAAGACCATCGCCTCTCTGAATCCCATCATGGTCGACGGTACGGGCATGTGTGGCGGTTGCCGCGTCACGGCCGAGGGCGGCATGAAGTTCGCCTGCGTGGATGGTCCTGAATTCGACGCGCATACCGTCGACTTTGATGAACTTACCGATCGTCTGAAGACGTATCGCGAACAGGAGGCGCTGGCCTGGAACCAGCATCGAGGGACAGGCAGTTGTCAGTTGTCGGAGCAAACGTCCTGCAAAGGGCGCGAGATGGAAGCGAAGCTGGCGCAGTCTGTCGAGGATTAGAGGCATACCGAGCCGCATGCTTTAGCTTGCGCGGCGTTGGGACCAGTTGCGTGACCCTCAAGTTGCGACGGTGCCGCGCGAGCTGAAGCCCGCGGCTCAGATCGTCGTCGGAGGACTGAGAGAGGGAAATCTGCGGCGAATACTAACAGGATCGTTGATGCCGCAACAACCGAGTAACAGGACAAGGCACATGAAACCGAAGGAACGCATGAAAATCCCTCGTCAGGAGATGCACGAACAAGACGCGGCCGCCCGCGCCAAGAACTTCTGCGAGGTCAATTTGGGGTATGCCGGGCCATCGGCGTGCAAGGAGGCCGAGCGCTGCTTGCAATGCAAGGATGCCAAGTGCATTCGCGGCTGCCCCGTGGGCATCGACATCCCCGGTTTCGTCGATGCCGTCGCTCGCAACGATCTCGATACGGCGGCGGAAATCCTGCTGAGTGAGAACGTGTTGCCGGGCGTTACGGGACGAGTCTGCCCGCAGGAGACGCAGTGCGAGGAACTCTGCGTCCGTGCGAAGAAGGGCGACTCGGTTGGGGTCGGCCATCTCGAGCGCTTCGTCGCCGACTGGGCGCGCGAGCATCGCGAAGATCTGTTTGAGCCGCCGCCGCCGACCGGCAAAAAGGTGGCAGTCGTCGGATCCGGACCGGCTGGGCTGACTTGTGCGGGAGAACTCGGTAAGCGTGGGCACGCCGTCACGGTGTTTGAGGCATTGCACCGACCGGGTGGCGTGTTGATCTACGGCATCCCGGAGTTTCGGCTACCCAACGTCGTCGTCGAGGCCGAGGTTGAGACGCTAAAGAAGCGCGGCGTGGAGATCATCTGCGACGTCGTCATCGGCCAGACCTATACCATTCCTGAGTTGCTGGAGGAGGAAGGATTCGACGCGGTGTTCATCGCCAACGGTGCCGGACTGCCGATCTTCCAGGGCATTCCGGGAGAGAACCTGAAGGGCGTGTACTCATCCAACGAGTTCCTGACGCGCGTGAACCTGATGGGCGCTTACCAGTTCGGTCAGACGGACACGCCGGTCATCAAGGCGAGCCAGGTGGCGGTCGTCGGCGGGGGCAATACGGCCATGGACGCCGTGCGGACGGCCCGTCGCCTCGGTGCCGATCCGGCGACACTGGTCTACCGTCGCTCGCGCGAGGAGATGCCGGCCCGTATCGAAGAGGTCAAGCATGCGGAGGAGGAAGGCGTCACGCTCAAACTGCTGCACAATCCCATAGAAATTCTAGGCGATGACGATGGCTGGGTGCGCGCCGTACGCTGCCAGGAGATGAAACTCGGCGAGCCGGACGACTCCGGTCGCCGCCGCCCTGTACCCATCGAGGGCAGCGAATTCGAGCTTCCTTGTCAGGTATTTATCGAGGCCATCGGTACGCGCGCCAACCCGCTGCTCACGCAGACGACGCCGGGCCTGAAGGTCAACAAGTGGGGCTACATTGAGATCGATGACAACAACATGACGAGCATTCCCGGCGTATTCGCCGGCGGCGACATCGTGCGCGGCGCGGCCACGGTCATCCTGGCCATGGGCGACGGCAAGAATACCGCGGCGTCGATCCACAAGTACCTCTGTGGTGACGAGGACACAACGGAGACGCTGGAGGAGTCGGCAGTGGCCGAGACGACTTAGAAAGAAGCGACGAAGCGACGAAGCGACGAAGCGACGAAGCGAGGAAGTGACGATGCCACTGGCGGCTTGGCCGCCGGTGTGTACAGCAGTGGCGTGCTCGGACTTGCGTCAGGCCCGCCGACCGCACATTGCTCGGCCCGCCACTAGAGCACCTTCAGTTTAGACGTAGCTAGCTGAGCCGCAAGCTTCAGCTTGCGCGGTGACGCGTTTCTGTGTGTCCCACGAATCCGAGGGACCGCGCGGGCTCAAGCCCGCGGCTCAGG
>Ga0210111_1000227_pt1 | contig 15189 bp, 9 predicted proteins | sample China_Galinas_PW_6_FD_185520 | JGI IMG/M metagenome (GOLD analysis project Ga0210111, IMG submission 185520) | Wetland microbial communities from San Francisco Bay, California, USA, that impact long-term carbon sequestration - China_Galinas_PWC_D2... | ecosystem: Environmental > Aquatic > Marine... | reverse complement strand
CCGGGCAACCCGTCGTCGTCACCAACGGGTCACGACGCCTGGCATGTTCAAACTGAACCGCCGTGTACGGAACCGTTCGCACGGTGGTGTGGGAGGACGGCGGGGGCAACCCCGCCTCCTACCCGATCACTCTGTTCAGACACGAATGCGGGAGAGCGCTACCGTGGCGACAAACCCCGCAACCGCCAATAACGAGCCGAGCAGATAATCGGATGACGCGCTCGCGGCGTTGAAGGGCCATATCCCCACGACGGAACCAAACAAAATGCCGAGCAACATGCCCAACGTAATGTTGCGGCGGTACCGTAGCATCCACTTCAGAACGTTGCTGAAGAACACAAGGCTCAGAACGGCGCCGATCGCGGTGGGCAGCAGCACGCGCAGCGCCGCGGCCAACTCCGGATGGGAGCCGCCATGGAGCACGGCGGTCTTGAAAACTGAGATCGCCCCCAGGATGGCCTCATACCGCCCGAGGATCAACAGCATATAAGCCCCGGATATGCCCGGCAGCACCATGGCCGACATGCCCAGTGCGCCGGCCAGAACATCGCGACCGTAGGAGACTTCCACCACAATGGCTTGACCCGATGCGGCGACCCCTCCATCCGCCGCGTCCGCATCAGGCGCACCTCGACTCATTGCGATTAGGATCATGATCGCCAATCCGACGAGCGCACCGGCGCCCGTCCGGGCATCGAACCTCCCGATCATTCGGATGAGTAGCGGCGCACCGCCAAGTGTCATACCGATGAACAAGGAGAACATGGCGCTGCGATGTAGTGTCACGGCGCGCTCCAAGGTGCCCGCCAGGGAGGTGATGGCCACTGCCGCGGCACCGCCGACGAGCGCAAGGAACAGGAGGTTTCGCCGCGACATTTTGAAACGCGTCAGACCCGCGATCGCCTCAATGAAGTCGTCGTAGAGGCCCATCACGACGATCATCGTGCCGCCCGATACCCCCGGCACCAGGTTGGCCAGCCCCATCAGCACGCCGGCAATGGTGGATCGCAAGATCGGCGGACGGCTTGACGTGGGCACCGCGCCCGCTGCGGATTCGCGCGGCGGTGTGATCGCCTCATCACCATCTGCTGTGGATGCCATGGTAGCCCTTCAAGAATGACGCCTATCACACACGGCCTGGGGCTTACACCGCCCCTAGTACCGTGTTTCCTAATTTCCACAACCTTCGCATCCGTCCCCCACCCTTCGCTCTGCGAAGAATGGGGCACCCACCTTAGTCGAGCGATTTCCGAAACACCGTACTAGCGTGAGGTCGCCTGCATCTTCTTCGGTTTTTTCTTTTTGAACAAGCGTTTGAGTTCTTCGCTGATCCCCGGTAGGGCGCGCGGCACCACGCGCGGCTGATGAATCGGCCCCGTCACGTGCAGCTCCACGATATTGCCGATGGCACTCTCCACGGCATCGGATAGCCCGGGCACGCGCAAGCTCTGGTTGGCGTTCATGTACACCAGGTTGAGATCGAGCCCCTTGTCGGGAAGGGAAAGCGTGCCGGAACCCACGAAGGCCAGCCCGTGACCCTCGAAATAGATGTCTTCCAACTTGAGCCGCGAACCCAAGACATAGAAGCTCGCCTCCGCGTAATCGGTAAGTTCTCCGGTGGGAAGCGAGAGATTAATCACGTTGAGCACGGCAGAAATCAGGGGCATATGGAAGAGTTGCGCGTCCCGCACCTCGATACGCCCCGTCCCTTTTCTCGACGGCGGCTTACCCACCGTGCCGACGAGGGTCAGGCTGGCGTCGGCCACACCGGCCACCTCGTGCCGAGACGGTTTTACCGACGCCGCGTTCCGGTCTACGGCCAATACGCGCTTCACATCTACACCGTGAATAGCACCCCTGACGTCGTAGCGCGTGTCCTTGTCGTCGAAGTGAATCTCCGTGCGCGCCGTGAAGCTCCCACCGTACATAGCACCACGAATATCATCCAAGAGAAACCGCCCTTGTCCCTCGGCCACCTGCACGTGCGTCCAGGGCGTGGATACGTTGGTGATCTCCCGATCGAATATGGTCAGACGCCCATCCTCGAACGTACCGCCCACCATCATGCCGCCCAAGCGATCGACAAGCGTACCGTCCACGTTCAGCTTTCCGTGGACCCCGCCGATCGATGTTACCCGCGTAGGGTCCACATTCGAGAGATCGACCGTACCCTTCGCCGTCCAGACGGCATCGGCGTCCCTCGCAGCGCGGCGATAGACCAACGGGTGCAGATGCACGTCGGCGCTACCCTTGAGCCCCAATCGATCCCACGCCCGGCGCACGTTCTCGGGGAAGACATCCCGCACCGGGGCAATCAACATCAATCCGCGGGTGTCGATGTCAAGGCGCCCCTCCTCCACGCCGCCATTGTTCGTGGCGTGAAAGCTGACCTCCACGTCGGCGTCGCCATAGGAAGCACGAATACCTGAGCCGGCTACGCCACTGCCATCCACGCGTACCTCCGCCGTGACGCGTTCGAACGGCAGCGGAAACCGCTCGTGCTGCACCGTCGCGTCTTTCAGGTGAGCGACCAGGTCAACATCGCGCCAAGGCTCCACATCATCCGAACCACGACGCACCGTGACGTCAACATCGAGGGGTGTTTGCACGCGCCACGTCTCCAGTAACGCACGGATGCCTTCCGGTACCGCGGCGCGAAGCGGGTCGTCGATCGTCAGATTGGTACACGCGACGCTAATAAAGTCCTCCGGCGCACCACCCTCACCTGCGAGTCCGGCGTTGACGGAGAGCCGCGCATCGTGATACCGCCCGGTGACGTTCTCCGCTTCGATTCGTCCGTTTCGCAGTCGTAGTGTGCCCCGCACGTCGCCTACGGGGATTGGTAATTCCTCGTTTGAGACGGACATGCCGTCGAGATCGATCGAGGTCTCGTAAGACAGCACACCATCGACGCGCTGGAAAGTCATGTCCACACCGAACGGACCGGCGGGATGAAACCGGGTCACCCACCGGCGAACCCTCTCAGGCAGTACACGCGTGACTGAATCCGTCAGTTCCATGCCGCGCCCCGCCAGAGAAAGAGACAGGTCCTGCATGGCACCCGACACGATTTGGGCGTTGCCGGAGAGCGTCACCCGTCCCCCGGCCATCACGCCCTCGAGCCCGCGGATTTCGAGCTTCGTCCCATCAACCCGGAGTTTGCCGTGCAGCTCGCGCGCCTGCACAGGAAATCCCCGGTACATGGCCGCCAGTTGCTCAAAGCCGACATCGGTCGACACATACCACTTTTTTGATTCTCCCTCCTCGCTGGCCTCGCGCCGCATGTGCACGGTCGCATCGATCCGACCCACCGGTGCGAAGAGCTCGTGAATGCGGCGGTAGCCCGGTGGGAGCGCGTCGATCAGCGCATCGTCGATGAGCACCTGCGCGCCCGAAATTGTTAGATCGACGGCCGCATGGCGGCGCGGCGCGGAAAGCCAACCCGTTGCGCCAATGAGCCCCTCACCGTGCCGACCACGCAGATCCCTGATAAACACGCCGTCCGGCGTGAAGTCCACGACACCCTCGAGGTGCTCCACGGGATACGGGAACTTCCGGTAGGTGGCCCCGACGTTCTTGGCGATCAGGCGAATGTTCTTGGTCTCCACGGGCGCATCTGCGCCCGCACGCTTCTCCACCTCCATCTCCAAATCCACGACGCCGCTGGGTTGAAAGTCCCGATAGAACTTCTTGATCGGCGCCCACCGCTGCACGAAGCGGTGGTGCGCGGGATGTGTAGCCAAATCGTTGACCGGCAACTCCAAGTTCTTTGCGTTCACCTGAACGCTGAAGTCCACATCGTCAAGAGAACTGATGTCTTCGACGGCACCCTTCATACTCAGCGTGACATCGCACTCACCGCCGTGAAAGGTCGCGTTGAATCGGGCGGCGATTCCCTGTGCGGTCAGTTTGATGTTTCCGAACACGCGCTTGAAGCGAAGGTAGCGCTCGTCGAGTGGCAGTCCAATCTCCTCGTCAGTAATGGGGATGGATAGAGTCGCATCTTCCAGCTCGACCGTAGCGGAACGGGGCTCCTCGCGAGCTGAGCCGCCGCTGAAATCGTAATCGATCGCCCTGACGGCACCCTTCAGGCCCAGCAGGTCCGACCACGCGCCGACCTCCGGATTTTGTGCATTGACGACAGTCATCACCGCTTCAAGTGACATCCAGGGTAACCCGCCGCTTATGTTGCGCAGGCGTCCCGACTGCACGTCCACCTGGGAGTGCCCCTGCGCACGTCGCGCCCCGCCGCCACGCCACACGATATCATAGAAACGAGGATCCGTTCCTGACGGCCGACCGCGCACCGTCAAGGTCTGCTCATCCACCACACGGTCACGATCGTTCTGTCGGTGAACGACCCGAACATGGGCATTGCGAAGTTCAATTGTCGGCAGCGAAAGCTCTTCGCTTCGTGTCTCGTCGGATCCCCATTTCAGCAAGTCCGTCAGGTTGGTGCTTCCGTCACTCGCCCGTCGAACGATCAGACAGGTGGGTTCGTCGGCGACGACAGTCCGGATGCGCAGCTTGCCGAGAACACCCCACAGGAGGTTTGCGTCGAGTTGTAGATCCTTGCAGGAAAAAACGACCTCGTCGGTATCACGACCGGCTCCCGGAATCGCTTGCCCGGCGTCACGTTTCGAATCCCGGACGATAACGTCGTAGAGTTGCACGCCCCCCAGCCAGGTGAAGTCGGCCGATCCGACGTGCACGCGTCCGTTGGTGAACTGCTGAATATAGGCTTCGGCCGTCGCGCGCACGTATTCCGGATTGGCGAAGCGCAAATAGAAAACGAGAACGACCAGTCCGATGGTCAGACCCAGAAACGCAACGACTCCCACGAGCCCCCGTTTCCAGTTGCTGCGCGGCACCGGCAAATGGCTATCGCTGTCGCTCAATGGCATCGTTCCCCGTGCAGTCATCACCCCTCCACCGCGACCAGGCAGTCACGACGAACCACGCGGCCATCATCTCCATCATCGGCGTGGCCCCCAAACGATACCTCACGCTTCCGACAAAAACGCCGTGCAAAAGGCTGAAGTAGATCGCCGGCAGCATCAGAAACACCACCACCGGCACGCCCCCACGTCCTCGCCGGAACAGCCACCAGACGACCCCCGCCACGGTACACGCATAAAGTGGAATCATCCACCCCGCCGACACCAGCCTCTCGAGCCAGGATTGATGTGTATCCATGTTGGGGAACGGATTCCAAACCCGCCCCAGCTTCACGAATGCGAGGCGCAGGATTCGACCCGGATCTTCGCGAATTGACGCGATCGACTCCCTCATGAAGAAACGGTTCCATTCAGATTCGCCAAGTCCCTGCACGGCAGCCATCTGTTTGATGTCTCCCAGATCGCTGCTCCCATCCGCCTGAGGGCCGACGCCGTCATACAGAGAAATCCCTCCGCGATTCGTCAACCAGCACCATTCTCCCGTGACCTCTCGGTTACGGATCGCCCAGGGACTTAAACCAAGAACAACGGTCGCCAACGCAAGGATAGCACCGGCGAATACCCGACGACCGCCCCGCTGACAAATGACGACAAACAAGAATAGCACGAGCACGAGTCCCAAGCTGGAAACACGTAAATACACAGTCAGACAGGCCGTCACACCGAGCCATATCCACCGTGTGAGCGTCCGGGCCGATCGATCGGCGGAGACCAAGGGCCACGCCACCCACCACAGCCCGACAAGGCTCGCCACGAAAAAAGTCTCCGTCAACAGCAGCGAGGACGTGAAGACCAGAAACGGATCCGCCGCCGCAAGCAGACCGGCCGTCATGCCCACGGCGCGCCCGAATATCGCGGCGCCGACACAGGCCACCAGGGCGGCGCCCAACGCCCCCACGATCCAGTGCACCGCCTTCGCGGCGACCACCCCATTGTCGAGCCCCACAAAGACCGAGAGAATGCCCACATAAAGCGGCATGCGCGTGGCGCGAAAGCCAAGTTCATCCCGTATCCCGGCACCGGCGTGGATGGATCCGGCAATCAGCCAGTACTGCTGCTCGTCCGGAAGCGAGAGCACCGCGGCATCGTTCGCGCGGTGCAGCGCGACCATTCCCCAGGCCACGCGAAAAACAAGGGCCATCATGAATACGGCAAGAAAACCGGCCGTGCCGAGGCGAGCCCTGATCGGTCGGTGATCCCCGGGAGAAACAGGTTCAGAATTGTTCGAGGCGCTCATACCCTGAGCAGGCAGGGATGCCTGCGGTACATCTGAAGGAAGGGTCGGCCCGGAATGGTCGGGGGTATTCACCGCTCCAGCGGACGCGCGCTCAGGTGAAGCACGCGGCGTGTGAGTGCCGTAATCTTGACACGATCGTCGATGCGGTGCCCGATGACCCAGATGGGGCCGAGCTGATCGCACAACACCGCCACCCTCTGACGATCGTGCGGCCCGATCTTCGAGTCGATCAGGAAATCCGACAGCTTCTTGGATCCCGGCGCGCCGAGCGGACAGAAGCGATCGCCGGGACGCCGCGTGCGCACCACGAGCGGTGGATGAATGGCCGCCAGATCAACGAATTCCTCCATCTTCTTGGTGTTTTTCCGCAGACGCGGAATGTCATCGCCGCAGACCTCTTCAATGGCGCAGTCGATCTCCAGCCGCCGCACCGGCAGCAGGGTGTGGCCCGGCATGTGAACGGCGATTTCCGAAGCGATATCCTCGCGCGGCTCGTCGGTGGGACGCGAGACGATAAGCTGATTGTAGCGCTTTTCGATGGTCATCCCGCCCGGCAATTGAATCTGTTTTCCGCTCGCCGGGTCGCTCATCAAATCCAGGGCCGAACTCAAATGCGCGAACGACAGATCCTGTTCTCCCAATCCGAAGGAACGATACGCCAGACGGATGATCTCCGTCTGCACGATCCGGCTTTTTTTGCCGAGCGCGTTCCCGTTAAGGGCCAGAACCTGGTCGTTACGTGAGATGATCAAGGTCTCGAAAGTCCGGTTGACCGTTTCCTTCAGGTACTCTTCGACCCATTGGGCCTGCTCGCCCAACCGGGTGAGCGCCTCCGAAACCTGCGGATTCACGAGCCTGCCGATCTCCGGAAGGATGGTGTGGCGAATGCGACTCCGCATGGAATCGCCGCTCTTGTTGGTCTCATCCTCACGGTAGGCCACGCCGATGTCCGCGAGGTAGCGCAAGATCGATTCCCGTGATGTTCGCAGGAGCGGGCGAATGATGCGGATATCACTGCCAGGCGACAGCGAGCGGACACGCGGAATGCCGCCAAGCCCCCGAAAACCGGTGCCGCGCAGAATACGGTGCAGAATGGTCTCCGCGTTGTCGTCGGCATGGTGTGCGACGGCCACGATTTTGGCATCCGCGTTCAGGCAGACACGCTTGAAGAAGGCATACCGCTCGCGCCGACCGACTTCCTCGACACCGGCATCCTCTTCTTCGGCAAGGGCGGCGATATCCCGGTTATCAATCGTGCAGGGCAGTGACATGCTATCCGTTGCGGCTTGCACGAAAGCCGCGTCTTCGTCCGCATCGGCCCCTCGTAACTGATGATTGAGATGCGCGACGTGCAGCCGAAGCTGCCAGCCGGCGTCCTGGTTCAGAGTGGCCAGCATGTGCAACAAGGCCATGGAGTCCGGGCCGCCTGAAACGCCGACCACAACGGGGTCGTCCCGCTTCAAGAGCCCTTCGGTCAGCAATTCCTGCGCGAGCGTTTTGATCATGTTAGACATCGCGGGCGGCGCCATCACCCGCCGCAATTCGAGGCCAGGCGCCCCACAGAACGCAGCAGATCTTCCTTCGACGCTTCTCGCATTCTACCCGCCACCCCGTACGATGTCAGCCGCCCATCGACGGCATAGAACACAATTCGATGGGATCCCACGAACCCGTGTCGGGCAGCGCTTTCACCGTCTCGAATTTATCATCCCGTATTCGCCATTTTGGCGATCGGCCACGATCGATGCTACCCCGCTACGAGATTCGCCACGTCGCCGATCGTCTCCGACAACGTCGGATGCGGGTGGATCGTCTTTTGCAAGTCATAGGCCACGGAGCCCATCTCCAGGGCGTGCACGCCCTCGGCAATCATCTCGCCGACGTGTACGCCGGCCAGCCCGATCCCGACGAGCCTATTCGAAGACTTCTCAAATATCAGCTTGGTCACGCCGTCGGTCCGACCCAGCGCCACCGCCCGGCCCGACGCGGACCAGGGCATCTTCTTGACTACAATGTCCATCTTCGCCGCCTTCGCCTCGGATTCAGTATACCCTGCCCACGCGATCTCCGGATCCGTGAAGACGACGGCGGGAATGGCACGCGGCTCGAATACTTCATTCTTGCCGGCCAGGATGTCCGCCACGACGTTTCCTTCGTGCTGGGCCTTGTGTGCCAGCATGGGATTTCCAATGACATCGCCGATCGCGAAAATCCGCGGGACAGTTGTCTTAAACTGCTTGTCAACTTTGATAAAACCGCGTTCGTCCACTTCTACGCCGGCCTTGTCCAGGCCCAGGTCGCGCGAATTCGGGTACCGCCCCACGGCCACGAGCACCTTGTCGAACTTCTTCGATTTCGGCGGGTTCTTGCCCTCAAAGGCCACCTCGATCGCGTCCTTCACCTCTTTCATACCCGTAACCTTGGTATCGAGGCAGATTTCCGCAAACTGCTCCTTCAATCGCTTTTTCAGAGGCCGAACGAGATCCGAATCCACGCCTGGCAGAAGGTCCGACAGCATCTCGACGACGGTGACCGACGAGCCGAATCCGGCAAACACCTGACCCAATTCCAGCCCGATGTAGCCGCCGCCGAGCACCAGCAATTTCTTGGGGATGTCTTCCAGTTCGAGTGCGGTGCGCGAGGTCAGCACGCGCGGCGAGTCGATCTGGATACCTTTCAGCTCGATCGAGCGCGACCCGGTCGCGATGATGGCGCGTCGAAACTTGATGCGCGCGACTTCGCCACCTTCGATGCCGACGGTTTTCCCGTCTTCAAAGGTGGCCTTTCCGGTCACACAATCCACTTTGTGTTTCTTCGCTACGATATCGAGACCGCCGGCGAGCTTGTTGACAACCTCGTTTTTCCATCCGCGAATGGCGTCCAAGTCGAACTTGGGGCTGCCGAAGTCTATACCCATCGCCTTGCTGCGCTCTGCGGTGTGGATGGTTTCGGCCATCGACAGGTAAGTCTTGGATGGGATACAGCCGCGATGAAGGCATACGCCGCCGAGCGACGGCATCATCTCGACGATCGTTGTCTGGATTCCGTGATCCGCCGCTCGAAACGCGGCATGATATCCGCCGGGACCGCCGCCCAACACGAGCAGGTCCGTCTCCTGCGTGAACTCACCAACGACCATTCGTGGGTCCCTTCAAACCAAAATGATAGATAACGAAAACCGCGTGACGCCCGCTGACCACTCGCAGACGACGAACGATTTAGCAATCCAAGAATCCCAAGTCGTCTGGTGGCATGGGCAAGCGGTAGCTTGCCCGTGCATTATCGAGAATGACACGGGCAAACGAATTTGCCCATGCCACCCTCTTTCGTCCCGCATGCCGACTGTGATTCATCGCTAGTCCAACAGGAACTTGGCCGGCGTCTCGAGGTAGCTAATCACCTCGCGCGTAAAGCGAGCGGCGTTGGCGCCATCCGTCGCCCGGTGATCGAACGACAAACTGAGCGGAAGCGTCAGGGCCTCGACCACTTCGCCGTTCTTGATGACCGCGGACTTACGTGAACGCCCCAACCCCAAGATGGCCACTTCCGGGTGGTTGATGATGGGTGTCGTAAACGTCCCCCCGAGCGCCCCAACGTTAGTGATCGTAAACGTCCCGCCGCGAAGCTCGTCAATGGTGAAATCGTTGGCGCGAATCTTGTCGGCGATGGCCCGGAGAGAGATACCAATCCCACGCAAGCTGAGATGATCCGCATGCGGCAGCACGGGTACGATGAGCCCGCGTTCCGTATCCACGGCGATGCCCATGCTGACGTATTCCTTGTAGATTATCTCCTGCGACTCTTCGTCGAAGCTGGCGTTGAACATCGGATACTTGCGGAGCGCTATACACAGCGCCCGGACCATAAAGGTCATGGCCGTCAGCTTCGGATCACCGCCGGTCACCTCGTTCAGTTCACGGCGCATACGATCCAGTTCGGTGATGTCCGCCTCGTCGCAGTGCGTCACGTGCGGAATCGTGTGGGCCGATTTGGACATCTGCCGCGCGATGGTCTTGCGAATCTGACTGAGCGGAACGCGGCGGATGGAGCCCCAGTTGTCGGTGTCGTGCTTGCCTTCTGGAATCGGTGCGATCGGGGCGGCTGGTTGCCCCACACGCTTTGGAGGCGACGGAGCACGTGCTGACGGCGCCGCGGCCTCGATGCTGCCACCCGACGCGTGCGTCTCGAGATCCGCCTTGACGATCCGCCCTCCGGGTCCCGACCCCTGCACGGTGGCAAGGTCGATCCCCATCTCGCGGGCGAGCTTCCGCACCACCGGAGCGGCCGAAACGGTGGCGTTGCCACCCCCCACGTTCGCCGGCGGGGCCTGTTTTTCGGCGACGGCGGCCTTTGCCGCGGTGGCCGTCCCGCCGCCCGAAGCGGCCGCAACCGCTGCCGTAGCCTTGGGTGGTGCAGTCGCGCCGTCACCGTCATCAAAGGTCACGATCACGTCACCGACATTGATGGTCTGCCCTTCCTGCACGTGGACCTTTTGCGCCACCCCGCGATAAGGCGAGGGGATTTCGACGGCCGCCTTGTCCGTCTCCACCTCCATCAGGTATTGGTCCTCCGCAATATCGTCGCCGTCCTTGATCAGGACACGGATGATCTGCGCCTCGGTGATGCCCTCGCCGAGATCGGGCAACAAAAACTCCCTGGCCATGGATCTGCTCCAATCGATGCAAACTCAGCCTTGTGCCGCCCATCGTTCACAAACCCTTCGTGAATGCCCTTGGGCGACCACCCGTCGTCAACACTGAAATTCCAACACCTCACGCGCCGCATGGGCGATGCGGTCGGCGTTCGGAAGAAACGCCCGCTCCCGCGCAAAGTAAGGAAATTGCACATCATATCCGGTCAGACGCCGTACCGGCGCCTCCAATTCCGTGAGCGCGTTTTCCACAATCCGCGCCACAACCTCGGCGCCGATACCACAGCGCCGCGGTCCTTCGTGGATCACCACCGCCCGCCCGGTCTTCGCCACGGAATTCACGATGGTTTCCGTATCCATCGGTGAAACGGTTAACAGATCGACTACCTCTGCGGACACCCCATCGACCTCCGTCAAATCGTCGGCGGCCTCGAGGGTCGGTCGCATCATGGCGCCGTACGCAATCAGGGTAATATCAGACCCCTCGCGTACCACCTGCGCCTTGCCCAGCGGCATAGTCTCCGGCGCTTCGGGCACTTCCTCCTTGAAGGCCCGATAGACGGCCTTGGGCTCGAAGAAAATCACCGGGTCGGGGTGACGGATCGACTCGAGCAAGAGCGCCCGGGCGTTGCGCGGCGTCGACGGTATGACCATGTGGAGACCCGGCGTGTGCGCGTAGTACGCCTCGCGGCTTTCGCTGTGATGCTCGACGGCGCGAATGCCGCCGCCGTACGGCATGCGAACGACGAGCGGCATACCATAGCGGCCACGGGTGCGGTTGCGAAACCGTGACACGTGCTGTTCGACCTGATGAAAGGCCTGATACGCAAATCCGGAAAACTGCATCTCGGCGACCGGCTTGAGGCCGTAGAGTGCCATACCGACGGCACCTCCCACGATGGCGCCTTCGGCCAACGGCGTATCGATGACGCGCCGATCGCCGTAGCGTTTGAGCAGGTTGGCGGTGACGCGAAACACGCCCTCGTCCACGCCGATATCCTGCCCAAGGAGCACGACGCTGTCGTCCTCGCGAAGGGCGTCATCCATCGCGAGGTTCAGCGCCGAGACCATGTTCATCAGTGCCATCGACTTCTCCTGCCGGTCGTCGTTCGTTGGACTGCGCGACGACTCTGTCCGAAACGACACCGGACTTGCAGCCGGCGCTCCCCAATTTGCATTCATGCCTAATGTCCCAGCCCGATACCTTCTCGCACCAGTGCCGCCTTGAATTCGTCGCGTTGATCGACCAGATCCTTCGGCAACTCGGCATACATGTAGTCAAAGCAGTCGAGCGGATCAACATCACGACCGGCCTCATAGCGCTCCACGCCCGCGGCCACCTCCGACAGCACCTCGCGCTCGATTTCCTCCATGAGCTTCTGATCCAGAATACCCCTTTGGGTCAGGTATCGCTCGTAGCGAGGAATGGGATCCAGCTTCTCCCATTTCTCGACCTCTTCCCGATCACGGTACTTCGTCGGATCGTCAGCGGTCGTGTGCACGCTGAGCCGGTAGGTAACGGCCTCGATCAACGACGGGCCGCCGTCCGACTTGGCACGGTCGACCGCTTCCTTCGTGCCGACGTAGACCGCGAGCGGGTCGTTACCATCGAGTTGCAAACCGTCGAACCCATAGGCCAACGCCTTTTGGGCGATCGTCTCGGACGCCGTTTGCGCCTCGCGGGGTACCGAAATCGCCCACTGATTGTTCTGAATGAAAAAAATCACCGGCAAATGGTACACACCGGCGAAGTTCATGGCCTCGTGAAAATCCCCTTCGCTGGTGCCGCCGTCACCGCAATAGCAAAGCACGGCGTGATTGTCGCCGCGAATCTTCATGGCCCAGGCGATTCCCATCGCATGAACCGTCTGCGACCCGATCGGGACGGCAATAGGGAGGTCGTTTACATCCTCCGGCGGTCGGCATCCTTCTTCGTAACCACCCCAGAATCGCAGCACGGTTTCCAGCGGCCAGCCACGGTGATAGAAGGAGCCGGGTTCGCGAAATGCAGCGACCACCCAGTCGTCCTTGTCCATGACGATGGTCGACGCGCAATGGGCGGCTTCCTGACCACGGCAAGGTCCGTACGTGCCGATTCTCCCCTGCCGCTGCATGTTGATGCACCGCTCATCCAGCCGACGGGCGGTCACCATCAGGCGGTAGATGTAAAGCGACTTGTCAGCGTCCAGGTTCGGATCGAGGGCCTCGTCCAGTTTCCCGTTTCCAGTGAGAATGGAAAGGTACTCGACCTTGGGTTTTATCTTGATTTCCTTTCGCGGCACGCCTGTATCAACTCCCCGGCCGACGGTCCACGTGTCATTTTATCCGCCCGCTGGACCGGTCGGCCGGCGCAGCGACGTCCCCAATCTGCCGAATTGGCGAATGGCCATTGTACACAGATCGCCCCCCGTGTGTAGGCGCGCAAAGCAGCCTCAGGTACCCGGGAACGTGGCGTCCTGGGCGGAATCCAGGCTGATTCAGTGGACCTGCTCTGAAAACGAACGCTTTGTTTCGAAGTCGGGTTCGCGAGCGTCTTAGATCCGCAAGAACGAAAACCACACGCGGCAGGCAGTAGGCGACCGGCCACAGGCTCAGCGACGCCGGCATGCTGTCCTCCGAACGGTGGAATCTCTCCACGAGCACAAGGCTGATGGGGGCGTAGCCCGGCACGCGCACGAGAGACGTGGTCGCGATTTCGGCCATCGACAATGCGACTAAGACGGGCACCTTAACGATTCACTGGATCCCCACCTTTATCGTAGACAAGGCGCGGATGATCCTCGAGACGCAATCACGCCGGCGATCATCGATAAGGTCAGCGCCACGACAATATCTCAAATGCCATTCTCATCCGACATCCAGCGACGAGGTGAGGTGACGTTTGTCAGTACGGGCGGACTGTTTGCCTAGGCACTCCACAGTAATGGTTACATATTCATTGCCGCAATCGACCCAACTGGCGCGCACTTAATTCCCATTGGCAATGCAGGACTGGATTCGGGCACACAGTTGTGGCGTACATCCCGAAGCCCGGCGCATTCGCCTTACTTCTCGTGATTCTAAGCGGTATGGAAGCAAGGCGAATGGGATTGATTGGTGAATTCTATTGACCGGTCCGGTAATCTGTTGTATGCTTAATGGTGCTACTCGCAAGTCGGCATCCGCTGCCTTCGTACGTGTGCCGCCGGGCGCAATGCCCGATTCTGATGGGGGTGAACCATGGCAAGAAACAGAGCTACGATGTTAATGGGCGTCTTCGCCCTGCTGCTCGCGCCGCAGGCGATGGCAGGCATGCTGATCGGATCGACTCGTGATGCGATCTACGATATCGATCCGGCCACGGGCGTCGCGAGCAACCCGCGCACATTGGACAGTCCCGCTTACGCGATTGAATTCGTGGATGGCGTGCTTTACGGCACGTCCGGTGCAATCCTCAGCACGATCGATGTCGCGAGTGGCGAAGCCCATACTGTCGGTGCGATGACGGGATTCGACCCCTTGGAGGGGATTCTGGACCTCAGTTGGAATCCACAAACAGACACGCTGTTTGCGTTGGCACACCTGGGGGGCACATCGCTTGATCGACTGTACACCATCGACACGTCTTCGCTCGCCGCCACGCTGATTGGAGATCTAGATCAAGTGGAGTTCACAACTGTTGCCTTCGACGCTTCCGGTGCGCTGTACGCGATGAGCCCGGTTATCGGCGTCCTCAGCTTGATCGACCCAACGACGGCGGCGACGCTCACCTCGACTAACCTCCCGGCGGATATCCAGCCGGCCAAGATGGTCTTTGCAGATATGAACCGACCGATAGTCAGCGCATGGATCGATGATGACGCCGGCTTCATGTTTGATCTGAACCTGAGCGACGGCACTTTATCGGCTATCGGGAGAACGGGATTGGATGTGAGTCTTACGAGCCTTGCTTACATCCCGGAGCCCGGCTCGCTCGTCTTGCTTCTCGTGGGTTTGGGCGGTACTGGGGCGCGGCGGATGAGAATAATGGTGAATTCTATTGACCGGTCCGGTAATCTGTTGTGTGCTTAATGGTGCTACTGGCAAGTCGGCATCCGCTGCCTTCGTACGTGTGCGGCCGGGCGCAATGCCCGATTCTGATGGGGGTGAACCATGGCAAGAAAAAAGGCTACGATGTTAATGGGCGTCGTGGTGCTGCTGCTCGCGCCGCAGGCGATGGCGGGCATGCTGATCGGATCGACACTCGATGCGATCTACGACATTGACCAGACTACCGGTGTCGCAAGCAATCCTCGCAGCCTGGGCAGTCGGGCACTCGCGATCGAATTCGCTGATGGAATTCTCTATGGGGCGGCGGGCAGGGA
>Ga0210111_1000226_pt1 | contig 15220 bp, 1 predicted proteins | sample China_Galinas_PW_6_FD_185520 | JGI IMG/M metagenome (GOLD analysis project Ga0210111, IMG submission 185520) | Wetland microbial communities from San Francisco Bay, California, USA, that impact long-term carbon sequestration - China_Galinas_PWC_D2... | ecosystem: Environmental > Aquatic > Marine... | reverse complement strand
CGATCCTGGCCGGCATCTGGTCCGACGTGTTGGGCGTGGAGGAGGTGGGGGTCCACGACAACTTCTTCGAGCTCGGTGGGGATTCCATCCTGAGCATCCAGATCGTGTCGCGCGCCCGACAGGCGGGCGTACACGTGACGCCCAAGGACCTCTTCGATCACCAGACGGTGGCGAAGTTGGCTTCGGCGGCGCGTGAGGAATCGGCTGTCACGGCGGAACAGGATGCGGTCGTCGGGGATGTACCGCTGACACCCATCCAGCACCGGTTCTTCGGGCAGGACCTTGCAGACAAACACCACCACAACCAGACGATGCTGCTGGAGGTGCGTCAGGGTACGGACGCACAGGTCCTGGAAGAGGCGCTGACCCATGTGGTGGCGCACCACGACGCCCTGCGCGCGCGGTTCGTACAGGACAACTCAGGCTGGCACCAGGAGTTTGCCGCCCCGGACACGGTCACACTGGAAAGAATCGACGTGTCGGAGGAATCCGATTCGACCGCGGCGATCACGTCCCATGCCACGCGCTTGCAGGGCAGTCTTGATCTGTCCGACGGCCCGTTGCTTCGCGCCGCGCTGTTTGAGCTTGGTGACAACGGGCTGCCGCGTTTGCTGCTGGTGGCGCACCACCTGGTGATCGACGGGGTATCGTGGCGGATCCTGCTGGAGGACCTGGGCAGCGCGTGTAAGCAATTGACCGCCGGCGTCCCAGTGACACTACCGCCCAAGACGACATCGCTGCGTCAATGGTCGCAAGGTCTAATCGAGCATGCCCGATCGGAAGCGGTGGCATCGGAACGAGATTACTGGTTGGCCGGCAAAGACGATATGTCACGGCTTCCGCTGGATCACGACGCGGGACAATCAGGCGCCAACACGTTCGGCCACGCACACACGGTGACGGAATCGCTGACCGTGGAGGAGACGCGGGCGCTGCTGCAGGACGTGCCCGGCGCGTACAACACGCAGATCAACGACGTGCTGCTGACCGCGGTGGCGCGTGCGTTTCGGGATTGGACGGGGCAGAACAAGCTGTTGTTGGATCTCGAGGGTCACGGGCGGGAGGCGGTGGTACCGGGTGTGGATCTGTCGCGGACGGTGGGGTGGTTTACGAGCGTGAGCCCCATCCGACTGGAGACGAACAGTGATGACGCGGCAACCGCGCTGAAGTCGATCAAGGAGCAGTTGCGCGCCCTTCCTCACGGCGGCGTACACTACGGCGTATTGCGGTATCTCACCGCCGGTAACGAGTCGTGGCCGTCGGCGGAGGTGGGCTTCAATTATCTGGGCCAGTTCGACCAGGTGATCGGCGCGTCGGCGTTGTTCGGGCCGGCGGGCGAATCGAGCGGACCTTCGAGCAGTCCGCGGAATCGCCGCGATCACCTGCTGGACATTAACGGTCTGGTGCATGAGGGTCGGCTGCGGTTGCACTGGACCTTCAGCGGCAAGCTGCACGAGCGATCGACGGTCGACTCGTTGGCGCAGAAATGCATAGGTGTGTTGCGTGACTTGATCGCGCATTGCACGTCGCCGGAGGCGGGGGGGCGCACGCCATCGGATTATCCGCTGGCGACGCTGGATCAGGCGACGGTGGATCGGCTGTCGGCGCAGTATCCGGTGGAGGACATCTACGGCCTGTCGCCGCTGCAGGAGGGCATGCTGTTCCATTCCCTGGCCGAACCCAAGGCCGGGGTCTACGTCACGCAATTCGGGTTTGCGCTGCGGGGCGACGTCGATCTGGAGGCCTTCCGAAAGGCATGGACGTATGTCGTCCAGCGCCATGCGGTGTTACGCACGGCATTCGTGTGGCAAGGTGTGGAGCGGATGCAGCAGGTTGTGTGCCGTGATGTCACGCTGCCGTGGATCGAACACGACTGGCGCGATCTACCTGGCGACGAAAGGCAACGGCGGTTGTCTGGGTATTACGAGGATGATCTTCGTGCGGGCTTCGACCTGTCACAGGCTCCACTCATGCGGCTGGCAGTCTTCCGTCTTTCGGAACAGGAATACACGGTTGTGTGGACGCATCACCACGTCTTGTCCGACGGCTGGTCGATGCCGATTCTGCTGAAGGAGGTGTTTCAACTATTCCGCGCGTTTGGCCGCCAAACCGACACTTCGTTGTGTCCGCCGCGTGCGTACCGTGACTTTATCGAGTGGCTGCAACGGCAAGACCGCGAGGCGGCCGCCGCGTACTGGCGTGACGCGCTAGGTGGCTTTCGCACGCCGACCCGCCTGGGTGTGGACCGCACCGCGGAGCGGATGGCGGTGGACGGTCACCAACTGGAAGAGCAGTGGCTGGAACTCTCGCCGGAGGATACGGCCGCCTTGCAGGCATTTGTGAGACGCCATCGCCTGACGATGAATACGATGGTCCAGGCCGCGTGGGCGTTTCTCCTGGCACGATACAGCGGCGAGTCGGACGTTTTGTTCGGTACCACGGTATCCGGTCGTCCGGCGGATCTGCCGGGCGTGGAAGAGGTGATCGGCCTGTTCATGAATACGCTTCCGGTGCGTCTGCAAATTCCGCCGGATCGGAACGTGCTTTCGTGGCTGGGAGACCTGCAGCAGCAACAGTCGGAGCTTCGCCAGTACGAGTTCAGTTCGCTCGTCGATGTGCACGGATGGAGTGACGTACCGCGTGGAACGCCACTTTTCGAGACGACTTTGGTATTCGAGAATTATCCACTCGATTCTTCCTTGGCCTCTTCGGCCGAATCGGTTGGCGTTGGTGCCAATCGGTACGTTTCCCATACCAATTCCGCGTTGCACGTGCGCGCACTGCCGGGCAAGCGACTTTTTCTCCGTATCGTGCACGATCGCCGGCGCTTCGACAACAAAACGGTCGTCCACATGCTGGAGCAATTCGCGCACGTTCTCCGGCAATTTGCGGATAATCCGGAAGCCAGTCTCAACCAACTGTCCTTGGTGACGCCCGCCGTGTCGACCGTGCTTCCGGACCCGAGAGAACAACTGAGCACGGGCACAGACCGCCTGATGATGGATATGATCAGCGAGTGGGCGGCGAAAACGCCGGAGCGCGATTCGGTATGCCAGGGCGATCGGCAATGGACTTACGCAGAACTTACGAGGCGCAGCCACTCGCTCGCGTGCCGATTGCTCTCTGAGGGGCTTGCCCATGGAGACGTCGTGGCGGTTAGCGGTGAACCCAGCTTTGGGCTCGTCGCAAGCATGCTGGGCGTTCTGTCCAGTGGCGGCGTGCTTCTCACTCTCGATCCCCAACTCCCGAGCGCACGGCAACAAGTTATGATAAAGGAGGGCGGTGCGACACGTCTGGTGCGGGTCGGCGGGGATGCGTCCAGCGGCGGCGCGGACGCGGCGCGAGCGTTCTCCCTGCCGACAATCGAAGTCGATCCGAGTAGTGGATCGGCCGTGGGACAGACCGCGCGGGACGTAAAGCTCCCTCGATTGGACGTTGACGCCGCAGCGTATCTCTTTTTCACTTCCGGCACGCTGGGGGTGCCGAAGGGGGTACTGGGCGTCCACAAGAGCCTGGCTCATTTTCTGGAATGGCAGCGCGACACATTCGAAGTGGGACCGGGCGATCGATGCGCACAGCTTACCGCCTTGTCATTTGACGTGGTGCTTCGCGATGTGTTTCTGCCGCTTGTCAGCGGTGCAACATTGGTGCTGCCGGAGCCGGGCGACAAGGAGAGCGCAGCACGGCTACTGGCATGGCTCAAGCGCGATGCCGTGACGCTTCTTCATGCCGTCCCGACACTTGCCCAATTCTGGCTGGAAGGCGCATCGAAAGGGCTGTTACTGCCTGACGTCCGTCGCGCCTTCTTCGCCGGCGAACCGTTGACGGACACGCTGGTCAATCGATGGCGGAGACTGTGCCCTTCGTGCAAAGTCGTCAATCTCTATGGCCCGACGGAAACGACCTTGGCCAAGTGCTATTACGAGGTACCGGACGTTCCGACGCCGGGTGTTCAACCCGTGGGAAGGCCCATGCCTTCGACCCAGGCACTGGTGCTCAACGAACACGGCTGCCTGTGTGGTGTGGGTGAGGCCGGCGAGATTGTCATTCGCACGCGCTACCGCACAAAGGGTTATCTGAACGCGAATGAGAGCGACGCACGGCGTTTCTATCAGAATCCGTTTCGCGATGACCCTGACGATCTTCTCTATCGCACCGGCGACGGCGGGCGTTATGCGATCGATGGCACGTTGGAGATCCTTGGTCGTGTGGACCATCAGGTCAAGGTGCGGGGTGTTCGCGTCGAGCCGGCCGAAATCACAGCGGTCCTGTCGAACCATCCGGACGTGCGCTCGTGTGTCGTAACCTCATCCAAGGACAAAGACGAACGGGTCTTCCTTATCGCTTATGTCGTGCCGCAAGGTGCCGATGGTGTCGAGCGCGAAGCGCTTGTCGGCTACCTGCGCGACCGATTACCGTTGGCGATGGTGCCCACTGCGTTCGTGATTCTGGATTCGTTGCCCCGACTGCCAAACGGCAAAGTCGATCGCCGCGCATTACCGCCTCCGGAACTCGACGCGATATCGGATGAACGGTCTTACGCGGCGCCGCGAACGCCCATGGAAAAAACGCTTGCCGAAATATGGGTGTCGGTCCTGGGCGTAGGTCGCGTGGGTATTCATGACGAGTTCTTCGCACTCGGTGGGCATTCACTGCGGGCGATGCAGGTCGTTTCGCGTATTCGCGATGCGCTTTCGGTTGAGCTGCCTATTCGTGACCTGTTCGAGAACACCACCATCGCCTCACTGTCCGTGTGTATCACCGAAGCACAGGCATCGGGAATTCGTGGCGCCGAAATGGACGACATGATCCGGGAGATTCAAAATCTGTCCGAGGAGGAACTGAAGGCCATTATCGAGGCGGAATCGGAGTCAGGATCTGACGCATGACACGGATCGGAAAGGACATCGCGAATCTGACGCCGCAGCAACGGGCTGTGCTCGAGATGAAACTCAAGCAGCAGCGCGCCAAGGCTGCGCCGCAGGCGCCCATTGGTCGGCGCGAGAATCAGGATGTCCATCCACTTTCCTTTTCTCAACAGAGATTGTGGTTTATCGATCAACTGCAGCCCGGTGAATCGGCGTACCACATTTCGAGGGCGTTACGCCTCAAGGGCCGGCTGGATATCGACGCCCTGCGCCGTGCCTTCGAAACGATCGTCTCTCGACATGAAGTACTTCGTGCGTGCTTTATCAACGATCAGGGGCAACCCGTGCAGCAGATCAGACCGGTTGAGGCGTTCCCGCTACCGGTGACGGATTGTACCGCAACCGATTCGCAAGACGCCTTGGCCGCGGCCCGTCGTGCGGTGACCGAAGAAATCCATGAGCCTTTTGACCTTTCGACGGGGCCGCTGCTACGTGCGGCGCTCATGCGGCTGGACGGATCGGATCACGTGTTGGCCATCGTGATGCACCACGTCGTGTCCGACGGTTGGTCCAACGGCCTGCTCACGCGTGAATTGAGTGCGCTCTATAACGCCTATGCGCAGGGGCAGACCGCGCCGCTCGAGGACTTGCCTCTGCAATACGCGGACTTCGCGGCGTGGCAACGCGACTGGCTGACGGGCGCGAATATCGAGCGGTTGCTCGACTATTGGCGCGGCAAGCTCGAAGGCCTGTCGGTCCTGGAACTGCCCACGGACCATCCGCGCCCGCCCATGCAGAGCACGCGCGGTGCCAGTGAGAGCCACACCTTTCCGCGCGACCTGTGCGACGGACTGAACGACCTCTGTGGTCGGCTGGGCGTCACCGCCTTCATGGTTCTTCTGGGTGCTTTCAAAGTCCTGCTGATGCGTTATTCACGCAACGCAGATATCGCGGTGGCGATCCCGGTGGCCGGGCGCACGCGCAGCGAGCTGGAAGACCTGATAGGCCTGTTTACGAACACCGTCATTATGCGCACCGCTTTGCATGGCGACCCGACATTCCGGGAACTTATGCGCCGGCTGCAGGAGGTATCCCTGGGGGCCTATGCACATCAGGACATGCCCTTCGACAAACTCGTGGACGAGCTGCGCCCCGAGCGAAGCCTCAGCCATGGACCGCTCGCGTCGGTCATGCTCGCGTATCAGAACATCCCGGCGCGTTCGCTGGAACTGCACAACCTGTCGTGGATGCCGTTCGAATTCGAGAAGCGCTCCGCACGATACGACCTGCTGCTGTTTGTGAGCGAGACGTCGCGCGGATTGGTGGCGTCGATGGAATACAACATCGATCTGTTCGACCAATCGACCATCGCACGCATGTTCCGCCATCTCGAGGTTCTTCTGCGCGGCATCGTGGCCGATCCGGATCGACCCCTCTCCCGCCTTCCGATGCTCACCACATCCGAGGAGGAGCAGCTCGCGGCGTGGAATCGTACGGAGACCGAGTACCCGCAGGACCGAGCCATACACCATTTGTTCGAAGCCCAGGCGAAGAGAACACCGGACGCCGTCGCCGCCCGCCACCATGGCGAAACGCTGTCCTATCGCGAACTCGATCGGCGAGCAAATCAACTTGCGAACCATTTGAGAAAAGGCGGGGTGGGCCCCGACGTCCTCGTTGGCATCTGTGCCGAACGATCCTTGAAGATGATTATCGGTGTATTGGGAATCCTGAAGGCCGGCGGTGCCTACGTGCCGCTGGACCCGGCGTATCCCGCCGAGCGTCTTGCGTTCATCTTGTCCGACGCGAAGGTGGACGTGCTCCTGACGCAGGCTAGTTTTGTGGATCGGTTGCCGGATCATGCCGCCAAGACCGTCCTGTTGGATCTAGATTGGCAGAACATCGCGCACGAGAGCGTGGAAAAACCGGCTTGCAACGTGGGCGCCGACCATCTGGCCTACGTGATTTACACCTCGGGCTCGACCGGGCAGCCGAAAGGTGTGGCCATCTGCCATCGTAACACTGTGACACTTGTTTCGTGGGCACAGTCGGTCTACAGCGCGGACGATTTGCGCGGCGTTTTATTCTCGACGTCCATCTGCTTTGACCTATCCGTTTTTGAACTCTTTGTCACGCTGAGCGCTGGCGGTTGTGTGATCGTTGTGGAAAACGCGTTGGCGCTGCGCGATACGCAGGGTGTGACGTTGATCAACACGGTACCGTCGGCGATGACGGAGCTGTTGCGAGAGGGTGATGTTCCGGCATCGGTGCGGGCCGTGAATTTGGCCGGCGAACCGCTGAGTGCGACGCTGGCCGATGCAGTTTACGAGGCCGGTGTCTGTCGCGTGTATGACCTCTACGGACCGTCGGAGGGGACGACCTACTCGACGTTCGCCCTGCGGGAGAAGGGTGGCCGCGAAACCATTGGGCGCCCGATCGCCAATACGTTTGCCTACGTGCTGGATGAACACCGCAATCCGGTGCCCATCGGGATTCCCGGCGAACTGTATGTCGGCGGCGCGGGGGTCGCGCGCGGGTATCTGGATCGGCCGGCGCTCACCGCAGAGCGATTCGTCGATGACCCGTTCTGCGGCAAGCCGGGCGCCGTGATGTACAAGACCGGTGATCAAGCCCGCTTTCTTGGCGACGGCAACCTCGAATTCCAGGGGCGCCTGGATTTCCAGGTCAAGATACGAGGATTCCGCATCGAACTCGGCGAGATTGAGTGTGTCCTGCGCTCCCATGCAACCGTCCAGGACTGTGTGGTCATCGCACGGGAGGATGTGCCCGGCGACAAGCGGCTCGTCGCGTATATGGTGCCCGAGCAAGGCGGTACTTGCGATGGCCGCATTCTCCGGGATTACTTACGCGAGAAGTTGCCGGACTATATGGTGCCTGGACAGTACGTGCCGATGGCGGCGTTGCCGCAAACGCCCAACGGCAAGGTCGACCGCAAGAGTCTACCTCGCCCGGAGAGAGTCTCATCGACACCCACGGACGATGAACCGCAAACCGCCATCGAGGAGATGCTGTGTGCGATATGGTCGGACGTTCTGGGCGTCGAATCGGTGGGCATTCACGAAGACTTCTTTGATTTGGGCGGGCATTCGCTTCTCGCCACCAAGGTCATCTCGCGCGTCCGCAGCGCCTTTGACATAGAGATTCCGCTCCGCGCGTTGTTTGAAACGCCGACGGTCGCCGGGCTGGCAGGTTACATTGCGGGGCACCGGGCAGAGGATAGACCGGCGCCGCTGCCGGACGTCGAGCGCGCCGCACCTGCGGAGAGCTACCCGCTGTCCCTGGCACAGCAGCGCATGTGGTTTGTCAGCCAATTCAACCCTGAGAAACCGCAATACCATCTGGCGTCCGCGGTCCGGCTTCGAGGACGGCTCGATGTCACCGTGCTGGAAAGGAGTATCGAGGAAATCGTACGACGGCATGAAGTCCTTCGCGCATACTTTCCCACCGTGGAAGGTAAGGCGCAGCAACGAATCGGCGCGGCGGATCGGATTCTGCTGAATCGCATAGATCTGGGCCGTCTGCCGGTCGCGGATCGCGAGGAGTCATGCCGGCGGCACTTGAGCGAAGAGAGAGGCAGGCCGTTTGACCTGGAAAACGGCCCGCTGTTTCGGACCGCCTTGATTCGCATGGATAATGATGAGCATGTCCTTGTGGTCACGATGCATCACATCATCTCGGACGGCGCGTCGTTGGGTATCCTGTCGCGCGAGTTCACGGAACTGTACACCGCGTTCCATGCGGGGCAACCGTCGCCGCTGGACGAATTGCCGATCCAGTATGTCGATTTCGCCTGCTGGGAGCGTGATCGCTTTCAAGGTGAGACCCTGGATGCCCAGGCTGCGTATTGGAAGCAACAACTCGAAGATCTGACGACACTGACGCTTCCCACCGACCACACCCGCCCACCGATTCAGACGTTTCGCGGGGCGCGCACGTCGGCGCCGGTGTCCTCGGCGGCGTCTGCAAGAATCAAAGCTCTCAGCCGCGAAGTCGGTGCCACGCCCTACATGATCCTGCTCGCGGCGTTCAAGGTGCTGCTGAAGTGCTACTGCGGACAGACGGATATTGTGGTGGGCACACCGACCGCCGGGCGCGAGCATCGCCAACTGGAAGGACTGATCGGCTTCTTCGTCAACACGCTCGTGTTGCGCACCGATCTGGCGGGCGACCCGACGTTTCGAGAATTGTTAACCCGCGTCAAGAACGTGGTGCTCGACGGCCATGTTCACCAGCAGCTTCCCTTCGACAAACTCGTCGACCTGCTGCAAACCGACCGGGACCCGAGTCGAAATCCGCTCTTCCAGGTCAGCTTTGCGATGCAGACGCTATCGGAGCGGGGCACGGAGTTGCCGGAGCTCTCCGCCAAGAGTGAACCGCTCGGGAACGACACGACGCGCTTCGATCTGGAACTTCACGTGGTCGAAGTGGGGGGCAGGCACCACGTGTCGTGCGTGTATGCGAAGGACCTGTTCGAAGGCGGCACCGTGGATCGTGTGCTGCGGCATTTTCAAACGCTGCTGGAGCGATTGCTCGATGATCCCGACGCGCACCTTTCGAAGGTGGATTGTCTGGGCGAGGATGAGCGGAGGGATTTGCTGTATGCACGCAACACGACGGAATGCGACTACCCCCGCCACCGATGCGTACATGACCTCTTTCAAGGTTGTGCCGCGAAGTATCCTGAGCGTACGGCCGTAGTTGATGATCGTGAATCCCTGACGTACGGCCAATTGAACCGCCGCGCGAATCAACTCAGTGTCCACCTGCAATCCCTGGGCGTCGGCCCGGATTGTCCGGTTGGCATACTATTGGATCGAGGCAGTCTGCTCATCCTCGCACAATTGGGTGTGCTCAAGGCCGGTGGCGCGTACGTGCCGCTCGACTCGCAGTACCCTGAGGATAGACTCGCGTTCATGCTGGAAGACGCCGGGGCGAGCGCGCTTCTGACCTGCGAGGCGTTGAAAGCACGCGTACCCGCAGACCCGACACGAACCACGATTTGCCTGGATGCGGATTGGCCGGCCATCGGCAAGCTCCCTGCCGAGGACCCCAGGCCGCGCGCCGCACCGCAGGATCTGGCATATGTCATCTACACCTCCGGCTCAACGGGGCGGCCCAAGGGCGTGGCGATTCAACACGATGGTCTGATGAACTTGGTGACGTGGCACCAGCGCACCTACCGCGTAAGTCCCGAAGACCGTGCGACGCTGGTTGCCTCTCCGGCTTTTGATGCATCCGTGTGGGAGACATGGCCCTACCTTGCCGCCGGCGCGAGTCTCCATGTGCCCGGTGATCAGCCTCGCGGCGAGCCTGCGCAGCTTGTGCCATGGCTTGCCGACCAGAAGATCACGATTTGTTTCCTTCCCACGCCGCTGGCGGAGGCCATGCTCAGAGATGCACAATGGCCGGCAGGATTGGCACTGCGGGTTCTGTTGATCGGTGGTGACGTACTGCATGCCGCGCCGCAGGAGCCGTTGCCGTTTCAATTGGTCAATCACTACGGTCCCACGGAATCGACTGTCGTGGCGACTTGTTGTCCTGTGAAGCACGGTACGCCGGGACGGCCGCCGATCGGCCGACCGATCGCCAACACGCAGGTCTATCTGCTCGATGAGCACATGAATCCCGTTCCGCCGGGTGCGGTGGGTGAGATTTGTATTGGTGGGGCGAGTCTTGCCCGAGGGTATCACGGCCGGCCCGACCTCACGGCGGAACGCTTCGTCGTGAGTCCCTTCGATGACACCGGCGCTGCGCGACTATACCGAACCGGCGATACGGCACGCTATCGGGCGGATGGGGAGATCGAATTTCTCGGAAGGCTGGACCACCAGGTCAAGGTTCGCGGCTATCGTATCGAACTTGGCGAGATCGAAACCGTGCTCCGGCAGCATCCGTCGGTGGCGGAGGCAGTTGTACTGGCCCAAGCGGACGAAAACGACCGGCAGCGTCTGGTGGCGTACGTCGTGTGCCGGGACGGCGACTCCGAGGTGGATCGTTTCACTGGATTCCTGAGGGACCGACTTCCGGAATACATGGTACCGACTGCAATCGTTTTTCTGGATTCACTGCCTCTCACCTCGCGCGGCAAGTTGGATCGAGACGCGCTGCCCATGCCGGAAAGGTCAAGCCGCGACTTCGTGGCGCCACGCAATGAGCGTGAACAGGTCCTTGCGGAGGTGTGGGCGGCCGCATTGGGGGTGGAGCGCGTCGGCATACACGACAACTTCTTTGAATTGGGCGGCGATTCCATCCTCAGCATTCAGATTATCGCTCGTGCCAATAGCGCGGGCATCGGGCTGACGCCGCAGGATCTCTTCCAGAATCAAACGATCGCCGAGTTGGTACGCGTGGCGACAGATAAGCGAATCATCGAGGCCGAACAGGGCGTCGTCACAGGTGATCTATCCCTGACCCCCATTCAACAGTGGTACTTTGAACAGACGCCGGTGGATCCGCACCACTTCAACCAGGCCATGCTGCTTGAGGTGTGCGAGTCGCTGAACCCGGATCTGATGGAGCGGGCCGTGGCACAGATGATCGTGCATCATGACGCGCTGCGGCTGCGTTTCAAAAAGGACGATACAGGTTGGCGTCAGTTCATCGTACCACCGCCCGACGGTGTGCCGTTCGAACACATCGACCTGTCGTCACACGAGCCGTCAGAACGGAGTGGAGCGCTTCAATCCGCGGTCCGACGCCTGCAGAGCAGCCTCGATATCTATGACGGTCCGCTGATTCGTGTCGCGCACTTTGCCATGGGGGACGGTGCGACGGACCGCCTGCTTATCATCGTCAATCACCTGGCCGTCGACGGTGTGTCCTGGCGGATCATCCTGGAAGATCTGCAGACCGCGTATCGACAGTTGCGGGAAGGAGTCGAATGCCGTTTGCCGGCGAAGACCACGTCGCTGCAGCAATGGGTGCGACGTCTGACCGAATATGCTGAGTCCGACGATCTTAGAATGGAGCGATCCTATTGGGACTCGCTGGTTGGTTGTCCCCAGGTAGCCTTGCCGACAGACATGCCGGACGGCGACGCCGTCAACACGGTGGCATCGTCCGAGAAGGTATCCGTCTCGCTGAGCACCGCGGAGACGCAATCGCTGTTGCAGGATGTTCCCAAGGCTTATCGCACGCAGGTCAATGATGTACTACTGACGGCGCTGGCACGGGTATTTACCCAATGGTCGAGGATGTCCAGTATGCTGGTGGCCCTCGAGGCTCATGGTCGTGAATCGCTCTTTAAGGACATGGATCTCTCACGCACGGTGGGGTGGTTCACGAGCTTGTGTCCGGTTGTGTTGGATCTCGAGAACAAAAGCCGGCCCGGCGAGGCGCTCATGGCGATCAAGGAACAGCTTCGCCGCGTGCCCAATCACGGTATCGGGTACGGCATATTGCGATACCTTGGGCGGCATGAAAGCCTGGCGGTACTGCGGCCGCAGGTCAGTTTCAACTACCTGGGACAGTTTGATCGAGTGGTGTCCGAATCGGCGATGCTTAGACCGGCACCTGAGTCCGCCGGTCCGACACGCAGTCCGCGTGCCAGGCGCCCTCATCTGATTGCCGTCGACTGCGTGGTGACCGGCGGTTCCCTGAAGGCACACTGGGTCTACAGCCGGAAGGTCCATGGACGGGAGACGATCGAAAAACTGGCCGGCGATTTCGTCGCGGCACTGCAAGAGTTGATCAGTCATTGTCAAGATCCCGATGCCGGTGGTTTGGCCGTTTCCGATTTCCCACTGCTCGACATCGAGCAGTCTGATCTGGACGCCGCCATCGATGAGGTCGAGTTCGAATGAAGACCGCAGGCAAGAACATAGAAGACATCTATCCGCTGACACCGGCGCAGCACGGGATGTTGTTCCACAGCCTGTACGAGCCCTCGGGCGACGTGTACGTCACGCAGCTCTGCAGCGAAATCGAAATTGACGACATCGAACGCTTTGAGCAGGCATGGCAACAAGTTGTTGATCATCATTCCGTGTTACGCACGGCGCTGGTGTGGAAAAACCTCGATGAGCCGCTACAGGCCGTCGGTCGGCGCGTGCGGCTCCCGGTGACCCATCACGATTGGCGTAGTTTGTCCGCGGAGGTCCGACAAGAAAAGCTGCGCGCACTGCTGCGTCAGGATCGCCAGGTTGGGTTCAAACTGTCGCGTGCGCCGCTGTTGCGTCTCACCCTGGTGCGCACGGGCGATCGCACGTACACGACGATTCTGAGCTTCCACCACATCGTCCTGGATGGCTGGTCGCTGCAACTCATACTCAAGGAAGCCGCCCTGCGTTACGCCGTGGGGAGCGCAGACGGTGATGTCGGACAGGAGCTGTGCCGTCCCTTCTCGGAATACGTCGCCTGGCTGCGGCGGCAAGATCTTGGCAAGGCCGAGCAGTATTGGCGTGAGAGTCTAGCAGGCTTTCGAGCGCCGACGCCGGTCGGGCTCAATGGGTTCGTGCCGGCGCCCGTCCGTAACCATGAGGCCCATGGCGCACATCGCACGCGATTGTCGGCGGAAGCCGGACAGGCGCTGCAAGCGTTCGTCCGCGCCAACAGGCTGACGGTGAACACGGTGGTGCAGGGGGCGTGGGCGCTTCTCCTGGCGCGCTATAGCGGGCACGACGACGTGGTGTTGGGCGTGACGGTATCCGGCCGACCGCCGGAGTTGGCCGGTGTTGAACGCATGGTGGGGATGTTTGTCAATGTCCTTCCGATGCGTGTGAAAATCTCCGCCCACGACACCGTAGTCGAGTGGCTGCAGCGCCTTCAGACGCAGCAAGTGCAATTGCGTTCGTTCGAGTACACGCCGCTGTCCCAGGTACATCGATGGAGCGACGTGCCTCAGGGCCAGCCCCTCTTTGAGAGCATGCTGGTGTTTGAGAACCAACCCTCGACCCAGGCATCGACGCGAAGCGCCGGCGGGAACGGACTGCGGCTGAAGAGCAGTCGCTCGCTGGAGAAAACAAACTACCCCATGACGCTCGTGGCCGTTCCCGGAGAGCGTCCTTCGCTGCAAATGGGTTTCGATGCGCGTCGTTTCAGCGCGGACTCCGTATCGCAAATGCTGGGTCATCTGGAACACATCATCACCGAACTCATAGGTAAGCCGGCGAGCAGGCTATCCGACATCCAGTGCTTGCCGCGAGCAGAACGCGATCAGCTCCTAGTTGATTGGAACGCAACCGAAGTCGAGTTCGATGAAAACAAATGCCTGCACGAGCTTTTCGAGTCGCAGGTGGCGCGCACGCCCGACGCCGTCGCTGTCGTGTGCGAGACGGAACGGCTTACGTACAGAGAACTAAACGAGCGCGCCAACCAACTGGCTCACCACTTGCGGACCCTTGGGGTGGGGTCCGACGCGCTGGTGGCCGTGTACCTGGATCGGTCGCTGGATATGGTCGTGGGTCTTCTGGGCGTTCTGAAAGCGGGCGGCGCCTATGTGCCGTTGGATCCGGCGTATCCACAAGAGCGTCTGAAATACATGCTTGCCGACAGTGGCGCCCGCGTGTTGCTGACGCATGACCGGCTAACCGAGCAGCCGGCGGGATACGAGATCAAGACGGTCTGCCTCAGTCGCGACAAAGCAAGCATCGACCAGGAAAAGCGAAGCAATCCTGCACACGACGTGAGACTGGAGAATCTAGCGTACGTGCTCTACACCTCGGGCTCCACCGGGCGGCCGAAAGGCGTGATGATCCCGCACCGTGCCATCTGCAATCATATGCACTGGATGCGGCAAGCCTTCCGGTTTGCTGAGCACGACAAGATTCTGCAGCGTACACCGTACAGCTTTGATGCCTCGGTATGGGAGTTCTACGCACCGCTATTATGCGGCGCGCAGTTGGTGATAGCCCCCTCGCAGGCGGCCACGGATCCCACAGCACTCGTCGCGACGATCGTGCAGCATAGAATCACCACACTCCAGCTCGTGCCGGCGCTGTTGCGCGCGCTACTCGACACCGATGCATTGGGAGAGGCAAGATGCCTCAAACGGGTCTATTGCGGCGGTGAGGCACTTCCGAATGTGCTGCGCCAGCGATTTCGTGGCGTACTCGATGCCGACTTGCACAATCTGTACGGACCCACGGAGGCCACCATCGACGCCACGTGCTGGCGCGATTGTGGCGATCACCTGGACAGGCCGACGGCGCCCATCGGCCGGCCGATTTCCAATGTTCAGACTTACGTTTTGGATGTTCACATGAATCCGGTCCCCGTCGGCGTGGCCGGAGAACTGTACATTGGTGGCGCCGGCCTGGCGCGGGGGTATTTGCATCGTGAAGCCCTGACGGCGGAGAGGTTCGTACGACACCCCTTCTCGGAGGATCCCGCGG
>Ga0210111_1000225_pt1 | contig 15259 bp, 13 predicted proteins | sample China_Galinas_PW_6_FD_185520 | JGI IMG/M metagenome (GOLD analysis project Ga0210111, IMG submission 185520) | Wetland microbial communities from San Francisco Bay, California, USA, that impact long-term carbon sequestration - China_Galinas_PWC_D2... | ecosystem: Environmental > Aquatic > Marine... | reverse complement strand
GCTTCCTCGTCAACCCGACCGGCCAGTTCGTGATCGGCGGCCCGGTCGGCGACGCCGGCCTCACCGGCCGCAAGATCATCGTCGACACCTACGGCGGCATGGCCCGCCACGGCGGCGGCGCCTTCTCGGGCAAGGACCCGTCGAAGGTCGATCGCTCGGCCGCCTACGCGGCGCGCTACGTCGCCAAGAACGTCGTCGCCGCCGGCCTGGCGCAGCGCTGCGAGGTGCAGGTCGCCTACGCGATCGGCGTCTCGCACCCGGTCTCGACCATGGTCGACACCTTCGGCACCGGCAAGCTGCCGGATGCGGAGATCACCCGCCTGGTCGAAGACGAGTTCGACCTGCGGCCGGGCGCTTTCCGCCGCTACCTCGACCTGCACCGGCCGATCTTCCAGAAGACGGCGGCGTACGGCCACTTCGGCCGCGAGCTTGAGGCCTTCACTTGGGAGCGAACCGACCGAGTCGACTCTCTTAAAGCAGCAGCAGGGACTGCGGCCGCACCGGCATAGGCGGGTGCGCGTGTGGCGCGGCGCATCTCTGCGTCCTCGGTCGCTCGCGTGCAGAGCACGCCACGCTCCCTGCGTCCTTGACCTGCTTGGCCACACGCACCCCTGGCTAGGGACTGTGATGTAGGGATTTCGTCGCCTGATCGACCCGGTGGACCACGTCCGCCGGGTCGGCGACGCCGGTGAAGACGAAGTTGTAGTCGTCGGTCGCGGCGGTGTCGAAGTCGACGTCGCCGATCTGCATCAGCCGCTGGTAGACCGACTGGCGGTAGTTGACGTTCTGCACGCGCTCGAGCCGCGTCTCCTGCACCTCGCGTGAGACGATCCCGCGCCTGATGTTGAGGCGGCGGTCGGTGATCGTGTAGGTGGTGGCGACGCGCCTGACGAAGCCGATCAGGACGGTCAGCGCGAGCACGACGAGGACGACGAGGAAGACGGCGCCGCTGCCCGAGACGAGCTTTGCGATCACGCCGAGGATCGCCGCCAGCAGCACGCCTTTCAGGTAGAAGCCAAGGATCGCCCGCCAGGAGGGGTGACCCTGGAAGATCACCTGCTCGCCGGGGCTGAGGTTGAGGCCCATCGACGGGCAGGATATCCCGGCCGTCCGCCAGTCTCCATACCTTCATTTGGATGGCCATCGCCAAGGTCGAGCCGCTCACCACCGCCCGCGCGCTGCGCGGACCGTTCGACTACCGCCTGCCGGCGGAGATGGCCGACCTCGAGGTCGGCAGCGTCGTCCGCGTGCCGTTCGGCCGGCGCCGTGCGCTGGGCGTCGTGGTCGAGCTCGCCGAGCGCTCCGAGTTGCCGCCGGAGCGCCTCGCCGAGCCGTTGGAGGCGCTCGAGGCCGGTGTGCCGGCCGAGCTCGTGCGGCTCGGCCTCTGGGTCGCCGCCGAGTACTGCTCGACCCCCTCGCGCGGCCTGCAGCTGGTGCTGCCGCCGGGCACGGGAGCCGCCGGTCAGCGCGTGCGCTCGCGCACCGAGCTGCGGGCCGCGATCACGGCGAGCGGCAGCGAGGCCCTCGCCGGCGGGGGGCGCCTGGGCGCGAAGCAGCGGGCCGTGCTCGAGGCGCTCGGCGGCGGCGAGATGTCGGCGGGCGAGCTGGCGGCGGCGGTTGGGGCCGACAGCCAGGTGCTGCGCCGGCTGCAGCAGCGCGAGCTGATCGCCACTCGCCGTTCGACGGTCCAGCGCCGTCCCGGCGAAACGGGCTTGGACACGGGCGGCGAGCCGCCGCCACTGCTCGACGAGCAGCGCGCCGCCGTCGCCGAGATCGTCGCCGCGCTCGACGGCGAGGCCGCGGCGCCGCAGCGCCTGCTGCTGCACGGCGTCACCGGCTCGGGCAAGACCGAGGTCTACCTCGCCGCCGTCGAGGCGGCGCTGGAGCGGGGCCGGGGGGCGATCGTCCTCGTCCCGGAGATCGGCCTGACGCCGCAGACGGTGGCGCGCTTCCGTGCCCGTCTCGGCGACCGCTTCGCGATCCTGCACTCGGCCCTCTCGGCGGGCGAGCGCTACGACGAGTGGCGGCGCCTGCGCAGCGGCGAGGCGAGCGTCTGCGTCGGCCCGCGCTCGGCCGTCTTCGCCCCCGTGCGCGACCTCGGCCTGATCGTGATCGACGAGGAGCACGACTCCTCCTACAAGCAGGAGGGCGACCCCTGCTACGACGCGCGCGCCGTCGCCCGCCGCCGCGCCGGCGAATCCGGGGCGGTGCTGGTCGCCGGCACGGCGACGCCGCGGCCGGAGTCGTGGCTGGAGCTGCCGCGCCTGGAGCTGCCCCGGCGGGTCGACGGGCGGGGAATGCCGCCGGTCGAGCTGCTCGACATGCGCGAGGCCGACCCGCGCTCGGGACCGCTGCACCCGGCCACCTGGGAGGCGCTCGCGGGTGTGCGCGAGGCGGGCGCGAAGGCGATCGTGATGGTCAACCGGCGCGGCTTCGCCCCCTGGCTCACCTGCCGCTCCTGCGGGCGTCATTGGGACTGTCCGAACTGCGACGTCTCGCTGATCGTCCACCGCCGCGCCGGCCGGCTCGTCTGTCACCACTGCGCCCACTCGGAGCCGCTGCCGGGCGCCTGCGGCGAGTGCGGCTCGACGACGCTGTCGCAGGCCGGCGCTGGCACCGAGCAGGTCGAGGCGCTGCTCGCCGAGCGCCTGGCGCCGCTGCCGGTCCTGCGGCTCGACTCCGACACGGCGAGCGGGCGCGGCGCCCACGCGCGCATCCTCGCCGCCTTCGGCGAGGCCGAGAGCGCGGTGCTCGTCGGCACCCAGATGGTCGCCAAGGGCCACGACTTCCCCGAGGTCACGCTGAGCGCGATCCTCGATGCCGACGCGACCCTGCGCTTCCCCGACTTCCGCGCCGGCGAGCGCACCTTCGCGATGGTCGCCCAGCTCGCCGGTCGCAGCGGCCGCGGCGCGGCCGGCGGGAAGGTGATCGTGCAGACCCTGGCGCCCGAGGCGCCGAGCATCGCCCACGCCGCCCGGCACGACTCGGCCGGCTTCCTCGCCGAGGAGATCGAGCGCCGCCGCACGCTGCGCTACCCGCCCTTCTCCCACCTGGTTCGGGTGGTGCTCAGGGCCGAGTCGGAGCCACGCGTCGACCGGGTCGCCGCGAAGCTCGCCGAGTCGCTTGCCGAAGCCCTGCCCGAGGAGACCGAGCTGCTCGGCCCGGCGCCGATGTTCCGCGTCCGCAACCGCTACCGCCGCCGCCTCCTGACCAAGGCCGGGGACCGCGAGCGCACCGTCGCGGCGATTCGCACGACCGTCGACCGCCTCGCCGCCGACCGCACCCTCAAGGACGCCGCCATCGGCGTCGACGTCGACCCTCAGTAGCCCCCTGCGATCCATACAATCGGACGAGTGAGCGAGCAAGGGGCTGTCAAGGACGAGAGCGAGCGCGAGCGGCTGGAAGCCGAGCTGATCGAGCGGCGCGAAGCGGCGCTGGCGCGGGTGGTCAAGTTCGGCGATCCGGTGCTGAAGAGCAGGGCCTCGGCGGTGGCCGAGTTCGGTCCGGCGCTGCGCGAGGAGGTCAAGCGCATGATCGCGATCATGCGCGACGCCATGGGGGTGGGCCTGGCGGCGACGCAGCTCGGCGTGCTGCGCCGGGTGCTGGTTTTCCAGGCCGGTCCCGACAGCGAGCCGACCGGCCTCGTCAACCCCGAGATCGAGTGGCTCTCCGACGAGGTCGTCGTCGCCGAGGAGGGCTGCCTCAGCCTGCCGCGTGTGGCGATGGACGTCGAGCGTCCGCTGCACGCTCGCATCGGCGGTAGAGACGTCGACGGGGAGTCGCTCCAGATCGAGGCTTCGGGCCTCGAGGCGCGCGTGCTCCAGCACGAGATCGACCATCTCGACGGCGTCCTGATCCTCGATCGGGCGCCGCGCGAGCAGCGCAAGGCGGCGCTGCGGGCGCTGCGGGCGGGGGAGAGCTACGCCCCCGTGCCGACCGAGCACGAGGCCGGCGACGACGGGCACCACCGCGAGCCCCATACCGACGCGTGAGGACCGTCTATCTGGGCACCTCGGAGTTCGCCGGCGCCGTGCTGGGGCGGCTCGCCGAGTCCGCCCACCGTCCGGTGCTGGTCGTCACCCCGCCCGACCGGCCCAAGGGCCGCGGGCGCCACAGCGGCCCGCCGCCGGCCGCGACGACGGCGAGCGAGCTCGGGCTGGAGCTGCTGCAGGCCGGGGACGTCAACGACGAGGCGGTGCTCGAGCGGGTCCGCGCGACCGATCCGCAGGCGATCGCGGTCTGCGCCTTCGGCCAGCTGATCCGCGAGCCGCTGCTCTCCGAGTGGCCGCTGCTCAACGTCCACCCGTCGCTGCTGCCGCGCTGGCGCGGCGCGGCGCCGATCGAGCGCGCGATCATGGCCGGCGACGCGCGCACCGGGGTCAGCGTGATGCGGGTGACGGCCGGCCTCGACTCGGGCCCGGTCGCCCTGCGCGAGGAGCTGCCGCTGGGACCGGAGGACGACTTCGCGAGCCTCGCCGGCAAGCTGGCGGCGCTCGGCGGCGACCTGCTGGTCGAGGCGCTCGATCTGCTCGAGCGCGACGCGCTCGCCTTCGAGGAGCAGGATGACGACGAGGCGACGTACGCGGAGAAGATCGCGCCGCCCGAGCGCCGTCTCGACCCCGGCCGGCCGGCGGGCGAGCTGGCGCGCACGGTGCGTGCGCTGACCCCGCACGTAGGCGCCTACCTCGAGCTGGGCGAGGACAGCCGGCTCGGGGTGCGGCGAGCGCGGGCGGTGGACGTCAACGTCAAGCAGGGCGAGATCCAGGCCGAGTGGGGGGCGCTGCTGCTCGGCTGCTGCCGCGGCGCGCTGCGGCTGGAGGTGGTGCAGCCGCCCGGTGGCAAGCCGATGGCGGCCGACGCCTATCTGCGCGGTCACCCGGTGCCGGTGCTTTGATCTCGCCGGCTCGGTCGCTCGCCTACGAGACGGTCCGGGCGACCTTCGAGCGCGACGCGCGCAGCGAGCGCTTCTTCCGCGTGGCCGCCGACCGCGAGGGGCTGTCCGGGCGCGAGCGGGCGCAGGCGCAGCGCCTCGCCTACGGCGCCGTGCAGCGCCGCGGCACCGCCGACGCGGCGATCGAACGCCTGGCGGAGCGCTCGATCCGCCTGCTCGATCCGCCCGTGCTCGCCGCGCTGCGGCTCGGCCTCTACGAGCTGCTCTTCGCCGACGCGACGCCGGACCACGCCGCGGTCGACCAGGCGGTCGAGCTGGTCAAGGGCGCCGGGGCGGCGCACGCCTCGGGGCTGGTCAACGCTGTGCTGCGCCGCGCCGGGCGCGAGCGCGAGCAGCTCGTCGCCGCGCTGCTCGCGGACGACTCGACCCCGGAGTCGGCCTCCGTCGCGCACTCGGCGCCGTTGTGGCTGGCGCGCATGTGGTGGCAGGAGCTCGGCGCCGAGTCCGCCCGCTCGCTGCTCGCGGCCTGCAACGAGCCGGCCGAGACGGCGTTCCGCCTCAGCACGCCCCACACGCCGGCCGAGTCGCTGCTGGCGCTGCCCGAGATGACGGTCGTCGAGAAGATCGACGAGGAGATCCTGCGGCGGGTCGCCGCCGGCGAGCTGACGCCGCAGAGCCGCGGCTCGGCCGCCGTGGTCGAGCTGCTCGACCCGCGGCCCGGCGAGCACGTGCTCGACCTCTGCGCCGGTCCCGGGATCAAGACCGGCCAGATCGCCGCCCGCATGGGCGATCGCGGCGAGGTGATCTCGCTCGAGCACGAGCCCGCGCGGGCGGGGGAAGTCGCCGCGCAGGCGCACCGTCTCGGCCTGCGCAGCGTCACCGTGGTAGAGGCGGACGCGGCGGAGCCGGGGATGGCGCCGGGATTCGACCGCGTGCTGGTCGATCCGCCGTGCTCGGACCTCGGCGCGCTCGCCTCTCGCCCGGACGCCCGCTGGCGCAAGTCGCCGCGGACGATCGAGCGCCTCGCCGAGCTCCAGGGCCGGATTCTCGCGCGCGGGCTGGAGGCGCTTCGCCCGGGCGGCACGCTCGTCTACTCGACCTGCACGATCTCCCGCCGCGAGGGCGAGGACCAGGTGGCGGCGCTCGAGCGGCGGGCGGGCGCCGGTGAGCTGCCGGCCTTCGCCATCGACGATCTCGGCGCGCTCGAGCCGACGCTCGTCTCGACCCACGACCCTCGCTGCCTGCAGCTGCGTCCGGACCGCGACCGCACCACCGGTTTCTTCGTCTGCCGCTTGAGAAAGGATGATTGACGCGGATGGATGCTAGAAATCGGAAGTGGGAGGGGTGCAAGGGGTGATGAAGCGAGCCAAATGCCCGAGCTGCGGCGAGCCCTGGCTGCGCCCGACCCAGCTGCCCGGCCGGATGCGCTGCGTGTACTGTCTCCAGCGCTTCGAGCTCGTCTCGCAGTGCCCGAACTGTGGCGAGCACCAGACGATCGCGAGGATGAGCAGCACCGAGGACATGACCTGCCAGACCTGCGGAGATTCGATGTTGAGGCCGATTTGAGCGAGCGCATGGCGGAGCTCCTGGGGGAGCGGCGAGTCGCTCCCTCGATCCTCTCTGCCGACTTCGGGCAGCTCGGCGCGCAGGTCGAGGAGGTGCTCGACGCCGGGGCGCGGGTGATCCACGTCGACGTGATGGACGGGCACTTCGTCCCGCCGATCACGATCGGGCCGCTGGTCGCCGCCTCGATCGCCGACCGCGTGCATGCCGCCGGCGGCGCGATCGACGTGCACCTGATGATCGAGGCGCCGGAGCGCCACATCGAGGCCTTCGCCGCGGCCGGGGCCGACTCGATCACCTTCCACGAGGAGGCGACCCCGCACGCCAACCGCACGCTTGCCGCGATCCGCGAGCTCGGCTGCCTTGCCGGGATCGCGATCAATCCCGGCACCCCGGTCGAGGCGCTCGCCGAGCTGCGCGGCCACGCCGACATCGCCCTCTGCATGACCGTCAACCCCGGCTGGGGCGGCCAGGCCTTCATCGACGGCTCGGTCGAGAAGGTCGCGCGGCTGACGCAGGCGATCGGGCCGGCGAAGGTCGAGGTGGACGGCGGCATCGACGCGGCCACCGCCAAGCCGACCGCGGAAGCGGGAGCCTCGCTGTTCGTCGCCGGCTCGGCCGTCTTCGGCGCCGAGGATCCCGCCGCCGCCTACGCCGAGATCGCCGCCGCGGCGGGAGCGGCCTGAGGCGAGCCGGTGCCCCAGGGTCAGCCGCCGGGCGTCGTCCGCCTCGCCCTGCTGGCACTGGCGATCCTGCTGCTGCTCGCGGCCGGCACCGCCGGCTACGCAATCACCGAGAACGTCTCGGTCGGCTTCGGCTTCATCTGGTCGCTCGACACCGTGGCGACGATCGGCTCGATCCCGGAGCCGGCGAGCAGCGCCGGCCGGATCGTCAAGGTGGCGCTGATCGTGCTCGGTGTCGGTACGCTCTTCTACGCCCTCGTGACCACGGTCGAGTTCTTCGTCGCCGGTCACCTCTCCGGCCTGCTCGACGAGAGAAGAGCTTTGAAGAAGATCGACTCGCTCACCGACCACGTGCTCGTCTGCGGCTTCGGCCGCGTCGGCCGCCAGGTCGCGCGCGACCTGCGCGAGGCGGGGCGTGACTTCGTCGTCATCGACACCGACGTCGAGGGCACCCGCGAGCACGCCGAGACGACCGGAGCGGCGATCGTCCACGGCCACGCCTCCGACGACGACGTTCTGCGTCGGGCGGGGATCATGCGGGCGAGCGGCCTGATCGCCTGCGTCGACGACGACGCCGAGAACGTCTTCATCACGCTCAGCGCCCGCGAGCTGCGCGCCGACGTGACGATCGTCGCCCGCGCCGGCGTCGAGGAGACCGAGCGCAAGCTGCGCCGCGCCGGCGCCGACCGCGTCGTCTCCCCCTACAAGGAGAGCGGCACGCAGATGGTCCGCCTGGCGCTCGGCGGCGAGCGCCAGGCGACCGCGTAGCGCCGCTCAGTCGCGCTGCGGCCGGGCCACCGGCACGACCAGCGTGCCGGCTGCCTCCTGCCACCAGGAGCGCTCCGCCTCGGCGATGCTCGGGCGCAGGGCGCGCCGTTCGCACCAGCGGGCCAGCGCCCGGCGGCTGCCGATGCCGACGTGGCTGCCGCTGGTGATCGCGAAGCGGCCGTCGGCGAGGGCGACGAGGGCGCCGGGCTCGTCGCGCCGCGTGCGCAGGCGCTCGCGCACGGCGATGCCGTCGATCTCCCGCGGCCGCGCCGGGTCGCCCGCCAGGGTGTGGCCGGGTCGCACCGAGAACACCTGCGGCGCCCCGCGCGGCGGCAGCAGCAAAGGCGCCGGCTCGCCCAACGGGCCTTCGCGCCAGCGCTGCGTCAGCCGCTCGACCTCCTCGCGCTGCGGCTCCTGGACCAGCAGGTGCAGCTCGTCGCCGGGCTCGATCCTGGTCGAGCCGCGTGGGGCGATCGCGCGGCCGCCGCGGACGATCAGGTGGATCAGCGCCTCGCGCGGCAGCCCCAGCTCGCGCACCATGAGGCCGGCCGCGGCGTCCCCTTCGTGCACCCGCCACGAGATCAGCTCGCCGCCGAGCTCGCGCACCATGCCGACATCGGCCACCGGCGTCGGCAGGGCGGGCTCGGTGCTGGTCACGCCGAGCCAGCGTGCCAGCGGCTCGATCGTCGCCCCCTGGATCACGGTCGAGGTGAGGACGACGAAGAAAACGACGTCGAAGATCAGCGTCGAGTCGGCGACGCCGGAGACGACCGGGAAGGTCGCCAGCCAGATCGGGATCGCGCCGCGCAGGCCGGCCCAGCCGAGGATCGTGCGCTCGCGTAGGTTGAGGCCGCCGAGCTGGGTGACGAGCAGCGTCGCCAGCGGCCGGGCGAGGAAGATCAGCACGACCGAGAGCAGCAGCCCCTTGCCGGCGACGTCCCAGAGCTGGCTCGGGAAGACGAGCAGGCCGAGCAGGAAGAAGAGGCCGATCTGGACCAGCCAGCTGAGCCCCTGGTGGAAGGAGACGACGGTGCTGCGCGCCGGCAGCGAGCCGGTTCCGAGGACCAGCGCGGCGACGTAGACGGCGAGGAAGCCGGAGCCGCCGACGACCTCGGCGACGCCGTAGGAGATCGCCGCCGTCGCCAGCGTCGCCACCGGGTAGAGGCCCTGGGTGGGCAGCTCGACCCAGGCGATCGCGCGGCGGGCGAACCAGCCGGCGGCGAGGCCGAGCGCGGCGCCGAGGCCCATTTTGACGACGAAGGCGAGCGCCATGTCGGCGGCTCCGTAGGAGGGGCCGAGGATCCATTCGCCGAAGCCGACGACGAGCAGCAGCGCGACCGGGTCGTTCATCCCGGACTCGCCCTCGAGCGTGCGCGCGAGCCGGCGCTCGAGCCGCGAGCCGCGCAGCACGGCGAAGATCGCGGCCGAGTCGGTCGCGGCGACGGCGGCGCCGAGGATCAGGCCCTGCAGGGTGCTCAGGTCGAAGATCCAGATCGCCGCCGCGCCCGTCGCCATCGCGGTGAGGAAGGTGCCGACGGTGGCGAGGCCGATCGCGGTCCCGATCACCGGCCGGATCTCGTGCCAGCCGGCGGTCAGGCCGCCCTCGAAGAGGATCAGCACGAGGCCGATCGTGCCGGCGGTCTGCGCGGCGCGGTAGTCGCTGAACTCGACCCCGCCGACCCCTCCAGAGCCGACCAGGATGCCGAGCCCGAGGAAGAGCAGCAGACCCGGCACGCGCACACGGTCGGCCGCCAGGGCGGCGCCGATGCCGGCGGCCAGCAGGGCGCCGACGATCAGGATCAGCTCGGCGTCGTGACCCTCCACAGGACGCCCGCCTACGTCTGCTCGTCGATCGTCGCGAGCTGGATCTCGATCTCCTCCGGCGAGCCCGGCTGCGGCACGTCCTCGGCGCGCTCGCGCGGCCGCCTGTAGACGTAGTAGAGGAGCGAGAAGAGCACGCCGGCGGCGAGCAGGAAGCCGATCTCGACGCGCCGGAACTCGTCGCTCACCAGCGGCACGAAGTTCCAGCCGATGAACAGCGCCGCGCAGCCGATCCAGCGGACCGCGGCGCGCCGCACCTGGCCCTGGGCGACGCAGGCCTGGTTGACCGTGACCGAGGAGAGGTAGAGGCCCATGCCGAGCGTGACCAGCAGCAGGCCCTCGCGGTCGTAGGTGAACTTGTTGCTGAAGGCGATCTGCATCGCCTTCGGCCCGACCGCCGCCATGAAGACGAGCGCGAGCGCGGTGAACGCGGCGAGGCCGAGAAGGACCATGCGGACCGTGCGGCGGAACTCCGCCTCGCCCTCGGCGGTGCCGCTGGTGTGCAGCCTGGTCAGGTGGGGGAGGATGCTGGTCGAGACCGCCTGGAAGAGCTGCAGCGGCGCCCGCGCGATCATCAGCACGTTGAAGATGAAGCCCGCCGCCGCGGCGCCCTCGAGCCCGCGCACGACCAGCGGGCCTGCGTTGAGGAAGGCCTGTTCGCTGAACATGATCACGAGCACGGCGGCGGCGAACCCCGTGCCGTGCTTGAGCGAGAATCCCCCCTCGTCCGATGGCCGTCGGCGCGCGGGTCCTGACGCGGCCGGTTCCCCCATGTGCTCGGATCCGGCTTCGCCGTCTCCTCCGCTATGGGGGACCCCCCCGGCCGCGCCACCCGCGCGAGAGCGGCGGACAAAGGCCGCGGGGACGACCATCAGGCTGAGCGCCGGGGCCGCGACGATGCCAATCGCGACCGCTGACTGGCCGCTGAGCAGGCTGACCGCGACCAGCACGGCGAAGATCGTGCGGAAGCACGATTCGGAGAGGATCAGGGCGACGAAGAGGCCGAAGCGCTGGGCGCCGGCGAGGAAGCCGCGGGCGAAGTAGCTCGCCGCGTAGAAGAGGACGGCCGAGAAGAAGACCCAGTAGAGCGTTTCGTTGCCCTCCAGCAGGCCGTCCTGGATCGGCCCGCGCAGGGCGAGCGCGAGCACGGCGAAGATCAGGCCCAGCCCGAGCTGGATCGTCGCCGCGACGCGCATCGTGCTGTCAACGGCTTCGCCCTTGGTCCGGTGTTCGGAGATGTGCCGCGAGAGCAGCTGTTCGATCGGCCGGTAGAGGGTCGAGATCGTGATGAAGACGGCCGACCAGAGCACCGTGATCTGCCCGTAGTCGGGCTTCGAGAGCACGTGCGAGGCGATCAGGAAGTAGGCGTAGGTGATCAGCCCGGTGAGGCCGACGCCGATCGCCAGGAAGCTGGCCAGGCGACCGTACTCCGCGGTCGCCGATCCGCCCTTGCCCTCACTCATCGGCTGCGCTCGTAGTGAGAGGGCTCGACCTCCAGCGCCAGCTCGACCCGGCGCACCCGCTCGAAGACCCGTTGGGTCATCACGCGCTGGCCGGCGAGCAGGTCGCCGATCACGCCGAGGGCGAACAGCTGCAGGGCGGCGATGAAGAGCACCGCGCCGAGGATCAGCGACTGGATGTGGCCGCTGGAGTCGCCGTTGAAGATCCAGTCGATCAGGAAGGGCAGCCAGGCCGCGAGCGCGAGCAGCGCGACGATCGCCCCCGCCGCGGCGAAGACGCGCAGCGGCTCGTAGCGGGCGTAGATGCGCAGGATCGAGAGCGCGTTGCGGCGCACGTAGGAGCCGGTCGAGCCGAACAGGCGCGACTCGCGCGTCTGCGGGTTGGTCGCGACCTCGACCTGGTCGACCGTGACCAGCATCTTGCCCGCCTGGATCAGGCTCTCCAGGGTGTAGGTGAAGTCGTCGACGACGAGCAGCCCCAGCGCCGCCTCGCGGTTGTAGGCGCGGAAGCCGGAGGTCGTGTCGGCGATCGCCGTGCCCGAGAGCCGGCGCACGACGGCGCTGCCGAGCCTCTGCAGGCGCTTCTTGCGGGCGGAGAAGTGCTCGATCGTCTCCACCCGGCGGTCGCCGACCACCATGTCGGCCTCGCCGGCGAGGATCGGCGCGACCAGCTTCGGCACGTCGGCGCCGCTGTACTGGTTGTCGGCGTCGGTGTTGACGACCACGTCGGCGCCGAGCTTGAGGCAGGCGTCGAGCCCGGCCTGGAACGCCGAGGCGAGGCCGCGGTTGCCGGTCAGGCGGACGATGTGCTCGACGCCGCACTCGCGGGCGACCTCGACCGTGCGGTCGGTCGAGCCGTCGTCGATCACGAGCAGCTCGACCGCGTCGAAGCCCTCGATCCGGCGCGGCAGCGCCGCGACCGTCTCCGGCAGCGTCGCCTCCTCGTTGAGGCAGGGGATCTGGATGATGAGCTTCATGCTGGCCGGTCAGGGTATCCGTGGGGGCGGCGTGGGAGGGGCGGGGGTGTCCCTCCCGCTTGCTGGGTTTTTCGCCTGGGGAGGTTGCGTTCGTCCGAGAACGCCCGCGCGGCGAAAAACAGGACGCCGCTGCGCCGGAGGGACACCCCCACCCCTCCTTCCGGAGTGGCCGCACCCAACGGCCGCGGCTCTTGCGTTCGCAGTTGTGCTCGCATGGCGATGCGAAGCGCGAACGGAGTCACGCGATATCATTGATTGACTGGTCAATCAGTCGGATGAGCGCATCGCTGACAACCACGGATCGGGTCCATCTGCGGCGAGCTCTCGAGCTTGCGGAGGGCGGGCGGGGACGCGTCAGCCCAAACCCCCTCGTCGGCGCGGTGATCGTGCGGGGTGGCGAGGTGATCGGCGAGGGGTATCACGCCGAGCTGGGAGACCTGCATGCCGAGCGGGCGGCGCTGAGGGATTGCGCGGAGCGGGGGGAGGACCCTCGTGGGGCGACGATGTACGTGACGCTGGAGCCCTGCGCGCACGAGGGGCGGCAGCCGCCCTGCACCGAGGCGATCCTCGCGGCGGGGATCGGCCGGGTCGTGATCGGGTCCGACGACCCGAGCGAGAAGGCCGCGGGGCGGGGGCCGGGCATCCTGCGCGATGGCGGCGTCGAGGTCGAGCTCGCCGCCGGCGAGCAGGCGACCGCCGCGCGGTTGCTCAACCAGCCATTCCGCAAGCACGCTCGCACCGGCCTGCCGCTGGTCACGCTGAAGCTGGCGATCTCGCTCGACGGCCGCACCGAGACCGGCCCGGGCGACTCGCCCTGGATCTCCTCGCCCGAGAGTCGCGCGCTGGTCCACCGCTGGCGCGCCGAATCCGACGCGATCGCGGTCGGCATCGGCACCGTGCTCGCCGACGACCCCCTGCTCACCGCCCGCCCCGAATCGCGGTCGAGCTTTTCTTCGGATAGCGGAGAAAACCTCGACAACGATGGCGTGAGGCAACCGCTGCGGGTGGTCTTCGACCGGCGGGGACGCCTGCCGCTCGACTCGCAGCTCCTGCAGACGCTCGACGTCTCGCTCGTGCTCGTGGTCAGCTCACAGGACGCCGATCCATCCCGTGCTGCCGCCCTGCGCGACGCCGGCGCTGAGGTGCTCGTCGCCGACGGCATCGAGGCTGCGCTGGCCAGCCTTGGCCGCCGCGGTGTCACCAGCTTCTTCCTAGAGGGCGGCCGTACCCTCGCCGCCGCTTTCGTCGAGGTCGACCAGATCGATCAGGCGCGCACCTTTGTGGCTCCGGTCCTGCTGGGTGGAGACGCTCCTCGCGCGGGAGGCGGGGGGGCGGGGGGGTCCTCCGCCCGCGCGGAGTCTGCGGAGGGCGAGGTTTCGTCCCTTCATGCGCACGATCCCTGTGCCCGGAGCAGAGCGCAGCGCCAGGAGGGCCCCCTCGCCCCCCCGACAGGACCCGCGCGCCGGGTCGCCCTGTCTCGTGAGGTCGAACAGGTGGGCGAGGACGTGCTGATCTCGGCCCGGTTCAAGGAGTGGTGAGGTGTTCACCGGGCTGATCGAGGACGTGGGGACGGTCGAGTCGGTCGACGCCGGCGGCGACGGGGCGCGGCTGCGGATCGCCACCCGGCTCGCCGCGGAGATCGAGCCCGGCGATTCGGTCGCGGTCAACGGCGCCTGCCTGACCGCAACCGCGGTCGACGGCGAGGGCTTCGCGACCGAGGCGATGAACCAGACGCTCGCGGTGACCGCGCTCGGCGCGATCGAGCCGGGCGCCCGGGTCAACCTGGAGCTGGCGATGAAGGCCTCGGAGCGGCTCGGCGGCCACATCGTCCAGGGCCACGTCGACGGCGTGGGCGAGGTGGTGGCGGTCGAGGAGGACGGCTTCGCCCGGCGCCTGCGGGTCGAGCTGGACCCCGGCTTGCTGCGCTACGCGGTCGAGAAGGGCTCGGTCGCGCTCGACGGCGTCAGCCTGACGATCGCGGTTTTGGGCGAGTCTTGGCTCGTCGTTTCCCTGATTCCCGAGACCCTGGAGCGGACCAACCTCGGCGAGGCCGAGCCCGGGCGCAAGATCAACGTCGAGTGTGACGTGATCGCCAAGCACGTCGAGCGGTTGATGTCACCATTCGCTGGAAAGGAACGGATGTGAGCCAGATGGCGGAGACGCAGAGACAAGAGTCGGAGCAGGCGGCGGGCGAGAGCCCGTTCGCGACGATCGAGGAGGCGATCGAGGAGATCCGCCGCGGCCGCATGGTCGTCGTCTGCGACGGCGAGGACCGCGAGAACGAGGGCGACCTGGTGATGGCGGCGCAGTTCGCCACGCCCGAGGCGGTCAACTTCATGGCCAAGGAGGCGCGCGGCCTGATCTGCCTGGCGCTGACCGCGGAGCGCTGCGAGCGGCTCGGCCTCAACCTGATGGCGGCGAAGAACGAGGCGCCGCTGCAGACCGCGTTCACGGTGACGATCGAGGCCGCCGGCGGGGTCAGCACGGGGATCTCCGCCCACGACCGCGCCCACACGATCCAGGTCGCGATCGACCCGAGCTCGGGACCGCGCGACATCGTCGTCCCCGGGCACATGTTCCCGCTGCGGGCCAAAGACGGCGGCGTGCTCGAGCGCACCGGCCACACCGAGGCGAGCGTCGACCTCGCGCGGCTCGCCGGCCTGACCCCCGCCGGGGTGATCTGCGAGGTGATGAACGACGACGGCACGATGGCGCGCGTCCCCGACCTGGTCCCCTACTGCGAGAAGCACAACCTGAAGATGGTCACGGTCGCCGACCTGATCGCCTACCGGCGCCGCACCGAGAAACTGGTCGAGCGCGTCGTCGACACCGGCCTGCCGACCGCCTTCGGCGACTTCACCGCGGTCGGCTACCGCTCGCTGGTCGACGACAAACACCACGTCGCGATGGTCAAGGGCGACGTAGCGGGCGCCGAGGACGTGCTCGTCCGCGTGCACAGCGAGTGCCTCACCGGCGACGTCTTCCACAGCATGCGCTGCGACTGCGGCGAGCAGCTCGCGGCGGCGCTGGGGATGATCGAGCGCGAGGGCCAGGGCGTCCTGCTCTACCTCTCCCAGGAGGGCCGCGGGATCGGCC
>Ga0210111_1000223_pt1 | contig 15344 bp, 15 predicted proteins | sample China_Galinas_PW_6_FD_185520 | JGI IMG/M metagenome (GOLD analysis project Ga0210111, IMG submission 185520) | Wetland microbial communities from San Francisco Bay, California, USA, that impact long-term carbon sequestration - China_Galinas_PWC_D2... | ecosystem: Environmental > Aquatic > Marine... | reverse complement strand
AGAACCTGCCCGAACAACTCGCAAGCCAGGGCATTGATGCACGCGTGCCCTGGCTCTGCGACTACGAACTCGACTTCCGCTTCCGGTAGCCGCCGCCGCGAATGGCGCCCAATCAACTACCCGTCCAAAATCGCTGTTGAAACGGGGTAGCCACATACATATTAATAGAACGCTGTGAGTTAACCAGCCGTAGAACGGCTGGCCTAATGTCGCCCGCCGGGCGAGAGGACCGCTGAAGCGGCCCATCACATGTGGCGGTCTCGCGAAGCCTCGAGTGCATTGGATGTATTGTGCCACGTAGCAAACCTCCGCCGCGTTTTTCGTTTCGATGACTTCTTGCGTTTCTGGGCTCGGGATGATATTGCCTCGGCATCAAGGCGAGGTGTGTTGGAGCGGCGCACATGAAAAGTGTTGCTATCGCCCGCGCCCGCGACCCTCGAAAGCGGTAGTTTCGTCGATGGGTCGTGCTCACGCAGTGCGGCGGACCCAGACAAATGGGTGATACAATCAAGGAAGGACCGTCGGAGATCGCCCCTATGTCGGATTCAGTGCTGCTCATCACCACGGACCGCGGATTGGTCAAAAAAGTCACCGCCGCCTGTGACGAACTCGCGGCGGCGTTGACGCGCGTCAAGTCGTTGAAAGACGCGGAGCCGCGACTCGCCGCGGATGTTCCCGATTTGATTCTCTGCGACTATGCCACCTTCGAAAACCTGCGCAACGTCTGCCCTCGCGCCTGCGTCCTGCTGTACGCCGAACCCACTGACAGTGAACAGGCGATCGAGGCCATCAAGCGTGGGGCCGTAGATTTCCTCGTCACGCCCGTCGACACGCCCATGCTCGTGCGGCATATCCGCGAGGCGCTGCGGATCAGCCGCGACATTCGCGTACCGGCCACCTACGAAGAGCCCCGCGAGGATGCCGCAGTCGAACAGATCATCGGGCAATCGCCCGCCATGCGCGAGGTCTACAAGTTGATCGGCCTCATCGCACCGCGGGACGTCAACGTGCTGATCACCGGCGAAAGCGGCACCGGCAAGGAATTGATCGCACGGGCGATATTGCACCACAGTCCGCGGCGCGACCGGCCGTTTCTCGCCGTCAATTGTGCGGCCATCCCGGAAACGCTGCTGGAGAGTGAGTTGTTCGGTCACGAGAAGGGCTCATTTACCGGCGCCACCGTGCGGCGAATCGGAAAATTCGAGCAATGCGACGGCGGCACGCTGTTTCTCGACGAAATCGGAGACATTCCGCTCGCCACACAGGCCAAGCTGCTGCGCGTCTTGCAGGATAATACGTTTCAGCGCGTAGGCGGAACCGAACTGATCATGTGCGACGTGCGGACCATCAGTGCCACCCATCAGCCGCTCGAGACGATGATTGCCGAAAACCGGTTTCGCCAGGATCTCTATTACCGGCTGAAGGTTGCCACCGTCACGGTTCCGCCGCTGCGTGAGCGGGAAGTGGATGTCGTGCTTCTGGCACACAAATTCGTACGCCGCTACAACCAGATGATGGACACGGACATTCGGACGTTTTCACCCGACGTCCTGCCCGCGTTGCTGCGATATCCCTGGCCGGGCAACGTGCGCGAACTCGAAAACGCCATCAAGGCGGCGCTCGTGGTGGCGCGCGGCACAGTGATGCGGCTGGAGTTTCTGCCCGATCACATACGCCAGGGATTGGGCGAGGATCGTGCGTCCCCGACACCGGGCCCCGGTGACATGGCGCTGGTAGAAGCCCGGGCCGTGGCAGATAAACTTACCGCCCAGTCCCCACTTGACGGCCGTCTGTACGAGGTCGCCACCGAGTTGATCGAACGCGAAATCATCCGTGCCTGCCTGGAACGCTCCGGCGGCCGGCTATCGCAGGCCGCCCGCTTGTTGGGCATTAGCCGTACGACACTGCGTAAGAAAATCACTCGGCACCGCATCCGAACCACCACGTCCGTGGACATTGACGACCAAGATTAGCATGGCCCATATTCGTCCAGAATGGACACTTTTTGGCCACTACGGCCTGTTTCTGGTCGCATTTCTTGTCGCCGCATCAACCCTCGATCAATCCGTAAGTCAATTGCTTTCAATGGTTTACATTCAATCCAGCCAGCCCTTCGGCTCTGGCACAAGTCATGAACTAAAGCTGTGTAGAACTTAACGGTCGTCGGGTGTCTTTCCGTCCATTGCGACACGATGCTTGGCGATTCGCCCAGCGGGGAGCCGGCCGGCTGGGGGCCGGCTTCCTGCAGGCCAGGTAGCGTCGCCCGCGTGGGCGGCAGGATTCCATGGGAGGAAAATGGTCATGCTACGACGCATGCAAACATCACGGGCCAGACAACGACAGGAGCTTTTACGCGAGTTGGCCACACAGGAGACGATTCATGTTGCGAACTCTTCGGAGGTCCGAGCGATTGAGGCAATCAAGGCGCTGCAACGTATCCAGGACGGTACCTATGGCATCTGCGTCGACTGCGGTAGGAACATTCCGGCCGCGCGCCTTCAGGTCAAACCCGAGGCCACGCGCTGTGTGGGTTGCCAGTCGGAACACGAAGAGAGAACAGCCCTACGCAGAGGAGACTGGTACGATGTCCAGGCGCGATCGGCCTAAACTGGTTTCGATCAGGAGTCCGCGCAAGGAAGTCGTATGCCGGGAACGCGGACCGCCTCGCACCCAAGGTAGGTGGGTGGCACGGGCAAACTCGTTTGCCCGTGTTGCGGAATTCATCTTGCAGCGATCAAATTGCACAGCCGGGTGGCATGGGCAAACTTGTTTGCCCGTGGCAGGCTTGGCAATCCCTTTCAAACTGGCGGACTCTCGTCCATTGCAATCGGCACGTCTTCCTTACCCTCGTACCATCCGGCGCTCGACCAAAGCCAATCGGTAGCACTGTCAACGAGGCCGCGTCGCACGGGATTGTGATGGATGTAATTCACGACCGTCCAAACCGCACGGGGGCTGGTGAAGTTACGATCGTACCCACCTCCCTGTTGCCAGAATCGGTGCTCCGTGCGACCAGAAGGACGGGCAACGGCCAACCTGTCCAACCAACTCGGCGCACTCTGCCTCAGAAAACGAATAGCCCGTCGTGAGACGGACTGCTTCAAGCTCTTTAGAATAGCCGAGATGCTATGAGCTTCCTTGCGCGGGAGCAGCAATACGTGCACGTGCTCCGGCATGATGACATACGCCCACAGTTCTACGTCATGTGTTTGCCTGGTGAGTTCGAGCGCCTCAACGAACCACTGTCTCGTTCGATCGGCATTCAATAGGGGCAGTCGTTTATAGCAGCAAAACGTCAACTCGTGGGCATTGCCGGCGTCCACGACGCTCTTGCGAAACTTCCGAACTCGTCCGTCTCGGAGTCGCATAATCCGTGGTCTTTCGCACCTCAAGACACACGGGCAAACAAGTTTGCCCATGCCACCCAATCGGTCATCGGCTCGTTTTCTTCCGCCGCGCCACGGGTCTACGTTTCTTCGGCACCTCGATCTGCTCGTCGCCGCGGAGGTAGCGGCCCGTGATGGAGTTGCGGGACTTCATGACCTGGTCGATGTCGCCGTGTGCCACGACCTTGCCGCCGCGCACGCCGGGTCCCGGGCCGAAATCGACGATCTCGTCGGCCATCCGCATGGTCTGCTCGTCGTGCTCGACCACGATCACCGTATTACCGATGTCACGTAAACGGCATAGAGAATCGAGTAACCGCTGATTGTCGCGCGCGTGCAGGCCGATGCTCGGCTCATCCAGGATGTAGAGGACGCCCACGAGCCCGGCGCCGATCTGGCTGGCCAGTCGAATGCGCTGCGACTCGCCACCGGAAAGCGTCGGCGCCGTACGATCGAGCGTCAGGTATTCCAGCCCTACGTCGCAGAGAAACTTGAGACGTCCGCGGATTTCCTTCAGTACCTCCTCGGCGATGCGCTGCTCGGTGGCGCCGAACTTCAGCCTCTTGAAAAATGCGGCGCAGTCGAGGATGGACATACCGCATACGTCGTTAATGTTGTTTCCATTGACGCGGACGGCCATCGCCTGTGCGTTGAGCCGGCCCCCGTCGCAATCCGGGCAGCGGCGCTTCCGCATGTATTTCTCGTAGTACGCGCGCACGAAGTTGGACCCGGCCTTGCGGTGCTTGTCGCGCAGCTCGGCGATCACGCCCGCGAACGGGCCGCCGTGCCGCCACACGCCGCCCGACCAGCGCCATTCGTAAGTCACGTGCATGTCACCTAGCCCGAAGAGGAGCGCCCGTTTCGCTTTATCCGGAAGCTTCTGCCATGGGGTCTTGAGATCGAACCCGACGTGGTTGGCCACCCCGCGATAGATGTGCCGCCGCCACTTGCCGATTCGCGTGCGCATCGGCTCGACGGCCAGATGGAGAAAACTCTTGTGCGGATCGGGCACCAGCAACTCCGGATCGAAGTCGAAACAGGTGCCCATGCCGTCGCAGGTCAGGCACATCCCCGTCGGCGAATTGAAACTGAAAAGCTGCGGCGACGGCGGCTCGAAACTGACATCGCACGCGGCGCAGGCGTAGTGGGACGACAGCAGCAGGTCGTGGCGGTCGTCTTTCTCCGACTTCGTGCGACCGCGCGGGCGCCCCGGCGCATCGTCGCGCGAACCCGCCGTGCGATCGTCCGCGACGGTCTGTACGATCAGCGTCCCGTCACCGAGCTTGAGGGCCTGCTCCACCGCCTCCGCCAGCCGCGCGCGCGAGGTCGGATCGATGACCAGCCGGTCTACGACGATCTCGATGTTGTGCCGGATATTGCGCGACAACGAAGGCGCGTCGGACAGCGCGACCACCTCTCCGTCCACGCGGGCGCGGGCGAAGCCCTGGCGAATCATGTCCTCGAACAGATCACGATATTCACCCTTCTGGCCGCGCACCACCGGCGCCAGGATATGCGCCTTCGTGCCGGCCGGCAGCTCCAGAATGCGGGCGATGATCTGCTCCCTGGTCTGGGCGCTGATGGGTCGGTCGCACTTGGTGCAATGCTGTCGGCCCACGCGGGCGAAGAGCACGCGCAGGTAGTCCTGAATCTGCGTGATGGTGCCCACCGTACTGCGCGGATTCCAGCCGCTCGACTTTTGCTGGATGGCGATCGACGGGCTCAGCCCGGTGATTTGATCCACATCGGGCTTGGCGAGTTGACCGAGAAACTGCCGCGCGTAGGAACTCAGCGACTCCAGGTAACGCCGCTGCCCTTCCGCGAAGAGCGTGTCAAACGCGAAACTGCTCTTGCCGCTGCCGGACACGCCGGTGAAGCAGACCAGCTTGCCGCGGGGCAGATTCAGCGAAACATCCTGCAGGTTGTGCTCGCGCGCGCCTTTGACTGTGATATTGCGTGGTTCCATATCAGCGGCCGGTCAAGAGTCTCCGTGCGATGTCCTATCTATGGGCAGTGTGGCATGGGCAAACTTGGTTGCCGGCAGCATTGAATTCACAGGGTGCCCAGTAGATCTTTTTGTGTGCCACTGCTCTCGAGCAGCGCTGAGCTCCCGTAACCAATTGGCGGCCGAAGAGAGCACCGCTCAAGAGCGGTGGCACACCAATCCGTCAGATCAAAACTGCCACTACGCTAGTTTGCCCGAGCGATGCCGCCAGGCCCAAACGGCAATTCCCGGCGAAACGGGTTATTACACCCGTTCAATCAGACGCGGCCTTCGGTGGTGGTCGTAGCGATCTGGCACGCTCTATAAATGACACGGTGACCACCCTCCAGTACCCATTATCCTGCACCAGATTGATCGCCAGCAGCACATTGGCGTTGGGGTCGCCGCTGGGGTCGGCCAGTTGCGTAATGACCTGACACTTTTGGGCACCGTCCGTACGGTTGGGTATCGCCGTGGGACCTACTTTCTTGAATCTTGCCTGCGCCTTGGACCAATCCGTCTCGATGTCGTTGACGTAGTGCGAGACGGTCGGCGTCCAGAGGTGGACGATGCGGTAGAGGGTCTCGAGGCGATCGATCCCGTTCCCATGTCCGACCTCCAGGAAGCCGGCCGCACTGACGTCGAACTGGGTGTCCAGCGCCTTCTCGCGATCCGCGTCCGTCTTGGCGAGGAAGTCGTCGCGCATGGCCCGGAGCAGCACATACACCACCTGCTCGGGTGAGGCGTTCTGATCCAGCGTGACGTCGTAGTGTGTGACCGTGCCGACCTTGGGATCACGCAGCTTTTGGCCCGCGAGTCGCGCGTCACGATCGCACGCCCCCGACAGAATGGCCACCGTTGCGACCGCGGCCGGCAACAGAATCGCTCGTTGAAATTTTCTCGTCGACATGAGCGAGAGTCTATCCCCGGCAGGCCCAGGTGCAAATGGCGGCGTTTCTTGGCGTCCGCGGCCCGGGTGGATACACTTGCGGCAGGCTCTTGGAGGTCCACGCGCATGCCTGAATTCAGTAAGAACGTCTGGGCGCCCTGGCGCATGCAGTATATTCGCTCGCTGGGCGAGGCGGAAAAGGACAACGGCTGCTTCCTCTGCGACTATTGGCGTCATCCCGATCAGGACGTACAGAACCGCGTCGTATGGCGCAGCGACCACTGCTTCGCGGTCATGAACCGCTTCCCCTATACGAACGGGCACCTGCTCATCGCCTACGCCGGGCACAAGGGCGATATCACGGATTTGACGGAGGACGAGCTTTTCGAGATGACGCGGCTGACACGGAGCGGCGTGGAGTTGCTGCGTGAAACGGTACACGCGCAGGGCTTCAACGTCGGCTACAACATCGGTCTGTGTGCCGGCGCCGGACTGCCGGACCACCTTCATCTGCACATTGTGCCGCGCTGGAGTGGTGACACGAACTTCATGCCCGTGGTGGGTGACCTCCGCGTCGTGCCCGATTCGCTGGATGTCCTCTACGGCGAACTGGTTTCCAACGCCGAAGAGGCCGGGCTGCGGTGATGCGGACGCGTGTGGCACTGCTCTCGAGCAGTGTGATGGGTGGCATGGCCACGCGCGTGGCCATGGGCTTAGAGGCTGTCGAATCATGCCCACGCAAGCGTGGGCATGCCACCCAGAATGGGCTGCACTCGGGCAAGGCTAGAGCCAATACGAATAGATGAGCGCGCCGCACAAACAAGATCCGACCCCTTATGCGATTCGCGATGACGACTGCGGCGGCCGCGAGTATCACGAACCGGCGGATCCGCTACGTTCCCCGTTCGAGGTGGATCGGCACCGCATTATCGAGAGTGCCGCCTTCCGTCGTCTGGAGGGAAAGACCCAGGTCTTTACGGCCACCGACCACGACCATTTTCGCACGCGGATGACGCACACGTTAGAAGTGTCTCAAATCGCGCGGTGCCTGGCGCGCAACCTCGGTGCCAACGAAGGCCTGGCCGAGGTCATCGCCCTCGCCCACGACCTGGGGCATCCGCCGTTCGGGCACGCCGGTGAGGCGGCACTGGACGAGATAATGCGCGGGCACGGCGGCTTCAACCACAACGCCCATTCGTTGCGAGTCGTCGAATACCTAGAGCACCCCTTCCCGCGGTTTCGCGGCCTGAACTTGACGGCGGCCACCCGTGAAGGGCTGGCCGTCCACGCCACGCGCTACGACGCGCCGGCGGACGACGCCAACGCATCGCAAGGCAGCGTCGAGGCACAGATCGCCTCCATCGCGGATCGGATTGCCTACAACTGCCACGATCTGGAAGACGCGATTGGGGCGGAAATCATCTCGCTCGAGGATCTGCACGACGTTTTCCTTTGGCGGAATGCATACGATCGTGCGGCGCGCGGCGAAGCCGTAAACAGCATCTTTGCCGTGCGGCGCGTCGTGCTGGACAGGCTGGTCGACGACTTGCTAAGCGATACCATAGAGACCTCAAGCCCTCGGCTGGCACCGTTCACATTACCCAAGGATGTTGTCCAATCCAAAGAGCCCGCGGTGAGGCTTTCGGACCGGCGCGACCGCGAGCTGGTGGCACTCGAGCGTTTCCTCATGGATCGCGTCTACCGCCACGCCGACATCGCCGCGGCCGACGCACGTGGCATGGAGATGGTCCGCAAGCTCTTTGAGGTCTACAGGTCACAACCCGCCCATCTGCCGCCGCGCTTCGCCACCCGGGTGGAAGCGCAAGGTGTTCCGCGCGTAGCTTGCGATTACATCGCCGGTATGACGGATCGATTCTGTGTCCGAGCACACGCTCGTTTCGCCGGTTCGTAGCCACGGTTAGAACCCGCCGACGGCGAACGGGACCCGGGGGACCCGAGCCCATGTTTCCGAAGTCGCCCTGACTTGGCGAAGGACCAGGGCCCGGGACCATCCCGAGAAGTTCACGGGGCATTTGCGATTCCTCCGCCGCCCCCCCGGGGCGGTGCGTTTGGGGGTGACGCGTTCCACGGGTTACGCCGAAGTCCGCCTCGGGGCGGTTTCGCTCCGCCCGTGTCTACCATCCGTCGCCCCTCGCGGGCAGGTCGATACCTCCGCCGATTCCGTTACAAACACGCGCCGCGCCGCGACGAGCATCATTGCCCGGGGGCTGCGGATCATTACACTAACCGTGCGGAACCGAGCAGACGAAAGGAACGAATCATGGCGAACGAACCGAGCGAGACGGCGCAGGAAACGATCAGTTTCAACGACTTCACAAAGGTCAAGATGCGCACCGGCCGCGTGCTGGAGGCCGCCGAACACCCCAACGCGGACAAACTGCTGGTCCTCCAGGTCGATCTCGGCGACGAAAAACGGCAGATCGTGGCGGGTCTCAAGGGCTACTACCAGCCCGAGGATCTCGTCGGCAAAACCCTGATCATCGTCACCAACCTGGCCCCGCGGATGATGCGCGGCCAGGAAAGCCAGGGCATGCTCCTCGCCGCCAGCACCCCCGATCACAGCCAGGTGATCGTACTCACAACCGACGCCGATCTCCCACCAGGCTGCGCGGTGAGTTGAATAGATGGCGATATCCGCGGTGGCGGTGAACATAGCATGCGCAACGCGGCAAGTAACTTGCGAGGTGATCATCGGCGGGATTGGCAGCAGTTCTGCGTCTTGAATAAGGATGTTGCCCAGGCTGTTGGCGTGACCAATTCCACATAGAGTAGCTGGGGCAGGGGTAACGGCCTGCCGAAGATCTCACAGGTTGACGCTGAAGCAGCCAGCTATCCGATCGAGCCTGAAGGGCTCGCAGAACTGCGACTAGGCACGTCAGCCGAACGGTTTCTTCGACCCATTCAGGGTCGCTTCGGCTGGAGTGCAACGTTGTCCGGTGGCGGCGTCCGCTTGTGGCGGACTTGCCACCGGCTACTCTATGGCAGGCCTTCGGCCTGCTCTGGGCTTTGGCCATTTTTCTCTGATTGTTCACTTGAGTTGATTGCCGGCTAATTCGGTATGAATCGGCGCGGGTCTTGCACTGCCTTTCGATATCTAGTATTATAACTAGTTACCGAAAGGAGGTCAACCCATGGGTTATCCGACAAAGGTCCAGGTCATCAAACGCAAGGCCAGCGAGCAGTGGTACGTCAACTTCCCGGCCGTGCTCGCACAGGCCATGGAATTCGAGAAGGGCGAGACCGTCGAGTGGGTCGTCAAGGATCGGCACGCCCTGACGCTGCAACGGAAGGAAGCCCGCGACAAACAAGGGCGGAAAAAAAAACGCTAGCGCTGCTGCCCGAAATCGACGCCATCTGGACGGAGAGCATGGACGCCTTCCGCCAACATCGCACATGGACACGGGCCAGACGGCTCGGCCTCAGTCAATTGGCCTGTCTGGGCCGGCACACCATCGCCAGCCTCATCTGCGCAGGGGGGGCGCCAGGCCGACGATTGGTCGGCCGACTACCACCTGCTCGCGCGCGATCAAGACATGGGGAATGAAACCGATTTCCTTGCGATCGTCGATGGTCCCAACCATCCGCGGCACGATGTCACCGGTTTCACATTTCTCGTACTTGTCGACCAGCGCGGCGGCGACGGCAAGCTGCTTTTTGCGCTCACGAATCCTCCACCGGATCGCCAGCAATACCAATACGATTGCCGGCGCAATGACAAATTCTTGATAACCGCCTTGCCACGCGGAGACGCCGATAACGAGCAAAATGAGACCCAACAAGGCTCCGACAACGGCAATGACCAGCACGAACCCGAGCCGGAACGGAGCCTTGGGCGGCACGTACGAAATGTCGAAGAAATCGGGGTCATTCGCCAAGCTGTACGTGGAAACTGCCACATCCAGTGCCCCGTGAATCCAACATTGATTCACTCGTAGAAACCCCATTCTCGGCGAAATCACCCCCTCTGGCGATCGCACCAAGGCCGGTTTTCCCAGCGAATTGGGGTTCTTACGAATGAATCAACATTCAACAATTGCGCGCTTCGAGCGTTTTAGAATAAGCGACGCCTGGTAGTTGTCCAACGAAGCCTGCAAATGAGAGTGGACCGCATGCAACGCGAAAAGCACGGCAGCGACGGAAGGTGCAACCCCAAGACGCGAGCCTTGGGAAAGCACACCCATCAAATCGAGACCTCCAACGGGGGCGTAGGTCTTGATCCTGCCTTCGGCCCAGGGGCTAACCCAGGCTGTCGGAATACCTCCATCTCGCCCTCACAGAAGGTACTTTTCTGCGCCCGGGACTGGGGTGCGGACACCGAGAGTACTCTCAGAGTGCCTGTCGAAATACTCCGACAGAAGTATCCCGACAGCCTGTGACGCCCTCGGTGTTCCAACCAAGTTGCTTGCGATCGGTATTCGCCGCGCGTACGATTTACACCTCGTATGAATGCGCGGTTCGTTCTTGTTGTTCGCGTGCGATCGTAGGTCGCCCAAGTTGCTCGTGTGCGATCGTTGTTCGCCCAAGTCGCTCGTGTGCGATCGTAGTTCGCCCAAGTTGCTCGTGTGCGATCGTTGTTCGCCCAAGTCGCTCGTGTGCGATCGTTGTTCGCCCCAAGGGGGCAGTAACATGAAAGCCCAGGGCAACGCCCTGGGGACAAGTCGGCGATAGGGTACAAGCCCTGAAAGGGCGCAACAGCGGAAGGCGACCAATCCGTGCAACCGAGCAGGGCGCACGGATGGAGCCTGAAGGACCGGACATGCCACAGTCATTGTCGATGAATCTCGTCCACCTCATTTACAGCACGAAAGACCGAACTCCCTGTTTGACGCCGGCCATCCGCCCCAAGCTCCACGCGTATCAGGCCGGCATTCTCAAGGATTGGGACAGCCCGGCCATCGTCATCGGTGGGGCGGCCGACCATGTACACGCGCTGTTCACGTTGTCCAAGAATCACGCCCTTTGCAAGGTGGTGGAGGAGGTCAAGAAGGGATCGTCAAAATGGATCAAGACCCAAGGCGCGTCATTCACGAAGTTCGCCTGGCAAAACGGATACGGCGCCTTCTCCGTGAGCCAGTCGCAGGTCGAGCACGTGCGAAGGTATATCGAGAACCAGGAAGAACACCATCGGAAGGTGTCGTTCGAGGAGGAGTATCGCACGTTTCTGCGTCGGCATCGTATCGCGTTTGATGAACGGTATGTTTGGGATTGACGTTTTTTTTTGCGCCCTTTCAGGGTTTTTTTCGTATTGCGCATCTCAAACCCAGGGCGTTCCCCTCGTTGTTATACACCCGTCTTCATTGCCACCTGGTGCAACAGTTGCGGTCGCGCCCTGCCCTGAAAGGGCCCAAACATGGAAGCCCAGGGCACCGCCCTGGGAGAGTGGGATGGGCCGCACGATACAGCCCTGTAGGGGCGAAACAACCGGTGTTTCCTGCTGCGCTTGAGGTCGGGCGATTTATCAATCGTGACGCGTCCCTCGTCAAGCCTTCCCTTGTTGCGCTCTTTCAGAGCTATCTCCGATAGCGCGGCGCGAACCCAGGGCGGTGCCCTGGGCTTTCGTGTGGCTGCCCCGTTGGGGCGAAGGGGTATACCTCACAGAACGATGTGGTGTTTCTCTACACTGCCGGACCGAACTCGCCATACCGCTCCGACGGCAGCGGATCGAGGGAGCTCAGCCAGCCACGCAGAAGAAGATCAACCTGGACGCCCGGACACATTCTCTCAAACATCAACTCACTGTCGCCCACGACCACGGTCCACTGATCTTCCGCCGATCGATGCACGACGAGCACGGCGTGATCCCGCGTGAACTGATGGCGCCATGCCCTCGCTGAGCGACGGCTATCTTTACGTATCACCAATCCGCCCGGACTGAGGAGCCAATGAATCTCGGACCCCCCATTCGCGACAAGCTCGAATATGATGACTGCGAGAGCCAGAACCAACGCCATCACCTTGCTTGTTGCAATAAAAACAACGAGCCCAATCACGGCCAGTACGCTTGCCTTAACGATGTGATAGCGCCCCTTCAGGCTCCGAGATTGTTGCATCTTCCGAGGGAACGCCGCTTCTGTCTGTCTGATCTGCCGGTCGTCCGCGGCGCCGGACAACTGGCGCTGTGTACCTTCAGGCGTTTCCGCCAACGTCTCACGGGCCTCGTCCGTCTGCCCGAGTTCGATTGGCTCAAACGGAACTTCAAACGGCGAGATCTGCACAAGGCATTCGGGCGGCCCGATGCGAACGGCGGTTCCGAATCGCTGCAATCGGCGCAATATCTCAAACATTGTTTCCGTCTCGAAGCCCTCTACGGAGTCGCCAAACTCGGCGACCATGCGAGAAACGACTTTCGGCGTCTCGGCATACTGATGTATGTTGCAGAATTCGGCGATTCGGGCGGGCTCTTTTCTCATGTGGCTGCGAAGAAGCCACAAAGCCAGGACCACGGCAGCCACCAGTGGGACGACATTGGTAACGCGCAGCCCCTCCAAAGCGATGAAAACGACGGCGTACACAACCAAGAATGCCAGGGCACCACCTAGTACACCGAACACCGATGAGCCGGCACTACGTGCGCTCGCCCTTGGAGGAACGTATGGCACATCGATCAGTCCAGAAGCGAAGGAAGCGCTGAGGGCGTTTTCGTCTTGCAGTGTCTCTTCCTTGGACTTCATGCGTCCTCACTGATCGTCTGATCTTACCCTGGTTCGTGGCACACCCGACGATAAGCCCGCCGAATGGTCTACGCAAGGCGGCGACTATAGCACCGAACGGTCAAGTGTAGCGGGTCATCCCGTCTATTTTCCGGGAAGGACCGACTCCTGACCCGACAAGTAAATAGAGCTTGCGCTAACCCGCTTTGGTTCGCACGCAGACGCCACGACACCAGGTCGGTTGCCCGATTTCCATTCTAGGGGCCGCTCCCTCACGGTCGCGGTACTGATTGGAGGGCGCCAGCGATCAGTCGTCATTACTGACCATTCGTGGCTTAGCGCCTTCGTGGTAGGCCTCGTTTATGCCCGCGGCGGGCGGCGGCCGTCTTTTACGTCCTGATCAAACGCCCGTTTGCGGCGGCGCATGTGGTGGTAGTGTTGGGCGAAGCGGTGGGCTTCGTCGCGCATCTGTTGGAGAATCCGTAACGCGGGGTTGTTGCGCGGTAGGCGCACTGGCGCAGTGCGGGCCTGGATGTAGACCTCTTCCTCGCGCTTCGCTAACGAGATCACCATGGGGGGCTTCATGTCCATTTCGTCGAAGACTTCCATACCCGCGTGCAATTGCCCCAGGCCGCCGTCTATGAGAATGACGTCGGGAAAGAGTTCCTCGCCGTCGGCCGCATAACGGTAGCGGCGGCGGATCACCTCGCGGATGGACGCGTAGTCGTCCACACCCTCGACGCCCTTGATCTGAAAACGCCGGTAGCCCGACTTGAACGGCTTGCCGTCGATAAAGCAGATGAGCCCGCCGACCGTCTCCTCGCCCTGCAGGTGGGCGATGTCCACGCACTCCATGCTGCGCGGCGGCGACTCCAGCCCCAGCAGGTCGGCCAGCTTCTCCAACCCTTCGCGCGGGTCGACATAGAAGACCTCCGGCTGCACGTCCTCGCGCACGTCGCCGGAGAGCGACAGCGACTGGATGGCCTTGATCCGATCGCGCAGCTTGGCCGCCTCTTCGTAACGCAGATCGTCGGCGGCCTGCTGCATCTCCTTTTCCATCTGCCGCAACACGACGCTGCGCTTGCTGGCCAGGAACTTCTTGAGGCGCGTGATGTCTTTCTTGTAGTCCTCCTTGCTGATCATTGCGGCACACGGAGCGGTACACTGGTTGATGGCGTGCAGCAGGCAGGGTCGGAAAAAGCGCCGCGTCTCGTCGCCGTCGAGGATCTCCAGCTCGCAGGTGCGGTACTTGAAGACCTTTTGCAGGGCGTTGATCGCGTCGCGGATGCCGGTGGCCGACAGGAACGGGCCGTAGAGCTTGCTGCCCTTCAGACGCGGCGTGCGGGTGATGAAAACGCCGGGGAAGTCGTCTCCGGTGGTGATTTCGATATAGGGAAAAGTCTTGTCATCCTTGAGCATCGCGTTGTGCGGCGGCTGGATATCCTTGATGAGGCGGCTTTCCTTGATGAGGGCGTCGACCTCGGTGTCGCACTCGATGACATCGATGTCCGCCACCTTGTAGACCATACGGCAGATGTCCGGCCCGCGGGTGTTGAGCAGGTCTGCACCGGGCTGAAAGTAGCTGCTGACGCGCGAGCGCAGGTCCTTGGCCTTGCCCACATAGAGTACGCGACCCTCGGCGTCTTTCATCAGGTAGACGCCCGGCGCCTTGGGGAAGGTGGCGATATGCGCGCGTATGTTTTCGAGTGACGGTTGATCCATGGCTTTATTGTAGGAGCGACGGAGCGACGAAGCGACGGGGCGACGAAGGGGCGAAATTGTAGGGTGGGCATCGCCCACCAACGGATCCGTGAATTCTCAGCGTACAGAAGGCTGGTGAGCTCCCGGCTGCGCCGAGCGAACCCCCTGCGCCACATCGCTGAGCGCAGACACAGGGGCGAACCCGGCCGTGGCCTGGTCCGCCCCCGCGCTTGCTATCTGACAGAAGCTCTATGAAGTCACCGAATAATCGGCTCCTTACTTACAGACGTTCCTCTTCGGGTGACACCTTTGGGAACAGCAATCGCTATTTACCGAGCAGGGATCGCCCTTCGGCGCACACGTCTCGCAGACATCGTTGACCTCATCGCAGGTCAGTCCCGGGCACGGATCGCTTCCGGGTTGACAATGGCCGCCGGCGCACGTCTCGGCGCCGTTGCAGAACAAGCCGTCGTCACAATCGCCGTCTACGAAGCAATCAACGCAGGTGTCACCGGCTTCATCGCAGAACTGCCCAGGACAAGGATCGCCGCCGGTCTGGCAGTCGAGTGTCGCATTGCACGTCTCCGCGCCGTCGCAGAACAGGCCATTATCGCACAGGGCGTTGTTCGGAACGTTATCACACGAATCGGTGCCCTCGTTGCACGAGTCGTCGGTGCAGCCGACACCGTCGTTACAGTTCGGAGCCGTCCCCC
>Ga0210111_1000222_pt1 | contig 15349 bp, 10 predicted proteins | sample China_Galinas_PW_6_FD_185520 | JGI IMG/M metagenome (GOLD analysis project Ga0210111, IMG submission 185520) | Wetland microbial communities from San Francisco Bay, California, USA, that impact long-term carbon sequestration - China_Galinas_PWC_D2... | ecosystem: Environmental > Aquatic > Marine... | reverse complement strand
CTCGGATGTGCCGTTGTTCTTTGACCTACCGTGCGCCAGCGTCAGCGGTCGTGGCGAAATCGTGGAGCCCGTGCCGTTGAAGTGGCGCGGCTGGGTCATGCTGGTGTGCACCGGCGCCCACGTGTCGACACCGGAAGTCTACGGCGCCTGGCTGCCCTCCGATGTTCCTACCTCCAATGTGCCGGACCCACTGCAACTTCTAGACGCCGATACGGCAGTCGAATTGAATGAACGCCTCGTCAACCAACTCGAACCTGCTGTCTTTCGGGTGGCACCGGTTGTTGGCGAGATCTTCGAGGAACTGCACCACCTCGGGCACGGCCCGTTGCGTGTCAGCGGTGCCGGTTCCGTCTTGTATAAACTGTTTGATGACAAGAATGCCGCATACGACGCCGCACAAGACGCGGCGCAGACATGTTCCCGTGTGACAACCATGGTCGTGGCGGCTCCCGTAGCGTTTACACCATTGAGAAGTGAAGGAGAGATGAATGGAAATCACTGATGTCAGAATCAAGCTCGTGAATAACTCGACCGATCGGTTGAAGGCATTCTGCAGTGTGACGCTGGACGACGAGTTCGTCATCCGCGACATCAAGCTGGTGGAAGGCGCCAGCGGGCTGTTTGTGGCCATGCCATCGCGCAAATTGTCGGCTTCGTGTCCCGAGTGCCACCACAAGAACCCGCTGCGGGCGCACTTCTGCAATGAGTGCGGCGCCGATCTTCCCCGACTCGAACTTCCGGTGGACGATCACGGCCGACTGCGGCTCTACCGTGACATCGCACACCCGATCACGCCGGATTTTCGCGAGAAGATGCAAGAGTTGATCGTGGGGGCGTACGAGGGCGAGCAGGAACGTTCCGTGGAACCCGACTACGAGCCGGCCACGGGTGTCGACCTGGACGATTTGGTGGAGGATGTGGAGGACGCGGATGACACAAGTGGCAATCGGCGCGAAGAGTCGTCGGAGTATGCCGCTTTGATTGCCGGGCTGGATCGGGGCAGCCAGTCTCAAAGTGACCGGTCGCCGGGGCGCCGTCAAGACCGGGGCGGAAGAACGCCGGACTCGCGCGTCGGACGCCAGCGCGGCGAAACGACCGACAGTCGGGAACGACGCGGTGACGCGCGCGGTGAGCAACCACGTCAAGAACGAACCGACCGAGCCGACCGCGGCGAACGACGCGATGACACCCGCGACGGACAGCGGCGACGCGGAGGCCGGCGGCGCAAGCCTAATGAAGAGCGACGTGATGGCGTCACTGCACCGCGAACGGCACCGGCCGCACTGGTCTCCACTAAGGATGTGAATACGGAGAAACCCATGTTTGACAAGGCCGAGGTGCCTCGCAAGGAACACACCGCCACGAAACCGCGGGAGGAGAGCGACAAGGTCTCTCTCAGCTCGGCCACCAAAGATACCAGTGCCACCGAGTCACCGGACGACACTGCCGCGTTCGGTGCAGGCATTCTGTAGGGCAGGTCGTTGCTCCACCGCAGGGGGAGCGTTGACCTGCCGGACCGGAGAGACAGGTGAACCACCCGGCACAACCGGGAGAATCACCTGTCTCTCCTTGAGCCGGCTCAAAACGTCACGCACCCTCGGTCGTAGAACGTACCAGTCGCCGCCCATTCCTGGCACGTGCTTGTCAAGCTCTTTTCCTCTAGAATGGCACTATGACACACGCGCCATCAGGTTCCTGCCGTGGTTTCGCCGCACATGTACTTGTGGTCTTCGCAGCGGTGGCGTGCCTCGGCAACATCAGCCGCGGTCAACAGCGCGATCTTCGCCATGACCTGCAGGGTCTGCACATTCGCCATACGACTGCGCATTACGCCATGGCCGGCACCATCAGCGACGCCAAGCTTGCGCAATACGGGGAGGCGCTCGAGTTCATCCATCGCGAATACGCCAAGGGATTCGGCGAGTTGCTCGCAAAGAAGACATCGGAAAAAAAGGAAGCCGCCGAGGACAAATTCCACGTTGTCGTCCTGGCCAAGGAGACCGAGTACCATGAGTTTGTCGGCGCCTACTTCGGTGCGAGTGCCGAAAGCTCGTCAGGCTTGTTCGTGCCGTCGGTCAACCTGCTGGTCATTCTCGATCGGTCCGATCAGGCGGACACGCACGGCACGCTCTTCCATGAGGCTTTCCACCAATTCGCACATCGGTACGTGCCGGCCATTCCCATCTGGCTCAATGAAGGGCTCGCGACCTATTACGGCACGGCCAGACCGATTCGCGGCGGGCTGCGATTCGATCGCCCCCGATTGCATTACTTTGCGCTCGTGCGGCTGGCCGCCGACAGCCACAAGCTCGTACCGTTGCAGGAGCTGATGTTGTCGAGCAAGGCCGCCTTTTATGACCTGTCGGAGGTGGAAGGGCTGAATGTCAATCGCCGGTCGCTATGTTACGCGCAGGCCTACACCCTCGCCAGCTACATGATCAATGATAAGGGAGGCCGCGAGCATCTCCGCACCTACGTTCGAAAGCTATCTGAGGCGAAGACTGAAAAGGACGCACAGCAAGTTACCCGCGACCTGTTCAACGACAAGTTGTTGACAGCCATGGTCAAGCCCTGGATGGCCTACGTCAGTCGCGGTTGACGACGGCACGTCCGGCGACGCACTGCATCGGATCTTGCGCGATACTCGGAATCGGATGGCACGGGCAAGCGGAGCTCACTAGAGCACCTTCAGTTTAGACGTAGCGGCCAGCCGAGCCGCAAGCTTCAGCTTGCGCGGTGACGCGTTTCTGTCTGTCCCACGAATCCGAGGGACCGCGCGGGCTCAAGCCCGCGGCTCAGGATGTTTCGCAAACTGGAAAGCCGATCCAAAACGCTATGTTTTGCCTGAAACTGCTATAACTGGCTGACGTGCACGGCGGCAAGGATGGCAGGCTGAAGGCCTGCTCGAAAGTAGCCGGGGGCAAGTCCCGGTACACCGGGACGCCGCCCCCGGATGGCATCATCCCCGAAGCGCCCGACCCTGTAGGGGTCGCAGAAACACTGCGGGAAATCTACGACATTGCGCAAGTGCGGCCCTTGCAGGGTCGAATGGGATTCATGTCGATGTTGCCGTGGGCGGCGTCCTGCTCGGGCGGCACTTGCCCACGGCTACTGTCGATCAGCCCTTCAGGCTGGATGACTAGGCAAACTCAGAGAGGGCGATGCGCCAAGCCCTTTCGTGTCTGCACGCCTCCTCGCGGCATCGCGAAGAACAGATTTCTCATGACAATGGCGTACCCTCCAGCGTAGGCATAAGAGGCTTCGATTGTTGCAGGCGAGCTGTCACTGTGCCGATACCTTGCGAATCGAAGGTCAGCACGTCCATCGGACAAACCGTTATGCAAATGCCACAGTGGATGCAGCTCGAATTCTTGTTGGAAAACTCCTGCTGGTTCTTGGCGAAGCCCATCACGTCGATACCGACCTGGCAGTAGCGCGAGCATTCGCCGCAGGTAATGCACTTGTCGTCGCTGACGATGCGCAGCTTGCCGAACCACCTGCTCCACAACTGCATCCACTTTGCCAGCGGGCACCAGTAGCGACACCAGATCTTGCCGCCCAGAATCGGATAAAGCGTGACGGGTATGACCGCCGCCAGCCAGTAGTCGCTGACCCAGCCGTAGCTGGAGATGGCCGCGGCCGCCCAGCCGTCAGGTTGGAAGGCCGATCCCCCCGCATACACGCCGAATCCCACGCGCGCAATGACGAAGATGGCAGCGAAGAACGCCCAGATCATGATCGCCATGTTCATCCACTCCCAGCGCCGGCTTACCTTTCCCTTGGGCGAGAGATGACGCCAGCGATCGCCAAGCGTCTCGGCCAGTCCGCCGCAACCGCAGATCCAGGTGCAGTACCGTTTGCCGTGAAAGATGCTGAGGATGGGGATGATCACGAACGTCGCCAGCAATCCGTAGATCAGATAGAAAAGTCCGACATCATAGAAGAACATCGAAAAATAGAGAGGGAATGCCAGCTCGATGCCAAAGGCGTGCCAGTAATTCCCCGGTTTTCCCAACCACATGTTGGGACCGACCTTGTGGTGTACCCAATACATCACCACCGCCGGAATAATGAAGCCCAGCGTCCATTGCGTGACGATCAGCGAGACATACCGCTTCTTCTGGTAGGAATCGTTGTATGCCGTGCCCCAGCGGCGGTAGGCTTTCATGCCGAAGAAGGTCATCACCAGCGAATAGAGACAGGCATACCAGAAGATCGGGTCGATGAAGATACCCTGACCGAGAAACTCTGGCGTCATGAACGAGACATAGTGCGGCCAGGATTGCAGCAGGTCGCCCGGCGCGAAAGGCCATGCAGGCTTCTTGACACCGTAAATCGTGTAGCAGATCAGGAAGGCGCCGATGAGAAACGCGTAGCGCCGTAGATCCCACGTCCGTTCGAGCTTGACGCCGATGCGATCGAAGAACTTCAGCGGAACGTCGGCGCCGATACAACGGAAGATGTGGTCGTAGTTGACGGTGGTCTTCTCGCCGGTAGCGGTATGGACAATGTCCACTTCGCCGCCGCGGATGGTCTCGGCCTTGTGGGACAGATAGAGCTTGATCTTGCCTTCCTTCGCGCGATCTGTGACGGCGTCGATGTTGCGTTTTTTCGGATAGGTGAATTCCTTGTCCGGGGCGGCCATTGATACCCGGTTGCCGCGATCCGCAAGTGCAATCGCGGCCTCACACGCCACATCGCCCGCGCCGAACACGAGAAGATTCTTTTCATTCCACTCGTCCGGGTCGGCCACATTCTGGCTGATTTGCGCGGCGTGCTCGGTCTCGCCGGGCGCACGCAACTTTCGCGGGTTGCCAGCCATGCCGATGGCCAGCACCACGCGACACGCGGCATACGTGCCCTTGTCCGTGGTGACTTTGAAGCTATCCGTGTCAGACCGCCGCTGAATGTCGGTGACCTGTTCGTATTCGTTGATCTTCAGGCCGAGCTGCGGAACCTGCTCGTCCCACTTCGCAAGAAGCTCCTCCTTGCTGCACTCCTCGAACCAGAGACGCGATTCGAGCGGCACATTCTCCGGCTCGGCGAAGAGCGGCTTGCCCTTGGTGAAGTTGCGAATGAGTTGCCCCGCACGCTGCTGCTCGATGACGACGTAGCGGATGCCAAGCTGTTCGCATCGATCGGCCGCACCCAGTCCGCTGCTACCCGCGCCGACGATTAGCACGTCGACACTATCACCGTCGGGCTTGTCCACGGAAGGATCATTCCGTGCATCGCGCAGTTCCTCCGCGAGTCGGTCGATCACCTGCACACCGGCGTTGAGCCCCAGCTTGATCAGCGGCGTGCCCGCGATCTCACCGACCATGTACAGACCCGGCACGTTGCTCTGGCCGTCTGAATCCAGAAGAGGCAGGCGACGGGCGGTTTCAGGATCGAAGGATCGATCGAAGAGGCTGCGAATGGCCGCGATGATACGCATGTACGGAATCACTCCTGTCGTAGCCGCGTCCGATCAGGTGCAAGCCGCGCCGCTGCAACGTGGTTGCCAATTCGGAAAACGGCGACGCCAATCGATTCACATTCTAGAGACCAACGACCGAGCGTGCGAACCCGCCGTCCTCAGTTCATCGCCGCGTGTGTGACCCTCGAGAAACCGAGCGCCGGCGTTGCAGTTATTGGAGCCCGGCCGCGTCGTCCGCCCTCCTACCGACCGTCCCGAGCCGAGCAGATGACGAACAACGGCCGGGCTCCTCTGCATTCAAGCCTCGGGAGCGGTGGAAAGGGAGCACCGATACTCCGGCACAGTTACGCTCCGAGACTCTGCCCAATTAGTCGTTCGACCCACCTCGGCCTTACATGAGGCAAGAATTTTTTTTGGGGGGGCAAATGGGCCACCCCGCCTGGAGGCGACCTTAATCCGGGCGATGCGTTCGTCCTACAATGCACGGGTTTCACTCAGAGCGCCCCGGACCGATACAGACTCGCCGCCAACCGTGCGTTGGCCGAATTCACGGAATGTCTCACTTGCGTTGAAACGATTCAAACGACCTCTCTTAGTCCGTGCAATTCAGTGGTGAATAGTCTTGGATTACTGAGCAAGCGAGAAACTCTCCGCGGTGTCGCGCGCGAGACGCTCTTTATCCGAAAGGTCAAAGAGATAGGCCGCCGATTCGCTCTGACCTTTCTGACCGTATGGATCGACCAACAATTCCCGTTGTACACCAATCCGATTGAGATAGGCCACGATGTCCCTCGGAGCCTTGTAGCGGAGCATCTGGGTATAAACGAACCAGACACGGGATTTGCCGCGAAGCGCATCAATCTCGCGAAGATACGCGCGGTTGTCACCATAGTGAATGCCACCTTCCGTCCAGTCGTCCGGGTCGATTTCAAGGGCGGGACCATAAAAGTGCATCGCGTGCCTGGCACCGTGAAAGACATACACGGCGTCGCCGGGTTCGAGATGCTCCGCGAATTCTTTTAGTAGCGGCCGCATTTCCTGGTGTCCGCGGTATGGCGGGCGGCCGACCGCAAGGATAGCCGCGGAGGGTAGCCCGACGATAACGACGAGAGCCACCGGTACGAGCCAGCGACCTGCTCGCGGGAACAGGTTTCGTAAAGCACCGAACGAGGACATGGCGAGTAGGAGAATCGGCCAACACGCGTGCAGCCCGACCCGATGGCGGAAGGGAAACAGGTGAATGGTTGCCGCAACGAGTGCCCCGATCAGCGGTGTCATCAGTAGCGCCGTCGACCAGCGATCGCGTCGTACCAGGTGAATCAATCCGGGAATCGCAAGCACGGTCAGTGCGATGGCAATTTGCGCAAGCGGCGCCATCCTCGCCGCGATGTGGAACAGGAACACACCGAACGTCTGGCTGATTTGCGTCGGATACCACATGACGAATGCAACGGTCGATTCCGTTGGGGGGAAGCCCTCCGACCAGAAGTTCTTCATGTGGTCCATGGTCTTTGCGTCGACCGTTTGCAACGCGAAGACGGTGGCGATCAGCGCGCCGAGCCCCCATCCTCCCACGAGAATCGCCAGCCGCGAGAGCGGCTTCCCGGTCGGTCGAATCCATCTTTCAATAACCAGAATCGTACAAAGCAGAAACGCGGTCACGACTGCCGGCTGCGAGCATGTAATCAGCAATCCACCGCACAGTCCGACAAGTACCGCGCTCGCCGTACCGATCGACTTTTCACGGAAGCGCAGGGCGAGCCACACGAGAATCATTGAAATGGTGATGTCGCTCGAGTACTGTTTCACGTTACCGCCGTACCACGAAAGGGCCGGGCTCACAGCGAAGAGCAGGAGTCCGCCGAACAAAAACGCACCCTTGATGAATCGGCGCGCGATGAGCCAGAAAAACATGGGCGCGATGACGGCGAACGTCCACGGCATAAGGCGAAGCGCATACTCGTTCTCGCCAAGAAGTACGGTCGAAATCTTGGATGCGACGAGAAATCCGATTGGCGCAATCTGATAATGATCAAGCGGTTCGGTAATCAGTTCAGTGATGCCTCGATCCGAGATGTTACGGGCAATCGCGAGTTCGTCGTACCACATCGATGGGTTGGCCACGTAGTGGATCGTGCGAAGCCCCATGGCGAGAAGAATGGCTGTGGCAACGCAAAAGGCGGCACCGCGCTGCCGGTTTCCGCCTGGACGCTTGTCTAAGAGTTGACCGGATTCCATATAAACAATACCCCACCGCAAAATGAAGCCTGCTGATTTTCGTCCCAAGCCCGCCCCCCCGGCGCGTGGCACGGTCTTGCGCAGCAAGGCCGTGGCAGATGGCGGATGTCACTCCTGCGCTGGGGACTCGCACAGCCCATGCGAGTCATAACCGCGTAGGGCGGTCCCGGACGCACCAATCCGGCTGGCGGGCTCGCCGCAAGCACCTCCCACGGCCTGCCAGCGGCAGACCGTGAAACCCGTCATATCAATACGAGTCCGTTCTGCTCTCCGCCGGGCGCTCGTAATACGATCGCACCCGGGCCAGTTTCCCGTTCTTGAATGTGAGCCAATCGCAGGCGTACATCGTCTTGCCGGAGGCCAGACGGTTTTGATAGCGTATGACCGATTGATGGCCCGAGACGAGCACGTCTTCAATCGTCAAACGGGAGACGTTTTCCTTCGCCATAGGTCCGACCACCTCCAGGTACCGGTCGCGACCCTCGATGTGCCCGTACGGGCTGGTATGCTGAAAGTCATCGGCCAGCGGCAGGTCTGCCGGGTCGCCGTCATTCCAGATGGTAATCCACTGACGTGAGAGTTGATCGATTTCTCGTTCATTCATGGCACACCCTATCATGCAGCAAGTGCACATCCCAACAGCCACGGCCATCATCACGCGCATCGCGAAGCCTCCCATTCTGCCGAAGTTTGATCGAACGACTCGGCCTACTCCAGACGCGGCCCGACATACTCGTGAAGATTATCCTACTCAACGCTATATCCGCTCCCATTCTCCCTGTCAAAACGCAACGGCATGTGGATACTCATCATGCGGTGACTTGCCGTCTGTTGCTGAACGTGGTACCTCCTCGACATGCCCGGTAGCACTTTCCACCGTCGATTCCATTCACTTGTGAAGGGGACATGCCTTGCACTCTTACTCGTCTCGGTAGTTGCCCTGCTGTTGAGCCTCGTGTGGCAGGTGACCCTGTATCGATCCGGGTGGGCGGCTGGCTGGGGCTACGGCTGCATCAGCGTGCAATCCACCAACCCGACGATGGGCACACCGCAAGACGACTGGCGGTTTGCCACCAGGCGTAGCGGACAGCCCCTGGTCCGGGCATGGTGGGTGAAGATTCCCCGTCCGCGACCGGGCGTGTGGGCTGTCGTCGTGCCGCTCTGGATACCGATGGTCGTCCTGGGCATCGCAACGTTCTTGGTCTGGCGCCGCTACCGTCGATTGCCGGTCGGCCACTGCCAGGGCTGCGGTTACGACCTGACGAGCAACGTGTCCGGCGTCTGCCCGGAATGCGGTCGTTCGCGTTGACGGTGTCATGGCCGTCAAATGTCCGCACCAACCATGGTGGAGGCGCAGCTAGCGCCGGCCCCACCCGCGGCAGGCATAAAGTGACGCTTTGCAATGGCTTTGTTTCGTAAGTACGGTTTTTTTCGTAGTGCCTCGATAGTGGCACTTCGAAAGGGGAAGCAAATACGGACCACGACGAAGAAAGTGAAAAGCGGCAGAGGTGACGGCGACCGATTCGTGCTTCCGCTTTGGCCGCACGAATGGAATCTGAACGAGCGACGAAGCGATGGAGGGTTGGGCGATGAGCGATGATGGCTATTGGGTGCTGTCGGCACGCGGCTGTGTATGTGGGGTTCGAAGACGAGACGCTGTGCATGGCGCGGGCTCCCAGGGATAGAACGTCGCGGGTGATCGGGGTGGGGTACGGCGATCGGTGATCAGCCGTCAGCTTTCAGCATGGGTGGACTAACAGTATGCGGGTGCCTGCTTGTCAGCACCGTCCGCGCGAGCTCAAGGACCCCCTACGCCGCCAATGGGGCACAGGGCTTGCGCGCGGTGCTCTGATTCGGGAACCGTCCAGGTTGCTACCGAGGCGTACCGACAACTCCTCGGGCGGATCTCTCGTCCGCTGGCTCCCTGAACTTGAACGTGACGCACAACGAACCCATTTGCCAGTCACACTTCAATCCGCAGGCCCCGCGCCGCTGCCTTCAGCCTGCGCGACCAACACAGTCCCCGACCCGCAGTCGCAATGGACTCGCGATGGAGAGAAAACCGGCGCTCCGTTCCACGCGGTAGAGCGCCGGCATCGATCGCCTCGACCGCGAAACTGAGTTTCGATCGACTCCTGACTTGACCACACGCCCGCCGCGCGTTATGTTTAGTATATGTTAGGTTCGCCCTAGGGGTAGGGCGGGCACATGTCTCGGCTCTGAGGGGAAGGGCACACACCATGATTCACGGAACCAGGCGCGGGGCGCTTTCGACCCCGCAGCGGAAGCTGGTACAGGACAACCTCGGGTTGGTGGCGGTGCATTTGCGGCGTTACGTGTCCAATCTGGCGCAACCGCGACGCGATCGCGAATGGGAGGACTTGTTTCAGGAGGGATGTCTGGGGCTGGTCAACGCCGCGGAGCGCTTCGATCCGGATCGCGGCATTCCGTTCGCGGCCTTCGCCCTGCCGCGCATTCACAACGCCGTGAGCAGAGCATTGTATACGCGGTTTACGACCATACGTTCGCCGCTGTCACGCACCCGATCGCAGCGTGACGCCGTCCGCTCGAATGCGGCCAAGGACGATACCCCGCGGGTCCCGAAAACCGTCGGCATGTCCACACTCGTCGAGCGGAATCTGTGCGGGCCAGGTGGCAGGGAGTCTTCGGAGCCCCGCAAAGACACGATCGGACAACGTCTGCGGACCAAGTATGAGGACGCCGTAAGGCGTGCGGCACGGTTCGTGGGCGATCAGCCGTCCACGCGAGGGGATCGTGCTGAGCTGGTCGATCGAATCCTCGATGAGCGGCTGCTGATTCCGCAGGCCGAAACGCGGCACACGCTCCGCCGCCTCGCGCGGGACACGCAGTCCTCCTACGCCCGCGTGGCGCAGTGCGAAAAGCAGATCAAAGATCTCGTGCGGACCGCCCTGCGTGCCGATCCGGAATTCGTCGCCTTGGAGCAACTCGCGCGCGAGCAGCGGCACGGGTGCGAGAGCTTATTCGATGATGCCGCTGCGCAACGGCTCCAATCCGCCAGTATGCACGAGTTTATGCGACGGTACCAACGCGCCGACCGGACGAATCGCGCGCGGATGCTTCACGACGTCTTGCGACTGTCGCAGGCGCACACGGCGCGAATTCTGTCGACGTGCTTTTCAAGGCTGTCTCCGCGCGTACGGGCACGCGTGCTCAAAGACACGGCCGCTCTCGCGACTGCACCCGAAGGTCAAGACGAGAGCACCGACAAGGGGCGTAGCGCGCACGACGGTACGGGCGCACCCTGGCTGGCCCAGCGACGACTGTAAGGCGGTGGGCCCGTTCGCGGCCGATCGCGGTCCGTTCACAGTTCGTTGAGAAAAAGGGAGCCCGGAACCCAAAGGAACCGGACTCCCGATTGTCGACAAATGGCGCGGCGCTTTGCTGCCAAGTGTGCTCAGGGTAGTCTATTTCGGTGCCGGTTTCGGTAGGCCTAGGCACTCGTTGAACTTTCCCTCTGCACCCTTGTAGCAAATCGTGAGACATCCTGAATGTGCGCCGCACCCGGTGTCGCACGACGCAATATTCTGAACCAATACAGCAAGACACTCATCAAAAGTCGATCCCTCTTGCCGTTGTCCGCCCGGCGGGGTCGCATCGCCACCGTCTGTGGATATGTCTAATTCGGGATATTTGGTCGCCAGTTCGCCGGCAAGGAACAACTTGTAATTACCTTCGGCCGTATCGACCAGATAACCGATATATATTCTCCGGAGGGTTGTCTCCAACTCGAGGCTGAGGCCTGGATCATCGGAACGACATTGATCGAAGACCCGCGAGGCTACTTGCACACAGGTCCAATACACAGAATCGACATCGAATTTAATATCATCGGCCCGCAGAAGGACCACGGTGGCACAAGACCTGATATTATGGAAACCTTCGTCGAGACAATCTTCCAGCGGGTGTTGTGCGACGGCGCGTGGGCCCAGGAAGCCTTCCACATTGGCGATACAGTCGCGCATGCAGTCCGCGTCCTTACAGCCCCGAAGGCACTCCCCCATGGCGATGGGCTTGGTGTCTTCCGTTGCCGCCTTCACGAGGTCGCCTGCCTTGGATGGGATTACGACGACACTCACAAACGCGACAGACAGTAACGATTGATATGTTTTCATCGGCATGACCTCCACAAACGGAAGGAAGGAAGGAAGGAAGGAAGGAAGGAAGGCACGGACCACCCGGGCGATCCAACTTCCAATACAAGACTAACCTACCACATCGGCAGATTAAGTCAAGTGAGAGAGCAAGAAAACGTCTCGTATCTGCTCAGCGGCTAACAGGCTGTTGAACAAGTCCCGAACGACCCTGCAAACCAGCGTTCTTGGCCGAGAAACGGCCGCCGCGGGGGGCGGCCGCTACATTGTTCAACAGGCGGCTAAGCGGACCGCCCAACCGTGTTTTTTGGGCAAGAAAACCCGGTTCGGAACAGAGTCTTGATTCCGTCGTAGAAACCTCATTTCGATGCACAAATACCACTGAGAAGCCCGAAGAAAAGACGCTGCGCTAATCAAAATGAAGGTGGCAGCGTAATCGCGCGACCGTCTTGGGTCCGATGCCGCGAACGCGCGCCAGGTCGTCAGCATCCGTAAAGACCGCCGGGGTGCCTTCCGCCGAGGCATCGTCTGCCATCGTGGAGGACCGAAACGCCACAATACGCTTGGCGAGCGAATCGCCGACGCGCGGGAGCACGGTCAGCTCCCACCACGGCGCCACATTGGGATCGAGAGTGAGATGATAGGAAGCCACCGGCAACGGCGCCGCGCTACCGCCCTGCCGCCCCGCCGCCAGCGAAATCGACAGCACCAGCGTGAGCACTGCGACGGAGGTAAACTCTGGATGCCCGTTCCGTTGCATGAGATGCGAAACTCGTACGGCGCCGACACTTGGCGGGTCGCCGTTCGTGCCGCTGTCGGCACCGCCGCTTACAACACGGTCTTTCTCGCCTGTTTGCGGCCGCCTCCCAACAGGTCCGACCGGATTTTGGTCAGTGTCTTGTACGCGGTCTTCGGCGCGAGGTCCATTCGCAGCAGCCCGGCGTGAGGCACCAATTGATCGGGGTAATCAGAGAGACATCCCCATGTCACCGTTTCGATAAACGGCTTGCTCAGTGCGACGGTGAGGAATTCCTGCAGCCATTCCGCCTGGACTTTCTCGCTCCAGGCATCGCGCCACCGCCCGCCGTCGAGGGCGATTTCCGTACTGTCGGTGGACGAACGCCGCATGGGTACGATGTCGCCGGGTACCTGCACGGCGGTGATTTGCAGCGGCTTGCCCAGCTTGGCGAACGCGTCGAGGATCGACGAAAGTTGGAACATGTCGCGGACGTACATGCCGTCGGCCGAGGGCCCGAAGTGAAACTGCAGTCCGAACGCATCGAAATTGACCCCGCTCTGCACCACCATGTCGGCGTAGAGAAGCGGCGGTATGGTCCGCTGGTTCCGGGCGTAATATTCGCCCCACGGCGCCACGAGATCGATGACGGCATAGCAATTGGGCGCACTCTGTTTGGCCACGGCCGCCGACATCCGCGTGAGTTCCATCAGTTGCTCAAAGCTGAAGGAAAAGCAGTTGCCGGCATGGATTCCGCTGATGACATCCCATATCTGGATGTACTGCCCGTAGCGGTTGATGACGCGACGCACGTGCTCGAACGCCAGGTCGCGGATGGTGTCGAAATCGTGCTCCCAAATGTAGAGCCAGTCGGGCACGAACCGTTCCTGAAACGACAGCAGCGTGGATCCCTTGATGGGAATACGTGCCTTGGTGAGCGCCTCCACCCACTGGTCAAGCGGCTTCCAGTTGAACGTCTGCTCATTCGGCTCGATGTCGCGCCAACCCACGGGAACGGTGACAAACTCGAAGGCATTCGAAAGGCGTTTGCGGGATGTCTCGGTCGGTTTGTCCAAATGGACCGCGCAGCCGAAGACGCGCTTCGACCAGCCCCCCGCCTGCTTGCGACGATCGAGAAAGATGTCCGCGTGGAACCGAGTAAGTGCCTCGCTGGCCGCCACCCCCATGCTGAGCGATCGCTCCCCGTGAGCAGCGGCTTCCTCGGGCGTGTCGGCCTGGAGGGCCTTGACGAGCCACTCCTTAGCCTTGACCACCTGGGCGAGGATCTTCTCGGTCCCCTCGAAATCGAAGAGCCCCCATTCCTCGATCTTCTGATTGAGCCGCATGAGCCGGCCCCGCGCGAGTTCCACCTGCAGGACATACGGCTTGGCGCGTTCCTGCAGGCGAGCCGTCTCGGTGAGGATCTCACCACCGCCCTCGACCGGCCACAGAATCGCCAAGCCTGCGGGGCCCGCGGCGCGTTTGTTGCAGGTGATAATGCCGTTTTTGAAGTTCAAATCGGCGCGCAGCGGTACGTCGTCGCTTCCCACGACGTATGCACTGGATAGCCGGACTTCCTTGGCAGGATGACCGTCTTTGAATACGGAAAAGGCAAGCATTCGGGGTCAGCCGAAAAGAGATCTCAAAAAAAGCGCCAACACCGACCGGTCGACGGGCGCCACGACGCGACCGAGCGGGTCGGGTCCGGGGATCCGCGAAAGAACCCGCGTTCCGCCATTATGGCGACTGATCGCCGCCGCGTCGAGAAGCCAATCGGCCACTTTTGGGGGCATCCTCCGCCACAAGCACTCCCCCAATCTCGGATTACCGTGTATAAATACCCGCAATCGGCATGCCGGTGTGAAACCAGACCGCACCGGACGCCCCAACGAGATCAGGACCGGTCGGAACCACGGTTTTCACCAATAGGAAAGGGAGATATCGCATGGTCGCCAATACGACCGAGGCTGTCATTGACACGCAAATCCCCAATCTGCCGTCGCGTCGCGGCAAAGTCAGGGATGTGTACGACATCGGCGACGAGTTGCTACTGGTCGCGACCGACCGTATCAGTGCGTACGATGTCGTCATGCCAACGCCGATTCCCGGCAAAGGCGTCCTTTTGACCAACATCTCCCGCTTCTGGTTCGAATTCCTCAGTGACCGAATCGAGCACCATCTGATAGAGGTCATACAGGACAAGGCGCCAGCCGGGCTGGACGAATACCTGCCCCAACTCCGCGGGCGGACCATGCGCTGCCGCAAGACCAAGGTCGTGCCGATCGAATTCGTGGTCCGCGGATACCTGGCCGGCTCCGGTTGGAAGGACTACCAGCGAACGGGGGCCGTGTGCGGCGTGTCGCTTTCCGCAGGGATGAAGGAGTGTGAAAAACTCCCGGAGCCGATCTTCACGCCGGCGACCAAGGCGGACGAGGGTCACGACGAGAATATCTCCTTCGATTGGGCCTGCGACCTCGTAGGCCGCGAATGCATGACGACGCTCCGCGACCGTAGCATCGACATCTACGTACGCTGCGCGGCATACGCCCGCGAGCGGGGCATCGTGCTGGCCGACACCAAGTTCGAATGGGGCGAATACGGCGATTCCCATCTTCTGATTGACGAGGTTTTGACGCCGGACTCCTCGCGCTTCTGGCCGGCCGACAAGTATGAGGCCGGTCGCGATCAGGAAAGCTTCGACAAGCAATACGTCCGCAACTATCTGACCACCCTGGTAGACGCCGGCAAATGGGACAAGACGCCGCCAGGCCCCGAGCTACCGGCGGAAATCGTCGCCAACACGCAGGCGAAGTACGCCGAGGC
>Ga0210111_1000219_pt1 | contig 15407 bp, 10 predicted proteins | sample China_Galinas_PW_6_FD_185520 | JGI IMG/M metagenome (GOLD analysis project Ga0210111, IMG submission 185520) | Wetland microbial communities from San Francisco Bay, California, USA, that impact long-term carbon sequestration - China_Galinas_PWC_D2... | ecosystem: Environmental > Aquatic > Marine... | reverse complement strand
GGCAACCCCTGGTGCCGCGCCCAAAACGATGATACCTGTGGGCTACAGTCCGAAGCTACCTGGTGCTCGACGCCGGGGGCGGTGCATCACATTCTCGTACATGGATTCGGTAGCAATGTCGGCGAGTTTGAACTGAGCGTCACCGATTCCGGCCAATACTGCGGACCGTTCTATCTTTCGTGCGTGCCCGCCAACAACACGTGCGGCACGGCCACCGAATTGTCGCAGGGCGAGTACATCGGCGACAACACATCGAGCACGACCGCCGGCACTGCGACCTGTCGCGACAGCAACAGCGACGTATGGTATCGCTTCGAGCCGGTGTGCAACGGGTTCATTACCGTGAGCACATGCGGCGCGACCGGCTCGCTGGCGGACACCGTACTCACCGTCTACGACGGATGCAATGGACGAGAAATCGCCTGCAACGATGACTTCGCCGGATGCGGCTTACGCTCGCAAGTGACGGTGCCTGTCTATGCCGACGAGCCCATTTGGATACGCGTGGCCTCGTACGGAACTACGGTGGAACAGGGCACATTTCCGCTGAAGATTACCGGCAGCGGTATGGTGGCGCCGGTGGCCGTACCGCCGCCGGGGCTCTACGTGGCCGAGGGCGACGGTTCCCTCGAGGACTGTCTCACCTGGTTGCCCCAACCGGGTGCGAGCGCGTTGCCGATTTGTCCGCTTACGGCACCTGGTGTCTCAGCGCTGGCATACGCCTATCCGTTGGGGATCCTCTACGGGATCAATGACCAGCCGGACGTGGATACCATGGTGCTCATCGATCCAGAAACGGCGGTGGCGACTCCGATCGGTACGCTGGGCTTCGGTGCCGTCAAGGGCCTCACCTACCATCCGGACCTACACGTTCTATTGGGTTCGGACGTCGTTTCAGGCCTGCTCATTCGCGTGAACCCGTTCAGCGGCGCCGGAAGCGCGATCGGCGCGATCGGCTTCAGCGACGTTCGCGCCCTTGCGTATGACGTACAGCATGATGTCCTGTGGGGATCGGATATCGCAACTGACCAACTGATCCGCATCGATCCCACTACAGGGGCAGGGACCGCAGTCGGATCGTTCGGTCCGAACCTCGATCGCGTCGAAGGTCTCGCTTTCGACTACGTGACCGGCACACTGTACGGCGTCAACCACCTGGCGAACGGTGACGGCGAACTCCTGACCATCGACACACAAACCGGAGCCGCCACACGCATCTCCGCGTATGGACAACAGGGACCGACGGCACTGGCCTTCATTCCAGGCCTAGCCGACGCAAAGGTCGGCGAGCCCTATCTACAGTCGATCCCGATCGCCGGCGGGTGTCCGAGGTACTCTTTCGGCGGTACCTTCGGGTTACCCGAAGGGTTAGACCTGAGCGCGGACGGCGTCGTGCTCGGCACACCCACGCAAAACGGCGAGTACAACATCAGCTTTGACGTCGACGACTCCAACCTCTCCTCGCCGCCGATTCATGCCTCGGTTCCGTTGCGAGTCCGGCCGGGAAACGACGACTGCGAAGGCACGTACACCGTCGGCGGGGGCACGACGCCGTTCAGTTCGCTGCTCGCCACGACGGACGGTCCCGACGAGCCGGGAATATGCGATTTCTCCGGTGATTTTTCATTTAACTCCGACATCTGGTTTTGCCACACGGCCACGTGCACGGGTAATCTTTCAGTTAACACTTGCGACTCCGCCTACGACACGAAGCTGGCCGTGTACGACGGTTGTTCCTGTCCGGTCAGTTCGCCGCCGCTGGCCTGTAACGACGACTCATGCGGTGGAACCGGACTGCAATCGAGCGTGTCGACGTCCGTCACGGCGGGCAACGACTATCTGATTCGCCTGGCCGGGTACGCTGGGACCACCGGGACCGGCAACCTGGAGATTAGCTGTACGGAGTGCGTACAAGATGGGGACTGCAATGACAACAATGCGTGTACGGTGGACTCGTGCAGTGGAGGCCGGTGCTCGCACACGTTCTTGTTGTGCGACGACGCCGATCTGTGCACGATCGACGGCTGCGAGGCGGCCACCGGATGTACCCATGACGCCGTGGCGTGTGACGACGAAGATGCGTGTACGTCGGAAGTATGCAATCCGGCGACGGGGCTGTGCGAAGTCACTCCGTTAAACTGCAACGACAACGATGACTGCACGGTTGACGACTGCCTAACTGCAAGCGGCTGCACGTATGCGCTCATTGATTGTGACGCGGACGGCGTTTGCGATCTGGACGACAACTGTCCGACGCTGCCCAACGGCAATCAGGCCAACGCCGACGGGGACGCATTCGGCGACGCGTGCGACGGCCCGTTTGACGAAGACCACGATGGCGATGTCGATATTCTTGACTACGTCGGGTTTGAGGCCTGTCTTGAGGGTCCGATGAGTATCCCCTCGCCGGCATGCCTTGACGCGCACGACGGCGTGCCGAGTCAGTCCGTCGATCTTGAGGACTTCTGGCTCTTTCAGCGTTTGATCGAACAAGACTTGCCGAATCCGTGCGCTCCGCCCCTTTGACACCCACGCGGCGTTGGCAATTCGATCGCCTTGCAGATCAGGTGTTTGCCGCGATTGATGGCCCACGTTCGTCAGGGTGCCATCGCACGGCATCGCATGCTACGCCACCGACAGACGCACCCCAACGGGCCGTATCATCCTTCGGGCACGAAAAACGCCCGGTGGATCCGAAAATCCGCCGGGCGTCGGTATATCAAGGACAGGCTTGTCGTCGGTCGGCTCCTCGCGGAGCCTTCGATCCAAGGTCGCAAGCGACCCGAAACTGAGGTGCGTTGACATTACCGTGAAGCCGCCGTAGCGACTTACGTCTAGGTAATCCCCTAGAAAGGAGGTGATCCAGCCGCAGGTTCCCCTACGGCTACCTTGTTACGACTTAGTCCCAGTCACCAGGCTTACCGTCGGCCGTCGCCTCCCTTGCGGGTTAGCTAAACGGACTTCGGGTACTCCCAGCTTCCATGACTTGACGGGCGGTGTGTACAAGGCTCAGGAACATATTCACCGCGGCGTGGCTGATCCGCGATTACTAGCGATTCCAACTTCATGGAGTCGGGTTGCAGACTCCAATCCGAACTGAGGCCGGCTTTCTGCGATTTGCTCCACCTCTCGGTCTCGCGTCGCTCTGTACCGACCATTGTAGCACGTGCGACACCCTGGGCATAAGGGCCATGATGACTTGACGTCGTCCCCACCTTCCTCCGACTTGACGTCGGCGGTCTCGCTAGAGTTCCCGGCATGACCCGCTGGCAACTAACGATAGGGGTTTCGCTCGTTAAGGGACTTAACCCGACACTTCACAGCACGAGCTGACGACAGCCATGCAGCACCTGTGCACGTTTCACCCGAAGGTAGCTTACTCCTGTTTCCAAGAGGGCATCCGTGCATGTCAAACCCAGGTAGGGTTCTTCGCGTTGCTTCGAATTAATCCACATGCTCCACCGCTTGTGTGAGCCCCCGTCAATTCCTTTGAGTTTTAGCCTTGCGGCCGTACTCCCCAGGCGGCGCACTTACCACTTTTGCTTCGGCACGGTCGGCGTCAAAACCTCCCATACCTAGTGCGCATCGTTTACGGCGTGGACTACCGGGGTATCTAATCCCGTTCGCTACCCACGCTTTCGCATCTCAGCGTCAGGATAGGTCCAGTGACCCGCTTTCGCCGCCGGCGTTCCAACTGATATCTACGCATTTCACCGCTCCACCAGTTGTTCCGGTCACCTCTACCTACCTCAAGAACGACAGTTTGCCGGGCAGTTCCCGGGTTGAGCCCGGGGTTTTCACCCGACACTTGTCGTCCCGCCTACATGCTCTTTAAGCCCAGTAATTCCGAACAACGCTTGCACTCTCCGTATTACCGCGGCTGCTGGCACGGAGTTAGCCAGTGCTTCCTTTGGGGCTGGTCGGTGTTCCTAACCCCTGACAGCAGTTTACATCCCGAGGGACTTCTTCCTGCACGCGGCGTCGCTCCGTCAGACTTGCGTCCATTGCGGAATATTCGTTGCTGCAGCCACCCGTAGGTGTCCGGACAGTGTCTCAGTTCCGATGTGCCGGGTCACGCTCTCACGCCCGGTACCCGTCGAAGCCTTGGTAGGCCGTTACCCCACCAACAAGCTGATAGGACATGAACCGATCCCAGACCGTCGGAGCTTTGCCCGCACGATCATTCGGTCGCGCGGGGTCATCAGGTATTACCGGCGCTTTCGCAAAGGGCTAAAAGCCCGCCGCTATCCCTGAGTCCGGGGTACGTTATCCATGTATTCCTCACCCGTTCGCCACTAACTCAAACTCGGGTTACCCCTCGTAAGAGTCCGTTCGACTTGCATGCCTTAGCCACGCCGCCAGCGTTCGTTCTGAGCCAGGATCAAACTCTTCACTTTTAGTTCGTTTCCAAACCTGAAGCCCGAAAGCTTCAAGCGATCAGAATCGATTGAGGATCTCATTTCTTGCGTCGTGCAGAATGAGAATGCAAACCTGCCTCCTGGCTGGGGGGCCGATTTGCACGTTTTTGCGCCTACCGACTCAAGGCCGGATACGGCGCTTTTCAGCCCAGCGCAACCCAATCCGACGCGGCTACGCGAGGCCGTCACACTCTCACGACGACAAACCTGTTCACTTGTCAAAGAACGTACGCCGAGGGCAGTACCCTCAAGCGAGCGACGCATAATAACCCTGGCACCAGGGCTGTCAACCCCATAACTTCATTCCTTTTCCAGCTCCTGGATTAGACTCGAAAAGCCGCACTGGAATTCCAGTGTGAATTTATTTGCTCCCGGCGGGGTAGCTGCAACCTCCTACCAGGGCGGAGGATAGGTCGCAACCGAGCCGCTCTTGTCACTCCGGCAGGATGCCCCATTCATGGCGAAGCCATGGGTGGGGGACGAGAGACGCAGGATCAATGTGTCGGCTCCCCACCCCTCGGCGATACCAAGGACGCGGACCCCAGATGTCCCCGACCCCCGGCTGTGCATCGCGTCCGTAGTCGCTACGATCGACGCTTACGGATACCCGATTTGCAGGGACGCACCATGAAACGTTCGCCGTTGATGATCATCCTTCTCGTCGCCTTCGTCGACCTGGTCGGCTTCGGGCTTATCATTCCACTGCAAGCCGTCTACGCCGAGCGTTTGAACGCCACCGGTCTGACACTTGGAATGCTGGTCGGCGTCTACGCGCTGATGCAGTTAATCTTCAACCCGATCCTCGGTCGCTGGTCAGATCGCGTCGGGCGCCGCCGCGTGCTGCTCATCAGCATCGCGGGCAGCGTGGTCAGCCACGTGTTGTTGGGCGTGGCGGACTTGGCTCATTCGTTGCCGCTGCTGTTTGTCGCACGTGCCTTGGACGGCATCACCGGTGCCAACGTGGCGACGGCGCAGGCCTACATCGCAGACGTCACGACGTCGGAGAACCGTGCCAGGGGTATGGGGCTTTTCGGCGCAGCGTTCGGTACGGGATTTGTGATCGGCCCCGCCCTGGGCGCGGGTTTGGCGTTTGTGGGAACCTACGTCAGCGGGCCGCAACAAGGCACTTCGTGGCCGGCGTTCGGTGCAGCGGCCGTCGCGCTCGCGGCGATTTTTCTGGTATGGCGTTACCTGCCGGAATCGCGACCGGATCGTACGGCGCCAAGTGATCGTAAGATGTTTAAATGGTCCGAGTTTTTCTCGGCCTTTGCGCATCCGCGTATGCGTGAACTGTTTTCGCTGGCGTTCTTCAGCATCTTCGCCTTCGTCTTCCTGGAGGTCACTTTTGTGTACCTCTGCACGCACCGTTTCGGATTGACCGTCACCGGGAATGGCTTGGTGTTCGCCTACATCGGCGTGTGCATGGTGATCGTGCAGGGCGGCATGGTGGGGCGGCTGTCCAAGCGATTCGGCGAGGCGTCGCTGGTGGCCTACGGGCCCATGGTCAATGCCTGCGGTTTTCTCATGATTTCCGCGGTCCCCCTGGTCTCTTCGTCGACAACCGCCTGGTGGCTGCTGCTGATAGGCTGTATCCCCGTCACGTTCGGGCACGGCATCACCGGTCCAAATCTAAATGCCTTGATATCGCGTCAGGCCGGCGAAGACCGACAGGGCTCGGTACTCGGTCTCGCACAAGGCGTCGGCTCGCTCGCCCGCGCCGTGGCCCCGGTGATCGGCGGATTTCTTTATGAGATTCGATTCCATGAAGTCCGAGGACCGTGGCCGTACTGGGCGGGCGCCGGCATCCTCGTCCTGGTAGGCCTGTTTGGCTTCCACGTCCGCCACATCCAGCAGCAATCCGTGACCATAACTGAGTGAAGCCTGGTTACGCGTCGGCTTCCGAACAATCCGAGAGTGCCTAATCGAAATCCTCGTATTGCCTGCAGTAAAGGGCATTTCTGGTATCAGACCCCGCCTGCGAACTTATTTTAAATTTGTCCGTGTATCGGCGTCGTACATCGTCGCCTATCAGGCATGGCAGCCGGATCAGGGGCTGGAGAGAGCCTGCCGGACCACGGCAGGTTGGCCGGATAAACCCAAGCAAGAACCCGAGAGGAACCAGATATGTGCATTATGGACACCATCCAGGTTGACGCTGCAACGACGGACACCTTTGCCAATCGTATGACCGACATCCTGAACGGCGGCGCGATCGCCCTCATGGTAAGCGTCGGACATCGTACCGGTCTGTTTGACACGATGGCCGGTCTGTCCGCGGCCACCTGCGACGAAATCGCCGAAGCCGCGGGCCTGAATGAACGCTACGTCCGAGAGTGGCTTGGCGCCATGGTCACCGGGCAAGTCGTCTACTACGACGCGGATTCGAAGACCTACACGCTGCCGCCGGCTCACGCCGACTTCCTGGCGCGGGAGGCCGCCCCGAACAACATGGCCGCCATCGCCCAGTTCGTCCCGCTGCTCGGCTGCGTCGAAGATCAGGTCGTCGATTGCTTCAGGAACGGCGGCGGGGTACCATACTCGTCGTTCGGGCGATTCCAAGACGTCATGGCCGAGTTGAGCAACCAGACGGTGCTCGCCGGCCTGCTGGATCACATCCTTCCTCTGGTGCCGGGATTGATTGACCGGCTGGAGGAAGGCATAGACGTGCTCGACGTCGGCTGCGGCAAGGGCCGGGCGCTGGTGACACTGGCGAAGCACTTCCCCCACAGCCGTTTCGTGGGCTACGACTTCTCCGAAGAGGGCGTGTGCTCCGGGCGGGCCGAGGCGGATTCGCTGGGTCTCACCAACATCCACTTCAGGGTGCAGGACGTGTCATGTTTCGACGATACCGCGGGCTTCGATCTGATCACCGCGTTCGACTCCATTCACGATCAGGCCAAGCCGGATCGCGTGCTGGAGCGTATCGCCAACGCCCTGCGAGAAGGCGGCACGTTTCTCATGCAGGATATCGCCGGTTCGTCGCACGTGCAGAACAACCTCGAGCACCCGATCGCACCGTTTCTCTATACGGTGTCGTGCATGCATTGCATGACCGTGTCACTGGCGATGGGCGGCGCCGGCTTGGGCGCCATGTGGGGTCAGGAGAAAGCCGAAGAAATGCTAGAGGGCGCCGGCTTCGCGAATGTAACCGTCAGTGAACTCGAACATGACATCGAGAACGTCTACTACGTGTGCAAAACGTAGCGCTCACGTACCGCAGGCATCCCTGCCTGCATGGTCGGAACCTTCAAGCCATCGACAAAAAAAATGATCGCCCCTCTCATGCGTAGGGGTAGAGCCAAGAAAACAAGTCCGAGAGGAGAAAAAAAATGAACGCGACGACACCCAGCAAATCCAATCGTATCGCCGTCTTCGCCTACGGAGCGGCCGTCTATGCCCTTTTTCTTGTCACCTTCAACTACGCGATCGGATTCGTGGGCAACTTCGTCGTGCCCAAGTCGATCGACAGTGGTACGACGGCCGGTCTGCTCGAATCGATTCTGATCAACGCCGCATTCCTGGCACTGTTCGCCATCCAGCACACGATCATGGCGCGACCGGCCTTCAAGGCGTGGTTTGCGAAGATCGTCCCCGTCGCGGCCGAGCGGAGCACCTTCGTGCTGGTGACCTGTCTGATTCTCATCGGCATGTTCTGGCAGTGGCGACCCATGCCCGAGGTGGTGTGGAGCGTGGAAAACGTCGCGGTGCAAGGGCTCCTCTACACGATCTTTGTGGTCGGTTGGGCGCTGGTGCTCTATGCGAGCTTCTGCATCGACCACTTCGACCTGTTCGGCCTGCGGCAGGTGGTGCTATACGTGCGCGGCAAGGAATACACGCACCCGGGCTTCGCCATGCCGGTGATCTACAAGCTGGTGCGAAACCCGCTGATGCTGGGTTTCTTGATGGCCTTCTGGGCGACGCCGGTCATGACGCGCGGGCACCTGCTCTTCGCGTTGCTGACGACGGGCTACATCTTTGTCGGTATCTGGTTCGAGGAGCGCGATCTGCTCAAGGCCCTCGGTGAGTCCTATCGCCAGTACCGTGAGCGGACGCCGATGATCCTCCCGCTGGGTCAGCGCCCCGCCGACGCACCGGCCATCGGTTCCATCGACGCATGAACCTGACGAACAAGTGACACGGGTAGGGTGGGCATTGCCCGCCAGTGAATCGACAGGAGCAATTCCGGGTGTAGCCGTCCCGTCGCGTTTCCCACGGCGGGGCGGTCATCATTTCGCGCATGCATGGGCGGGTCACCAGGCTCAAATTCATGACCAGCGAATTTTGCCAGGAAAGGGTCGAAACCGATTCCAGTACCTGATCGCTGCCCCCTGGGTCCAATTGGAGCCGCATTCAGGACACGGACCATCGGAACCCTGCAAGTCATATCGACAATCTGGACAGAGCACAGCGCCACCTTTTAGCGCAGTTAACTTAAGCCGCCGTTCGTGCAGGAAAAGACACAGTGCGGTGAGGAACGGGGGCAGCCAAGCCAGAGGCCAATACCCCAGTATCGCCCAGTAATCAACGCCCCAAGATTTCCACAAGGATCTGGCGGGCGCCATGCACAATAAGATTGTGTTGAGCGCTGTCCAACCGAGTAGTGGTATTGCGTAGCGCCTCCGGATCTTTTGGATATACAGCATAGAGCGTCCAGTCATATGCCGAGACGGTACTGGTACAGTTTGATCAGTAAGCTGGCTTGCCCGGTTGAAGCACACCGAGCGAAACGAGTATCAGCAAGACTATAACTGCAATAACGAGAGACCAGAATGTGAACGGGTAACGACGCATGATGAATAATTCTACCACGACCGCCGAGACAGCCGTGATTCTGCTGTGCTCACGATTCGGGTAACATGGACGACTTCGCATACGGCTACAGAAGCAGTTGCGTCATCAACGCACGCTACCTTTGCCCGCGTCCCTTGCGCAGCGCGTCCGCCATTTCCACACCTTTGGTGTAGATGGCTTGAAACTCGTCGTCGTGGATGCCCATGTTGATGGCGATGCGAACCAGGACCTCGCGTTCTTCGGGCGATATCTCGCCATCGATCCGCGCCTGCGCGACGAGCAGTTCGAGCCCGTTCCGTGCCGTCTCCGCCGAACTCATCAGGCTGCTGCCGGCCAGGTCTTCGCCGCGCTCGGCCGCCTCGATCATGGCGTCGAAGGACATCTGCCCCACGCCGGCGCGCATCGCCAAGCCTTGCAGCACGCCCTTCTCGGATCGTCGCAACTCGCCGTCAGCCATCGCCACCGCGATCGCCGCTCGAAGTAATGTGAGATCGTCCATCATGTCGGTCCTCTCCGTCAACAATCGACGCCCGGGTTCGCAAGGCGGCACCGCCGATGCGGGCATCAGGCGAGGCGATCATACCAGAAATGGGTGAGCGCGTGAAAACCCCGTTGAAAACGGGGTCCGGACAGGTTTGTGATTGATGTCGTGGTGGATAGGAACACGATGGCGGCGCTGCGCTTGGCCATAGCACCCAAGTTCAAGGACCTCTCGCACACACGGCTTTTGCTTGTTGCGCCGCTAGCGAACGTCGCCCCAAAGGGTTTCGTACTCTTTGGACGGAAACGGGCGCCCCCATCTGTGCTTGTACCCCTTCAATCCCCACTGTTCTTGAAGCGCGCCGAGTGTGCGCAGCACAGCCTGTTCAAACTCATAGAATGCGACAGGCCTCGTCATGATGTGCTTCTTGTCTGAGTTGAAATCGTGGCTTGTCCAGTCATCGAACCACCACAACTCCAGCGTCAAAGCAGCGGGTGCCTGGCGAGTAAGCTTCAAAAGATGCTCGCCCGGCTCATCCACGAACAGTACTTTTTGTCGGAGCACGCCTCGCCTCAATCGAATTATTGCCGTGAGTAATTCAGTGACCGGATCGTTCAAGTCAGATACGGTCATCTCGACATTGGTGTCGCCGACCACCAGGGTTGCGGAGGCCCAGCCCTGCCCTTCGAGGGCATATCGAAAGTCAACCGGTTAAAGATCCAGGGCGTCCATGAGGAGAGAATTCTAGTAGGACCGGATTGGCAGCGGAAGACCTACCGCGATGACCTTTCGTTTCGCTGCCCGCTATAGCGGGTCAAAGCTTCGTCGTTCTGCTGACGCGGGACGGCCTTCCGAAAACTCGTATCGAGTTGGGCCTTTACTCACCCCTTCTTCATGTGCCCGGCCAGGCTTTCGAAGCAGCCCTTCCAGCCCTGTTCGTGGCGCTCGCAGGTTGGCTGGTCGGGGAGGGCCTCGTGACGCAGGCGAAGGTCGGTCCATTCACCGCGCTCTTCAAACACAACCGTGACGAGTGAATTGCGAACCTGACCCAGCTCCGGCGTATCGAATTCCCACGTGTAGACGAGTTTTTCCGGTGCACTCACCTCGCGAAACGTGCCGTAGACCGCGAACTTCTGTCCTTCGGCGAGGATCATCTCCATGCGGTAGCCGCCGCCCACGCGCAGGTCGACCTCGGCATGCGTAGTCTTACTGCCCTGAGATCCGAACCACTGCACGAGTTGCTCGGCCTGCGTCCATGCGGCGAAGACTTCATCGCGCGGAGCGCTGAACGTATGGGTCAATTCGAGGCTATGCGTGTCCGATTCTGCTGTGGTGTTCATGGTCTCTCCTTTTTCGTTCGGGTTGTGCTCTTCTTTTTTTTGTTCCAATCCTGTTTCGATTTGTCGTCGCGCTTCTGCTTCAAATAGCGATCGAGCGAGTCGAGTTGCTGCTCCCAGAACGTCCGGTATTTGTTGATCCACTCGGATGCCTGCCCCATGGGCGCGGCGTTCAGGTGGCAATGGTGCACACGACCCTCGATTCGTCGCGTAATCAGTCCGGCGCCCTCGAGCACCTTCAAATGCTTCGATATCGCCGGCAGCGACATATCAAACGGTTCGGCCAGCTGCCCCACCGTCCGTGATCCCCGGGCTAGCCGCGACACGATCGCCCGCCGCGTCGGATCCGCCAGGGCGTTGAATACGGCATCCAGTTTCTTGGTCGCTGCCACCATCACTCTATATATTTAACCGATTGGTTAACTGTTGTCAAGCGCAGAATCCGGCGACCCTGCTGGTGGATTGTCGAACCTCAGTGCGTGCGGCCGCAACAGGGGTCGGCGGGCCGGGTTATCGAGGCAGATTGTGCCGCCACGCCCCCGATGACAAGAATTGACGCGCCGTACCTACTGCGTCTCGGAGATAATCGGGTATACTGTAGGTGCGGGCCATGGTTGATTGAAAGGCATGTGCCCGCGTGAACGCGAAAGCGCCATTTCACTCCCTTCCAGATTGTTGCTCAAAAGATGCGCGTATTGGCCTCTGGGGACGAACACCTTCCTCTCAGGTATGGCCTGGCCTGAGGTCGCCATCATGATTTGGGTCGACACTCTCAAAGATAAACCGCTCCGGATCAAGGACGCACGCGGACGCTGTGTGACGCAACTCGACCCGGTGTCACTGACCCTGCTCCGGCAATACGACACCGTGGACGGACACACGCTGCGGCAAGTCGTTGCGGAGGAGAGCGTACGGATTCAGAAGAAGGAACGGGTCGCCTTACTGCGTAGCCTCGGGGTCGGTCTGCTGGTGGTTGGCCTGTTTCTGTATGCTGTGCTCATCGAAGGGGACTTTTTCTCGGCGCCGCTGGCGCGTACCGCATCGCTGCTTTACTTCGGCGCGATTCCGTGGGTGATCTGGTACGTACTCAAGCGCGCGCGATTCAAGCACGTGGCAGCCGCCATGCTCAAGTATCTGTGCTGCCCGCATTGCGGATACGAACTTCGCTTGTTGCCGGCCGACTCAACGGACGGCACCACCGTATGCCCGGAATGCGGTTGCGCGTGGCGTCTCACGGAAACCATGGCAGCGGTCCCGACACGCGCGGCCAACGGTCATTAATATGCCTCTCAGATACCGGGTGGCGTATGTCACGGGCGCGTGGGCGATGCGACTGCCTCCAAGGCATGACAAACGACGGCGCTTACCCGCCTGATCGCAGTACCTCGGATCTCATCGAATTGGGAGGCACTGCCATGGTTGCGGCATTTCGTCCGTGACGTCAAGATGAACGCATGCCTGACTTCGGCGGACTGACCAACCTCGACCTGGCGATCGTGGCAGCCTACTTCCTGCTCATCCTCGCGGCAGGCGTGGTGCTGGCCCGTCGCGCGTCTAAGGGAATTCCCGCGTATTTTCTCGGGGGGCGATCGATCCCCTGGTGGGCGATCGGCATGTCGGGGACGGCCTCCAACTTCGACATGACCGGCACGATGGTGATCATCTCGTTCGTGTATGCCATCGGCCTGCAAGGTTTTTGGGTGTCCATGCGCGGGGGCATGTGCTTGCCGCTCGGGGTGCTGATGGTCTACATGGGCAAATGGCTGCGACGCTCCAACGTGATGACCACCGCCGAATGGATGGAACTGCGCTTCGGCTCGGGCCGGGAGGGCTCGATCGCCCGGTTGCTGAGTGCCGTCTCCAACATCGTCGTGACCATGGCCTTTCTCGTCTACTTTCTGAAGGGAACCGGCAAGTTTCTCGCCGTTTTTCTTCCGTTCGATCCCGACACCTGTGCACTCATCATGGTCGCGATTGCGATCACCTATACGACGCTATCGGGGTTCTTCGGCGTCATCTACACCGACGTCCTGCAAGAAGTGCTGATTCTCACCGCATCGATCTATGTAGGGTACCGAGCCTTTACCTTGCCCAATCATGCAGAGCTTATCGCATCTGCCGGGCCGGACTGGTCGAGCTTCGCGCCGCAGTGGACGGCCGAGCCGATGACCTGGCTCGCCAATCCGGAGATCTACCAGATGTTCGGCCTATGCGTTGTTTTCTGGGTCTTTCGGGGCATTTTCGAAGGAGTCGGAGGACTGACCGGCGGATACATGCCGCAACGGTATTACGCCGCCCGCAACGACCGAGAAACCGGTTTGCTCACCGCTGAGTGGATTCTCCTACTGCTGTTTCGATGGATGCTGATCATTGGGGCGGCCCTTTTGGCGCTGGCCATCGCCGGGGCCAATGCTGGCATCGCGAGTGTCTTGCGGCGGGATCCGGAGCAGGCGCTGCCGCTGGTATTGAGCCATAGCCTTCCAGCAGGTATCCGAGGACTACTCGTGGCCGGACTAATCGCTGCGGCCATGTCCACGTTCGACTCGACCATCAATGCAGGCGTATCGTATTGGACGCGGGACATCTACCAGCGTTACCTCAATCCTCGGTCCGATCAGCGTTCGCTCATGCGCCAAAGCTACGGCGGTACGATTGTCTTCGCTGCGATTGCCGTCGTCTTGGCACTAGGTATCAAAAACATCAACGAAATCTGGAGCTGGATCACAGGTCCTCTATCCGCCGGATTATTCGGGCCGATTATACTCCGGTGGTATTGGTGGCGGTTCAACGGATACGGGTTTGCGATTTCTACGGCGACGGGGCTGGTCGTGTCCGTCATGACAAGGTTCATGGCCGCTGATGTGCCATTCTATCTTGCTTTCCTGATCACACTCATGGCTTCTGTCTGCGCGGGCGTCATCGGATCGTATGCGACAGCGCCCACGCCATCGCAAGTTCTAACAAGCTTCTGGCGGCGCATTCGCCCGTTCGGTTGGTGGGGACGCGTGACAAGGGAAGTCGGCGACACGACGGCCCGCGAAGCACACCGAGAATCACGGGTGGACGTATTCAATACCATCGTGGCAATCGCCTGGCACGTCTCGGGCGTCGTCGCCGTGATCAGCCTCCTCATGCACCAATGGACGACCTGTACGATCGCTGGGATTGTCTTCGGCGCTTGCGGCTGCGTGCTGAATGTCACCTGGTTCCGAAAGTTGCAAAGCCACGAGGCTGCAGCCGTACAGGCACGAGAACTCCTCAAATCCTAGTGCCCTGTTTCGCAAATTCCACGACTACCTGAGCCGCGGGCTTCAGCCCGCGCGGCATCGCTCGACTCGATGATCTCATCAGCATTTGCACCACCGCGCAAGCTGAAGCTCGCGGCTCCGGTATGGGGATGATAGTCGTACAACTTTTGAAACGCGGTACCAGCACAGGTGCTGCGCGCGAGCGTTGGGCGTCGCCAGTGGGGGTGCCGCCATTGCCTCACAATCCGCACCGACGATTCATGCCAATGCATCATCTCGTACCGGTTTCAGGTGGCTCTTCGATTGATGCCAGCAGGTTTCCATTTCGTTGCAGGAGTCTATCTCCGAAGGCAACGAGATCGTGGTGCGGTACCGCCGCGGGGCGCGCAGCACGAATTCTGGCCACGCACGCTTGCTCCTGACCCGGCCTCGTCCACGTCGCCAGACAGAGCAACGCGGCCGCCGGCGAACGGCTGATACCGGCGTGACATTGGCATAATAATGTGCCTTCGAGACTGCTGATGGAGCGCGCGAATTCGATGATCGATCGTGCATGGTCGAGCGTCGGTGGTATCAACTCCAGTCCGATCTCGGCAGCCTTGCGCTGTCGCAAGCGAATCTGATACGCATGTATGGGATCGTCCTCGTTGGGCGCCTCGGTATCATCAAATCTAAGAATCAGGGCGTGTGCAAGACCTTCGACGTCAAGCGGATACTCGCGCTGTCCGTAGATCGAAATAATCGCATTCACGTCCGCTGCGCTCGGTCCTCGTATGTACATCGCCGCTTCCGAATAACCCAGAATGAGCACGGCCGGATGAGCCACGACAGGTGATCCCCACGCGCCAGCTCGCGAACGGCGCGTTTTGGTGCACGTGCTAAGGACAAATTGGCCCATGGCCACGCAGCATGATCGCCAAACTCCATGCCCTTCGACGTGTCATGCACCGGTGCTGTGAAGTCAGGCCACCTGATGCAAATGCACGTCGCGTTGCGGGAACGGGATGCTGATGTTCTCCGCGTCGAAGCGATGCTTGACGGCCTCGGTCACGTCGAAGAACACGTCCCAGTAGTCGGCCGTCTTGACCCAGGGGCGGCAGACGAAATTCACGCTGCTGTCGCCGAGTTCCGA
>Ga0210111_1000216_pt1 | contig 15460 bp, 7 predicted proteins | sample China_Galinas_PW_6_FD_185520 | JGI IMG/M metagenome (GOLD analysis project Ga0210111, IMG submission 185520) | Wetland microbial communities from San Francisco Bay, California, USA, that impact long-term carbon sequestration - China_Galinas_PWC_D2... | ecosystem: Environmental > Aquatic > Marine... | reverse complement strand
AGTGCGCGGCAATGACATGGTTACCCAACGAATCGGCACGGTGGGCGTGGTCGTCGGACTGGACCAACCCGTCGACCTGATCGCGGATCCAGCCGCACTGCAATTCACCAGGCGTACCTCGGCGCTCGACCCCCTGAATCCGCTGAGCGGCCGGGGGAGAGACGTTAGCTGGACTAGTCTCGGTGATTTGAGCTCGGCTACGGGCGTCCGGTCGGACTATGCGCTGCTCGGGAAGCTGAGCGATCCAGGCACTCCGTGGAATGCGCGTGGCGATTCGACTCAGCCTCAAGACGCGGCCAGCGCTTATCGTGCGCTGCAAGCAGCCGCGGCGGTCGATACCGGAGGGCTTTAGTCATGCCGCCCTCTCTTGACAATCGCTGATAATGACCGATAGTCTGGCTGTAGAAATCAGCCCTGGTCGGCGGATAATGCAGATTTGCGTGCTTGGTGCGGTTGCGCAAACCCGTGGCATCTCTCGGATTTTCGTCAATCGGGGCCGTGTGGCTAGGAAGCGCTCTGTCTATAAAGCGAAGAACCCATGAAACGACGGAATCTACGGGTGATGAAATGGGCGTGTCTTTTGACGGCCTGTGTCTTCCAGGGCTGTGCGATCGATCCGGATATCGGTCTTCGTGCGGCTATCTCCTTTGGGTCGGACACTGCGATCTTTCTTCTGCAGAATCTCGCGGCGTCGATCTAGGGCAGACCGAGGCGGATCGCTTCGGCCAATCATCCGAACCAGGAAAGCTGATATGAACAAACGAAGGAAGCCTAGGGCTCTTTTGGGGTTGATACTGGCGGGCGGTCTTCTTTTCGGGGGGCCATGCGGTATCACATCATTACAACTACAGGATTTCATCACCTCCGCGTTTATCCGCACGACGGTGACGACGGCCGCGGCCGTGATTGAAAGCGCGATCATCGCTGCGGAGCCGGCATCGGCCAATGAGGCGGCCCCTTGATTTCGAGATGCACTTACAAGCGTCCCTCGAACACAGCGCGGACAAGTGCCGCGTGTCGCCGTCAGAAACCGTGCTCCGATTCCGTTTGTCGTCAAATACGCGTGCTAGCAGAAGGCTGAACCCATGATCGACCGACCGGGCGCCGCAGTCTTCGCCATCTCGATGCCATGGATCATCGCATGTGCCGGGATGGCTCAGGATTTTCCCTCACCCGACGTGACGGTGGATGTCAACGAAGGGATCTACCTTTACGTCTCAGGTGAGCGGGACCCCCAAAAATACACCGACGCGGTCGCCGTGCTGACCTCGGTGCTGGAGCGTGACTCGAATAACACGACGGCCTTGCTGTTTCGTGCATTGAGTTACGGCGAACTGGGTCTGGAGGAACTGCGGGCGCGGCGCGTTTCCGACAACTTCATCAGCGGCTACACCGTGATACTCAAGGCACGGCAGGACGAGACCGTCGACCCCACCGCGAAAATCCAACAGTTCGAGGAGGAAATCGCAGGATATCAGGCGTCCGGCCTGCGCGACCCAGCCACGCTGGCGAAGTGGAATATCGCGATGGCCCGATTGTTGGACGCCGGCGATATCAAGCGCATTCTCGACAGGACCGGCGATATTCCGGACGAGCAATTTGAAGAGCTTCTTCGTGCCGAACGTGAAAAAGCACAGGCCTTCATGCGCGGCGAGAAACAGAGCTACGAGAATATGACGAGGGACGTCACGCGGCTTCTCGGTCTTCTGGACGATCCCGCCGAGCTGGTGATGCTGTTGGATGTGGTGGCCAACGCCAAGATCGCGCGTATCGATGAAACCACTGCGCGCAACCTGATCGACGGTCGGATCAGTGACAAGGGCGCGCAGGCATCGTCGCGCGAACTCCGCCAAAATGCTTCGCAACGATTGGCTGTCGCAGAACAAACCCTCAAGCAGATTCTCGAGGAAAACCTCGCCTCCGAACTAAGGACGCGGGCGCAGTTTATTCTCGGCGTCATCCTCTTCCGCCAGGCGGTACCGATGCGAGCGGAGAGCGAAGGCTACACTTCTCTCTCACCGAAGGACATCAAACGCCTGCGCGAGGCGCTGGCCCTCATGAAGGGACTCGCCGACGACCCCGCGACCGCGGGTCTATACGCGCCCTACAGCCCGTTTTACGTGGGCCTGATCGTTCCGTTCCTGGCGGCGGCGGAGATGGACGCCGCTGAACGGGAGCGACTTCTCAACGAGGCTGAGGATTACCTCGATTTGGCCGGGCAGCGGGACGTCGAGGCGGACGAGACAGGCGCACCACGGTCCATTACCAATATTGTGCCGTCTCTCGTCGCGCAGCAGCGCAAACAGATTCAGGATCTCCGTGAAAGCGCCGGTACGACGACCGCGGTATCGGACATCAACGACATTCGTTTTTCGATCGGGCTGGGGCTCAACCGCGACACCAACGTCGTTCTGCTCGGCGAGCGCACGGATCTTCCACGCGACATCTCGCGAGAGGAAGACTACGGTCTTTCACTGATCACGGCGGTCGATTACACCAAACAACTGGCACCGGGATGGATTTTCGGGTTTCAAGGCCGGGTAACCCAACTCTGGCACGCCGATGTCGACGAGTATGATCAACAAACCTACGGTGGCACGGTCGCCCTGCAGCATGAGATCATGGAGAAACGCGATCGGTTCGGACCGGTCTACCTCTCCATGCAGTATGATTACGACTACACCCTTCTCGGACGGTCGGCTTTTCTCGAGTCGCATGCTTTGCGTCCGTCGGTACGTGCGTATTGGAACGAACGCCGGGGGGAGTCCGAACTCTACGCCCGATACAACATTCGCGACTATCGCGAGCCACTATCGGATAGGCGATACAATCGTGACGGCACCTACGGCGGCATCGGATTCCTGCACAAACACAAGTGTGTCGACATGACGCCGTACTATCAGGAGCGGGGCATCGAACCATGGGGGCACTCCGGTGATCCCGAGATTCGCCAGGATGACCCTGACTATCCGTCTCGGTTCCTCACGGGCCGCTGGCTCTTGGAATACGGCTGGGACTCGACCGATGGCGACGAGTTCGATCGCAAGTCCTACGCGACCGGATTTGGTGTCGGCATGCCGCTGCCGTGGGGCATCGATATGGACTTTGTGGCGCGGTATGAATGGGGCGAGTATGCACACGGCAGCCTGATTGATTTTCATCGCCGCCCGCGCCGGGATTTCATCCAGGAATACAGTTTGGGGGTCGCGCGCACGTTCGTGCTGCAGCCCGGCGATTACCAAAACCGTTTTTCACCTCAGTTTGATCGGACGGTCATGACCGTGCGGGCGTTTGTGGACTATACTGATGACGACAGCAACGTGGTCGACCGTAGCGGGCAGGCGGTCTTCTCGTACGACCGATGGGTATACGGCATTACCTTCGGTTTTGCGTTTAACTAGAGCGGCGGACCGGAGCGTGAGAATGCGAATTCAAATCAACAAACTTGCAACATGTGCGTCTCTAGTCTCCGCGTTGGCGGTTTGCGGCACGGCCGCCGGTAAACCGGTGGGCATGGTGACCGTCATGTCCGACGACGGCGTGACCATCGTACACGATGGTCAACCCACGTTGCTGGATCCGCTGAAAATACGGTTACGGGACCGAGAGGTAGAAATCGGCGACGCGGTCGCCACGACGGCGAGCGGCACGGCGGTCGTACACTTCAGTAGTTACGGGACGGTTGCTGCATTGCAGTCAGCATCCAAACTTTTACTTGAAAAACCTGGCTCGGGCGCCAACGATCTTGCACTGGCCCTTCGGCTCGCCCAGGGAAGTGTACTTGTCACACGGAAGTCCTCGGAATCCGGACCGGTCGCCCTGGTTGGCGAAAACGGGCAAGCTGTAGGGTATGTTCTTTTGTCGGAGGGGGTAGTCTTGGTGTCCATCGAAGGTCCCAACGTAGTCTTTACCGCACTTGCCGGCGAGGCTTCGTATTTCGAGGGCGCGGTCGGCGGCAAAGCGGCTGCCGACGGACGTCGCGTCAACGAAGGGCAACAGGTATCCGTCACATCAGGGCCGGCACCTGCTGACACAAGCGCGGCACGAGCACTCTGGAAGGACACAGGCGACAGGGCTTTCACCTTTGGGCTGAAGCGCAGTGACGACTGGGTCCAACGGGCGGAGGAGGGTGACTTTACGCCGGTGCGAAGCTCGGAGTCGCGCGCGGAACCGGAACTCGTAGGGACCGAGTTTATCCCGCCCCAGGCGTTCGACCAGCCCACGCAACTGGCGGCGGTGACGACACCGCAGCAGGTGGGCGTCCAATCGTTGCGCACGGTAGTCAGCCCGGCGCAGGGGCTTGTTCAGTCGGGTATTCCCGGATCGGTCATCGCCGGACAGCGATTCAGGCGATCGGTCATCATCGGAAATCCGGGCACGACAGGCAGTGGAGCGATTACCATTAACCCCTCGGCGGAACTGCTGATTCGTTTGGCAGGCCAATAGCCGAGTTCGACGCCCGCGCACGGAAGGACCCTCGTGCGGGCATGATACCCAGCACGGATGCATCGAGCGTAAAACCGATTCGTAGCGAATGTTTCGCTTTGCGATGGCCCAGGGGAGGTCTACAGTGATGAATGGCAACAAGTTCACCCTTTTGACGTGGCTGCTCGCGGCCTGTGCCGTCATACCGACGGCGTGCAACCCTACTGTCAGTGTGTTGATTCCGGATGCACCAGAGCCGACGTCCGGCGCTCCAGGAGATCTGGCAGACCTGCCGCTCACGGTGTTTCTGTCGTCCGACAGATCGACCATCATTCGCGACGACTCGAGTGAGGGCCGCGCCACACTGCGGGCCGTGGCCCCGCGCCCGGTGACGTTCGACTGGCGCGTGTTCGTGCCCGGAGTGTGGGAGGAGACACCGGGCAATGAGGCGACCGGCGACCTGCCCGGACGGCTCGACATCGTCTTTTCGGACGCCAGCGGCGAGGTGACGGCCAGTACGTTGCGTATCAACGGCGTACTGACCGATCCGGGGGTCGAAGGGACGCGCGTCATGGTCGAGGTGAAGATCACAGAACGTCGCACGGACGATCAGGATAACGTGGTCGAGGATACGCGAACGACCACGCAATCCTTGCTCATCGTTCGTCCGGATGCGCCACTCACGCTGGTCAATAACGAGGCGGTCCGTATTGTCGACGAGAACGGGCAAACCCGGTCACTCGATAGCGGCATCCGACCCGGCGACACGGTGACGGTCGAGACGGTCATCAGCGGCGGAAGCTCTCTCAAGCCGGACGACGCCCAAGGGTGCGACCAGCCGCGGGCGGGCGAACAGGCACCGACGAACAACGGACTCGAGTACTGTGTGTACTGGACCGTCGACGGGCTCGAACCCGAGAACTTCTCCCTGGCAACGCTGGTCAATGACGACGGTAAGATCGTCTCCCAGGCCGTCTACGAAGCGCTTCGCGACCGAACCGGGACCGTCACGCTCCGGATTCGCATCGTGGATGCGGCGGGCAATCGTGACTCCACGACCATCCAACTCAATGTCAACTCGGCCTCCGCCCTCGCATTGTCGGCGAGTTCCGCGACGCCCGCGGTGCAACCGACGCTTTCGACACAGCTTACGGCGACGGCCTCCGGGGGCACGCCACCCTACACGATTTGTTTTGACACCAACGCCACGCGCGGTGCCCTGACCGCAGACGCCACGTTCGAGAAAACGGAAGACGACGCCGACGTGGAATGCAAGACGGCGAGCCCCAACGCGGGAGAAAACGCCCTTAAGATGATGCGCACCTACGTCGCGCCGGCAACGGCCGGCTTTGACAGCATTGCTGTGACGGTCACGGACCGGGTGGGCGCCGAAGCGAGTGCCACCATCAGCCTCGACATCTCGGCCGGTGCCGGCGCGGCTTGCGGCGACGGCGTCACGCAACCGGGCGAGGATTGTGACGACGCCGGTGAAACGGCTAGCTGCAATGCCGATTGTACAACCGCCTCTTGTGGGGACGGGAAGCGAAACGTCACGGCGGGTGAGGAGTGTGATGACGGCAATGCAAGCAATTCCGACTCCTGCTTGAACACTTGCGATAGTGCGGAATGTGGCGACGGGTTCCTTTGGATTGGGTTTGAAGCCTGCGATGACGGAAACAACGTGGACGGTGACGGATGCCAGGCGACCTGTGTTCTCGCGACTTGTGGCGACGGTATCGTAGACCCCGGCGAAGACTGCGACGATGACAACCTGAACAACAATGACGACTGTCTGAATAGTTGTGTGGCGGCATCGTGTGGCGATGGCTTCAAACGAACGGGCGTCGAGGCCTGTGATGACGGCAACAACAGTAATAACGATTCATGTCTGAATACGTGCGCCGAGGCGAACTGCGGAGACGGATTCACGCAAACCGGCGTAGAAGAATGTGACGACGCCAATGGCACCAATACGGATGCCTGCCTGAGCACCTGCAAGTTCGCAAAATGCGGCGACGGATTCGTGCAGGCCGGTGTGGAGCAGTGCGACGACGGCAATGTCGTGAACACCGACGCTTGCCTGTCAACTTGCGAAACCGCGTCGTGCGGCGACGGCTTCACTCGGGCTGGGGTCGAACTCTGCGATGACGGCAACGTCAATAATCAGGACGCGTGCCTTACGTCGTGCGTGCCGGCCAGTTGTGGTGACGGCTTCCTCTGGAGCGGCATCGAAGATTGCGACGACGGGAACAACGTCGATGGCGACGGGTGCCAGGGCGATTGCCAATCGCCCAATTGCGGAGACGGCATCGTGGACGTCGGCGAGGACTGTGATGACGGTAATCTCAGTAACACGGATGCCTGTTTGATCACCTGTGTGTTTGCCAGTTGCGGTGACGGATTCAAACAAACGGGCGTCGAGCAGTGCGACGACGGAAATGCCAACAACAACGATGCATGCCTCAACTCGTGTGTGGATGCTAGTTGCGGCGATGGTTTCAAGGAAAACGGCGTCGAGGGGTGCGATGATGGCAACGCGGACAATACAGACGCGTGCCTGAATACCTGCGTGGCGGCCAGTTGTGGAGATGGTTTCGTCCGGGCCGGCGTCGAGCAGTGTGACGACGGCAACAACAGCAACACGGATGCATGCCTGAACACCTGTATCAACGCGAGTTGTGGCGACGGCTTCGTGCAAGCCGGCGTCGACGATTGCGACGACGGCAACGCCAGCAACACGGATGCATGCCTGAATTCATGTGTCAATGCAAGTTGCGGCGACGGCTTCGTACGGCTCGGGGTCGAGCAATGCGATGACGGTAACGGCAGCAACACCGATGCGTGCCTCAACTCCTGCACGCCGGCCAGTTGTGGCGACGGGTTTGTCCGACTCGGCGTCGAGGATTGCGACGATGGTAATGTGATCAATACCGATGCCTGCCTGATCGGATGTATCAATGCGAGTTGTGGAGACGGATTCGTTCAGGCCGGGGTTGAGGACTGTGACGACGGTAACGGCAGTAACCAAGATACCTGTTTAAATTCCTGCGTGGCCGCCAGTTGCGGTGACGGCTTCGTGCGAACCGGTGTCGAGCAGTGTGACGACGGCAATCCGGTGAACACGGACGCTTGTCTCGATACGTGTGTGGTCGCCACCTGCGGTGACGGTTTCACGCGGGCCGGGGTGGAAGACTGTGATGACGGAAACGTCGTGAACACCGACGCCTGTCTCATCACCTGTGTAGCCGCCTCGTGTGGCGACGGCTTCGTGCAAGCGGGTGTCGAGGCCTGCGACGACGGCAACGCGGACAACACGGACAATTGCGTCGCGGGGTGCCTCATCGCCACCTGTGGTGACGGGTTCGTCAGGGCCGGCATCGAGGAATGTGATGACGGCAACGCGGTCAATACGGATTTCTGCACCAATGCCTGTAAGAATCCTGTGTGCGGTGACGGATTCATGCAAGGCGCCGAGGCGTGCGACGACGGAAACCTGGTCAACACCGACGGTTGCTTGGTCACTTGTGAGTTGGCTTCCTGTGGTGACGGGTTTGTACAGACGGGCGTCGAGGACTGCGACGACGGCAATTTCAGCAACACAGACGCGTGTGTCCTCGGCTGCCAAACCGCCTCCTGCGGCGACGGCGTCGTGTGGTCCGGGATCGAGGAGTGCGACGACGGCAACAACACGCAGGGTGACGGTTGCCAGAACAATTGCACCCTGCCCGATTGCGGCGATGGAATTGTGGACGCCGGGGAAGAGTGTGACGACGGGGATAATGACAACACGGATAGCTGCACCAACCTGTGCAAGAACGCTGCCTGCGGTGACGGTTTCACGCAGCCGAGCAATGGAGAACAATGTGATGGCCCGGGCGACGTACCAGGTTGCGACGCCGATTGCACGTTCCCGGCGTGCGGCGATGGACACTTCAACCCGAACGCGGGCGAAGCCTGCGACGACGGAAACAACGTGGACTGCGATGGATGCCGAGGCAACTGTTCGGCCGTCGAAGGCACCTGCGGTGACGGCGCATTCGACGCGCTCTGCGAGACCTGTGACGACGGTAACAACAATGATTGCGACGGCTGCCGCGGTGACTGCTCCGCGGTAGAGGGAACCTGCGGCGACGGCGCCTTCGACGCGGTGTGTGAGGCCTGCGACGACGGCAACAACGCCGACTGCGATGGCTGCCGCGGAGATTGCTCGGCCGTCGAGACCGGCTGTGGCGACTCCTTCATGTGCGGCCCCGAAGCCTGCGACGACGGCAACAACACCGACTGCGACGGCTGTAGCGCCGTCTGCGAAATCGAGACCGGCTGCGGCGACGGTGTGATATGTAATGTCGAGGTTTGTGATGACGGAGCGAATAACGGCACAGGGGACGGATTCTGTGTCAGTGATTGCTCCAATACGCAAACTTGCGGCGACGGAATCGTGGACGGAACCGAACTCTGTGATACGCTTGGTGACGTCGGCTGCGGCGTTGGCTTGACCTGCAACGCATGTAACTCTTGTGACCCGTAGCCGCACGGATGTAGATGGAAGCGTCCGAACGCCGGCGAGTGCTCGGTCCTCGGTGGGCGTTCGGCGATACAGCCAATCAGTTATGTGGGCCTGGCGGGCGCCGATACGTCCGCCAAGCCCCGTCTTATTGGCGTACCGCCGGGACAGCCGCCGCCGACGTCAACGTTGAATCGGGGCGCGCGTGAGGGCACCAGCGATTCCGCTGTCTGTGCCACATTGATCAGCTGGACACCGAGACCAGGCCCGATTGGCGCCGGGTTGGCCCGTCGCATCGGGAATGACACGTCGGCCAGTCGCGGGGCAGGTACCGGCCTCGGGCGCGGCCATTCGTCATCCCCAGATTGCAGCCGGACTCATTGACGTGCAGGCACATTTACCCGTATAAACACTCTTGTCGGCCACTTCGCCGCACGAGTCTTGTCGGTCATGCGCGGTCGACCGGAAACGCAAGAAAGGACATACTCCGATGAAGCATATTGCAGCGACGGGTCTACTCACCCTGTTATGCGTGGGACTCTCGAGTTCCGAAGTGTTCGGGCAGAACGGTCCACTGACGGTGACGTTCCAGAACGCGGCCACCGATCCATCCGGCCCCACCAGCGTTGCAGCGGGCGACGATATCGCCCTTGGAATCGGGGTGGAAGGCGGCACGCCACCATACACCGTGACCATTACGGACGAAGGTCCCGTCGTCGGCGGATCGTTCCCGGAAACCACCTACACCGGCAACGGTCCCGATTTTCAATTCGACTATTCCGCACCGTCCGACGACGTGGGTGTCGCTTCCTTTACCGTGTCCGCCACGGATGCGGCCGCCACGACCGAAATGCTTCTCTTCACCGTACCGGTGGTCTGCCCAGGCCAGGGCCTTTGTACGGAGAAGCTCACCAATCAGGAACTTGCAGGCCTCGGTGTTCTCGATTTCGAGCCGGAGGTGATACGGAACATTGATGGCGTCGATGTCGTCGTGGACCCCGGAACGCTAGGCACGCGACTTTTCCCTGCCAACCTGCCGCCGGCCAATATTCTGAATCGCCTCGACATCGACAAGGACGGCGCACCTGACAACATCGGCGACACCGACGGCGACGGTTTGCCGGATAACTGGGAACTCGGTGGGGTCGAGCCCTCGGATCGCGTGGTGTTCTTCCCCGCGCCCTCCGCGATCATTCCCGGTACCCCGCCCACGGAGATCTTCACGCGCCGTGCTGTGGCCTCAAGCGCCATTTCTGCGGACACCGACGGCGATGGGCTCAGCGATTTTGTAGAAGTATTCGGCCTGAAGTACATCGATGAAGACGGGGATGGCCGACTCGATGCCAACGAATGGATGGACTTCAACCAGGACGGGCTGCCGAGCATCGGCGAATACCCGCTCAACAACGTGGCACTCAACCCCGATGGAAGCCCCAAGCCGAACCAATTTGGATTGCTGCACGATTTTGACGGGTTTATGTTCACCGACCCTGCCAACGCCGACACGGACGGAGACGGCGTCAAGGACGGGGTGGACAACGACCCACTGATTAACCCTCGTTCGTTCGGAAACACCTCCACCTTTTTTGTGCGCTTTAATCGCAGCGACGACCCCGACATCGACAAGGACGGCCTCGGCAACGGTATGGATATGGGCAACGACATTCGCTCCACCGATGCGCCGGGGACACTCGATTTTGTGGGCATCGACAACCCCGCGAACATGCGGGAGTTGCTCGACCTCTTCCGCGACGACCTTCTCGGTGACGGCGTCGTGCCCGAATCGGTGGTGGAGGACCTGCTCGGCGCCGACTGGGACGGCAACGGCCTGTGGCGAACCACGGACGTGCAGGACTGGCTGATCGTGGTCGATCCAGACGTGATCGATACCCGCCCACCGGATCAATTCTTCGCGCTGGATCCCGACAACCTCGATGACACGCCATTCTTTTACACCTCACAGAAGCTGAAGGGACTGTCGGATGAGGAGACGGCAGCCGGCAAATTCGCGTTGCTCGACCTGGTCAATGGTGCGGGCTACCAACGTTACAATGGACGCGGCATCGGCCTGGGCTGGCAGGACCTGCTCCGCCCACCGTCCACGACTGAGTTTATTCCCGACAAGCGCATCTGGGCCATTCTCTATGCCTGGCGCATGCCCGGCTTCGACATCGATGGTGACGGTTTCGTCGGCGTGCCGAATTTCTCAACGGCTGCCGAATTCCCCAACGGCCCCCCGCCGGCGGTGGGCACATGCGAGGAAATCGCAGGCTCGCTTGGTCTCAAGGAAGGGGCTGTCAGGAATTCGTTCACCGTTCTCACGATCGACCCCGTGCAGGACATCGCAAGCCCCGGCTGCCCGCCGCCTGTAGACACGGCGAGACCATTCGACGATCGGATCCGCATTCTGGAGGACTTGGAGGGAGGCGGCAATGGTGGGTTGGATGGCGTGATCGACGCACCCGGGCTGTCAGACTTCTTCGGGCAATTCGGGTGTGGCGGTTTCGGTGCGGCCACCCTGTCGCTCCTATTCCTTGGATTGGGCCTGACGACGTTTTATCGCCGCCGCTGATCTTCGGACGGCCGACCATCACTGGATCATGTCTTTTCGTCACGGACGAATGCGCCTGCGCATTGCAGCCGCGTGGCGACCGCGCAAGAGGGTTGTGTGGTCTACTGGCAGCTTGGTTCGCAACACGGCACAGGGGAAACCACGCTCTGTGCCGTGCCGATTACCGATGCCCTACCGCCGTTGGAGCGCGAGTGAGTGTCGTACGGGCGGTGGTCAAACCCACCTGCTGGATCGCCTGTAAACAGGTGCGTCTGGTGCCCCGCCCTCCATCGCTACCGCCGTCTGCGGGCGGGTGATGGCGTCGACACCCGAACACACCCTTCCCCTCGCACTCGATGCCCCTGCAGGGCGCGGAGACTGTTCAACCAGCCCCGAATGAGTAAGACCGATCGAGCAAGTTCCAAAGCGGGAAGACCGTTCGACCAGCCCCGAATGGGGCGGTAACATGTCAGCCCAGGGCATCGCCCTGGGGAATCGAGCAGCATATTGAAGAAGCCCTGAAAGGGCGCGACAACCGAGGCCGGGCATGCCACAGTCATTGTCGATAAATCTCGTTCATCTCATTTACAGCACAAAGAACCGGGGCGCGTCGCTTGCGCCGGCGATTCGGCCCAAACTCTACGCCTATCAGTCTGGTATTTTTCGAGAGTGCAACAGCCCGGCGGTCGTCATCGGGGGCACGCCCGATCATGTCCATGCGTTGTTGAGAGTAAGCGGCGGAGCGACGGAGGGGAAAGAGGGTCATCAAAGTGGGTCAAAACTCAAGGGCTGTCGTTTGCGGCATTCGCCTGGCAAGAAACGGTTGCGGAGCGTTTTCCGTGAGCGAGTCGCAGGTAGACCATGTGCGACGGTATATCGAAACACGGGACGAACATCATCGAACGGTGACGTTCCAGGAGGAATTTCGCATGTTTCTCTATCGCCACCGTCTTGAGTATGATGAACGGTATGCGTGGGATTGATCACCTGTCACGCCCCTTCAGGGCTTCTTCCCAACCGGCATTCGGAAACCCAGGGCGATGCCCTGGGCTACCATGTTGGCGCCCTTGCAGGGCTCGGTGACGTGTTTCCGCACGGTTTGGGGGAAGCGTGACCACACGCGTCGAGTGGGTAGCGACCCGGACGATGAGGACGTGGGGGAGTGGCTCGCGGACATCGAAGCGCGCTACGGGGATATGCAGCCCTTCCGTCTGGGGTTTCACATTTACTAGATCTAAGATGCGGCGTAAGCCACGACAACTGAAGCCGATTTCATGTTACGGATTTCACTTGTTCCAAGGCTTATGACAATGTTCGCGCTGGCGCTTCCACTGCCCGGCTGTGGTGTAACCCCTGTGCCGGCGAGCGACGTGCCGTGCCTGCTTCCGATTGAGTGGGGCGAGGAAATCTTGACCCCGCTTGTACGGGCGGAGACCCTGGCGAGTCAGGTTCTACTTGTTACGGGGCAGACCGACGAGCAGCGTGCCACGGACCGCGCCGACGGGCTGCGTGAGTATCGTCCACATAGTGCGGTTTATCGCCTCGATCCCGCCGTAGGCGCATTCGAGTTGGTAGACGACATGGTGTGGGATAACGCTACGGGTGGAGTGCGCCTGATCAGCGGGTCGGGGGGCTCCAGCCCGCTCGGGGGCGTCGAGGTTGTTGGCGGACACAGGCTGGACACGATTTCCGCGCCGACACATGCGGTGGCCGCGGTGCTCTCTTCGGAAGGTTTTTCACCAGGCGTTCCATTTGTTAGTTCGTCGTTCGGCACCGGCCAGCACTACCACCAACTCTTTTCGGAAACCGACGGTTCGATGATCGGCGAGGCTGTTCGGGTCGGCGTCGGCGATACCCCCGTCGTGGCAAACTGGACCGCAAAGGAGGACTACGTGGTTTACTGGGAGCGTCCATCGCAGCGCGGTACTGGACCAACCATGCTCTGTGCCGTGCCGATTACCGAAGACCTACCGCCGTTGGAGGGCGAGTGATGAATCGAAGTAGAGAGAACGTCCGCCGATTCGCTTTGAAATAGGTGGACCTGGAGACCTACGCTATATCGCTTAACAGATAATCTTGTTCTTTATTCGCCAAACGACCGACTCGATGGCCCCCTTGTGCGGCGTTCACGACCCCGATCGCTTGCGTCCGATAGCTCGACCTGAAGATCATCCCGAATACTGGTATACCCGGCGTCGCGTAGGCTGAGGCCCGCAGCTATGGTTGAAAATCGGGATCGGTCTTCGGTTAGACTTGGTAGGCTCACCGGGGGCGACGGTTATGCCGTATGGGCTCGTCGCGGTAGCGCTTGGTCGGCTCCGCCGGCGGCGGATAGGCCCGCGAGGCCCTTTGCTGGTCCTCCACCGCCATCTCGCCGATTTGCCGATCCATGCCCGTCGCGGCGGCGTTGGTGCCGGTGCCGGCTGCCTGGCAGCTGCGCACGGTAGGTGTCGGAGCGGCCACCGGTTCTGTCTTCGCCGTGGTCCTACACCCCACGACCCATGTGAAACCCCAAACGACCACAGCCAAAACGCACGCCTGCCTCAGCAGTCGCACGCCGCCCCACACACGGCTCGCGGCATGGTCATAGCAACATTCGCTGGAAGGTAACATACACCGTATCCCATCTCGGACGCCGGACGGAGGCGTCAGCCTGCGGTCCACGACTCCAATGCAGGCGTTCCTTTGAAGACAAGTTGACAGTCTATACGCATTCCTTCCATTCACAATCCAGTTTTCAGTCAAAATACATAGAAACCGCAGAAAGAATGTTCTGCACATCCGCGAATATGGTGTATACTTATGGGACGGGGGATACACCGCGCGGGGTAACCTCGCTGATTCCGACGCGGAAAGGCCGAACAGGGAAACGCCTCACTCACTTGGCTGTGCGCGTGCGAATTAATCATATCCGCATCGCGAGGAAGAATGGTCAGCCTTACCCTCAAACGTGAAGCGGCCGTACTTTTGCACCCGCGACGACGACAAAACACTGCATTTGCTGCTTTGACACACGATGCGGCGGCTTGCACGGGCGGCCCGGCCCAACTTGTACCCGCCGCCCCCCGTGGCGGTCGTGGCGAGGGCGAATTTGTCGCGGGCAACCGTGAATCCCCAGGCATTCGCACTGGCGGGCGAGCCGCCAGGGGCGCCCGTTGGCGTCTAGTTTGGCGCACGTCGGCTGGGCGCGGAGGATGGCGCGCGGCGCCGGTATTCCCACGCCCTGCCTGTGGCAGACCGTGCCACCCGACGCAGGCACCGGCATTCCCACGGCCTGCCTGCGGCAGACCGTGCCACCCTGGCGTTTGGGTAGTGCTGGGCTGTTTTCTGTTGGGGGGCTACGTGCCGGCCGCGGCTCGCGACTGCAACCGCAACGGCATCCCTGACATTTGCGATGTGGACTGCTTACAGCCCGGCTGTACGGCTTATCCTTGTGGGCGCAGCGACAATCTGATTGATCCCGCCAAGAACATCCCCGACGAGTGCGAGGGCGCCCCGGCCTCGCGCACGTACACCTCGACGGTGGACTTCACGACTTTGGGCACCCTTATCAATCTTGACGAAGTAGATGGCGTACTATCGCGTAGCCAGATGCCCGAGCCGCTGCCCAATCTGTGGATCGCCGCATCTGGCCGGGGCACCATCGTCAGAATCAACACCGACGCGAGTACCGGGGTCCCGGTTGGCGCCATTCTGGGTGAGTACCACACCGGGCCGGAGGGTCATGGGGAAAATCCGTCGCGGACGGCCGTCAATCTTGACGGTGAGGTCTGGGTGGCTAACCGGCACGAAGGTACCGGGGCTCCTAACGGGTCGGTGACGCGCATCGGTATCCTGGAGGGCGGCACGCTGGTCGATCCGACGGCCTGCGAGCCGGACGGGCGTGCCACCTACGCCCCGCCGTTTGCCTATAATACCTGTGTGGACCGCAACGGTGACGGCATGATCACGACCTCCAACGGGCTGGGCCCCCTGCCCTG
>Ga0210111_1000214_pt1 | contig 15533 bp, 7 predicted proteins | sample China_Galinas_PW_6_FD_185520 | JGI IMG/M metagenome (GOLD analysis project Ga0210111, IMG submission 185520) | Wetland microbial communities from San Francisco Bay, California, USA, that impact long-term carbon sequestration - China_Galinas_PWC_D2... | ecosystem: Environmental > Aquatic > Marine... | reverse complement strand
GTACCGCAGGCATCCCTGCCTGCTCTTCGTACCGAAGCCATCCGTAAAGGAGCAGGCAAGGATGCCTGCGGTACTCGGCGAAACCCGTTGAACTCTCGTGGAGGCGACACTTGGGCGCCCGTACAATCCGTGGAATCATCGAACGAAGCCACCAAGTGCGTTGGATTGGTTGGATAACGAGGCGTTGGCTTGAGATTTGCGATCGTGGCCGGTGCGCGAATCTCGTGCAGCCAATCGTCGTCTCACAAACGGACAAGAGTGAATTGTCGAAGAGGGAGACTGATATGAAAGCTGCCCGGTTCTCGTTTTGTGTTGTGCCGTTGCTATGTATTGTCTGTGGCTGCTTCGATTCGGGGCCCAGGGCCGACACCCTCGACAAAGCGCTGGAGGGAAGTTTGCCGGATCAGGACGGCGACGGACTATTCGACATCGCACCACCCGATGGCGTACCGTTCGATCTGGAAGAAACGCTGGGAGCCAACATTCGCAGCACGATCACATTTGCGGAAGCCAAAGCCCTCGCCGGCACCGACGTACCCGACTTCGTGGAGGCCTGGGTCGCGGCGGAAATCAAGCTGTTGGTGACGTACGAGGACGGGAGCACGCAAACGCTCACCGGGATGGTACCTATTGCGCCGTTTGAACTCAAAGCCGAAATCGCCTGCCCGATCGCGGTGGAAGCACGCGCCACGGTCTTTGCCGACGTTCCCTTTGCCGGGCGTGAGACCATTGCGACCTTCGGTCCGGTCGTGGTCGACCAAAGCCAGTTTGCCCCGGAGGAGACTTGTGGCGTGACGCTCGACGTGGAGATCTCGCTAAACGACGAAACGGGGCTGCCCGAGACAGTCGTGAACACCCGGTAGTACGGTGGTCAGTCACAACCACAGCGCCGGTGTTGTGGCAAAGAAACGTACCTGCCAGACGCCGCGGGCTTTGCCTACTTAGGCCTCTGGAGAACGGCGTAGTACTCCGGCAGCACCTCGGGGGCGGTGTCACTTTCCTCGTTCGCGGCGAAAACGCCCGCCAGGACCTGGACGTTGGTGAGTTCCACGATCTGGTAGCCGGGGATGGACGTAACCTCGGCGATTTCCAGAGGACTGTACGCGTCCTCATCGTGCCAGCCCTTGCACGCAAGATACCGCCGCCATCCCTTTGTGACGGGGTGCTCCATGGACTGCTGCGTCCAGAAGTCAAACGCGAGGATGGAGCCGTCAGGCTGCAACTTTGCAAGAGCGTTCAGCAAATGGCTACGGGTGTCAGCCGGCAGGTAGTAGCTCAGACCCTCCATGAGTATGAAGGATGGTCTTTGTTCCAGCCACGTCTGCAGTTCATCGATCAGCGCCGTGACGGACGATTGCACCCGCAGGTCCACACCGTGATAGTGTACCTGACGATCGGGAAGCAGCCCTTCGCGATGCCATTGCGCCACGTGGTCTTTTTTGTATTCGATAACGTGAGGCAGATCGACCTCCGCGCAGGGACAGGCCTTGGCCGTGAGGAAGGGATAAGACGTGAAGCCCGCGCCGATGTTGATGAAGGCCTCGACGGCGCCGACATTGAGAAAGTAGTCGATTCGGTCGAGGAAGAAGCGATTGCGTAGTGCCAGTTCGATTTCTGAATGATTGACCTCCCGGACCATTTCATCCCACAGCGCAGAGGCCGACTCTCGAATCCACAGCTTCGCGAAGCGGTCGCGGCTCACGTCTTCGCGGCGCCGCCTCGATTCGTTCACCAGTGACGCTGTTTGGGCGAGATCGCGCTCCGAATCCATCGTGACTCCTTCACCTGCCAATCAGACGCCTACTGTTGACCGGGCGGTTTGATGGCGAGAGTTCTCAACGGCGTTGGTCTCGATCAACGGACAGCCGGTCGCCGAGGGCGCCGCACGAGATACGCCTCGTCCGCAAGTTCTTCGCCAAGTTTATCAGATTCAGATCATGGAGACACCACGGTTGGCCCCGCAGATTCGGTCAGTACCTTTGATGGACGGACCGCTCGATTGGACCGACCGTTGTGTTTTCTTGTTTGACGTGAGAATTCGATGCACATTCATGGCCTGTCCATCGCGAAACTTGTAATCAGACCGCAAAACACTACACTATGTCAAAGCGGGTGCGATATTAAGATCCGCTACGGGCCGCGGGGTTTGAATACACTCGAAATGCCACAGGGACAGCCGGAGGGATCATCATGGCTCACATGCTGCGCTTTACAGTTACCTGCTTGTTGGTGTCACCCGTCACGCTTCTTGCCGGTTCAACGGGCGTAGGCGATGCTTCCGAAACGCTGGAGAGAGCGACTCGGGGAACAGGCACCACCCTGACAGCGTCAACGGCTGACCTTCCGCACATCGCGCCCTTTGTGTTGTCGCACGACGTGGCAAATGTAGCGATTGTACAGTGGGATCGTGATACGCTGCGCACCGTCGCGAATACCAAGCGCGCATTTCAAATCCAAGGGTTTCCGACGCGCGCGACGGAAACGATCGACATGCGATTGCGTGCCTTCTCAATCACCGGCCCCAGCAGTCGATTCGTGGTGCGACGTCCGGGTGAGTCCGACCAACCCATAGATTTCGACCCGTCGAGCATTCTCTTGTTGCGCGGCGACGTCGTCGGTCATCCCGGGTCACATGTATATCTCGCGCTCGGCGATCGCATGTCGAGCGGGTCCGTCGATCTCGGTCCCGGTCGCAAGCGTTATCGCGTGTCGTCAAACGGCGTCGGCGGTGACCGCTTGCCCGCGGGACAGCTCTCTGTTTTCGAACCGGTCGCAGCGACCAACCTGCCGCCGGGCGTGCCGCTATGCGGCGTCGAGGGTCATGCGTTGATCGAACCGGCACCGGGGCATGCGGTGCGTCTCCCCCCCGCCATGGACGACGAACCTTCGCGTATCGTCACGCCGACCGTTCGTCTCAAGACCATGGAGCTGGCGGTCGACACGGACTATGAGTACTACTTCCTCTTTCAGGACGAAGCGGTCGCCATGGCCTACTTGTTTACCGTCTATGGTGCCGTCAGTGACATCTATATGCGCGATGTGGACACGCGAATCGTCCTTTCGTTCACGCGCATATGGACCGATCCGGATGACAACTATAACGGTCCGGATCCACTATCGGAGTTTTCCTCGGATTGGTCCGCCAACATGGGCGCCGTACAACGCGATGCGGCACAGTTCTTCTCCGGGCGGCGTGATTTCCCATTCGGTGGCCAGGCCTATGTGAGCCAGCTCTGCAATTTCGGCTACGGCGTGGTCGGCTATGCCGTCGGCTTCCTGCCGGATCCGTCTCGCCCGCACCCCTTCAACTGGGACGCCTCCGTGACCGCGCACGAGTTGGGCCACACCAGCGGTACCGGGCACACCCACGACTACGGCATCGACACCTGCGACAATCCCAACACGACTCCGCAGCGCGGGAGCATCATGGCCTACTGCGGGCAGACGTGGAGCGGCATGAACGCGAACATGGACAACTATTTTCATCGTCTCATCCAGCCCAACATCGACGCGCATGTTGCCGCCAGCGCCTGCATCGTGGCCGACTGCAACATGAACGGTATGGCCGATGCCAACGACATCGCCGGCCTCAGTGATGATGTCAACTTCAACGGCATCCCCGACGAGTGCGAAGACTGCAACGAAAACGGCGTACTTGATCCCGCGGACATTTCCGGCGGTGCGAGCGACGACGACAACAACAACGGCATTCCCGACGAGTGCGAGCCGGACTGTAACAACAACGATATTCCCGACGACAAGGACATTGCCGACGGAACCAGCCCCGACGATTACGGCAACGACATCCCCGACGAGTGCGAGGAGGACTGCAACAACGACGGCACCTCGGACTATACGGAAATCCAACTCGACATGACGCTTGACGTCGATCGGAACGCGACACTCGACTCGTGTCAGGATTGTGACGGTGATTTGATTCTCGATCACGACGAACTGAACGCGGCGCATTTTGCATGGGTGGCCAGCGGTCTGGACAACCAGCCGATTCGTCAGTTCTTCCCCAGCACGGGCGTTCTCACGCAGACGTCGAGCGGCGGCGGCCCGCTGGTAAATCAAGCGCAGGATCTGATCGTCGCCCCCAACGGACACGTACTTGTCACGGAGGCGGCCGGCGATCGCGTCGTGGAATTCGACGCCAACGGTGTTTCCCTCGGGGACTTCGTCGCGCCCGGCGCAGGCGGATTGGATCATCCCACGGGTCTGATCATGACGGCCGGCGGCACGCTGCTGGTGTCCAGCCGTTTGACCGATAGCGTGCTGGCATTCGACGGCGCCGACGGCACTCCGCAGGGCGCATTCGTGTCCGCCGGATCCGGAGGGCTGTCACGGCCGTTTGGGCTGACGATCGGTCCCAACGGAAACCTCTTCGTCACCAGCGAAACCAACGAAGTATTCGAATACGACGGCGGCGACGGCTCGTTCGTGCGTATTCTGGTCAGTGCCGCATCGAACGGCGGGCTTGATCAGCCGCGCGGTCTGACGTTCAAGGCTGACGGTAATCTGCTCGTGGCCAGCTACGGTACCGATGAAGTCCTTGAATTCAACGGATCGACCGGCGCGCCCATGGGCAAATGGGCACAGGTGGGTACGGCCACCGCCATCACGCAGGACAGTCCATGGGGCATCCGCGTGGGCCCGAACGGACACGTCTTCGTCAGTCGTACCGGAACGGACTACAGTTCCCACGGCCGCGACGGCAATGAGCCGGAGTCGCACCTGACAGACGCGCGGATGTTCGAATATGACGTCTGCACCGGGCTCTTTCGCAGGACGCACATCGGCGGTAACGACCACGGTCTCAATTTCGCCACCGGGTTTGATTTCTTACCGGGATTTGCGATCGACTGTAATCAGAACGAGCTGCAGGACAGTTGTGACATCGCATCCGGATTCAGCGCCGACGGTAACACCAACGGCATCCCTGACGAATGCGAGGTGGACTGCAACGACAACGGCACACAGGATATTCGGGATCTCATTCCGTTCGGCACGAGCTTCGACTGCAATTGCAATTTCCAACCCGACGAATGCGATATCAGCTTGGGCCTGAGCCAGGACTGCGACGGCAACGGCGTTCCCGACGAGTGCGAAGACTGCAACGGAAACGGCATCGGCGACGCGTGTGACATCAGCGGCGGCGGCAGCGACGACTGCAATGAGAACGGTGTTCCGGACGACTGCGAGCCGGACATCGACTGCAACAACAACGGCAACGCGGACATCTGTGATCTGTTCGACGGCACCAGTTTCGATTGCAACGACAACGGTGTACCCGATGGTTGCGACGCTGCGGCAGGCGGCACGCTGCTGTCTGCGGACTTCGAAGCGGGTCTGCCGTTCGGTTGGCAGGTCGCCGGCATATTCCAGATCACAAGCGCATGTGCCGTGGCGCCGGTGTGCGACGGCAACAGTTGGGCCTATGCGGGAAACACCGGCACGTGCAGCTACGGCAATCAGCAGCAAGGGACGCTCGTGTCTCCTCCTGTAAACTTACCGCTGGGCCAGACTTCGCTGGAGTTCTGCTCCATGGTGAACACCGAGGCGGGCTTCGATTTCGCGGAGGTACTGGTCAACGGCGATGTCGTCTATCAGGAGAGCGGACCCATCGGTATCTGGCAACAGGAATCGATCGACCTCAGCGCCTACGGCGGCCAATCGGTGACGATCACCTTCCGGCTGAGCAGTGACACGTTTGTGACCGGATTCGGCTGGCAGGTCGACAACATTCTCATCACCGGCGGCAGCGAAGACAGCAACGGCAATCAGATACCCGACGAATGCGAGGGCGCGTGTTGCCTGGGTGATATGTCATGCCTGGCCGATCAGAGTGACGGCACCTGCGGTGCGGCCAACGGTCTGTTTCAGGGGATTGCATCAAGCTGCGAAGTGACTGTCTGCCAGCGGTTCGGGGCGTGCTGTGTGGATACGACGTGCGTCGCGCAGACGAGCGAGGCGGACTGCCTGGCGCAATCCGGAACCTATCTCGGCGACGCCAGTGCGTGTTCCCCGACCGATTGTCTTACCATCAACGCCCCGCAGGCGGCGCCCCCGCCCCACGACCGCCGCAAGAATCGGTATATTTCCTTCGTTCCAAACAACACCGATCCCGTGGCCTTCGAAGTGACACTGACATCATCCCTATTCCACGGCGGCGCGTTGGGGCAGACAGCCTGGGTGGATGTGCCCGATCCGGTAACCGGCATGGCCCCGCTCACGACCACCGGTCCGGTGACGAGAATCTGGACGGAGCCGGTCGTACACGCCGGCGGCTGCCTGATCAGTCCCGTCGCCAGCTACGACGTACGCGCCACGGCCAATGCGGGTGCTAGTTTCACGCTACCGGTCACAATCCACACCATCAATCAACCGATTGAGGCCAGATGGTGGGGAGATACGGTGGGCTCGTTCAACGGGACGGAGTGGACGCCGCCCCAGGGCGTGACGAATATCGATGACGTGGTGGCCATCATCAGGGGCTGGCAAGTCAAGCCCAATGCCCCCCACAATTCCGTAACCGACGTCGAGCCGCAGGTCTTGAATCGGGTGATCAACATCAATGACGCGTTTCAGGTAATCTTGGCGTTCCAGGGCGATCCCTATCCTTTCGGATGCCCGAACGACCCCTGCCAGGATACGTCCGTGACGCCGTGTCCGTAGGGCTTCACCCTTGGCTACAGACCTTTGCCACTCCGGAGCAAGTTGATTCCCGGCCGGAAGTGTCAAGTGCCCTGTTACCGTTCCAGGCGGCCGGGCGCATACAGGAATCGCCGTACACCACAAACAAGCAGTTTCTTGAAGTTACCACCCGGCATGGCCTGAAATGGCTCAAGCTGCTGTCACACTTGGTTTTGAACGTGTGTGAAAACACCTATTCCGAGCCGCGCCCGTGAGGAAGCCGTGGTGCGTCCTCGGTAAAACGCTCCCTTCACGGTCGCGGCTCGGTTCTGTGCCGGCCATTGTCACATACGTCATCTTGAGATTCTCCGCATTGCAGTGTGAATTCAACGGCCAAATCCGCGTGCCTGCCGTCTTCGCGGCTGTTTTCACAGAGCACGCAAGAAAATTTAAGGATCTTTCAGTATTTGCGCGCGCTTTTCCTCTGGCCAACGTTTGTGGGGGTATCGGAATGCGTTGGGCAGGTCCCAAAGGCGGCGCCGTCCACGATTCCCCTCGAATTATCGCGTTTCGACCGGTTTCATGTTGGGGAGAGAATACCCATGGGCACGCGCATTCCTCTTCTGGAACCAAAAAATCGCCATCTCGCACATTGGCACCGGCATGGGGCATAGTGACAGTCGCGGTGCTCATCCAGCCGCTCGGCGGCCGATTGTACGCGCAGGCGTCGCCCAAACGGGTCATTTCGTCTGAGGAGAGTGATTCTCGGCCGATGGAGTCGGACGCGGCCGACGTACCCCTGGGCAGCGAGCCCATTCGCATTCGTGTCGAGACGTCGCAGGGCGTTTTCCTGGTCTTCGACGCCGCCAATTCGCCGTACGAGCCGCGGCGCCTCCCGGGTTTTGCGGCCTACTGGTCGGATAAGCGCGAGGAAGAGCTGTATCTGTACGACCGCCTCCTCTACGACTTCGTCGACGTGGGGCACGCGCTGGCCAACCTGGAGCGTGACCTCGGCGTCGACATCGAGATTATCTACGCGTCCGACGAATGGCTGGCGGAGGCCTTCCGCGTCGCCTGGGATCAGCGGGAGGATTCAACCGGTTGGTTTCGGCCGGGCCAGACGGGCATTGCCCTCCTGATGGGGTATCATCCCACGACGGACGGATCCGACGTATCGGACGCCTCGGGCAGCCGAGGCGTTGGGATTGAGGACGACGAATACCGCAGGCTGTGCTTAGTTCGTCTACCCCTGACGGACGGTGGACAGCCGGTGGTCACGTATCCGCCGCCGCTGCCGCGGGGCAGCGATGTGGATGACCTGATCGAGTACCTCATCGAACAGTACTATCTTTGCGGGGTTTGTGTGGGCCCCGACGGCACCCAATCCTCTTGCTGCACCTGTAGCTGCTGCCGTGGCAGTTCTTGCTGTTCGTACAATTGCTGCTACCATTTTTGTTGCGAGGGTCCCTGCTGCGGAGACCTTCCGTGTTGCCCGCCCGGCTACAAGTGCTGCGACGGAGAAGAGCTCTGCTGCCGCGTCCAGGACGAATGCTGCGGCGGAATGCGATGTTGTACCCCGGGAAAGCCCTGTTGCGGATCGACCTGCTGCCCTGTGGGCACGACTTGCACGTTGGACGACGGAAACCTCTGCACGGATGATTCGTGTGAAGAAATCACCGGTTGTTGCTGGCACCTGCCGACGAGCGACCCCACCGCGTGCGACGACGGGGTGTTCTGCAACGGGGCCGAGATGTGCGTGGGCAAGACGTGCCAATCGGGCAACCCGCCCTGCCCTGCAGCGCTGTGCAATGAGAGTACCGATACCTGCGATGATTGCACCTCATCGACGGAGTGCGATGACGGGGCCTTCTGTAACGGTCTCGAGGCGTGCAGCGGCGGGGATTGCGTACCCGGGTCGGACCCGTGCCCCGGCCAACAGTGCGACGAGGCGCCGGATCGGTGCGTGGATTGTCTGGACAGCGGTGAGTGCGACGACGGTTTTTTCTGCGACGGCACCGAGTCCTGCGTGAACGGTGCGTGCGTCGCGGGCAACCCACCGTGTCCGGCCGGTCTCTGCGACGAAACCACCGACACCTGCAATGATTGCACCCAGGCATCTGATTGCGACGACGGACAATTCTGCAACGGTGCGGAGGCGTGCGATGCAGGGAATTGCGTATCGGGGGCCGAGCCGTGTCCGGACGGTCCCTGTAACGAGGTCGCGAATAGCTGCGATGCTTGTACCACCGCGTCGGAGTGCGACGACGCGCTATTCTGTACCGGCGTAGAGAGCTGCGACGCAGGGAGTTGCGTATCGGGGCCCGATCCCTGTCCCGGGCAGTTGTGCGACGAGAGCCTGGGGCGGTGCGTGGATTGTCTGGGAAGCGGGCCTTGCGACGACGACAACCCATGCACGGTGCAAGACAAGTGCGAGAACGGCTCGTGCGTAGGGCGAGTGAAGGACTGTGCGGACGGTGATCTCTGTACGATTGATGAGTGCAGCGCTGTGACAGGTGCGTGTTCCAACACCCCGCACACAGGCTCCTGTGATGACGGTGATCCGTGTACCGTCGGCGACCTTTGCGTGTCCGGCATTTGCCAGGGATCACCCGACTCGCAGTGTAACTGCCCCTACAATTATCAGGTCAGCAGCGCCGGTTCACCGGCAGGGCAGCCGCGCACCTTCGCCGGGCAATTGCCCATCGCACAAGGGACGTCCTATGTTCGGGTCCGCGTCTCCTACACGAGCTCTGAATGGCCGTCATTTACCGGAGAATCATCCATTTTCGACGACGAGTTGAGTTATCAGATCAGTTCTCCCGGTGGCCTGATTGGGCAGGGATCGACCACGGTGAACGCACTGCACGCACGCTTCGAATCAGGAGGGGGCGTGGCGCACGAGCTAGACAAAATCGAAGACTATCGTTCCCATTCTGCCGGCGGCCCGTCCTGGATCGATGTGACGGGCAGTGCCACGAACATTGCCGATGGACGTATGCCCAGCGCCGTAACGTTTCGCATAGAATGCGAGCCAGTAGATCTCGAGTACGAAGGCCTGCCCATGACAGAGGAGTATTCGACGGGCGGATTTGTGTTCCTCAACGACAACGACAACAATCAAAACGGTGTACCGGACTTGCAGGAGCCGGGGACTGATATCGATCTGGGCGTCCTGCGGCTCACCGCACCCGAGGATGTGGAGGGCATGGTGACACTCCGCGCGGTATCCGGCGGAACACGCATCAAAATGTGGGAATCGTCCGATCGGTCGGGCGCTCCGCTCGTGCTACCGGAGACGTGGGACGTCGCGGATATGCCGGCAGTCCTCCTCGTCGAGGGTGTGGCCGTCAGCAACAACGCCGCCGACGTCGAGTTAAAGCTGGAGTTTAGCGGCGAAATCGGAACGGCGGAGGATCGGGTGAAACTTACGGTCTTCACCGTCGTACCGAAGCGCGTGGATGCGACGTTCCCGGAAGTGTCGCGCGTGGACTATCATCTCGATCCGCACGATTTCACTTTGGATCGCGGCGCGTTCACGGCGCCGGGCACCGATGTGTTTGATTCCGACCTGCCGACGGATTTCGAGTTCTACTTCGACCAGAGGGAGCTGGCCACAGGTGAGAGCGTTATCCGCCTTACCGCAACACAGGGCGGAGCTGATCATGTCGTCGACATCGAAGCGGACCGCGCGGCGACAAAGGCACCGCCGTTTAATTTAGAGTGGGAAACAGCCTTTTGCGAGATTCCTCTCGATGCAGGCGGCGTCCCGTTCATTGCTACGGTGCCCGTTGACCATGAAATAATGGTGAGCTTTCAGTTTATCTGCTATTCGACGTCTACAGTCCCCGGAAGTAGAACTTTGTGGGTCGGGTCATCGTTAGTGAACATCAAAACGCCGGCAGTTATGCCCGGCATCCCTACGGACATCGGGGCTTGGCTTGAGTTGCACTGGTTCGAAGATACAAACGGAACTCATCTTGAGCAATTGATGAACGATCCAACCGGCCCAACCATACCGGCGCAAGGGCCGCATTTCAGGAGCAAGCACTTGGATGTGAGCGAATTCTTCGCTCCGAACGAAAACCTAACTGCAATCGGCAAGATAGACGCGCTCTGGATTGATGACGGCACCGGCAATGGGTTCATTCTCTGTACGTGGATTCCGGGCGTCGCGAACCGAGAGATCGATCTTCAATTGGAGCCAAACGCAGATCCGCCTGTGGACTGCCCGTAGAAAGTGAGTCGCTAGGATGAACGCAAGAGGAACTCGAATCAGAGTGGCAGCGTGTGCGGCGGGCCTATGCTGCCTCGTTTCGTTGTTTGGACTTGGAGAATCCCCGAAAAATGGTGACCGCAACGAAGTGATTGTGGCTGTCGTCAATGGGAAGCCGATCCCATTTTCAGCAATCGAAGTGCCGATTGAGGTAGCGACTAGCGCGTTTGTTCACGAGCACGAGCGCGATCCGAATTCGGAATCCGATCTGGCGGAGGTAGAGAAAATCAGGCAACGAGCTGAATCCAAACGACTTGTGAACTACATTCGCGGCACGATTCGTGAGCAACAGTTAGAACGATTCGGCATTGAATGTTCGGATGCGGAACTGAGGGCACGATGGCAGCGCCTGGTCGAGGAACGGGACCCACCTTCCTCGCGAGCCGAAACGCGTGCTGAGATGGAGAACTTGCTGGAGTGCGTTCGTGCGGTCCATGAGGACGGAGCCGATCCGGACGTCGTATTTGAGACTCAACTTGGCCCCGGAATGACTCGGGAGCAGTGGCAGTCTGTCCTGCGGCAGTACAAAAATCCGGAGGTGCGGCGTTTGATGCGGGAGCGCCTTAACAAAGACCCAGAGAAATACGACGATGATGCAAAGGAAATGGCGCGCGCAGTGCTGCTCACGGAGAAACTGAGACTAGCTGTTGAGAACGATCTGGGTCGTAGCGATCCGGAGTTTGCTGAATACGCGCGCCTGATCGAAACCGATGCGCAAAACGAGAAGGTGAAAAGCAAACCATATAACTACATGGAGATTAAACGCAACGAATGGTGGCAGAAGCGCTTTGGCGATGCGAAGGTCGAGATCCTTGACGATCGGTTCAAGCATGTATGGAAGGAGCCCTTTGAGTAATTCCCAGTTGAAAACACTGCAGAGGACTTGGCTTCTATGCTGCGGCGCGGGCGTCGGATTGGTAGCTCTGACCGATCGACCTGCTTTGAGCGAGGAGCCGACGGAGCCGGAAAAAGGCGTGCTTGTCGTCGCGACCGTCAATGGCGATGCTATCACATACGGCGAATTCAAAATATCTTCAGAAGAAGCCTCGCGGCGATTTGAGTTGCTAGAGAAGCACGCTCCTGAGACGGCGGCGGACCGCGATGATGTTCGCCGGCTACGGCACAATATGGAAGCCGAACAACTCAAGATTCACATTCTTGTCGCGATCCGGCGTCAGGTAAGGAGCGAACTACAAATTCACGTATCGGAGGAGGAGGCCAGCGATTACCTCGCCAAGAAGATAAGTGAGGACCCAAATCGGACTATTCCAGAGGCGATCCGTGCCGGCCAGGTGCAACTCCTGGATGCGTTGGAGGCTGTGTACGTGGATGGCATGAACCCCGACGATGTCTACCAACGGAAAATCGCGAATATCATGCCGAAAAAAGCCTGGGAGTGGAACTTGGAATACTTCAAGACGCCGGAAAGGCGCAAAATCCTTGCTATGAAAATTGAAAAGCCCGATGAGACCATTACCGATGAGCTGCGCAACGGCGTGCGACGCGGACTGCTCATGCTAAAGACCAATGAGGCCATCGCCCGCCTGCTGGAAGCCACTGACCCCGAGTTAATTGAATATCGGCGACTTCAAAAGACCGACCCGCATAACGAGAAGTTACGGAAAAAGCCGCCCAACCTGATTGTCGCCAAGCGACATGAGTGGTGGCAGAAGCGCTTTCGAGATGCGCAGGTCGAGATCCTTGACGATCATTTCAAGGATGTATGGAAGGAGCCTTTTGAGTAACCGCCACAAAGTGGGTCGCCTCTTGAGTGGTTAAATACCGATGCATTTGCAGAGGACCTTAGCCGTACGTATTACTTTTTGCTTGGCTTTCATATGCCTTTCAGTCAGACTCGGACTGGGTGGGGCCCAGCGCGGTGCGGAGGCCGCTGCGCGTGTGATTGCTTCCGTAAACGGAGACACCATCTCGTATCGAGATATCAAGGTGCCGACGGCGAAGGTCTCAAAGCTGTTTTCCTCCAGAGAGAAGCGGCCCCGGGTGATGCCGGGAGATAAGGCCGAGTTTGAGCGTTTGCGACACGAATTGGACGTCAGGGAACTCAAGACTCACATTATCGTAGCGATCCGCCGTCAGGTACGAAGTGAATTGAAGGTCCGCGTTTCGGACGACGAGGTCACGGCATATATTCAGGATTTAATGGACAACCCGGACCCATCGTCGACACCAGAAGCCTTACGCGCGGAGAATAAGCGGTTATTGACGGCGCTCGAAGCCGTCTACTTACACTCAGAGGATCCCGACGATGTTTATAAACGCCTGTTGGCCAATGAAATGTCGCCGAAAATATGGGAATTAAACCTCGAGTATTTTAAGACGCCGGAGAGGCGAGAAGTTCTTAGTCGGCCCATAGAGGATGAGCCCATCATCGATGACGGCACACGCGATGGCGTTCGAGAGGGACTGCTAATGCACAAGACCGATGATGCAATCGCGCAATTACTCCGAACCACGGATCCCAAAGTCAAAAGCAAACCATATAACTTCGTTGAGATCAAGCGCTACGAATGGTGGCAGAAACGTCTCCACGGGTTCTTCACGGAACGCCAGTACGTGGACGACATTCTTGACGGATCGCCGGGAACCACGGCGCAGCTCAACAATCGGTTGCGCCTCGACCGCCCTGGGACACCATTCGTGGATGGTGCTCCGCATGTCGTGCTGGAGACGAAGATGACACCGACGGTATACAACAACGCCAAGATACAGCGGAGTTCAGGCTACTCGACGGGCAGCGCGGATGAGTTCGTTGAAAACCTCGACTACCCCAACAGTGGTAATGGTTTCGCGCTTTCGAAAGACGGGTACAATGTACCGGAGACCACGACACCGCCGACGCAAATGAGCGCAGGTGAAGAGCTGGGCGTTCCGGACACCATTATGCGTTGCAAGTTTGACGATGGAAGGCCGTATCCGCAGACTATAGGCACACAAACGTCAAGTGATTGGGCGCTGCGGGAAGTCGTTCCAGGTGACCCTACATTCGGCTACCAATGGGAACCTTACCCATGATCTTGTGCCAACACCAGCGTAACTGGTATCTCAGCACTGGATTGGATTGTCAAAGGCGTATCTGCGCTCTTCGTTGTGGGCATCAGATGCCACGTCCAGCCGACTTCACTCCGCTGCCACCAGCGAATCTTGTGTACTATGGCTCGACAGATGACATCGAGAATGTCGTGTTCTTCCCTGAGATTCGTTACCAGAATGCAAAGGTCTACCCAGAATATTGGCCAACGGATTCATCTGAGCCACTTCTTCGCTGTAGGCTCATGGGCTGGGACGCCCGGTCGGCCGGTTACTCGAACGAACAACAGGAAGCCGACGGCTGGAAAGGCGTCGGCTCCGGCGACGGCGCTACCAAGTGGATACACGTAGACGATCTGGAGAAAATCGAAGGCCCGCCGCCGGAGGGGCCGTTCTGAGCGATGGAAAACTGGCGACAGAATCACCCCATAGACAAAGGGCGAGAAAACCGGCGGCGTTCGTTGTGACGGTGACCCATTATTCGCGCGATTCAGGAATACTGATGGAAGTCCGCAAATGTCGACTTCACCTTGGGCTATCGTCCTAGTTGCGCTGGCACAGGCTTCTGGTCCGAACAATGCAGGGGCCGATGTGCTCTTGACGGAGCCCGCCCTCAATCGCAGAGCCGCCGAGCTTGCGCCGATTGTCGAACGCCACGCAGGTCGGAAATTCACCAAGGTGCCCACCATTCGTGTGGTCGATACGGATGGAATGCAGGAGGCACTGGTGCGCGATGTTCGCTACGTGGAGCGCCTACAAGCGGGGTTTGATCACAAGAACGACGACGCGAAGCTTGATGCCGCCGTGGATGCCGTAATGGGCGAAGTTGTGGAAGAGTACGTCGCCGCCACCGGAGCGGCCCGAATGTTGATCGGGAAATACGTCCTGAAGAGTGGTGAGATCGTCGTTTCGCCCACGGCCCTTGCCGCTCTCGTGGAAAATTCGCACTTGTCCGAGGAGGAACAGGCGACTTCACTTGATCTCGTCATGACGCACGAACTCGTACATGCGCTCTGCGATCAAACCCTAGGCTATGCCACGGTGTTCAAGAGGATCTACAAGGATAAGCTCAAAGCACGAGCCTTTCCTATGCTCAACGAAGGTATGGCCATGCAGGTCACGCGACTTGCGGCCGATGACCTGCGACAGAAGTCCACGCTCCAAAAGCTCGAACGTACGCTCACGATGCCGCACATGAAAGACATCTATAAGCGGGGCGGGGGCATCATGCGGAGGATTCTGGACCGGTACGGCGTCGACGCACTCTGGGGAGTTCTTGAAAACCCCGCTACATTTGATCCGCTCGAGTCCGGCATGTTCGCTGATGCTGATCCAATCAAGGCGGCTCTGATGAACGCCGGCGTCCGCAAGATCATGCCGTGTGAGATGCCCCAATACATCGATGGGCCTCCTCAAATGGGCGCGCAGACATACAGATACTTGGAACCGGGCGACAGACAAGCCGTCGTGGAGCTGATTGAAAGAGTACATACCTTGGTGTGCGCTCCGCAGAGGGCCGCTGCCAACAGTCAGATCGCCTCCGCCACCGTGTACGTGACGGCAGATTCAACCTCTG